>Ga0315281_10010100_pt1 | contig 13038 bp, 9 predicted proteins | sample YL17G07_0_MG_FD_204540 | JGI IMG/M metagenome (GOLD analysis project Ga0315281, IMG submission 204540) | Sediment microbial communities from Yellowstone Lake, YNP, Wyoming, USA - YL17G07_0 | ecosystem: Environmental > Aquatic > Freshwater > Lake > Sediment | place: USA: Wyoming | collected... | reverse complement strand
CGGATTCCGGAACATCGTTGGCCAGCAAGGCATCCAGCCCCCGGCCCAAGCCCTTGGTTTTAACCATGTTGTGCGTCCGTATGATGAGTGGAGGATACTTCGCCGCCCCGGGCAGCGCTCAGGGTGGCGTCTTAACCGACGAATGCAAACCGCCCGCTAGGCGGGAACTGCCTTCACCTGTTTTTTTATCAGTTCACCGGCGAGGGCCAGATACGCCTGCGCGCCTTTGGAAGCCCGGTCGTGGTACAGCACCGGCTTGCCGAAGCTGGGCGCCTCGGCCAACCTGACATTGCGCGGGATGATGGTGCGGTATACCTTGTCGCCGAAGTGCTGCTGCAACTGTTCGGAAACCTGCTGCGCCAGCATGTTGCGCGGATCGAACATGGTGCGTAGCAGGCCCTCGATCTCGAGCGACGGGTTCAAGTGAGCACGCACTCGCTTGATGGTCTGCACCAGATCGCTCAGGCCTTCCAGCGCGTAGTATTCGCATTGCATCGGAATCATGACCGTGCGCGCCGCGCACAGCCCGTTGACCGTGAGCAGGTTGAGCGCAGGCGGACAGTCGATCAGGATAAAATCATACTGATCCTCCACCTCGGCGAGCGCCGTTTTCAGCCGGGTTTCGCGGTGCGCAAGGCCCACCAGTTCAACCTCCGCCCCGGCCAGTTCGCGGTTGGCGGGTATCAGGTCGAAGTTGCCGCTGCCCGCCTTCACCCGCACCTGATCCAGCGTCGCCTGCTCAAGCAGCACGTGATACACCGTCGCCTGCAGGTGCTGCTTGTCGATCCCGCTGCCCATGGTCGCGTTGCCCTGGGGGTCAAGATCGACCAGCAGCACGCGGCGTTTGGCGGCCACCAGACTGGCGGCGAGGTTGACGCAGGTGGTGGTCTTGCCGACTCCACCTTTTTGGTTGGTTATTGCCAGGATCTTGGCCATTAAGCTACCTTCATGATAACGAGATGGCGCGTTGCGCCCAAGCCTGGAACATCCAGCGAAACGACGGACTGCACGCTCACGTCCGCGGGCAATTGGGCGATCTCCTCGTAGGGATGCAAACCCTTCATCGCCAGCAGCGTGCCGCCGGGCGCACAAAGGCGCCGGGTCAGACGCGCAAACTCTCCCAGATCAGAAAAGGCGCGCGATATGACCACATCAAACTGCTCCTGCGGCTGAAATTCCTCAACCCGCGCACAGACCACGGTGACGTTTGCGAGCTCCAGGTCGATCACCGCCTGCTGCAGGAATACCGTCTTCTTGTGATTGCTGTCCAGCAGCGTGACTTGCAGCTGCGGCCGCGCCAAAGCCAGAGGAATGCCCGGCAGGCCGGCACCGGTGCCCACGTCGACCAGTCGCGCGCCCTCGATATAGGGCAGCACTGCAAGGCAGTCCAGAATATGCTGGGTCACCATTTTTTGCGGCTCGCGCACCGCGGTCAGGTTGTACACCCGGTTCCACTTGTGCAGCAGGGCAATGTATTGCAGCAGCCGCTGCCGGGTCTCCGGGCCAAGTGCCAGGCCCAGCCCGGTTGTGCCGGCCGCGAGTTTGTCTTCCAGGCTCATGCGCTCTTCTTGTCCTGCATGTCGGCGCCGCCTTTTTTGAGGTGCACCAGCAATACCGAGATCGCGGCCGGCGTGACCCCGGTCATGCGCGAAGCCTGGCCGACCGTCTCGGGCTTGTATTTGTTGAGCCGCTGCTGCACCTCGATGGAGAGGCCGCGTACCGTGGAGTAGTCCATATCCAGCGCCAAGCGGAGGCCTTCACTGCTCAGGTGGCGCGCGACTTCTTCCTGCTGGCGCTCGATATAACCCTGATACTTCGCCTGAATCTCCACCTGCTCCGCTACTTGCGCATCAGCCACCGCAGTACCCGCGCCCGGCAGCGTCATGAGGCTTGCGTAGTTCACCTGGGGCCGCCGCAGCAGGTCGTGCAGCGCATACTCGCGCTCGATGGGCTGACCCAGCACGCGCTCCGCATCGTCCTCCGGCAACAGCCTGGGGTTGACCCAAGTCTTCTTAAGCCGCTCCGCCTCCCTTGCGATGGCTTCCCGCTTCTCTTCGAAGGCCTGCCAGCGCACATCGTCCACCACACCCAGCCGGCGGCCGGCCTCAGTCAGGCGCAGGTCGGCGTTGTCTTCGCGCAGGCTCAGGCGATACTCGGCGCGGCTGGTGAACATGCGGTAAGGCTCCGTCACACCGCGGGTAATCAGGTCGTCCACCAACACCCCGAGATAGGCCTGGTCGCGGCTGGGACACCATGCCGCCTCGCCCCGCGCATACAGACCGGCATTGATGCCCGCCAGCAACCCCTGCGCCGCAGCCTCTTCGTAACCTGTAGTGCCGTTGATCTGCCCGGCAAAAAACAGGCCGCGGATGGCGCGGGTTTCAAGCGAGCTTTTCAGCCCGCGCGGGTCGAAGTAATCGTACTCGATGGCGTAACCGGGGCGCGTGATATGCGCGTTTTCGAAGCCCCGGATGGAGCGCACCAGCGCATACTGGACGTCGAACGGAAGGCTGGTCGAAATGCCGTTGGGGTAAACCTCGTGGGTCGAAAGGCCCTCCGGCTCGACGAAAATCTGGTGCGACTCCCTGGAGGCAAAACGCACCACCTTGTCCTCGATGGACGGGCAATAGCGCGGCCCCACACCCTCGATCACCCCGGTATAGAGGGGGGAGCGGTCGAGGCCCTGGCGTATGGTTTCGTGGGTACGCAGATTGGTGTGGGTAATCCAGCAAGGAAGCTGCTGCGGATGCTGGCTGGCGTGCCCGAGGAACGAAAACACGGGTGCCGGATCGTCACCTGGCTGCTCCCGCATCACCGAGTAATCCAGGCTGCGCCCGTCGATGCGCGGCGGCGTACCGGTCTTGAGCCGCCCGACAGGCAGCTTCAGTTCGCGCAAGCGGTGCGCCAGGCTGACCGAAGGCGGATCGCCGGCGCGGCCGGCCTGATAGTTCGACTGCCCCACATGAATCAACCCTGCAAGGAAAGTGCCGGCGGTCAGCACCACCGTCCGCGCCGAAAAGCGCAAACCGAGCTGGGTCACTACCCCGCGCACCTCATCGCCCTCCAGGATAAGGTCGTCCACCGCCTGCTGGAACAGCCAAAGGTTGGGCTGATTCTCCAGCCTGCGCCGTATCGACGCCTTGTACAGCGCACGGTCGGCCTGGGCACGCGTAGCGCGCACCGCCGGGCCCTTGCTGGAATTCAGAATGCGAAACTGGATACCGCCCTCGTCGGTCGCCGCAGCCATGGCACCGCCCAGCGCATCCACCTCCTTCACCAGGTGGCCCTTGCCTATGCCGCCGATCGATGGGTTGCACGACATCTGGCCGAGCGTTTCGATGTTGTGCGTAAGCAGCAGCGTTGTTTGCCCCATACGCGCGCTGGCGAGGGCCGCCTCCGTCCCGGCATGGCCGCCGCCCACCACGAGAACATCGAATGTTTTTTGGAAATTCAATGTGTTAGTCAAACAGACCGGCTACGAAGAAACATAATGATACGGCAAATCCGGAGCTTAAGTAAGACGATATGTTTCACGTGGAACATTTGGCGCCGGCCGCTACTTTCCTATGCAAAAACGCGAGAAGATTTCCCCGAGCAGGTCGTCGGAGCCGAATTCGCCGGTTATCAGACTCAGCGCCTCTTGCGCCAGCCTGAGCTCCTCCGCCATGAGTTCCGGCTGATTTTGCTGCTCCCCCGCCAAGGCAAGATGTTCCCGCGCCGCCAGCAACGCCCGCAAATGCCGTTCACGGGCCATGAACATGCCTTCGCCCGAGGGCTGCCAGCCGGCGATCTGCAGCAGATGGTCGCGCAACAGCTCAATGCCCGCACCAGTTTTTGCCGAGAGATAAATATCGGTGTGGCCGCCGTCCTTGATCAGGCGCGGAGCCTGCTGCGCAAGATCGATTTTATTGAACACGCGCACCACCGGCAGCGTGGCCGGCAATCTTGCGAGGATTTCCCCGTCCGACCCCGCCGCACCCCGCACCGCATCGATCAGCAGCACGGCGACACCTGCCTTCTCGACCGCAGCCCAGGTGCGGGCGATGCCTATCTTCTCCACTTCGTCAAGTGTCGCGCGCAGTCCCGCAGTGTCAATGATATGCAGCGGCACGCCGTCGAGCTCGACGGCTAGGCGTATGGTGTCGCGGGTGGTGCCGGCCACGTCGGTGACTATGGCTACCTCTTCCCCGGCCAGCCGGTTGAGCAGGCTGGACTTGCCGACGTTGGGCTGGCCGATCAGCACGACGCTCAGGCCTTCGCGCAGGATGCTGCCCTGCCGCGCGGTTTGCAGCACCTTCTCCAAACGGCTGCGAATTTCCGCGAGCTTGCCTGGCGCATCGGCCTGTTCCAGAAAATCGATTTCCTCTTCGGGGAAATCAAGCGTCGCCTCGACCAGCATGCGCAGCCCGATCACCGCGTCCACCAAGCCATGCACCTGGCGCGAAAACTCGCCCTGCAGCGAGCGCATCGCACTTTTCGCCGCCTCGGCCGAGGCGGCGTCGATAAGGTCCGCGACGCTTTCAGCCTGAGCCAGGTCCAGCTTGTCGTTGAGATAGGCGCGACGGGTGAATTCGCCGGGTTCGGCCAGCCGCGCGCCAAGGGAAAGACAGCGCCGCAGCAACACTTGCAGCACTGCCGGGCCGCCGTGTCCCTGCAGTTCCAGCACGTCCTCCCCAGTGAAGGAGTGCGGCGCCTGGAAATAAATCGCTATGCCCTGATCAATGGCGCTGCCGTCTTCAGCGAGGAAATTGCAGAGCGTCGCATGGCGCGGGCCGGGGAGTTTTCCCAGCAAAATGGGCGCGATGCTCTGCACCGCCCTGCCTGAGAGCCGCACCACGCCGATGCCGCCGCGGCCCGCCGCAGTCGCTATCGCGGCGATGGTGTCAGCGTTTGACATTCCCGGATTGCGCGCCTTCCAAGCGGCGCGTGATGAACCACTGCTGAGTGATGGAGAGCACGTTGTTCACCACCCAGTACAACACCAGCCCGGCCGGGAAGAAGAAGAAAAACACGCTGAAGGCAATCGGCATGATCTTCATGACCTTGGCCTGAATCGGGTCCGGCGGAGTCGGGTTGAGCCTGGTCTGTATGATCATGGTCAAACCCATGATGACCGGCAGCACATAATACGGGTCCGGCAGTGAAAGGTCGTGGATCCACAGCATGAAAGGCGCCTGGCGCATTTCCACGCTGGCCAGCAGCACCCAGTAGAGGGCAATGAACACCGGTATCTGTACCACCATGGGCAGGCAACCGCCGAGCGGGTTGACCTTCTCCGTCTTGTAAAGCTCCATCATGGCCTGATGCAAGCGTTGACGGTCTTCCCCGAACTGCTCCTTCAGCTTCTGCAGCTTGGGAGCGAGCACCCGCATCTGCGCCATGGAGCGGTAGCTCTTGGCCGACAGCGGGAAGAAGATCAGCTTGATCAGGATGGTCAGCAGAATGATGGCCACGCCCCAGTTGCCCACCCAACCGTGCAGGAACGAAAGCACCGCGAACAACGGTACGGCGATAATCGTCAACCAGCCGTAATCCACCGTGAGGCCAAGCCCGGGCGACAGACTGTCCAGCCGGTCCTGCTCCTGTGGACCGGCGTAGAGGGGCACCGATACGGACTTGCTGGTGCCCGGCTGTAGCGCGCCAACCGGCACCACTACACCGACCGCATAGAGTCCGTCTCCAGCCGTCTTGGTGTAAAATTCACGCTTGACGTCGCCCTTGGGCAACCATGCGCCCAGAAAGTAATGCTGCAGCATGGCGATCCAGCCGTCCTGGCTGTATCTGGGATAGTCCTGCTTGCCCTTGTCGATGTCGGCGAAGTTGACCTTATGGTACTTTGCCTTGTCGGTGTATACCGCCGCCCCGGTATAGGTCGCGACAAACTTTGGATCCCCGGTCGGCGGCTGGCCGTGGCGCAGCAGCTGAAAGTAGGCGTAGGACTCCACCGCAGCGTTGCCGTTGTTTTGAATCTCGTAGCCCACATCGACCAGGTAGCTGCCGCGATGGAATGTGTAGACCTTGGCAACTTTGAGGCCGCTGCCGTCCGCCCACTCCATCCGCACCTTGAGCTCATTGTCAGAGGGTCCCATCACATACTCGCCGGGCACCAGCTGAAATACCGCTTTGTGCGAGGGCAGCCCAGAACCTATCAGCCCGCTCTGCGACACATAGATCTTCCCCGGCGTCTCCTCGAACAACAGCAGGTTCTTTTGCGGGTTCAGGGGATCGCCATGCTTGAGCAATTCGAGGCGCCGGATATCGCCGCCATTGGCATCGATCACAGCTCTCAGCACATCCGTCTGCACCTTCACCCGAGCACCGACAGCGAGAGCTCCGCCGGGCGCCACCGGGGCAACGGCAGGCGCGGCCGGCCTTGCGTCGGCGACAGGGACTTGCTGTACCGACGGGGCGCTTGTGCCAACCGCTGGAGCCGGGAGCTGCTCCTTTTGCCATGCATCCCAAAGCAGCAGCAGCGCAAATGAGAAAACCACAAACAAGACAAGTCGTTGCGTATCCATAACTGCTTTAAATTCAACCTATGCTGGGTGTGAACAAGTCCTCGCCTGGTCTCACTTCGTTGAGCTCGTGCCCCCGTCGTGTTGTGCCTGCGCTTTGCTCTTGTTCAGGAGATTTCTAGGGAAGCGGATCGTGCCCGCCCTCATGCCACGGATGACACCGGCACACCCGCCTGATACCAAGCCAGCCGCCCTTGACCGCACCGTATTTTTCCAGCGCCTGGCATGCATATTCGGAGCAGGTGGGACTATATCTGCAATTCGGTCCAAGCCACGGACTTATCAGGTATTGGTAAACCCTGATCAGTTTGCTGAGCGGGTGAGACATTTTTGCGATCTGGAAAACAGTTCCTTCAGTTCTTGCTGCACTGCATCGAAGTGTCCGGGGGTAAACGCCCGGTGCACCCTTACCACAACATCAAGCGCGCCAAGTTCCTGCTGATGGCGACGGAACAACTCTCTCACTACACGCTTCGCATAGTTCCTCGCTGTCGCGCGGCGTAGCGTCCTCTTGCCGACGATTACACCGAGACGCGCATAGCCTGCTTGATTGGGCTTTGCGAGTACCTGCAGGTGGGCGCCACTTACGGAGCACTTGAAACTAAAAACGGATGAAAACTCATCCGTTTTTCTCAGTCGCCTGCGCCGAGGGAAACCACTATCGCTACCCTGAACAACCGCCCTATACGGCGAGTCTGGCACGACCTTTGGCGCGTCGCGCATTGATAACGGCTCGGCCGCCCGGTGTTTTCATACGTACCCGAAAGCCATGCGTGCGTTTGCGCCGGGTAACAGAAGGTTGATAAGTTCGTTTCATTTGTTCCTCACGGAATGACTGATGGAAAAACGGGCTATTACAACCTCTAAAGCACTCTCCTGTCAACCCCGAATTATTTCCGGCAGCTGTGGATAAGTTCCTCCAATGTAGCTAGAATAGGCGCCAGCCAATAGCACGCCACTCCCTGTTTTCTTCCAACATTCGTAGTCAAATCTTCATCAAGGAACGATGGACAATTTCTGGCCTACTTGCTTGAACCGATTCGAAAAGGAATTGACCAGTCAGCAATTTAATACCTGGATCAAGCCACTCAGACTCGAACCGGGCCAGCAGGATACGCTGCGGCTGGTTGCGCCAAACCGTTTCGTCCTGCAATGGGTCAAGGACAGGTTTCTTAACCGCATCACGCAAATAGCTGACGAATATTACGAGAAACCCGTGCAATTGATCCTTTCCGTGCCGGAAGCAACGCCGGAAAAGGAACAAGCCGCGACTCCTGCCCAGAAAGCGCCAGTCAGGCCGGCGAAGAAGGAAAATAACAGGCTCAACCCCGTTTTCACTTTCGACAACTTCGTCACCGGAAAGGCCAACCAGCTTGCGCGAGCTGCAGCCATTCAGGTTGCAGAAAACCCTGGTGTCGCTTATAACCCCTTGTTCGTATATGGTGGCGTCGGTTTGGGAAAAACCCATTTGATCCAAGCCATCGGCAATCTGGTCCAGGAACGAAATGCCGGCGCCAAGATAAGCTATATCCACGCAGAACGTTACGTTTCCGACGTAGTACGCGCTTACCAGCACAAAGCTTTCGACGATTTCAAGCGGCACTACCATTCACTGGATATCCTCCTGATCGACGATATCCAGTTTTTCGGAGGCAAGAGCAGAACTCAGGAAGAGTTTTTTTACGCTTTCAATGCGCTGATAGAAGCACACAAGCAGGTAATCATCACTTGCGACAGCTACCCCAAAGAGATTTCCGGTATGGAAGACCGGCTAATCTCCAGATTCGGTTGGGGCCTCACTGTCGCTGTAGAACCGCCGGAACTGGAAATGCGCGTCGCCATACTGCTGAAAAAAGCCGCGATGGAGGGCATCCTTCTCGATGAAAACGTGGCTTTTTTCATAGCCAAACAAATCCGTTCCAACGTGCGCGAACTTGAAGGTGCTCTCAAGCGGGTGCTGGCCTACTCGCGGTTTACCGGCCACGCCATCGGCCTCGATTTGGCAAAGGAAGCGTTGAAGGATCTATTGGCCGTGCAGAATCGCCAAATTTCCATAGAAAATATCCAGAAGACCGTGGCCGACTACTACAAGATTAAAGTCGCCGAGATGCACTCCAAGAAACGTTCACGTATCGTGGCGCGCCCCCGTCAGGTGGCGATGGCTCTTGCCAAAGAGCTTACCGCTCTTAGCCTCCCAGACATTGGAGATGCTTTCGGAGGCCGCGATCACACAACCGTGTTGCATGCCTGCCGAAAAATTGTTGAACTAAGGAATACTCACCCGGAAATGGAAAGGGACTTTACCGTCCTGTTGCAAGTGCTCCACAACTGAAAAGTTGTGGATGAATTGTGCATCAACACGATTTTTACCATGGCGGCCGAAAGCATGCACAAATAGTCCACAGTCTTAACGCTTTTTATGCATGCCTCGGAAAATACTATATATTACTGTTACTAAACAAATTTTAATTGTTATACCTGTTTTTCAACTACTTTAGTTATTGTAATCAGGGTTAAATATTTATGTTATTAATTGAAACAGACCGCGACACTCTTCTCAAGCCTTTGCAGGCAGTCACTGGAGTGGTGGAACGGCGGCATACCTTGCCCATACTGTCCAATGTCCTGATTGAAAGGGCGGAAAGTACCATTTCCTTCGTCGCCACAGACTTGGAAATGCAAATTACTACTTTCGCTTCGTGCCAGGATCATCAGCAAAGCTTTGCGATCACGGTAGCTGCAAAAAAGCTGTTGGACATTTGCCGTGCGTTGCCTGAAAAAGCCAAGATACAGCTTGAGGCGACGGATAACCGTCTGCAGGTCAAAGCCGGAAAAAGCCGCTTTAATCTGCAAACACTACCCGCCCAGGACTTCCCCAAGATCGCGCCCTTGGCCGACATAAAAACAGTGGTCAGGCTATCGCAAAAGACGCTCAAACACTGTCTGAATCTGGTGCAGTACGCCATGGCGCAGCAGGACATCCGGTATTATCTCAATGGGTTGCTGCTGGTGGTTGAAGGGTCCAGCCTGAAAGTCGTTGCCACAGATGGCCACAGACTCAGCCTGGCTAGCGCAGAGCTCCCGCAGCAGCAAGCACCACAGGAAGTAATACTGCCGCGTAAGACCATACTCGAACTGGTAAAACTCCTTGGCGACAGCGATGAGGAAGTGGTAATCGAAATTGGCCAAAACCAGACGAAATTTTCGGTATCCAATACCTTGCTGGTATCCAAGGTCATCGACGGAAAGTTTCCCGATTTCACGCGTGTCATCCCGAGCAGCTACGAAAAGCATTTCGTCGTCCCCAGAGTACTTCTGCAGCAAACACTGCAGCGAGCGGCCATCCTCTCAAACGAGAAATTCCGCGGAGTACGCCTGGTCCTGACCAAGGACAGCCTGCGGGTTATATGTAACAACAACGAACAGGAAGAAGCGCAGGAAGAGCTGGAAATAGCCTATGACGGCGCTCCCCTCGATGTCGGCTTCAATGTTGTCTACTTGCTTGATGTGTTGAACAACCTGAACGTGGAACAAGTTGATTGTGCATTTGGTGACGCCAACAGCAGTATGCTGGTGACCATACCGGGAGAAGCGGGGTTTAAATATGTCGTCATGCCGATGCGTATTTAGCCGTTTGTTTGCAACTCACCGATGTTTCAACTGAAACCAAGAGAAAACCATGACTGATTACGATTCCAGTAGCATCAAAGTATTGCGTGGGTTGGAAGCGGTGCGCAAGCGCCCCGGTATGTATATCGGGGACACCAGCGATGGTACCGGCCTGCACCACATGGTATTTGAAGCCGTGGACAACGCGATTGATGAGGCACTAGCCGGTCACTGCGACGAAATCAAGGTCATCATCCACACCGACAACTCCATCAGTGTTATCGACAACGGACGCGGAATTCCCACTGACATCCATGAAGAAGAAGGTCGTTCGGCCGCGGAAGTGATCATGACCGTGCTGCACGCTGGCGGGAAGTTCGATGACAGTTCCTACAAGATTTCCGGCGGTTTGCACGGCGTGGGCGTGTCGGTGGTCAATGCGCTTTCGGAATGGCTCAAGCTGACCATCAGGCGTGATGGCAAGGTGCATTCCATGGAGTTCCGCCACGGCGTGCCGGTAGAACCCCTCAAGGTGACCGGCCAGACGGAGCGGCGTGGCACCGAAGTCCATTTCCTGCCCAGCATCGAGACTTTCGGCCATATCGAATTTCATTACGACATCTTGGCCAAGCGTTTGCGCGAACTGTCCTTCCTCAACAACGGCGTTAAAATCGACCTGGTCGACCAACGCACAGGCAAGGAAGAAAACTTTGCTTACGAAGGCGGTGTGAGGGGTTTCGTCGAATTCATCAACCGCAACAAGACCGTGCTCCATCCCAGTATTTTCCATGCTGTCGGCGAAAAGGACGGTGTCACGGTGGAAGTCTCAATGCAATGGAACGACTCCTACCAGGAATCGGTGCTGTGCTTCACCAATAACATCCCGCAACGGGACGGTGGTACCCACTTGACCGGTTTGCGCGCCGCCATGACGCGTACCCTCAACCAGTACCTCGAGGCCAATGATCTTGCCAAGAAAGCCAAGATCGAGACCTCCGGAGACGACATGCGCGAAGGGCTTACAGCGGTCCTGTCGGTCAAGGTACCGGATCCAAAGTTTTCCTCCCAGACCAAGGAAAAACTGGTGTCCTCCGAAGTAAGGCCACTGGTGGAAGACATCGTCTCGCAAAAACTTTCGGAATATCTCCTGGAAAAACCGGTGGACGCCAAGGCTATCGTCGGCAAGATCATCGAGGCTGCCCGCGCCCGCGAAGCAGCGCGCAAAGCCCGTGAAATGACTCGCCGCAAAGGAGTGCTGGACGGCATGGGGCTGCCGGGCAAGCTCGCGGATTGCCAGGAAAAAGATCCATCCCTGTGCGAGGTTTACCTCGTGGAGGGCGATTCCGCAGGGGGCTCAGCAAAACAGGGGCGTGATCGCAAGTTCCAGGCCATCCTTCCGCTCAAGGGCAAGATACTCAACGTGGAAAAAGCCCGCTTCGACAAGCTGGTATCCTCACAGGAAATCGCCACCCTTATCACCGCCCTGGGCACCGGCATCGGCAAGGACGAATACAACCCGGACAAGTTGCGCTACCACCGCATCATCATCATGACCGACGCGGACGTCGACGGCTCGCACATCCGTACCCTGCTGCTCACCTTCTTCTACCGGCAAATGCCGGAACTGGTCGAGCGCGGCCATATCTATATCGCCCAGCCGCCCCTGTACAAGGTCAAGCACGGCAAGAGCGAGCGCTACCTCAAGGACGAGCATGAACTTAAACACTATCTGCTCGAACAGGCCCTGAGCGACGCAGAGCTGGTCACCGCGACAGATGCCCAGCCCATGAGCCGCGAAGCGCTGGAACTGGTAGCGAAAGAGTATCTGCTGGCTGAAGCAGTGATCGACCGTCTAAGCCGGTTGATCGATGCCACTTTGCTCCACGCCCTGTTGAAGGGAGCGACCATCGATCTGTCCGACCTTGCACATGCTGAAGCCAGCGCAACGGCCCTGGGCAAACTGGTGGCCAACCCGGACTACCAAATCGGCGCCGAATACGACGACAGGAACGAAAGCTATCGTCTGGTGATTCGCAAGTCGCATCACGGCAACCTGCAAATCACCTATCTCGAGCGCGACTTCCTGCAAAGCGGCGACTATGCACAGATAAAAAAAGCCGCTGCCGTGCTGCAGGGACTGCTGGCCGAAGGCGCCTACGTACGGCGCAAGGAACAACGCTGTGCGGTTACCGAGTTCAAGCAGGCGCTGGACTGGCTGCTGGACGAGGTGAAAAAGGGTCTGGGTATCCAGCGCTACAAAGGGCTGGGAGAAATGAATCCGGCGCAACTATGGGAAACCACCATGGACCCCAAAGTGAGGCGCCTGATGAAAGTGCAGATCGAAGACGTGATAACCGTCGACGAAATATTCACTACCTTGATGGGCGATCAGGTTGAGCCGCGGCGGGCGTTCATTGAGACCAACGCGCTGGGGGCAAGAAACCTCGACGTGTGATATTCAGGCGCAAGGCCTCTGCACCCTCAGCGGCGTACGCCGCTGCAACCCTGCACGGATTTCCTGTTACGCTGCCGGCGGCTCAACTTGCGCAGTGTAGCCGCACTCCTTCACTGGACAAACCTTCTCCGTCCCCCGCCGCTTGGTCGTTTTCAAGGTCAGTATTGGCCAATGACATTTCGGGCAGGGCTCGGCTACCGGGGGATTCCACACTGCGTAGTTGCACTTGGGGTATGTGCTGCACGAGTAAAACAGTTTTCCGTAGCGGCTCTTTCGTTCCAGGAGAGTGCCTTCCTTGCACTGCGGGCAGGTAACGCCACTGTCCTTGGGTTTTTCCAGCGGCTCGATGAACTTGCATTTCGGATAGGCCGAGCAGCCGATGAATTTGCCGTAGGCGCCGGACTTGACCACCAGCCCGCTGTCGCATAGCGGGCATACCCTTCCTTCTACCACGACCGG
>Ga0315281_10010099_pt1 | contig 13039 bp, 10 predicted proteins | sample YL17G07_0_MG_FD_204540 | JGI IMG/M metagenome (GOLD analysis project Ga0315281, IMG submission 204540) | Sediment microbial communities from Yellowstone Lake, YNP, Wyoming, USA - YL17G07_0 | ecosystem: Environmental > Aquatic > Freshwater > Lake > Sediment | place: USA: Wyoming | collected... | reverse complement strand
ATCGCCGGACGCGTCATCGTCGCCGGCGAGGCGGACGGGGAGTCGCTCGTCACCAATGACGCGCTCTCCTTCTGGGGTGGCTACGATTTCCACACCGGCGAGATCATCGACAAGCACCATCCGCTCGCGGGCGTCCGCGCCGGCGGACGCATCCTCGCGGTCCCGTTCAGCAAAGGATCCTCGACGACGACGGCGGTGCTGCTGGAGGCGGTGAGGGCGGGAACGGCGCCCGCGGCGATTCTGACGACCGGCACCGATGCCTTCTTCGCGCTCGCGTCGATCGTCGCCGACGTCATGTACGGCAAATCCTTCCCCGTCGTCTCCGTGGAACCGGAAGACTTCGCGTCGCTGCGAACCGGAGAGCATTTGCAGATTGAACCGTCGGGTGTCATTCGGTGGAAGTAGACGCGCCACAGAGACACTGAGACCCGGAGGCGCGGAAGGAGTTCGACGGGCCGGCCGGCAACGCCGGCCGCCTGGCACGGCCGGAGTCGGGCGACGACACGAGCCAGCCATACCGATTTCCGCGGCTCGTGTCGTCGTCCGATCCGGCCGTGCGCGTCGCACAGCGACGGCCGTCGAACCACGGTCGCGCTTCAGTCTTTGCCTCTTCGTACTCTGCGGCCTTTGCGTTGTTGGCCTCCGTGTCTCTGTGGCCCGTTATTCTTCGTCCTTTGATACGATCTAACTGCCCATGTCGAAGCCTGCTGAGCTCGAGAAGCTGACCGGACTGGCGAGCCGGTTCGGTGCCTTTGTCGCCGAACGCCATCCGTTTGCGCTGGCGGATGCGCTGGAAGCGTTCGAGAACGCCACCGGCGGTCGCGACCCGCGGGACGAAGCGGCGATCGAGGCCGTCCGTCCCGCGCTGCAGCGCGAGCTGAGCAAGCGGCTGCACGCGCGCCCGCTGCCGCAGGGGCTCACCGACACGACGCCGCGGACAACCGCCGCGGCGCGGATGGATCAGGCCTGCCGCGAGCTGCTCGACGCGTGCGACGGCTTCCTGCGCCGCGCCGCGATCGCGGCGTCGTTGACCCGCGAGGAGCGCCTCGAGATCCTCCGCGGCATGCTGCTCACGCGCGCGACCGACAACCGCCTCAAGACATTCTTCCTTGGCGGCGAGGTCCATTTCGGCGCGACGACGGTCCAGGGGAAGGGATTTCGGTCTCTCGGACAGGAAGCGATCTACGGCGCCGCCATGCGCCTGCGTCGAGGCCCGAAGTACCGTGGCGCGAAGGCTTCAGCCGGGCGAGAGGATCGTAGCGCGAAGGCTTTAGCCGAGCGATCGACGTGGACCGGCGACGTCATCGGCCCGATGATTCGCGATCTCGGCGTCACGCTGGCGATGCGGCCCGAGCCGGCCACCGTGCGCATGGTGCTGAATTCGCAGATGGGGAAGGCCGGCCCGCCCACGGACGGAAGAGATTTCGGGTACGGCGATCTGGACTGGGGCATTCTGCTGCCCGCGTCGCCGCTGACGATCGCCACCCTGACGCTGGCGGGCATGGCGATGGCGTTCTCGCGCGAGGGTTCGCAGCGCGTCGCCGTCTCGTTCATCGGTGAAGGGGGATCGTCGCTCGGCGAGTGGCACGAAGCGATCAACCTCTGCGCCGCCCGGCGTCTGCCGATGGTCTTCTGCATTCAGAACAATCAGACCGCGCTCTCGACGCCGGTGGCCGATCAGTCGGCCGTCCGCACGTTCGCCGAGAAGGCGTCCGGGTACGGCGTGCCTGGCCTGACCGTCGACGGCACCGATCCCGAAGCGATTGCAGGCGCGTTCGGCTGGGCAGCCGAGCGCGCGCGCGCTGGTCTCGGGCCCGCGCTCATCGAGCTGGTCGCGATGCGGCTGTGCGGCCACGCGCACCACGACGACATGCTGTACCTGGGCCGCGACCCGCAGACGACGTGGGAGATTCCGCCGCTGGCCGAGCCGGGCTACGCCAACCGCGAGCTCTACGAGTACTGGGCCGCGCGCGATCCGATCGCGCTCTACGCGACGCGGTTGACGGCGGACGGGACGCTGAAGCCCGGCGATCTCGACCGGTTCAAGAGCGAAGCGGAGACGCTGGTCGAGACCGAAGCGCGCGCGATCATCGACGCGCCGTGGCCCGAGCCGGCGCAGGCGGGCATCGGCGTGTTCGCGAACGAGACGCCGCGCGTTCACGTCGAGGTCCTGGACCCGGCGATAAGATTACGAACGATCAACGCAGAACCCGCTGAACACGCAGAAAAACCAGGCTCTGCGAGTTCTGCGATTTCTGCGTTGACCGTCGTGGATGCGCCACCGTTTGACGCGAAAGGGCGCACGTTCCTCGATGGGGTGATGCTCGGCGTGGGGGACGCGCTGCGCGCCGATCCGCGCGTGTTCGTGTACGGCGAGGACGTCGGGGGCCAGTACGGCAACGCGTTCCTGCTGCTGAGGCCGCTGCTCAAGGAGTTCGGCGACCGCCTCATCAACTCGCCGATCGGCGAGAGTGCGGTGCTGGGCGTCTGCGTCGGCGCGGCGCTCGCGGGACAGCGGCCGATCGGCGAGATGCAATTCAACGATTTCGTCGCGACCGGATTCAACCAGCTCGTCAACAACGCGGCGAAGAACCGGTACCGGTGGGGCGGCGGCACACCGATGGTGGTCCGCATGCCGTGGGGCGGGCTCCGTCATGCGGGCCCGTATCATTCGCAGAACACCGAGGCATGGTTCTATCGGACCCCCGGCCTGAAGATCGTCGTCCCGTCGACGCCGCACGACGCGCGCGCGCTGATGGCGTCGGCGGTCGCCGATCCGGATCCCGTGCTCTACTACGAACACATCGCACTCTACCGCGATCCGCGCATCAAACAGATGCTGCCGGATGCGCCCCCCGCGCCGATTCCACTCGGCAAAGCCGCCCTGCGGCGCGCTGGCGATCACCTCGCGATCGTTTCGTACGGCGCGTTCGTCCACGTGGGGCTGCGCGTGGCGGAGATGCTGGCGAAGGACGGGATCCAGGCGAGCGTGCTGGATCTCCGCACGCTCGTCCCGCTCGATCGCGACGCGTTGCTCGCGTCCGCGCGCCGCTGCCACAAGATCCTGATCATCCACGAGGACTCGCGCACCGGCGGCATTGGCGAGAGCCTCGCCGCGATCATCCAGGAAGAAGCGTTCGAATCCCTCGACGCCCCCATCCGCATCGTCGGCGCGCTGGACACGCCCGTGCCGTACTCGCCGTCGCTCGAAGAGTTCTATCTACCGAGCGAGGCGATGATCGAACGCGCCGCACGCCTGCTCGTCGACTACTGAACACGTTGTCGCGCGGTGGCGGCAGCAGACTTCAGACTTCAGATTTCAGATTTCAGACTTGAAAGTTCTCTACTCCTGTCGCAGCGCCTGCAGCGGATCGATGCCCGCCGCGCGCCGCGCCGGCAGATAGCAGGCCGCCAGCGCGACCAGCACGAGCAGCAGGGTCGTTCCGACGAAGCTGACGCTGTCGGTGGTGCTGACCCCGACGAGCAGGCTCTTGAACAGCCGCGTGACCGCGAAGGCACCCGCCAGACCGATCCCGATGCCGGCCACCGTCATGCCGAGCCCCTGCCGCAGGATGAGCGAGACAATGTCGCGTCGCGAGGCCCCGAGAGCCATGCGCATGCCGATCTCCGGAGTCCGCTGAGCAGCCAGCGCAGCGATGACGCCGTAGAGGCCGACGGTGCACAGGATGAGCGCGAGCGCGCCGAACGCCGTCAGCAGGCTGGCGACCATCCGCTGGACGAATACCGCGATTTCGAGATGCTCCGCAATCGTCCGCACCTCGAACAGGGGCAGGTTCGGATCGAGCGATCGGAACACCTGGTGGAGTCGGGGCACGAACCCGCCGGGGTCGCCGGCTGTCTTGACGATCAGCACCGCGTCGCCGCGATACCACTGCTGCACGGGCAGGTACATGAACGGACGCGGGCTCTCGGTGATGGTGCTGTATTTCCCGTCGCGCGCCACGCCCACGACCTGCAGCTCGCGCCGCCCGACACGGATGCGCCCGCCCACCGGATCGCGTCCCGCAAAGTATCGCCGCGCGAGCGTCTCGTTGACGACGGCGACATCGGGCCGCTCGGCGGTGTCGAGCTCGCTGAACTCCCGCCCGGACACCAGCGGGATCCCCATCGTCTTGAGATAGTCCGATCCGATACGGTTGTAGTAGAGCGTGACCTCCTCGTTCGGCGCCGGCGTGTAGCCGTCGATTGTGGCTCCCATGTCGCTGCCGCCGCCGAACCCGAGCGGCATGCGCGTCGCAATCGTGGCGCCCGCGACGTCCGAACGTTCGCGGATGCGCGCGAGCATGTCGCGGAAGAACGCGCGGCCGTGGGCTGCGTCGTAGCCGGCGGGCTGCAGATCCACCGATGCCAGCAGGCCTGCGCGCGTGGAGAATCCGGGATCGACCGATTGCGCGTTCAACAGCGTGCGAAGGAAGAGGCCGGCCGAGACGAGGAGCACAAGCGACAGCGCGACCTGGGCCACGACCAGCGCCTTCCGCAGCCGCGCGCGCCTCGGCGTGGCCGTCACCGCCGACGAGGAGTCCTTCAGGGCCGACATCACCGACGAGGCCGCGCCCTGAATCGCCGGCACGAGACCGAACACGAACGCCGTGGCGATCGTGACGCCCGCGGCGAACAGCATGACGCTGCCATTCACCGTCGGGTTGATGTCGATCGGCAGCGGCGCCGGCGGCACGAACACGCGCGCCAGATCCCTGGTCCACCAGGCGAACAGGGCGCCGACGATGCCGCCGAAGAGGGCGAGGAGGCTGCTCTCGGTGAGCATCTGCTGCACGAGCCGGGCGCGGCTGGCGCCGAGCGTCAGCCGCACGGCGGTCTCGCGCTGTCGCGTCGCCGCGCTCGCCAGGAGCAGGTTCGCGACGTTGGCGCACGCGATCAGCAGCACGACGCCCGCGACGCCGAGCTGGACGCCCATCACGGCGGTCACCGCCACGCCGCCCATGCTCGGCGCCTGCCAGAGCTCGTACAGCTTCACGCCGTTGCCGGCGTCGTCCGCATATGTGCCGGCCAGATCCTTCGCGACCAGTCCGAGATCGCCTTCCGCGCGCGCGAGGCTGACGCCCGGTTTCACGCGCACGATCGTCTGGAGCCAGCGATTGCCGCGTGTCTGCAGCCGATCCGCGCCGCCAAGCGCCGGCTGCATCATCAGCGGCACCCAGAGATCCAGGTTCAGGTACGGCTGCGTCCCGTGAAAGCCGTCCGGCGCGATCCCGATCACCGTGAACGCGCGCCCGTTCAGCGTGACCTCGCGCCCCACGACGGACGGGTCGCCGCCGAATCGCCGGAGCCAGAACTTGTGGCTGAGGACGGTCACTGGATAGGCGTTGGGCGTCGTCCCCTCTTCCGGCAGGAACGCGCGCCCGAGCGATGGACGGGCGCCGAGCGCCTCGAAATAGTTGCCGGACACCAGCTCGCCGAACACCCGCTGCGGCTCGTCGTTGCCGGTCCGCATGTTCATCGGCGCGAGCGTGTAGACGATGAGGTCGTCGATGCTGCCGGGACGGCGCTGGCGGTAATCGACGAAGTCCGGATACGACAGGCTGAGGTCGTCACGCGTGCGCGTCGTGCCATTCAGCGCGAGCAGGCGCTCCGCGTGCTCGACGTTGCCAAGCAGGTGGCGCATGCGGCCGTCCACCCAGCTGTACATGCTCACGTTGGCGCCGATGCCGAGGCCGAGGGTCAGCACCGCGACGATCGTGAAGACCGGCTTGCGCACCATGAGCCGCCAGCCGTAGCGGATGTCCTGCGTGATCATTTCGAGTCTTCTGACGTGAAGTCGCAGCCAGAACGCGTGGCGGAGCGCGCCGCCGGCGCGGACAAAGAGGCTGGCGGGACGGGTGGAGCCCCGCGGGTGCCGCGCGATCCATTGCCATTCGTGAAGGATGTCGGCGCGCCATTGCCGACGCCACTCGCGGCGCCGTGATGGCGGTGCGAGCCACCAGCCGACGTCGACGATCGCGAGGAGCAGGCGCAGCAGGGGATGTCGCTTCATTGCAGATTTCAGAATGCAGATTTCAGATTTCCATTTCAGACTTCAGACTTCAGGATGCGCCAATGGGCGAGCGACACCGGCTTGAGATTCTTGTAGCGTTGCAGCGCGCCGGCCAGGGCGGTGGCGCCGGCGGCGGTCAGGTCGAAATAGCGCCGCGGCGGGCGTTTGTCTCGCCGCGCCTTGCGCACGTCCTCCCAGTGCGACGCGAGGTAGCCGACCGATTCGAGCTTGTCGAGCGCCGGATACACGGTGCCAGAGGTGAGCCCGGTGGCGTCCATGATGTCGAAGCCGAACCGGTTGCCGTCGGCGATGGCATGCAGGATGGCGACGGGACCGAAGGCGAGCGGCGCGGGTTTGGGCATATGCAGCTATCGGCTCTCAGCCGTCAGTTATCAGCGCTCAGCTGACAGCCGAGAGCTGACAGCCGAGAGCTGTGTTTACCACCAACCTATGTTGGCTATCAAGCTATACGCACCGAGTTGTGAATTTGTTCATTGGGTCATCTCGTTATCTGGTCGTTTGGCGGTTTGGTCATCTCGATTCGTCAAATACAATGATCAGATAACCAGATGACAAGATGAGCACATTCATCGACGCCGTGATTTTCGACTTCGACGGCATCGTCCTCGACAGCGAAACGCCTGAATACGAATCCCACCGGCGGATCTACGAGCGGTGCGGCGTCACGCTGACCGTCGACGAGTGGTGCGGCGTCATCGGGACGTGGAGCGAAGGGCACGACGAGCAGTGGTTCAAACGGCTCAGCGAGCAATCAGGGGACGCTCCCGCACGCGACGCGTACTTTGCCGAGCGGCGGCGCGTTTTTGAAGAGATCGTGCCTGCCGGCCCGATGCGCGGCGTCCAGGAGTTGTTGACGCTGCTGCGCGGCGTGGGGATTCCGACGGCGATCGCCTCGTCTGCGCCGGCGCGGTGGGTGGTTGGCGCGGTCGAGCGCCTCGGCATCCGGCCGCTGTTCGACGCGGTCGTCACCGGCGACGAAGTCGCGCAGCGGAAGCCGGCGCCCGACGTCTACCTGGAAGCGGCGAGGCGGCTCGGCGTGGAACCGGCCCGATCGATCGCGATCGAAGATTCAGGCCCAGGCATCGCGGCGGCCCTGGCGGCCGGGATGAAAGCGGTCGCAATCCCGCACTGGCTGACGGAGCGTCACGACCTGAGCGGCGCCGATCTCACGGTGGCGCACGCCGGCGAGCTGACACTGGACCGTCTGGCGCGGCTGTGCGCCGAGCAAAGAATCGACAGCCGATCGTTGCGCGAGGGGTAATAATCAGCCCCCAGGAGAGAACCGCACATGACGAGAGCTGTGGCACTTGGCGGAATCATCGCGCTCTGCTTGATCACGCACGGGAGCGCTCAGACGGAAAAGCTGCAGGGCGTCACCTACCGCTCGCCGAGCGGCACGACGCTGCGGCTGATGCTCGACGAGAGCAACGTCGGCGGAGACGTTACGCTCGGCGAGATGGTCTTCCCGGCCAACAGCGACTCGGGCGATCACAAGCACGGCGCGCTCGAGATGTTCTACGTCGTCTCCGGCGAGCTGGAGCACGTCGTCAACGGGAAGAGCCAGATCCTGAAGCCGGGCATGTCGGGCTTCGTGAAGCCGCCGGACTCGGTGCGCCACAAGACCGGACCGGCCGGCGCGAAAGTCGTGGTCGTGTGGGTGCCGGGCGATGAAGGCAAGAAGATCGCGGCGCGCTGGACGAAAGAGCCCTGAGCCAGCAGGATGCTGAACAATAGAACGTGACGAAAGGAGAACGCCATTGCCCCGCTTGTCCCCGGAGCGCGGACGGTTCATTTTCGCCATCTACTGGTCCGCGATCTCGCTCGCCGTCGTAGGGTTCGACTACATCAGCGGCCCCGTCATCCAGTTTCCCGCCGTCTTCATCATCCCCGTGAGCCTTGCGGCGTGGTACAACGGCCGGTTGTGGGGCGTCGCGCTGTCGGTCGGGCTCCCCCTCGTGCGGCTCTACTTCACCACCATCCTCGATACGCCGTGGTCGTTCACCGAGGCGGCCATCAACGCCGGCATTCGCGTCGCCGTGCTGGGGCTCTTCGCCGTCCTGATCGATCGCGTGGCCATCCAGTCAGCGGCGTTGAACAAACGCATCCAGATCCTCGAAGGCATGCTCCCGGTCTGCGCGGTGTGCAAACGCATCCGCGACGAGCGTGAGACATGGTCCCAACTCGAGCAATACATGATCTCCCGGCCGAAGGACGGAATCAGCCACGAGGTCTGCCCAGACTGCGCGGTGAAATTCGGCGATGCAATGGATCGCCGCTGAGGACCCCACATGCCGCATCCACTACCCTGGTACGTCGCCGGGCCGCTCATCGGCTTGATGGTTCCGCTGCTGTTGCTCGTCGGCAACAAGGCGTTTGGGTTCTCGAGCAACTTCCGCCACGTCTGCGCGGCGCTGGCGCCGTGCGGGATCGAGTTCTTCCAGCACGACTGGAAGCGCGTCGGCTCCTGGAACCTGACGTTTCTCGTCGGCGCGTTCACGGGCGCGGCGCTGGCGGCGCACTTCGCGCCGCCGACCGTGCAGATCTCCGCACGCACGATTGACACGCTCCGCGCGCTCGGCGTCCGCGAGTTCGCCGGGCTCGCGCCGCACGACGTCTTTACGTGGGCCTCGCTCCTCACGCTTCGCGGCTTCATCTGCATCGTCGGCGGCGGCTTCCTGGTGGGGTTCGGGACGGCGTACGCCGGCGGCTGCACGTCCGGCCACGCGATCGCCGGCCTCGCCGACCGGCAACTGGCCTCGCTGATTGCGGTCTGCGGGTTCTTCGCCGGCGGGCTGGCCACGACGTACTTCATCCTGCCGAGGATCCTGTGATCGTCTATTTCCTGCTCGGTTGCGGCTTCGGCGCGGTGCTGATGGAGGCGGAGGTGATCTCGTGGTTCCGCATCCAGGAGATGTTCCGCTTCGACGCCTTCCACATGTACGGCATCATCGGATCCGCGGTCGTCGTGGCCGGCGTATCGCTGATTGTGATGAAGGCGCTCCAGTTGCGCGACGCAGAGGGCCAGTTGCTCGCCCTGGCGCCGAAGACCGTCGGCACGGGCGTGCGCTACATCGCCGGCGGCACGATCTTCGGGCTGGGTTGGGCGCTGACGGGCGCCTGTCCTGGTCCGATCGTGGCGCTGGTCGGCGGTGGCGTGCCCGTGATGATCGTCGCGCTGGCCAGCGCGCTCGGGGGCACGTGGGTCTACGGCCTTCTGCGTCCGCATCTGCCGCACTGAGATTTCTGTCCAGGGTGAATCGGAACCGATGTGGCGCGGGGCTTCAGCCCTGCGAGACCGCGGAATTTCGCAGCGCTGAAGCGCTGCGCCACGACAGGCTTGCGAAAACGGCTTTAAATTAGAATAGTCGCACTTACATGAGCGACGACCTCGGATCGGCCGCCACGGCGCCTGGCGCGACCAAGCCAGGCGAAGGCGGCCCGGTTGATTTCATTCGCGCGATCGTCGACCACGACCTGGCCGCAGGAACGCATCACGGCCGCGTCGCGACGCGCTTTCCGCCCGAGCCGAACGGCTACCTTCACATCGGCCACGCGAAATCGATCTGCCTGAACTTCGGCATCGCCGGGGACCGCGGCGGCACCTGCAACCTGCGCTTCGACGACACGAACCCGGCGAAGGAAGATGTCGAGTACGTCGACGCGATCAAAGACGACGTCGCGTGGTTGGGATTCACGTGGAGCGCCGAGCTCTACGCGTCGGACTATTTCGAGCAGCTGTACCAATTCGCCGTCGAGCTGATCCGGCTGGGCAAGGCGTACGTCGACAGCCTCACGGCCGAGGAGATCCGCGCACACCGCGGCACGCTCACCGAGCCCGGCAGGAACAGTCCGTACCGGGATCGTCCGGTTGCCGAGAATCTCGACCTGTTCGCGCGAATGCGGGCGGACGAATTCCCAGACGGCGCGCACGTGCTGCGCGCCAGGATCGACATGGCGTCGCCGAACTTCAACATGCGCGATCCGACGCTCTACCGGATCCGCCACGCCACGCACCACCGGACCGGTGATGCCTGGTGCATCTACCCGATGTACGACTACGCGCACCCGCTGTCGGACGCAATCGAGAACATCACGCACTCGATCTGCACACTCGAGTTCGAGGACCACCGGCCTCTGTACGAGTGGCTGGTCGACAACCTCATCACGGGCGACAAGCCGCGGCAGTACGAGTTCGCGCGCCTCAACCTGAACTACACCGTGATGAGCAAGCGCAAACTGCTGCAGCTCGTGCAGCAGGGGCACGTCACCGGGTGGAACGACCCGCGCATGCCGACGATCAGCGGTTTGCGCCGCCGCGGGTACACACCGGAGTCGATCCGCGACTTCTGCGGCCGCATCGGCGTGGCGAAGAAAGAAAACGTCATCGACATGGCGCAGCTCGAGCACAGTGTCCGCGAGGATCTGAATTTCCGCGCGCCGCGCGTCATGGCGGTCCTCCGTCCGCTGAAGGTCGTGCTGACGAACTACGCGGAGGGACAGGTCGAGGAGGTCGACGTCATCAACAACCCCGAAGACGCGTCCGCCGGCACGCGCAAGGTGCCGTTCTCCCGCGTGCTCTACATCGAGCGCGACGACTTCATGGAGATCCCGCCGAAGAAGTTCTTCCGCCTCTCGCCGGGCAAGGAAGTCCGGCTGCGGTGCGCCTACTTCATCACCTGCACGGAGGTCGTGAAGGACGCTCGCGGCGAGATCGTCGAGCTGCGCTGCACCTACGATCCGGCGACGCGCGGCGGCGACTCGCCCGACGGCCGCAAGGTGAAGGCGACGATGCACTGGGTGTCGGCGGCGCAGGCGGTGCCGGTCGAGGTGCGCCTGTACGACCGGCTGTTCTCGGTGGACGACCCGGAGAACGCCCCCGATGGGAAGACATTTCTCGACTACCTGAACCCGCACTCGCTCGAGGTCCTGCGCGAGGCGCAGGCGGAGCGGAGCCTCGCGACCGCGGCACCCGGCACACGCGTCCAGTTCGAGCGCCTCGGCTACTTCTGCGTCGACAGCGATTCCCGGCCGGGCGCGCTCGTGTTCAACCGTACCGTGTCGCTGCGCGACGCGTGGGCGAAAATTGCCAACCAGAAGGGCCTCGGGGCTGGGGGCTAGGGGCTGGCAACGATGCGACGCACCTTCCTGATCGTCGCCGTCTTCTGCGTCCTCCTCGCGGTCGCTCGTGGATCCAGTACGATCGCGACGCAACCGCCACCGGCCTCTGGTCATTGGTACAAAGGCAACACGCACACCCACACGTTGAACAGCGACGGCGACAGCACGCCGGACGCGGTCGCGACGTGGTACCGCGAACACGGCTACGGGTTCCTCGTACTGTCGGATCACAACGTTCTGACGAACGTCGACGGCCTCAACGCTGTCCATGGGGCCAGCGAGAAATTCCTGCTGATCAAAGGCGAGGAGGTGACCGACCAGTTCGGCGACAAGCCGATCCACGTGAACGGCCTCGACGTGTCCGGGCAGGTGGAGCCGCAGCACGGTTCGAGCGTGCTGGACGTGGTGCAGCGGACGGTCGACGCCATCCGGAAAGCCGGCGGCGTTCCCCACATCAACCACCCGAATTTTGGCTGGGCCATCACCGCCGACGACCTGAAGGCCGTCCGCAACGACAGGCTGTTCGAGATCTACAACGGCCACCACCAGGTCAACAATTTCGGCGGCGGCGGCGTGCCCGGCATGGAGGACGTGTGGGACCGCATTCTGTCGAGCGGCAAGCTGATCTACGGGCTGGCCGACGACGATGCCCACTACTTCAAGCAGCCGGGGAATCCGAATGTGCCTGGGCCGGGACGCGGATGGGTGTTCGTCCGCGCCGAGCGTCTGGCGCCCCGGCCGATTGTCGAGGCGCTCGAACGCGGCGACTTCTACGCATCGACCGGCGTGGAGCTGAGCGACTACCAGGTGACCGCCAAGGCGATCACGATCACCGTCAAGCAGAATGCGGACAGCAAGTACCGCATACAGTTCATCGGCCGGAACGGCGGCGTCCTTCGCGAGGCGATTGCCAGCCCGGCGTCGTACGCATTCACGGGCGACGAACTCTACGTCCGCGCGCGGGTGCTCGAATCCAACGGCCGCGTCGCCTGGACGCAGCCCGTGTGGCGAGGTCGGTAACCATGAACACGAGCCAGCCGAAAAGGACTTGAAGTTCGTGTACGCGACGGTGCCGCCCGTCGCGACGCTCAAGCCTGGCGATACGCTCGAGCGGCAGCCAAACGGCATTAGTATTTGAAGCCCACGTACGCGACGGTGGCGCACGAAGCGGAACAATCCAATGACCGTTGAATCCAAAGGTCGCGACCTCTTCATCGTCGACAACAGCGTCTCGGGCTGGACGGGGCTCCGCTACCTCGAAGAATGGACCACGATCGCCAAGGCGTTCGACATCGCGACCGGGTACTTCGAGATCGGCGCACTGCTCGCCCTCGATGGCAAATGGCAATCCCTCGAGAAAATCCGGATCCTGTTGGGCGCGGAGATGACCCATCGCACGCGCAAGGCGCTGCTCGACGCCGTGCGCGCGCGCGCGGTACAGATCCTCGACGGGAGCATCGAGGCCGACAAAGACTCCAACCCATTCCTCCACGGCGCCCCGGCGATCCTCGACGCGCTGCGCGCCGGTCAGATCGAGTGCCGCGTCTACGACAAGGAGAAATTCCACGCCAAGGCCTACATCACCCACGCGAAGCTCGAAGTGGTCGGCTCTCAGGCACTGGTTGGCTCGAGCAACTTCACGGCGCCAGGACTGACGAAGAACATCGAGCTCAACGTCCAGATTCAGAGCGCCCGCGAGGTCGCGCAGCTCCAGGAATGGTTCGAGATCCACTGGAACGAGGGGACCGAGGTCACCGACGCGGTCATCGAGACCCTCTGGCGCCACGTCCGGCTCTATTCGCCATTCGATGTTTATGCAAAGGCGCTCCAGGAGTTCTTCCGTGGACACGAACTGACAGCGACCGAGTGGGACGAGACCCGCTCGAA
>Ga0315281_10010098_pt1 | contig 13042 bp, 6 predicted proteins | sample YL17G07_0_MG_FD_204540 | JGI IMG/M metagenome (GOLD analysis project Ga0315281, IMG submission 204540) | Sediment microbial communities from Yellowstone Lake, YNP, Wyoming, USA - YL17G07_0 | ecosystem: Environmental > Aquatic > Freshwater > Lake > Sediment | place: USA: Wyoming | collected... | reverse complement strand
CTCGTCGTCGGGGCCGTGCTCGTGCCCGGCGCCGCGGCGCCCAAGCTCGTCAGCCGCGCGCTGCTGCGGCGCATGACGCCGGGCGCGGTGATCGTGGACATCTCCATCGACCAGGGCGGCTGCTGCGAGACGAGCCGGCCCACCACGCACGCTCAGCCCACCTACCTGGAGGAGGGCGTCGTCCACTACTGCGTGACCAACATGCCGGGCGCGGTCGCCCGCACCTCGACCGAGGCGCTCAACAACGCGACGCTGCCCTTCGTGCTGGCGCTGGCCGAGCTGGGCTGGCGCCGCGCGCTTCTGGCCGATGCCCATCTGCGGCACGGGCTCAACGTGTGCGCGGGCCGGGTGACGCACCCCGCCGTGGCCGCGGCCCTGGGGCTGGAGCTGCTGCCGGCCGAGCAGGTGCTGGAGAGGTAGTGGACTGTAACTGCAGCTTCGGTCGTGATTGCGAGAGGCTTCGCCTCTCGCGCTCTCCAGCAGGGAGCGGTGGCTCCCTGCACCCTCGGTAGGGCGCGAAAGTCGCGCATCGCGCGGCTTTCGCGCAAATGGGGGTCAGGGGCATTTGGCCCCTGCGGGGTGCGGGGCGGCGCCCCGCGCTTTGCAGGCCGTCCTACCCGTTCATCAGTTTCGGCCCAGTAGTTCCTGATTTTCGGAAAGAGTGTTGCGGGCCCGCATCACACGCGCTCGCGGCGGATCTTCGCGCCCAGCGCGGCGAGGCGCGTGTCGATCGCCTCGTAGCCCCGGTCGATCTGCTGGATGTTCTGGATCTCGCTCGTGCCCTGGGCGCCCAGCGCCGCGATGAGGAGCGCCATGCCGGCGCGGATGTCGGGCGTGGCGATCTGCGCGCCCACGAGCCGGGACGGGCCGACGACCACGGCGCGGTGCAGGTCGCACAGCAGAATGCGCGCCCCCATCCCGATCAGGCGGTCCACCCAGAACAGCCGGTTCTCGAACATCTTCTCGAAGATGAGCACGGTGCCGGTGCACTGGGTGGCGACGACGGTCATGATGCTGGTCAGGTCGGAGGGGAACGCGGGCCAGGGGCCGTCGTCGATCTTCGGGATCGCTTCGCCCAGCTCCGGCTGGATCGTCAGCTCCTGCTCCGCCGGCACGCGCAGGTGCGGCCCCTCCTCGAACGTCTCCACGCCCAGGCGCCGGAACATCAGCCGGATCATGCGCAGGTGCTCCAGCCCCGCGTTGCGGATCAGCAGCTCGCCGCGCGTCACGGCGGCCAGGCCGATGAAGGAGCCCACCTCGGTGTGGTCGGGCGCGAGCGTGTGCTCCACGCCGCGCAGCCGGGCCGCGCCGTGGACGATGAGGCGATTGGTGCCGCCGCCCTCGATGCGGGCGCCCATCGCGGAAAGCAGGCGGCAGAGGCCCTGCACATGCGGCTCGCTGGCGGCGTTCTCGATCACTGTCGTGCCCTCGGCCCCGGCGGCGGCCATCAGCGCGCTTTCCGTCGCGGTGACCGAGGCCTCGTCGAGGAAGAGCGTGTCGCCGCGGAAGCGCCCGCCGGGCAGGGTGAACTGGAACGTGCGCCCGGCGGCCTCCTCCTGCCGCGCGCCGAGCCGCGTGAGCGCGAGCAGGTGCGTGTCGAGGCGGCGCAGGCCGATGCGGTCCCCGCCGGGCGCGGCGATGGTGCAGCTTCCCGTCCGCGCCAGGAGCGGGCTGGCCAGCAGGATCGAGCCGCGGATGCGCTGGGCAAGCACCGGATCGGGCCGGTCGCCGGCGATGCGCTCGGCGTGGAAGCGGTAGCTGTGGGGCGCGAGCCGCTCGACGCGCACGCCGAGCCGCTCCAGCAGGAGCAGCATGTCGCGGATGTCGCGGATGTCCGGGACGTTGTGGAGGACGACCGGCTCCGCGCACAGCAGCACGGCGGCCAGCGCGGGCAGGGCCTCGTTCTTGTTGCCCGCCGGCTCGATCTCCCCGCTCAGGGTGCGGCCGCCCTCGACGATGAAGCGCTCGAGGTGCTCCCGGGCAGGCTCCGGCGCGGGCCGCCTGGCTGCGGGAGGATCGGGGGCGGAGGGATCGGCGGCGGGGGGGTGGGCGGCCACGGCTAGCGGGCCTCCACGGCCGCGCGCAGCCGCTCCAGCGCGGCGGCCCAATGCAGCTTCATGCGGGCGGCCTCGGCGGCGTCCTTGAGCTTCGAGTGCTGCACGGTGACCTGGGTCTTCTCCGCCCCTTTCGGGTACAGCGCGACGACGATGGCGGAGATGCCGTCGCTCCCGGCGAGGCGGAGGGTCTTGATCGGCGTGGCTCCCCGCACGCGCAGATTCTGTCCCAGCCAGCGGGTGCGCTCCGCGTCCTGGTTCCACGCCGCGTACACGCGTTCGGCCGACGCGGCAAGCGTCTTGCTGGCGCTGATCTCGAAGCCCTCGGACTTCTGGTGCTTCACGCGCAGGCCGCGCAACTGCTCGAATCCGACCGTCACCATCTGGGACCACCAGGGACCGAGGCGGAAGCGCTCCATCACGAGGCGGGCGATGTCGCTGTGGGGCATCGCCTGCGCCCCTGCCGCGTCAAGCACCTCGCACCACTGCGTCCAGTCGCGTCCGGTCGCCTTGGCGACCGCCTCGTCGGTGATGCGCAGCTCGGGCTCGCCGGGAACCGCGGGCGCCTGCGGCGCGATCGGCCGGGCGAGGGGCGCGTGAGCGGACCGCGGCGGTGCCGGAGCGGGGCGGAGCGCGCCGGGCCCTGCCGCGGTCTTGTGACGAGGCTCGGGCGGCCTGGTCCGCGGCGCGGACTTGGCGGACTTCGCGCCCTTTGTCCGACGAGCTGCGTGCGCCGGCTGCGCGGGATGTTTCGATCTCGCCGCGTGTTTCGGCTGCGCCGTGCGCCCGGCCGCCCTGGGGGCGGACTTGCGGATCGGCTTACCCGCCGGCTTGCGGGCCGGCTTGCGGGCCGAAATGGCGGTGGCGCGGGCCTTGGGCTGGGCCTTGCCCCGTGGGGGCTTGGCGACGCGTTGGGGTCCCTTCTTCTTTGCAGCGTTCTTTGCGGTCTTCTTTGCAGCGGCGGCCATGGGCGTTCCGATGGGCTGGCTGAGGACGGATGGGCGCGCGTTCCTGCCGCGGCGCGGGGGGACTACGACGCCTTCTGCCGCGCGGCGTCGCTGCGCACGTAGACCGCGAGCAGGCTGATCGCCGCCGGCGTAATGCCCGAGATGCGGCTGGCCTGGCCGAGCGTGGCGGGCCTGAACTGGGTCAGCTTCTGCACCACCTCGCGCGACAGGCCCTGGATGCGGGAATAGTCCGCCCGCTCGGGCAGCCGGATGCTCTCCAGCCGCTCGAACACGGCGAGTTGGGCTGCCTGGCGCTCGACATAGCCCTCGTACTTGATGCCGGTCTCGACCTGCTCGCGCACGTCGTCATGGAAGCCGGACAGGTCGAGCCGGCCGCTCAGGAAGCTAAGCTGCGCGAGCTGATTCAGCTTCATCTCCGGCCGGCGCACCAGGTCCGCCGCCGTGGCGCCGGTCTTCAGCGCCGGCTGCCCCAGCGCCTCGAGCGCGGCATTGACCTCCGGCGTGGGCGTCACGGGCGTCTCGGCGAGCGTCCGGCGCAGGGCGTGGATGCGGCTCAGCTTGTCCTGCGTGCGCCGCCAGCACGCCTCGGGCAGCAGGCCGATGCGGAAGCCCTTCCCGCTCAGGCGCAGGTCCGCATTGTCCTCGCGCAGCAGGATGCGGTACTCGGCGCGCGAGGTGAACATGCGGTAGGGCTCCTCGGTGCCCTTGGTGATCAGGTCGTCCACCAGCACGCCGATGTAGCCCTCGTCCCGCCGCACGACGAAGGGGGGCTCTCCCTTGACCTGCAGCGCGGCGTTGATCCCCGCGACGAGACCCTGCGCGGCGGCCTCCTCGTAGCCGGAGGTGCCGTTGATCTGCCCGGCGCAGAACAGGTTCGGCCAGTCCTTCAGCGCCAGTGTCGGATGGAGCTGCAGCGGCAGCACGTAGTCGTACTCCACCGCGTAGCCCGGGCGCGTGATCTCCACCTGCTCCAGCCCCGGGATCGTGCGCAGGAAGGCCCGCTGCACGTCCGGCGGCAGGCTGGTGGACAGGCCGTTGGGATAGATCTCGTGCGTGTCCAGGCCCGTGGGCTCGAGGAAGATCTGGTGGCGCTCCTTGTCGGGGAACTTGACGACCTTGTCCTCGATCGAAGGGCAGTAGCGCGGGCCGACCCCCTTGATCGCGCCGCTGTACATGGCCGATAGGCCGAGGTTCTCCTGGATCACCCGGTGCGTCGCGGCGTTGGTGTACGTGATGAAGCAGCTCACCTGCGGCAGCTCGACGCGCGAATCCCAGAAGGAGAACTTGCGGATCGGCTCGTCGCCCTTCTGCTCCTCCAGCCCCTCCCAGCGGATCGAGCGGCGGTCCAGGCGCGGCACGGTTCCCGTCTTGAGCCGCCCCAGCTTCAGGTTCAGTCGCCCCAGCGCCGCGGGCAGGCCCTTCGAGGGGAACTCCCACATCCGCCCCGCCTCGTGCCGCGTGGCCCCCATGTGGATCAGGCCGTTCATGAACGTGCCGGTCGTGATGACGACCGTGCGCGCCGCGTAGCTCGCGCCGTCGTTGGTGACGACGGCGGCGATGCGGCCGCCCTCCTGCACCAGGTCCTCCACCGTCGCCTGCTTGACCGTGAGGCGCGGCTGCGACTCCAGCACGCTGCGCATACGCGTGCGGTAGCGGTACAGGTCGGACTGGCAGCGGCTGCCCCACACGGCGGGGCCCTTGGAGCGGTTGAGCACGCGGAACTGGATCCCCGTCGCGTCGGCGACCTTGCCCATCTCCCCGCCCAGCGCGTCGATCTCCTTGACGAGGTTGCCCTTGGCCAGCCCGCCGATCGCCGGATTGCACGGCATGTGCGCGATCGTGTCCATGCTCATCGTCAGCACGAGCGTCTCGCAGCCCATGCGCGCGGCGGCCAGCGCGGCTTCGCAGCCGGCGTGTCCGGCGCCGATGACGATCACGTCGTAGCGGTTGAGCGGGGCGGGGCGGTTCGGGTCCATGACGCTCGGGGGCTGCTGAAATGAAAGACGGAGTTTCGCATAGGGGGGAGGAAGTGTCACGCGCGGGTGGACGACGGAAGAACAGGCGGGGGAACTCGTTCCCCCGCACCCCCTGAGCGGGGTTCAGAACAACGGGCGTGGGCGACGCGCTCAATCGTGGGTGAATGTCGATTGCGTCTTCGACTTGAGCATACTTTTCACTCGTTCGAAGAACTCGGTTTCGGTGATCTGGGTCGGCCACTCCAAGTTCAATGTCATTATGAGGATATCCGCTTCGTTGCGTGTAATGAGTACCGCCCCAAGCTCTCTAAGCATTTGCGCGTCCCGCACAAATGCTTTCCCGGGGTTCTTCAAACTCGAATAGTTCGCCCAAAGCGTGTCAGACAAAACGATTGAGGTAAGGGACTCCGACTCCAACAGCGATTTCATGATGCCGATTTGCCGCTTGGCAAGTACCCGCTTGCGAGGACTTTTCAATCTTCCAAACAAATCGAACATGAAGTTACGAAATACCTCTTTCTTGAGTTCATGCTGAATCTGCGCCAAAAGCCTTCCCCCTTGGACCGCGACGCCTTTGAGGGCAAAGAGCAGGAACGGAGTGAGGTCGTGGCCACGCTGCCGCGTGTCGGCGAGCGCCTGAAGGTAGGCCCTCTTCTCGTCATAGTAATAGTTCGACATCGCAATGAAGGCCGTATCCCGCAGCCCGGCGCAGCGCAGCAGCAGGGCTTCCAGCGCCCGGGCCGTGCGCCCGTTGCCGTCGAGAAACGGATGCATCGCGGCGACGTGATAGTGGGCGGCCATGGCCTGCACGATGGGGTCGTGGTCGCGGAACTCGCGCTGCATCGCTTCCACGAGCCGCGAGAAGGCGCGCTCCACTTCTGCGCCGCCTTCGGCCCCACGATGGCGAAGCGCTCCGAAGTTGACGTTCTGGTCCTGGGAGCGAAGCTTGCCCGGCGGGCAATGGTCATCGTCGGCCCCCGTCACGATGCGGCGGTGGATTTCCAGAATGAGGTCCGCGTCCGCGCGCTGATCGTCGGGCAGGGCTGCGATCCAGCGATAGGTCTGCACGGCGGCATGGGCCTGGCGTTGCGAGCGTGTGACCAATTGGGCGGGCGATTCCTTCATCGCCTCGTCCAGCTCGCGCTCCGTGAAGTCCGCTCCCTCGATGCGCGACGTGCCCGCGACCTCGCGTTTCAGCTCCAGCTGCTGCAAGCGTTCGACCCACTGCCGCTGATAGGGAATGGTCTTCAACGACAGGATCGTGCCTTTCGCCTCGGCCAGTGCGTTCGTGATGGTCTGGCCGTCGTAGCGTATCCAGTGCGTAGGCAAATCGTATCGAATCATTTCCCAACCATTTCAACCCCGGTCCCGTATGAGAATTTTTTACAAATTTGTAATAGCTGCAGATAATACGGATACACAGTAAACCGTCTACCATGTCAATTCTAATCTGTATTCTGCTTCATTTCCAATTCATTTCCACATCATGGCCGGCTCGCTTCCGCCGAGTACGAATGGACAAGCCGAACATTGCGCAAGGGATTTGGGTAGTGGGTCAGTTTGGAGACAACAGCGGATTTCTCGCTACGCTCGAAATGACAGCCCTTTGTCACTCCGAGCGAATGCGAAGAGTCCCCTGTCGCAGTTCACGGCCACTTCATCAAATTGACCCGCTACCGGGATTTGACTTCGGTCCCCATACGCCATTACCTGGGGCGAGGATGTCGTTGCATCCTCATGCAAGTCGCTTCAGGTCCCCCGCCGCCCGTTCGCGGGTGGGGTGAAAAGGGAAATCGGTGCGATGCCGATGCAGCCCCCGCTGCCGTAACCGGGTACGGCGCTGAGCCGGAAAGCCACTGGCGGACGGTCGTGGACACGCGGCCCCGTCGGGAAGGCCAACAGCCGCCGCAGGATCCGGAAGCCGGAAGACCTGCCTGAAGCCAACCCAAGCGTCCCAGGAGCCACGGGGTGTTGGCGCAGGGCGGGTTGTCTCCTTTGTCCCCGATCGTCGCGTGCCCGCCGCATCCGGTGGGCCAGAGTCCGCCCGCCCGCCGCTCTATGCCGCGGAGTGCGGTGCCGCGCCCGGCGCAGCGGCACCGTGCCGCGCGAGGCGGGCTGCGGCGCGTGGCGGCGTGGCTGCTGGCGGCGGCGCTTGGCACGGGACTGGCCGCCTGCCGCCATGACTCCGCCCCGCTCGCGCCGGAGGCCGACCTGGCCGCCGCGGAGGTTCGCTTTGGCCCCGCGAGCATCTCCCTCACGCTGCCCGCCGGCCACGCCCTCGCCTCCATCGCGCTGCTGGACGCCGCCGGCGCGCTCGTCGGCTCCGCGGCGGTCACGCCCGGAGCGCCGGTCACGCTCGACTTTCCGGCGGCCTGGCCGCCCGGCGGAACGTGGGCGCTCCTCGGCGCGCCCGCTCGCGGAGCGGCGGCCACGCGCACCCTGGCGCTGCCGCGGCGCCGGCCGCCACCGGTGGAAGTGCGGCTCCAGCTTCCGGCTGGCCTCGACGTGCTCGGGGCTGGCGAGCCGCACGCCGGCCATGGGGACGGCGCCGGGGACGGTGCCGGGGACGGCGCCGGAGCGGAGGGCCGGACGCCGCTGGCCTTGCCCGAGGGAGGCGAGGGGACGCTCACGCTCAGCCTGCGCAACGCGGGCTCCGCCCCGCTCCGGTTGCGCGTGACGCTGCGCCTGCCGGAGGAGTTGCGGCCGGAGCATGCGCCGGCCGAAGCGCGGACCACGCTCCGGCTCGACCTGCCCGGCGCAACGGCTGAGCTGACTGCGCCCATCCGGGTCCGCCGCTCCTTCCGGCCGGCCGGAGCGCCCGCCGCGATCCGCTGGGACATCGCCGGTGCGCCCGAGCCGGTAAGCGGCTCCCTGCCGGTGGCGATCCTGGACGGCGCGGCCTGGGCGGCGGGGCTGCACATCGCCGAGTCGCGCTATCCGGCCGACGGGCTGGGGCGGGTCGCAGCCCACCTTCCCGCCGAGCGGATCGTGCTCGAACCCGCTTTCGTGCGCCGCTGGCGGAGCGCGTTCGGCGCGGCCGGGGGCGACGATCCCTATCTGCCCCGCGGGCACGTGCGGCTGGAGCTGGCCAACGATCTGCCCGGCGCGGCCGTCGTTGTGCTGCGCTCCTGGGTGCGACGCGCCCCGCCGCCGGAGGAGCCGGAAGCGAATCGAGCCGACCCGGCAGGCTCGTTGCCGGACGGCGCGGCCGTCGGTGCCGCTTTCGGCGCCCTGCCCGCCTTTGGGCCTCCGCTGCTCCCCGCCCTGGCCGAGGTGGTGTCGCTGGCGCGGATCGGGCCGGGTGGCCGCGCGCTCCTGGTCCAGCCCTTCTATGCGGATGCGAAGCGCATCGCGCCCGGGGCCTACGAGCGCTGCACCCGGCTCGAGCCGTGGGGCCTGAGCGGGAGCCTGGGAGCGGCCGGCACGCCGCGCTGCGTGCCCTTCCGCATCGAGGCCTCGCCGCTGGGGCGCTGGCTCGCGCTGTGGCTGGCGACAGGCGCGGCCCTGGCGCTGCTCGTGACGCTGCTGCTGCGGGCGCGCTCTTGGCTGCCGTCGTTTCCCCTGCGCGACCGGGTGCTGATCGCGCTCACCTTCACGCTCGCCCTGCTGCTGATCACGTTTCCGGCGCTGCCGCTCGCCGCCGTGACCAGCGTTTTGCTCGGACCGTTCGGGTTTCTCGCCGAAGGACTGCTCTTCAAGCTCGGCCTGTTCGTCCTGCTGGGCGCGCTGGTGGCGTGGATCCCGCGGCCCGGCACCTACACGCTGTTCTACCTGCTGTGGATGGGGGGACAGGCGCTCCTGAGCGGCCACTACGGCCCGATCGTCGTGCTCTTCGCCGGCATCCCGATCCTGTTGCTGGAATCCGCGTGGTGGGCGTGCGGGCTGACGCGCAGGCGCGCGTCCCACCGCGCCGCCGTGCCCGTCGCGCTGGCGGCCGTCAGCGTGGGCGTCGCGGAGGCGCTGGTCGTGTACTGGGACCTGCACCTGCTCCAGGCCCTGTACCGGCAGTACCTCGCCGAGAGCTTCATGGCGTTTCAGGCCGCGAGCGCCGGGATCTACGCGGCCTGCGGCTTCGCCCTCGGCCTGCCTCTCGGGCGACGCTTGCGGGCGGTGCGCCGGCCGGACCTGCCGGAAGAGCCGGCGCGCGCGGGCCAGCTTCGCGCGTCGCAAGCCGGCGCCTGGGACACGCCCCGCAGCGCGCCGCTGCTGCGCGTGGAGCAGCTGACGTATGCCTATCCCGGTGCGGAGCGGCCCGCGCTTGCGGCGGCGAGCTTGACGGTGGACGCGGGCGAGATCGTCCTGCTGGCCGGTGCCACGGGCTGCGGCAAGACGACGCTGTTGCGGGCCATCCAGGGCCTGCTGCCCGTGGAGCAGCGGCGCATCCGCCTGGCGGGCGTGCCGCGCGGCGACTGGTCCCAGGCCGAGTGGGCCCGCCGCTGCGCCCTGCTCTTCCAGGAGCCGGCGCTGCAAGTGCTGCGCTTGACGCCCGGCGGCGAGGTGACCCTGGCGCTCGAGCTGAGCCGCGCAGACGCCGCCCCCGCACCGTCCGGAGGGCGCCCGGCGCGCGCCGTGTCCGAGGCCGGGCCTGCGCACTGGGAGGCCGGGGTGCCGCGTGACGGTGCTCCGCCGGACGATTCCGGCTTGCCGCGCAAATCCGGATTGCATCACGACCGTGCTCCGCTGCGCGATTTCCCGGCGCTGCGCGATCTCCCTGCGCTGCGCGATGCGGTGCTGGCCCGCTTCGATCTGTTGGCTCTTTCGCGGCGGCCCATGCGGCTGCTCAGCGGGGGCGAAGTGCAGCGCACCGTGCTGGCGGCCCTGCTCGCAGCGGGGCCGCGCCTGCTGCTGCTGGACGAGCCGCTGGCGCACCTGGACCGCGCCCACCGCGAGCGGCTTTGCGTCTTGTTGCGGGAGCTGGCTGCGGCGGGAGCGGGAGTGCTCATCGCCGAGCACCGGGCGGAGCTGGTGCTGCCGATCGCCACGCGCGCCGTCTGGCTGGAAGCAGGCCGCGTTGCCTGGCAGGGCGCCCCTGCCGCGTTTCCGTTTCTCCCGCGCGGCGCGGCGGCCCACGCGCGGCCGGGACCCCTCCGAATCTCTGGGGAGCCGGTCGCCGGGCAGCCGGCCGCCGCGTCGCCGGCTGGCGCGCAAATGGTGGAGCTGGACGGGCTGGCCTGGCGCCATGCCGGACAGGACGCGCCCCTGTTCAGCGGGCTCGACGCCCGCCTTCCTGCGGGAAGCGCGTTCGCGCTGGCCGGGCCCAACGGCGCGGGCAAGTCCACGCTGCTGGAGCTGGTCGCCGGACTGCGCCGCCCCACGGGCGGGAGCGTGCGCGTGCGCGGGGAAGACCCGGCCGGATGGGCCTGGGCCGAGCGGAGCCGGCGCATCGGCTGGCTGCCGCAGCAGGTGGAGCTGATCCTGTGCGCGGATACCGTGGCGGAGGAGCTGGCCCTGCCCCTGCGGGCACGCGGCTGGCAACCGGACGCCATCGCCGCGGCGGTGGCGCGCTGGCTGGGGCGGCTCGGCCTCGCGCACGTCCGCTCGCGCTTCCCGCACCTGCTGAGCCGGGGCGAGCGGCAGCGCCTGGCGCTGGGCACGCTGCTCATCGCCGAGCCGGACCTGCTGCTGCTGGACGAGCCGTTCGCGGGCCAGGACGCGGCGCAGGCGGAGACGCTGGGCGGGCTGTGCCGCGCGCACCTCGCCGCCGCCCCCGGGCGCGCCGCCGTCATCGCCACCCATGATCTGGAAGCGGCGAGGCCGTGGGTGGATGGGGTCTGGCGGCTCGAGGCAGGGCGGCTGACGGTTGAACGCCTGTCCGCAGAGGCGCCGCTCGCCGTTCCGGCACCGCCCGTCGCGGCGCCGCCTGCCACGGCACCGCCCGCCGCGGTGCCGCCTAACCCCGTGGCGTTCGCGCGAGGGGGCGTATGAGCGTTTCGCGCGCCGTGCGCTTTCCGCGGCTCAGTGCAACGGCGGCGCTCGCGCTGGGCGCGGAGCTCGCCCTGCTGGGCTTGCTGCTGGAGCGTCCGCTTAACCTGGCGCTGCTGGCCGCGCTGGCGTTCGCGTGGGCGGCGCCCGCGATTCCGCGCCGCGCCTGGCCCTGGCTGCTGGCGGGGCTCGGCCTCGCAAGCTGGAGCCTGATGGCGACCCAGGGCCTGTTCTACGAGGGCGTGCCGCGCACGGCGCTGCTGCGGCTGCTGCCGCCCGCGGGGTTCCCCTTCGGCGATCCGAAGGGCCTGTACGTCTATCGCGAGGGGCTCGTCTACGGGCTGCTGCAGTCGTTGCGCGGACTGGCCCTGCTCCTGATCGCGGCAGGCCTGGTGGGCCGCTACGGCCTGGAGGAGCTGTCGCGGGGACTGCGCGCGCTGGGCCTGCCGGGGCCGGTCGGGCTGCTGGCCGTGCTGGCGGTGCGGCAGGTGCCGCTGCTCGCCGCCGAGGCGCGCACCGTGTGGGTGGCCCTGCGGCTCAAGGGCCTCGCGCCCGCGTCCGCCCTGCGCGCCGGGCTGGTGCCGCTGCTGGCCGGGCATGTGCGGCGGGCCGACGAGACGGCGGCCGCCCTGTGGAGCCGGGGCTTGGGCACGCAGGCCGGCGAGCCTGCGCCGCCGCCGCTGCGGCCCGCCGAGCGCGCCCTCGTCTGGAGTCTGGCTGCGCTGCTCGCCGCGCTGACCGGAGCCGTGCTAATGACGCGGCTGCACGTGGCCGGCGTGCTGTCCCTGCGCGGCTGGGAGCCGCTCTTGGCGTGGATGCTGAGCTATGTGTAGCGCAACTCTGTCTAGTGCAACTCTGTCTAGCGCAACGGTTCGCCGGCGCGCGGCGTGCGCGCTGCTGCTGCCGCTCGGGCTGCTGCTGGCCGGCGGGGCCGGAGCGGCACGCGCGGAAGGCGAGGCGCCCCGCTTCGTGCGCGAGGGCCTCTGGCTTCCGGCGGAGACCGCGCCGCAGGAGGCGCGCGTGAACGGCCGCGCGGCGGCAGTGCTGCGCCTGCCCGGCGGGCGCGGTGCGCTGCTGGAAGCCCCCTGGTACCCGGGCGAGCGGATCGTGGCGCGCTGGCGCGCCGGCGGGGCGGAGCGCCGGGCCGAAGCGGTCGCGCCGCCCGCGCCCGAGGCGCTCGTGTGGCTCAGCCGGCCTTGGCCGCCGGGCGCCCTGCTCGCGGAAGAGGACACGGTTACCGCCCTCGCCTTCTCTGCCGACGGGGGGCGGCTGGCCGCGGGCACCCAGCAAGGACGGCTGGCCGTCTTCGACCTCGCCGCGGGGGAGATCGCCTGGTCCGCGAATCGGCCGGGCCGCGTCATCAAGCATCTGCTCTTCGACGACGGCGGCCGCCGCCTGTACGTGGGCGAGCAGGGCCCCGAGGGCCGCGTGGCGGGCTACGATCCCTCGGCCGGGTCCGAGCCGCTCTGGACGTTCGACGGGGCGGACGTGCTCGGCACGTCCCCGCCGGAGGAGCCCGGCCGCTACGGCTGGGTCAGCTACCCCGGCGCCTACCGCCTCGCCGCCGAAGGCGCAGACGTCCTGGCCGCCCTGTCGCGCAGCTGGAGCGAAAACGGCGTGCGGCGCGCCCGGGCGGTGCTGGTGCGGCTGGACGGTGCGAGCGGCCGGGTGCGCTGGCGCTATCCGGCCGGGGAGCCCTTCCCGGCCGTCATCACCTGGTTCGACGCCGCGGACGGACGCGCCGTGTTGCCCACGCAGCTGCCGCACGGCGCCCGGCCCGACACCGCCGCCGATCCCGCCGCCGATTCGCGCTCGCGCCTGCGCGTGCTGGAGCTGGCCGCGGGGCGGGAGACGCTGGCCGAGCCGGTCGCGCCGCTCGCGCCCTACCCGGTGGCCCGCTTCTGGCGCGGCGTGGCCCTTCGCCCCGGCGGAGAGGCGTTCGCCGCGGCCAGCGAGGACGGGCGGGCGTGGATCTACCGGCGCGCGGAGACGGGCTGGCGGATCGCCTGGCAGCAGGCCCTCGTCGAGCCGATCCGCCTCGGCACAGTCACGCTCACGGCCGCGCAGGGCACGCTGGCCGCCACTTCCGCGCAAGTGCTCGTCGCCACCGGGCCGACGTATG
>Ga0315281_10010097_pt1 | contig 13042 bp, 11 predicted proteins | sample YL17G07_0_MG_FD_204540 | JGI IMG/M metagenome (GOLD analysis project Ga0315281, IMG submission 204540) | Sediment microbial communities from Yellowstone Lake, YNP, Wyoming, USA - YL17G07_0 | ecosystem: Environmental > Aquatic > Freshwater > Lake > Sediment | place: USA: Wyoming | collected... | reverse complement strand
CTCAGGCTTATAGAGGATGGGGAAGCCATAGAAACCGCCGCGTGTGACATGAGGCGCCGTATATGCGGGCCCGATGCCCGGTACGCCCGCAAGCCCCGCCGACAACCGGTCCATGTTCCGTTGCCGGATGGCGTTGCGCTCCTCGAGCTTCGGCAGCAGCATGCGGGCGATGACGGCGTTGAGCACGTTGATGCGGTACTTGAACCCGCCGAAACCGGTATCGATGAACGGCCGATGCTCTTCGAGCTGGATGTGCAGCTTCAGGCGGCCGGGGCTCTGCGCCAGCAGCAGCGCGCGCTCGAACAGGCGGCGGTCGTTGGTCACCATCATGCCGCCTTCACCGGCCGGCAGGCTTTTGCTGGCCTGCATGCTGAAGCAGCCGATATCTCCGATGGTCCCGACCTTGCGGCCTTTGTAGGTACCGCCGTGCGCGTGGCTGGCGTCCTCGATCACCTTCAGCCCATGCCTGCGCGCGATGTCCATGATGGCGTCCATCTCCGTCGGGTGGCCCCACAGATGCACGGGCAAGATCGCCTTGGTGCGCGGCGTAATGCGCCGCTCGACGTCGGCGGGATCGAGCGTGTAGGTGCGCGGGTCGATGTCGGCAAAGACGGGAACAGCGCCGGCGGCCATGATGCACCCCACGCTGGCCACCCAGGTGTAGGACTGGACGATCACCTCGTCGCCCGGGCCTGCGCCGGCCGCGAAGCAGGCCGAGTGCAGCGCGGCGGTTCCGTCCACCCGCGAAAGAGCGAATTCCACTCCCAGGAATCTCGCCCAGGCTTCCTCCAGCGCACGGGTCGCTTCACCGTACTCGGTGTCGGAAAGTTCGCCTTTGCGCACCATCTCGGCGACGGCCTGCACGACATCTTCGGAAATCGCCGGCCAGCGGAATTCCTTGTTGATCGTGACCACCGGCTGCCCGCCCAAAATCGCCAGTTTCTCCATAGGTTTCTCCTGCTGTTTGACTCACCGCTGAGACGCATCGGCAATCGGCGTGCTTCAGTTTCAGAGTTACAGCAGCACGTCCAGCGTTTCGAAGCGGCCGCCAAGGATCGGTTCGCTGGGCACGCCGAGCCAGCGTTCCAGGACGGTGGCGTACACACCGCGGAAGTCGGTGGAGGGCTTTGGGGCATCGGCCTCGAGGTCCTTGAGGCTGGGATGCACGCCCACCAGGCCGCCCTTCACCCGGCCGCCGGCCAGGAAGACCGGTGCGGCCGCGCCGTGGCCGGTGCCGTGCCGCCCGTTCTCCGAAAGCGTGCGCCCGAATTCCGAGTAGGTAACCAGCAGCACGCGGTCGAGCAGCTTGTCGCGTGCCAAATCGTCGCAGAAAGCGGCCACCGAATCCGAAAGCTCCCGCAACAGAACCGCGTGGTTCCCGGCCTGGTTGGCATGATTGTCAAACCCGCCCGGGGAAACCCCGCCCTGCTCGACGAGGTAGATCCGAGTTCCGATCTCGGCACGAATCAGTTGGGCCACGGCCTGGAACGACTCGGCCAGCGGGTAAGCAGGGTACGAAGGGGCGGCGCCGGCGCGCAGGACGCCCGCGACCTTGGCGGCATCCGCCCGGGCGGCGGCGGCCGCGCGGTCCGCGAATAACAGCAGCGCGCCGCGGCGCTCGGCAGGGACGGGCGCCGGCGCTCCGGTCAGAGTCCATTCCCGTGCCGCCTGAACGCTAGGAACAATATTGGCAGCGGCGCGGAGTGTCAGAGGCTGCGGGATGCGCCCCACGAAAATCGCGGGCACGTTGCCAGCCTCCGGGTCCGCCCATTGGTCGGCCGCCCGCGCCAGCCAGCCTGTCTGCCGGCCGCCGGCCTGGGGACTGGCCGTTTGCCAGGCCCGCATTCCGGCGCCGTGGTCGCGGTGCATGTTCGGATATCCCACGCCCTGGAGCACCGCCAGCCGGCCTTCGTGGAACAGGCGCGCCAGTCCGCGCAGCTCGGGATGAAAGCCCAAGGATGAACCGATCTTGTGAACCTGGTTTGCGGTCAGCCGCAACGTGGAGCGGTTGCGAGCGTGCTGGTCGTCCTCATATAGGACGACGGTATTCAGCCCATCGTTGCCGCCGGCCAACTGCAGCATCACCAGGATCGTTCCGGAGCGGTCCGGGCCGGAGACGGCCTGGGAAGCCGCCGCCGCGAACGGAGGCGCGGCGCGCGCCAGGGAAGTGAATACGGCGGCGCCTGCCGAGGTTTTCAAGAACTTGCGTCGCGTTTGGGACATCGTGACTCCGACACTCAAGCTAACTGGTACTCCGGCAGCGCAACAATGGCGTGCGCTAACTGGCGAGCATCGCCGGGGCCTTGGCTCAACTGGCCGGCAACCTCGGCAGGCACGTCGTTCTGCACCAGCAGCTCCAGCAGGAACCGGCTGATACGGCCCGGCTCGGCCGATCCGTGCCTGGCGGCCACGGCCTGCGGGTCGAGCTTGCCGGCATACGAGCCCTGGGCGGCGAGCAGCTCCGCGGCCAGATTGCTGCGGCCAACCAGCGTGAAGCGATTCAGCCACCGCCGGCCGCCCGGCCAACCTTCGCGCGTCGGCGGCTCCAGCAACTGCTGTCCCAACCCGGCCAGTTGCCGGTGGAGCGAAGCAGCGGCAACGGAGGCCTCGAATGCGCCCGCGATGCCCAGCGCGAATTCCAGCGGACTTTTCACGCGCTGCCGGTAAGCGCCGGCCGAGAAGAACAGGTTGGAACGCAGCATGGTGCCGGCCAGCTTGGCGATGTCGTAGTCCGGCCCGAAGGAGTCCGCCAGCGGCGCCAGCAGCGAGGCCGCGGGAACATCGGTTTCCGAGATCAGCCAGCCGTACAGCCGGCCGACCACAAACCGCGGGGTGGCGGGATGCGCCAGCAATACCCGGAGCACGTCCTCGCCGGAGAAATCGCCTTGCCGGCCCAGAACGGTCTTGCCCGCTTCATCGCGCTCGTGGGCCAGGTAGCGGTATTCATCGGCGACGACGGCCGCGCCGGTGAAGGCCCGCGCGGTATCGCGCACGTCGGTCTCCCCGAACGCGCCGGCTCCCAGCGTGTAACGGCCCAGAAGAGCGCCGGCGAATTCCAGCGCGGGGCTGGCCTTGCGGTTGACCCGCGCGTCGAGAGCCATCAGCGTGGCCGGGTCGCGGCAGACGTCGCGCAGCATGGCGTCGAAGCGGCCGAGCGCATGGCGGCGCAACAACCGCACGTGCCGCACCATGAGCGAAGCCTTCCCTGCCCGCGCCCCGGCGATGGCCAAGTAGCCATGCCAGAACAGGGTCATCTTTTCCAGGAGCGGGTGGCGGGCCTGCATCATCCGGTACAACCACAGCTCCGCGCAGTCGTCCGACGCCGCCGATTCGGAAATGGCCAGCGAGGCCTCCAGCGCCTCGAGGCCGCGCTCCAGTTCCTCGAAGCCGGCCCGCGGCTGTAGCAGGCGATCGACCGTTCGCTGCGGGCCGTCGGCCAGCGCCTGCTGCATATCGCTCCAGGAGGCGGCAAAACCGGCACGGCGCAGCAGATGCGCAGCCAGAGCGAGATTCCACGGCCGATTGTCTCCCGGCTGGTAGGGCGCCCACGCCCACTTGGGGTCGCCGGCGGCGGCAGGCACGGTTTGGTCTGTCATGGTCATCGCCGGTCCGCCCGTCACCTCAAGTGCAGTTCGGCCTCGGCCCGGTGCCCGTCAGGTGTGGCGGAAACGCTGAACCTGACGCGGTCGAGGTGTTGCAGCAAAACCATGTTCAAGCCGAGTTGGGCCTCGGCTTGCTGCGGGCTGGCGCCGCTTCCCACAACACTCTGCCGCACCAGTGCGCTGCGGTTGGCGTTCAACAGGGCGGCGATGCCGGAGCCATTGGTGATTTCCAGCAAGGTGTGGGCGCCGGCCGGCGCCGGCGGCGCGCGCCCCTCCTCGCGGCTCAGGGCGTCGATCACGTCCTTGGCCAGCGCGTCGGTGCTGCTCAGGATGAGGTAGGGGCCGAATCGCGCCAGCGCCGGCCGCAGGTTGAAGCGCGCCGGCAGCCGCTCGCGGGCTTTCTCGCCGTGCGCCGAAAAGTAACAGTAAGTGAACGGCACTCCGCGGTGCACCGACTTGTCGAAGATCAGCCCGCGCTGTGCCTGCTGGCCCCTGGTGAAATTCACAATCCCGATGGCCTTCTGCCAGGCCTCCTCGAAAACCTCGCCGAAGTCGTCCGGACGGTCCACGCGAAAAACCAACGCGGCAGCCGGATACTGCTCCAGCGGCGTCCCGACGGCGGCATCGTATTCCTGGCCGGCGACCACCAGCCGCACCGCCGGGTTGAATCGGGCGAACACCTCCTCGGCCAGGTCGCGCCCGGTGAAGAAAATTTCCATGAAGTTCTCGAGCAGGATGCCCCCCGAGGTCTTCCCCGGGAACAGCGCGTCTTTGGCCAGATAGAACTTGTGCAGGTCGCGCCAAACGCTGGCGGCGGCAAGCTGGCGGGGCACGGTGAGATTGGACAGAGGTCCCTGGCCGCCGTCCGGGGGCAAAGCAAACGCGGCGGCGCGCAAATCCGCTTTGCCGTCCGCCACGGCGCGCAACGAAAGGCTGTGCCCGGCCACCCGCACGCCCACAGCGACCCAGTTCGATTGGCCGAGTGATTGTTTGACCGCGGCTCCCAGCAATGCCTCCAGCGGCGAGCCGGCCTGCGTAAGCGCCTGGCGGACGGGCGGCGCTTGGTTGAGCATGGCCATGTTGACGAAAACCCAGGCTGCGGTTCCTTCCCCCGCCGCTTTCCTGGCCTGCGCGTACAGGGGCCAGGAAGCCAACGCGCCCTGCTGGCGCGGCTGCAACAACAGCTTGAGCATCTCCAGCCGATTGCACATGACCAGGCGGTTTCCGGCAATCGCAAAGTGCTGCTTGCCGTCAAAACTCCAGGCTGCTCCTCCCGGAAACTCCCTGTAGAATGCCCCGCGTTTCGAAGCCTCCGGCGTGCCGCCCTGTTGGCTGATAATCGATTGCACGAGCTGCCGCACCTGCTCCATGGCGCCCATGTCCTCGGCGTCGAACATCACCAGGTTCGTGTCGCGCGGATAGACCGCGTACGTTATTCCGGCCCCGGTTAGCTTCCGGAGCAGCCCCTTCCAGTCAGTGCCCAGCTTGGCGCCCAGCGCGTCGCCGAAACGCAGGAGATTCTGCCAATCGGAATTCCCGGGCTGCTTTTGGGGAGATTGCGAGGCGGCGATGGCCTCCGGAATCTTCAAATCGGCGGCCAGATCCAGCAATGCGGCCGGCTGAGCGATGTGTACGACGAGCACCGCGTCCTGCGGCAACCACTGTTCGGCCGGTTGGGCGGCCTGCAAAGCGGCCGCCACCCCGCCCAGCGCGATGGACAGGATGCCGAGCGCCATCGAGACACACTTCCTTGTCCGGTTGGATCTTTGGGCGCGGCTCATCGGCGCACCTCCGTGCCAAAGTATACGAGCCGCGCAAGCGATTGGCTCGGCTTATTTAGACCCGAATCCCGCTCTCGAGTTCTGCCGCCGGCCGCCAGAGCGGCGCACGCGCCAGACTGTGGCAAACGAAGCTGCTGCGAGAATCGCGGAAAGTTGAGCACCGTGCCGGGAGCGCCGCGAACGGGCAGCGGGAATGCGAGCAGCCTGATAACGTAGAAATTCCTGTTGCTCTGTCCCCACATCGCCCTATAATCCTCGCAGTCAGGGAGGCGCAATGTCCGCCCCAAGACCTTTCCGCCAAGGCCCATGGCAACCTGGAACAGGCCACTGCTGGTCAGCGCCCAGACGGCTGCTCGGGATCAGTCTGCTCATCGCCTCACAGCTTCTGGCATTCCCCCAATTATCCCCCGTCAAAATCGCTGGCGTAGCGGAACCACCCGAACTCACCGGGGAGCCGAAAAAGATCAAGAAACCGACCGAGGCTCTGCGACAGTTCGCCGAGGTCACAGGCGACGTGCTCGATAAGGACAAGGCGAAGGCCGCACGTCCGAAGCTGAATGATTTCATTCAACGGCACCCGGATTACTCCGACGCGTATTTCATGCGTGCCATGTGCGATCTGTGCGTACTAAATAGCCATGACTACTCTTCGGCATTAACAGATGTGGAACTCGCGATATCAACGCACCCGGTGTTTACAGGCCAAACCGCCTATGACAACCTCACCCCTCACTACTCGCTGCGGGCCAAGATCAGGCTCGCCATGGGGCAGTACCGGGAAGCAATGGACGACCTGGAAGCAGCGATGAAGTTCGACCTCGCTTCGGCAGATCACATTTTTAATACCGGTGCCGTCGAACCAGAAACAACGTCGGAACCCTGTACCTGGAGTCTCACGGACCTTAACACGGTCGTTGCGACTTTCCCGAACGATTATCGGGCCTTGCTGTTCCGTGGCCTTTATTTGATGTTTTTTACTACATTCAACGAAGACTACTATGCAAAAGCGATGCAGGAGTTTGAGAAGGCGGCAGTCTTGAATCCGAAGTCGCCGCTGCCACACTACTTCATCGCTAAATTGCACTCGAAAGCGGCCCTCTTGTCCAGAAGAGCTTCGTCTGACGAAGGACGGAAGGACGCGAGAAGAAAAGCAACTCAGGCGTATACGAAGGCGATTCAATTGAACCCACGATTTCTGAAGGCATACGAATCCAGAGCGGGTTCTTATGGCGCTTTGGAGCAATATGACTTGGCCATCAGGGATCACGACAAGGTTCTTGAACTTGACCCAGAGAACGTGACGGCGTATGCCGACCGTGGGCTGGCGAAGCTGGAGGCTGGGCGGTTTCTGGCCGCAACGGTTGATCTCGGAGACGCGATCCGGCGCAAAAAGGATGACGACGCTACGTTGGGCATGTCGTATCAGCTTCGGGCCGATGCGTATATGAAGTTGGGCGATTATCGAGATGCGATTGCGGATTACAGCAAGGCCATCGAACGGGAACTGCGTAATTTAACCTTTCTGCTCAGCCTTAAACAGATTCGTGGGCTATACCCCGAATATAACGGTGTCTCGGATGAGGCGCTATGCCGGAAGATTAACGTTCTCTTCTGGCCTGAGTTGGAGTACAACGTGGTCGCAGAGCGACTGTTGGAGAAAAGGGAGGAATGGGCTATAGGGTCTCTTTACGAATTGTATGAGAAGCGCGGAGACGCCTATCTGGGATGCAACGACTTCCGGCGGGGCGTACTCGATTTCAGCAGGATCTTCAAGGGCATTCCGAACTTCGCAGATTTGGTGGACAGGTGGCGTTTGCTGGGGTCTCATTCGGGCGGCGAGCAGTACTACGTGGACGTTAAGAGCGTGGAATTCGCAGATAACGGCCCCGCACGCCTTTGGGTCAAGACTCTACGCAAGAAGCAGACGCATACCGTGGAGGCCTGCGAAGTAGACTGCAAATCGAAACGAATCCGCCAGACCTCAAGCCTGGTGTACGACTCGGAGGGAAAGCTTGTCAGCAGTACGGAAGCGAGTAGCGGGTGGCAGCAGGTCGTCCCAGACACGATGGGAGAGCACTTGTACAACGGGCTGTGCTCGGCACCCCGTTGAGCAGTTCGGACCATTTGGTTGCCGAATTGCTCCGGGGGCTTGGTCGTTTATGAGCGCTGGTTCGGGATGGGCGGCTGGTCGGAGGTGGCACCGGAAGCCGAAACGGAATGACGTTGCCGGGGGGCTTCGCCTGCGGTTCGAAGTGACGGGAAGCGGCAGCCGTGGGTCATCGGCAGGTCGCTAGCCAGACGAACGTGACTCGAATCCTGCAAGCCTGAAGCTGTGCGAGTAGCATATGCAGTCGGCCCACAATGGGTCCGATCGCGTGAGGGGCTATCTTGCCCACGCACCCCACAGGTATTGAGCAACCGCAACGCAAGGAAGAAGTGATGAACAACGCGGGCCTAGTTGGACCGGGTAGTCCCGGTTGCCCGACGTGCCACGGGAGAGGTAAAGTCATGGTGCCTTCCACTACCGTTGCACGAGGGCAATTGGTCGAAAGGGATTGTTATCGCTGTTGCGGGGACAGCCGAAAGTCGGCCGGGCGCGTGCAAGGAGGAATGATTGATTCGCAGCCGTGGAGTTACGAATCCACGGGGTCAGGCGTGGGTTCGTGCGCGAGTACGAGCGCGTGGCGGTGCGACGTGTTGGCGGGCGAAAGCCGGCGTATTCGAGAGTTGAGATCGCTGGTCGCGGATTTCGCGGCAGTCGATAGCCCTCTTCTCATCAGTGGGGAAATGGGAACTGGTAAGGAATTGCTCGCGCGCCGGATTCACTCCGCAAGTCGCCGGAGCCCCGGCCCTTTCCTTGTCGTTGCCTGTTCGCTTGGAGACTCGCCCCTGGAGACTACACTGTTTGGTCGGCGGCATGACCAAGGGCAGCTACGATTTGCGAGGGGCGGGACAGTCTTCCTCCATGAGATAGACGCACTAAGCCAATCGATGCAGGTCAGGTTATCCATGTGCCTTCAAGAACGCCGAGCGCAGGAGCCTCGTGACGTGCGCATCATGGCGGCCACCACGGCGGACTTGCAGCAACGGGTACGAGAAAAAACCTTCCTCGAGGACCTCTATTATCTGGTCGGTGTCATTCCAATCACCCTGCCACCGCTTCGCGAGCGCAGGGAAGACATACCGGTCTTGGTGGGGCATTTGCTTGAAGCACATGCGCGTGCGCTGGGCAGGTCCGTACTGGAGATCGACCGACATGCAATGGCGTGTCTCGTACAGCACGACTGGCCGGGAAACATAGCTGAACTCGCTAACGTTGTGGAACGGATTGCAGCGTTGGAAAAGGGCAGCCGGATCACCACGAGCAGCCTTCCTGCGCACTTGCGCGGCGAGACGACCGCGCATGAGACGCCGGGGCCGACGGGATGCAGCTTAGCTTTGTCGGGCATGGCAGCCAGCGGTTTTCCGAGCGGATTCAACCTAGAGCAACACCTGGCCGACATCGAAGACCGCTGTCTTCGGGCTGCGCTTGCCGAGGCGAATGGGGTGCGAATCGACGCGGCGCGACTACTCGGTCTCAGCTATCGCTCGTTGCGGCATCTCGTCAAAAAGCACCGGCTCTAAAGAGGCTGTTTGTGGTGATGCAGCCACCCGCGTCTGGGCTGAACGGCCGTGCGCTCATCCTTGGCACAGCGATCATGGCGCGAGCGCAAGGATTTTCATGCTCCCAGGTCGCGGACTGTAGGCTGCTTTAGCTGCGAGGTGCCGAGCGGGGCGCCGGGAGATCGGGGGATTGCTTCAGGAGATTAACGTGCTTATCAGGGGAATTCGGGCACCACGGAATCACCGAGCGTTGCAGCAGATCCCCTTCGAGGTTCTGCCGCCGCACTAAGGCGTCGCAGCCAGATCAGAGAGCAGTCTCCACTAAACGTAATGGGGGTGAGGCCCGGCTAGGAACGCGACCGAAAAGCGGTTTCCGGACCGCCTGCCGGGACCCTTCATCCGGAGCGCCACTTCCGGAGGTGGCTATGCCGAGAGGCCGCAAGCAAGGTTGGTTGTCTTCTGGCCCTGGCCGGCCGCGGGCGACCGACGACGAAAAATGGCTTAGCAAGTTCGTGCCCGTTGCCCGGCAAAGATTCGGGGACGACCCGCAGAAACTTACATTCCTTTCCTCATGCTTGGGTGATTTGGGCGATCGAGGGGAAGAGAACCTCCGCCAGCAGCTCGAGAAACTTGAGCTGGCGGTGTTTGATTCGTGCCTAACTCTTGGCGCGCGTGCCATTGTGGATCCAGTAGGCGATCTGGCAGTAGACAATCTGGACTATGTGCCCGCAGAAGGCGATGGGCGACGGATCGGAATTCTGCACTCGAAGCCGGTTCAGCAGGTACTCAGCGATAAATTCGGGTTCCAGTTTCCGCAAGACGTCGGGGTGATTGTGAAGATGTGCGGCGACGTAGCTGGCAGCCTTGCGAAAGGTCAGAATTGGGCGAAAGACATGTTCCACCAAGCCCACGTGAAAGCCGAACGCGAACGAAAGAAACGCGAACGGGACGCAGCCAAGCAGGAAGCGCGTCGCCAAAAGCAGCCTCCGCAGTAGTCTTCCTTTCCTTTCATCAAGCAATTTAGCTGGCGTTGTTGTGCAATTTAGCTGGCGTTGCTCTGCTGGCCTCAAGTGACGTGTGAGGGTCATAAATGAAAGCGGAGGACCGGCGAGCGCATGAACGAAAAGAAAACCACAAAACTGCTTGGGATCCCCGAGGGCGCGGACATGCTCGGACTCAAGCCGGCTACATTGCGCGACTGGGTGTGGCGGAGAAGAATTGAGTTTGTCCGGGTGGGGCGTTGCATCCGCTTCCGCGAGGGAGCGCTCCATGCGGTGATCGAGCGCGGCACGGTGCCCGCAAGAAGGGACGCGCAATGAAACTCCGCGAGCGGCCGATTGACGATCTCCAGCAGATGGCGCTGTACGAGTGGAGACAGTCAGAAAGCATGGTGCACCGGCTGAACCGGCGCTACCGCGAGCATGTGGCGTACTTAGTGCGGGTGATCAGGCGCGCGGCACGGCGGAGGCTGCGATCACGATGACCTGCGAGCAAATCGCGCGCGCGGCGCTGGGCGAAGCGCCGAAGCGGCAGGGAGCGGAGCTGTTGTGGAAGTGCCCACGGCATAACGACCAACGCCCTGCGCTTCAGGTGAACGTCAAGAAAGACGTATGGCTTTGCGGGCCGTGCGGTGCTGGCGGCAATCCCTGGCAGTTGGCCGGATTCCTGGCCGGCCTGACAGCGGACGACAAGCCGGGCGTTAGCGCGGGGTTGCGCGAACGGGAATTGCTGGACGGCAACGGGCGAGGCAGCCGCCGTCCGGCAGAACTGGGCCACCCGCCCACGTTATACTGAACACGGCTGGAGCTCGGTATCGAGGAGGGAATCGTCATGTCCGAAACAAGCAGCTTTGCGAACGTCACCGGCGCCGCGCCGCTGAAGACATCTCCAATAAAACTGAAGTTCTGCGCCGCCGGCCAGTGGCGCGAATCGTGCTCCGGCAAATACATGCCGGTGTACAACCCCAGCACCGGTCAGGTCATGGCTGAGGCTCCGTGCTGCACGCCGCAGGAGGTGGAGGAGGCGGTGTCCGCGGCCCGAACGGCCTTCCCGGGCTGGGCTGCCGCTCCCGTGGGCGTGCGGGCCCAAGTCATGTTCCGCTACAAGAGCATTCTGGACCGGCACCTGGAGGAACTGGCTTTGCTGCTCGCCACCGAGATGGGCAAGAACCTGCAAGAAGCTCGAGGCGACGTGTTGAAAGCCATCGAGGTTGTGGAACTGGCATGCGCCGTTCCGGTAACCATGCAAGGACGGTCGCTGATGAACGCTTCCACCGGCTATGACACCACGACCTATCGCGAGCCGTTGGGTGTTTTTGCCGGCATCGCGCCCTTCAACTTCCCCGCCATGATTCCCTTCGGTTGGATGATTCCACTGGCCATCACCACCGGCAACACCTTTGTGCTGAAGGCCGCCAGCATGGTTCCGCAGACCGGGATGAGAATGATGGAACTCCTCCAGGAAGCGGGGTTGCCGGACGGCGTGGTGAATCTCGTCACTTGCAGCCGCAGCGAAGCGGAGATCCTCCTGAGGCATCCCGATGTCAAGGGCGTCAGTTTCGTCGGTTCCACGAAGGTTGGGCTGCACGTCTATCAGACGGCGGCCGCCTGCGGTAAGCGGGTTCAATGCCTCACCGAAGCCAAGAACCACGGACTGGTGCTTAAAGACGCCGCCCTGGAGCGTTCCGCGCGCGGCATTGTCAATTCCTCGTTCGGCTGTGCCGGGCAGCGCTGCATGGCTCTTCCGGTGGTGTGCGTGGAAGAGTCGGTGGCCGACGAAATGGTGGACTACCTCACCAGATTCGCCCAGGAACGGAAAATGGGTCCCGCCTGGCAGCCGGATACCGAACTGGGGCCCCTGGTTTCTCCGGACCAGAAGAAGTGGGTCACCGACTGGATTGACAAGGGGGTCCGGGAAGGCGCGGAGCTGGTGCTCGACGGGCGGCAGGTGAGCGTAGAGGGATATGAGGGCGGGTTCTTTGTCGGCCCCACGATTTTCGACCACGTCACAGCCGGGATGCGGGTGGGCATCGACGAGATCTTCGGCCCGGTCCTGTGCATCAAGCGAGTCAGGGACTTCGAAGAAGGTCTATCGATCATGAATGCCGGCGAATTCGCGAATGGCTCCTCGATCTTTACGCAAAGCGGCTACTACGCCCGGGAGTTTGCGCGGCGCACGCACGCCGGCATGGTGGGGATTAACGTGGGCATTCCGGTCCCCATCTCCGTCTTCCCGTTTAGCGGGCACAAGAACTCGTTCTTCGGGGATCTCCACGTGATGGGTCAGGACGGCATCTCCTTCTACACGGAAACGAAGGCCGTCACTACGCACTGGTTTAGCGAGGAGGAGATGAAGCAGGCCAAGGTCGGCACCTGGGACGGGATGACGTTCAGGACCTGATAGGGCAGCAATCTACTTAACTCTCACGATGACAATGTTGCTCGGCACTCCGTTGACGACAATTTGAACCGGTTGCCCTCCCGTTAGGAGGCCCACCGGCAACTGAACGTTGACCTGGTAAAGCCCAACGAACCCCGGCGCCAATCCCGCATACGTCACCAGAGCTGGCAGATTCGCGACGTTCACGAGCGGCTTGCTTTGTGTTTCCGGCGGCGGGTTCAACGGAGCGGCACCGGAAGGAACTGGGCTGCGCAACGGCCCCAGTCCCGTGCAGAAGATGATGACCGTCTCGCCTGAACGGGCCGGCGCGCTTTCATTCACAGGCCGAAAATCATCGGCGTGGTAAATAGCGCCCTGGCCCTGGTGGTCCAACGTGAAGATCCCCGGCGAAACGGCGCCGGCCATCACCTCGCGTACGGCGCCGGCGACCCCGCCGCGGCTCGCTTGCACCTGTACCGCTCCCGGCTGAATCTCGAACGGCACCTGCGCGTTAATCTGTCCGGGCGAGACATACAATAACGGCGCCGGGATATTGTTGAAAGTCAACCGTGTGTCCAGCAACGTCGTGGGCAGCGGGAGTGAAGTGGCGGCCTGGGTCCCGCTTGCCAGGTCAGTCCCGAAAACCGCCACGATCGACCCTCCGGCAATCGCCCCGTT
>Ga0315281_10010096_pt1 | contig 13042 bp, 12 predicted proteins | sample YL17G07_0_MG_FD_204540 | JGI IMG/M metagenome (GOLD analysis project Ga0315281, IMG submission 204540) | Sediment microbial communities from Yellowstone Lake, YNP, Wyoming, USA - YL17G07_0 | ecosystem: Environmental > Aquatic > Freshwater > Lake > Sediment | place: USA: Wyoming | collected... | reverse complement strand
AGACGTGATCAAAGAAAAAAACGGAAACGACACTGAGTCTTATTGGATAGATGTACGATACTCGAAGACATACGCGCGAAAGATACCGCTTCCCCTGTGCACGAAACACTTGCAAGAATGGCTGAACAGCCACCCCGAAAAGGACAACGCGAACGTCCAAGTATTCCCTTTTACCTACCCTGCTTTTGCAAAAAGGCTTAAAGTATTAGGGAAAAAAGCTCTCAAGAAAAACGTCACCCCGCACATGCTAAGGCATAGCTCGGCAACTTACTGGGCACCCAAGATGAACCGGTACCAGTTCTGCGCGAAATACGGGTGGGCGTTTAGTAGTGACATGCCAGACCGTTATATCAAAAGAAAAGGAATAATCTTCGACGAAATCGCAGAAAAAGGAGACCAAGACCAAACAACCAAGATAGAAAAAGAAAACAGGCAGCTTAAAGAGAACATGGAAAGAATAGAAGAAGAATACAAGAAAGTCAGAAAAGCCCTAGAATTCATCATGCCCGTAATCCTCGACAAAATGGAAGACGAAGGATTCAAGAAAAGCATTTTTGAAAAAAGGAAGGAACAACTGACGCAAAAAGGACTCAATGGCATTAAGGAGTTCGGTGAAATGGGCTGCCAATTAGTTTTATAAACCAATATTATTACCTATCAGCCATGCAAACGGTAATGGGATGTGATGCAAAGCTTATCCAAAGAGGAAGCTTAAATATATTTAAAGCAAACATAGGTGTAGCCACAAAAACGGACGACCCAAACAGGTTTAATAGATTCTATGATAACTACATGGAGAATATTTTCAAAGCTGAACTAAAAGCAAAAATGGATAAAGGGGTATAGACTCTTCTCCTGACGTACCATGATCATGTCCTCTCCTGGCACCATACCCACCTCTGAAAAAAAGGCATTGTAGCATGTCTAAAAAAGGACATTTCTAAATGGGTTAATTGGGACATTATCATTGGGTTACAGCGAAATTAATTGACAAATCCATATATTGTGTGGTAAATTGAAACATAATCTATATATAGGAGGATGAAAAATGGGTAAGGATCAACATGTAGTCCCTCACCAAGGGAAATGGGGGTTCAGAGGTGTAGGCAACGAGAAACTAACTTCGATACATGGCACACAATCAGATGCAATTAATGTAGCAAGGGAGATAGCCAAAAACCAAAAAAGTGAAGTTGTTATCCACGGACGAAACGGAAAGATTCGAGACAAGGACAGTTATGGACATGATCCGTTTCCTCCAAAAGATACAAAACATTAAGATGCCCGCAACTGGTTTGTAGGAGGATAGTGTGTTGCGAGTCGCTATCGACGCAGTCAGGATAAGACTTTCCAGTCCTTGAGAGCTTGTTGGCGGATGCCGAAGTCTTCGATAAAGTCGATGTTAGTGAAGATGTGGGCTATGGGCATTGTAGAATGAATATTCCGCAATGTTCACGGAGTGAGGAGCGGTGTTGGCGGCCTTAATTGAGTTGAGCTTTGTCCCACGGTTTAATTTTCCTCTTTCTCCTCCCTAAGACAAGAAAGACGACCACAAATATGGCGATCGGATATATTGCCAGACGAGAGTAAACATTGAGCCTTGCCTCTAATTCCATAACTTTCTTTTCTGATCCCAATCATTTCTCTTAACCGTAATTTCCCACAGAGCCTGGAGTTCCTGTATTTCATGAAAGGGAAAGGAAGCGGTGTCTTTCGATCTTTTTGACTCTTTGGGCGTTATCCACTTCAAAATTCTTCGCAATTTCACTTAGGTGTTATCCTCCTTTCATTCTTTCTCTATTCATCTCTATATTTATCTCCCATCTCCAAAAACTCCTCCCTGCTGAATATCCCTTTCTCCACGAGTAACCTGGTAAGGGCTTCTTGTTGAACTACCTGGGACATGAGAAGTTCTTCAAAGGAAACGATTTGTTTAGGGTCAAGGGCTACTGCCATTTATTTCCTCCAATGTGGCTGGTGTCGGTAAGTTTACTGGTTACACCTACAAAGGTGCAGGCTCGTCAAGACTAAGCAATCAAGGATTACTGGATGAAAGTGAGCATAATGGTATGCGCTTCAGCCGCACACGGAGCGAGTGAAGCGAGTGGAGCGTGTCAGCTGCAAGCGTGGATTGGGCGGCGCTTTGCCTATAGAGTACGAGAGCAATCTCATTAGTGAGTAGTCCAGCCACCATCAACTACTACCACCGAACCTGTCATATAGGACGATTCATCAGAGGCCATGAACACGATAACATTGGCGATTTCTTCAGGGTGAGCCAGTCTCTTCAACAGAGTTTTTTCCACAATGCTTTGCCGTTCTTGTTCGGGGTTTGACGAGCTTTCAATAATCGCTTCTAGCAATGGGGTTGAAACTGGGCCCGGTGCAACACAATTGACTCGAATCCCATCACCAGCATGATCAATAGCCATCGCTTTGGTTAGTTGGACAACTCCACCCTTCGAAGCACAGTACGCCGCGATTTCTGAGCCACCCACCAACCCTAGCTCAGAGGCAACATTTATGATGACACCGCCACCATTGCGTTGCATCACTGGAATCGCCGCCTTAGAACACAGGAAAACCCCTTTTAGGTTGATACCTATCAGGTACTCCCATTCCGCTTCGGTAGTGTCTGTAACCTTTTTGGCCAATTCTGTTCCAGCATTATTTACCAACACATCCAGGCGGCCAAAGACGGCGAGCGTTTTCTCTATCAAGGCCACTACCTGAGACTCGTTGCTGACGTCCACTTGGACAAAGATTGTTTCTGCTCCTCGCCTGGCTATTTCGTTTACTTCTTGGTGGGCGTCCTTTATATCAGCCACAACAACTTTGGCCCCTTCGTCAACAAAACGGTTAGCCGTCGCCAAACCAATACCTGATTTGGCACCAGTGACAATGGCAACTTTCCCTTTCAGTCTCATCTCTTATCTCCGTGAGACTTAGGTTGAGCGATGCAAACTGAGCCGCCCAACATTACTTTTATATTGCTGTTATGTCTTTCAGAAAATTAAACCTATAGATAAATTAATTCGTATTTTTAAAGCATCTGTCAATTATTAAATATTTTGGTTGAAATATACACCATTTTAAAACTTGTTGAAAGCGCCGATTTCAGGAAAGAATATGGGGAGGGGGTTTTGGGTACTTCTAAGAATATTACTGGAAATGGCATAAATAACTCCAAAAAACCTCCAGGTTTCTTTTGGTGATCACCACTCTAATTTACTATTTCCCATGAAGAATATTCATCCGTCGGATGGCCTCTGATTCACTCACCTTACCCCAATAAGCCTGTGTCGTCTTCATATTTCTGATGCCTAAGAACACCTTAGACACAATCTCAAGAGGATAATCACTTTTTCATGGATTGTTGAATAAAGTTCATGGAAATTGTTGCGGCACCTCGTATTTCAGGATCACTATCTTCAAGTGCAGACTGGATCAAAGGGATAACTTTGTGATCATTCGAGTGGCCGAGGGCTGCAATGACGTTGCGCCGGAATACCTTATAGGGAATTCCAGTCCGATAAGGACCGATGAGATCTGCATAACCCGTTTCAGTCAATCTTGCCAAATTGGATAGTTTAAAAAGATCATTTAGGGTAACCAACTTCTTCCTGAAAAGACGAATCCTCTCAGTTATCAGCGGCTCTTCTAAATGCCTCTTGTTCCAGGGACAGACGAGCTGGCAGATTTCACAATCCAATACTTTGTTTCCCATGAACTGATAAGCTTCTCGAGGTAGAGATTCCTCTGAAAGGAGATGTGATATACATCGCTCACGGTTTAAGCGGTAGGGCTCATCAAGGGCGCTCGCAGGGCATGCCTCCTGACAGGCACGGCACTTACCACACCGATCTTTTTCCATTCCTTCATCAGGTTCCAGAGACGCATCGGTTATAATGCCGCCTAGAGCGATGAAACTCCCATAGTCTGGCGAAATGAGAAGCGTGTTTTTACCTTGCCAGCCGACCCCGGCTCTAACTGCTGCGAGCTTTAGTGGTAGGATGGAACTTTCAGGTTGGAAATCGTCGCAAATAACCGCTGAAAACCTCTGGTCACGAAGAAAGGAGGAGATGAATTTCAGGGGTTCCACCACGTTGCAGAAAAAACCAGAAAGGAATAAATGACTGGTTCGACCAATGGTAGGCTTGTCCCATTCGGGAAGGCTGAATCCTCCGATGTATATTCCTACAATGATGAGGGAGCGCGCCTTGGGAAAAGTCCGGTGTGGATCTTGACGGGGTGAATGCGGTAAGAGATATCTCTCGAAAGGATCGGCATGAGTAATCCGAAGGATGTCGATTCCCTCGTTCTTGGCTAGCTGTCTAATTCGTGCAGATATCATCGATTCTTTGCCAAGCTACCTTTTAACCAGATTGGGAGTTCAGGGGAAGGCTTAGGCCAGTGAAAAAGAGCGCCCCAATCAGAAAAGTTCCAATAACATCGGCAAGGGTATTCATATCAGATTAAAACTCTTTGTCAATACTGAAAATGTAATTGTGTATTATTTAAATGTGAAAATTATCTTTCATTCAGTATTTAGTAAGTTAAAAAGGGTTGCAAGACGAGGTTGAAGCAATAAGTTATCGATTACCATTTGTCATGCATTTGTACAAAGGACTCAGAAATCAATGTTTCAGGAAGGAGTCTTCACTCACCTGACAGCCTCCGTAAGGTCACGTTCTGGTTTAAAGTTTGAGGAGGATGTGGTTCACCAAAAACTTAACTTTTTCTCTCATTCCTGACCCGTTTACCCTCTCTCTCTGATCTTGTAATCGAGGTAGACTATCAGGTCGTCCACCAAATTCCCTTTGCATCTTACCCTAGATTCCTCTCTTCCCTTTTTTAAGATACCTTGGACTCTGGCAGCTTGGCTGTATGTTTTCTTGGTGCCCATAACCTATGCTGATGCTAAAAAAGGCCTTTGATATAAATCCAAAGGGAGAGATCCTCGGTGAAAAGAATTTTTAGGTAGCACTTTAGAGGTCGGAAGTTGAATCTAATTCAATCAATCAACCTCACATGCATCAACCATTTCAAAAGTGACAAAATAAGTACTCACCGCGCTAACGCATTGTTATTATATAGGGTATGGGGACTGGATCAACAAACTCAGAGTTCATCTAAAAAACATATCCCTCCAATCATCAAGGACTTCATCTCTTCTACACGATACATCTGGATGAATAATCCTAACCAATGCCTCCAATCCTTGTACGATCCTGGGTGTAGGACGATCCACTAAATTTGAGTCTATGACATAGATTGCATTCATCTTAACGGCAGGAATGGTTTTCCAATGATGCCACATTTTAACTAAATTCAAATAGTCCCTTTTGGTCTCCATGGAACTCATGATAATGATCTCCGGAGCCTTCGATAAGATGGTCTCAAGGCTATAGAGAGGGTAGCTCAATGGTTCATGTTCCGATATGCTTCTCCCTCCAGTCAAGCGAATGAGGTCATCGGCGAGTGTCCCTCTTCCCACCGTGATAATGGGTGCATAGCCAACTTGGAAAAAGACCTTTGGTTTAGGAAGGGATTTGGTGAGTCTGATGATATATTCCTTCTTTACCATCATATCTCTTATAATCCTTCTTGATTCATCTCGCCTTCCAACAATTTCTCCAATATTTTGAATTGTCTTCATCACATCATCAAAACTTTTTGGATCAACCATATAAACAGAAAAACCAAGATCGTCTAACCTATGAATGGTCTCTATCCGATTGCCATCTCTGGTTCCAATGACGAGATGCGGTCTTAAGAAAACAATCTTTTCGATACTTGGATTTATGAATCCTCCGATCTTCGGTTTGGTTGAAGCGGCTTCCGGATAGTCACAAAAATCTGTGACTCCTACTATTTCCTCATCGAGACCCAAAGCAAATAGGGTTTCCGTAATGCTTGGGGCTAAGGAGACAATTCTTCTTGCGGGATGATGAATTCTTACTTTCCTCCCAATCTCATCGTTCAATAGTCGTTCTATTCCCTCTACAGAGATATTAAGAAGAAGAATAATTATTACTAAGGCAAAGAGAAGCGATTTTCTAATCATATTTTCTCAGACACACCGGCTTCAGCAAAGGATGCCATTTCATTGAGTATCCTGATGCTTGCCTCCACCAAAAATATTCCCAGTGCTGCCCCTGTCCCCTCACCTAAACGGAGATCGAGATCAAGTAAGGGTTTTAGGCCGAGGTGTACCAGTATAATTTGATGCCCCGGTTCAGCCGATCGATGAGAGGCGATGAGGTATGGTTTCACTTTGGGTGAAAGGGATGTGGCTATCAAGGCCGCAGCACCCGATACGAAGCCATCGATCACCACAGGAATTCGATACTTAGCGCCAGCCAATATCACTCCAGCAATTCCTCCGATCTCAAATCCCCCTACTTTGGATAAGACATCGATTGGATCTTTCCTGTCGGGTCGATTGAGCTCAAGGGCTTTCTTAATGACATTCACTTTTCGTTCCCATCCCTCATCGTTGAGACCTGTCCCTCTACCTGTGACAGTTGCAACATCGGCACCTGTGAAGGCAGCAGTGATGGCACTTGAAGAAGTGGTATTTCCAATTCCCATGTCACCCGTCCCCAGGAGATCAATTCCGTTTGCCAACTCTTCCTCCACCAGTTCAATACCAGCCTCTATAGAACGCATAGCCTCCTCCTGACTCATGGCTGGTCCCTTGGCCATATTCTTAGTCCCCATGGCCACCTTCTTGTCTTTCAGTGCAGGGTGTCGTACAAGAACTGAGGCAACTCCCAAGTCTGCTACAACGACCCTAGCCCCTACATGACGGGCCAGAACATTAATCCCAGCACCCCCCCGAAGAAAGTTATAGACCATCTGGGGAGTCACCTCAGATGGATAGGCACTCACCCCTTCCTGCATGACGCCGTGATCTCCGGTTAACGTAAATATCACTTTATTGATGATTCGGGATCTTGGATCTCTTTTTATTCCGGCCACCTGAATAGAAAGGGACTCAAGTTGACCCAAAGAGCCCTTTGGCTTTGTAAGACTGTCTTGCCTCCTTCTCGCCTCTGCCATGGCCCTTTCGTCCAGAGGTTTAATGCTGGCGATCACATGATTTATCTTCTCCATGATCTCCTCCAAGAATTATTTCATTTGTATCTTCTGATATCCAAGAACCAATGTCTCCAGAAACCCTCCTTAAGAACAGGCTCGCTTTCTAATATTTCGATTCTTCTCTTGAATATCGGTCCATCAATGACGAAGGTATGAAATTCACCATTTTCTCCGCAGGAGCATATATTTCTCATTTTAAGTTCCTGGATTAAATCTTTATCTAAGTATCTGCCAATAAAATCCTTACCAAATATATCTGCTTTGCAACTGACAACAATTGCTTTAAAACCCAGATCGATGAATTCCTCTACAACCTTTAAAGGTGGACAATTCCAGAGGGGTTCGATAGGTAAGATCTCTAAATCCTTACAAACACGCTCCACCCAATCCCTGTGTTCCTCTAAGTAGACATCCCCAAAGACCATTCCCTCTATACCTTTGGATTTAATTTCTGAAGCCGCTGCCTTAAATTCCATTTCGTATTTTTCCATATCGGCACTCACTTCTTTTTGAATCAAAGGAATACCGACCAATTCTGTCTGAAGATTTAAAAGGGCGGCCTCTATTCCATGAAAACAACAGCGTTTATATTTGTTAGAAATGAAATTTAATAAGTAACTCACCCGATAACCACTTTCGATTGCTTTATAACAGGCCAGACAACTGTCTTTTCCGCCGCTCCAGGAACTGATTAAATTCATTTTCCACACCCCCTAACTTAAAATTATCAAAAAGATGAGACATAGAAGTTCGGCCAGCTCATTTGCTGCTCCCAGGATATCACCTGTTACCCCGCCCAATTTCTTTTTGAAAAAGAACCGGTATCCGAGGCTGAAAAGACAGATCCCCAGGAATACCAAAATCCCTTTGAGACCCATGAGCAATAAAGCGATTCCAGATGCCGAGACTAAAGAGAAGGCCATCTCCCGAGCCCCAAGGTTTTTAGTGAAAGGTCTACCCAACCCCTCATTAGGCCTGGCATAGGCAGATCGATAACAAACCAAAACCATAGAATTTCTTCCCATCACAGCCATCAAGATGAGTGAGTAGGGAAGAGAGGGATTCGAAATTTGATCCAGAGCATAATATTTAGCTCCAATCAGTAGTATGAGGCCAACTACTCCGAATGCGCCGATTCGACTATCTCTCATCACTTCAAGAATCTTTTCCTTTGTCCCACCAGAAGCCACACCATCCATGGTATCTGCAAATCCATCCAGATGGAGGCCTCTCGTTAAGTAAGCCAAAAGTCCAATCGTTAACCAGAGGACAAGGGATTTGGGAAAGAGCAATGTAAGGAGATAATAGCCAGAGGCTGAAAGCAGACCGATCACCAGCCCCACTAAGGGGAAAAACGCCATTGACCGGGCTAATCCCTTCTCTTCTGAGAGTAGAAGTTTGCCAACAGGTAGGATGGTAAGAAAAGAAAGGGCTTGAAGAAAGTCTCTCATTCCACACCTTTTAAAAAAACCGGGATTCCCGAAACCATAAATATCACTGTGTCCGCCACTTCAGCAAGGTTCTGATTGGCCGTTCCTGATAGATCTCTGAACCGACGGCCCAATGGTTCGGTTGGTACAATTCCCATCCCTACCTCATTGGTTACAATGATTAAAGATGTCGAAGAGCGTTTCATTGTATCGATTAATCTGCCTACTTCATTCATTATCTTCACATCGCTGTTCTGCCTCATCAAAAGATTGGAGAGCCAGAGGGTGATGCAGTCCAACAATATTACCTCCACTTTATCTTCATATTCATTGATTTTATCGACAATCTTTATGGGTTCCTCGATAGTCTTCCATTCTGGTCCTCTCATTTTTTTATGGTTTTCCACGCGCAGAACCATCTCTTCATCAAGAACCTCGCTGCTAGCCAGATATAATTTTTTGGAAAAATGTTTATTGGCGTAATTCAAAGCAAAGCGGCTTTTACCACTTCGACATCCTCCAGTGATAAAGATCATCTTCTTTACCATTTTTCCTCCAAAGTAATGAGCGATCTCTTAAGGTCGTCAACCGAAAAGACCTCTATGCAGACAATACCCTTATAATCGCGAAGGTGGGAGAGAATAAGTTTTAAATCCCAGTCAGGTAATTGATCTATTCCTAAATGATCGATCCCATTTTGAAACCCGTGAAGGTGGATGATCGAAGTGTTGTGAAGATATTTTTCCAAATAGACTCTCAAATCCTGTTCGTTGATCAGGATATGACCAATATCAAGACATATTGAGAACCCGAATCGTCTTACGATGTCTTCAATCCATTCGAAGGGGTATCCGAGCGTCTCAATGGAAATTCTATTCGGTTCGATCCCGTATTCCATCACCTTTACGCTTCGAATAATACGCCTGTGCCAGGTTTCTACATCGGTTTCTTCTTGACCATCTTTATTTCTTAGGTCGAAATGGAGGATGTAGACCGAGGGGTTGAGAGGGAGAGTTCTTTCAATCATCCTGTTTACAATGGAAGTCCCTTTTGACCTTATCTCCTCACTTTTGTCTCCAAGAAATATATCGATGGGGAGATGGACACTAAAACTCACATCCTGATGAAGGGAGAGCTTTATCAGGGCATCGATCTCCGTCTCACTGAGAAGGTTATCCTGAGCCTCACTCTCAAAAAGGACTAATTCTATCTCATCAATAAATGGGGCAAGCAAGGTCACGTTAGGGATAATCTGATCAGGATAGATATAAGAGGTCGTAGCCAATTTAAATGGGAACGCCCTTTTATAAGATTTTGGAAGAGGAAGGGACAACATTCCGAGCACCTTTATATTAAAAAGTATAAGAAATCCCTCCTATGAAATTCCGCTCAGGTGAAGGGTAATAGAATTGACCTCCAGCAGCGTCAACGACTGCAAATTCCGCATACTTTCCATTAAAGAAATTGTTGACGCCGACAAAGACTTTCAACCCTCTCCAAACATAGGATAGTTTAACATCGAGGGTGTAATATCCATCCAATCGTTCAACCTTATTAGCCCAATCGGCAATAAAGCGACGAGGACCTACGATGTTGGCCCTGGCATTAAAAAGAAATCCGCTTCCAAGTTCAATATCTGTTCCTATTGATCCTTTGTGCCTTGGAACCCCAGGGATATCATTTCCTGAAAAAGAATCTCCTCGAAGAAGCGGGCAAATATAACTATAGTTTCCCCACACTGAAAGCCATGGAAGAGGCTTTATTCTTCCCCCAATCTCTAAACCCTGGCGTCTGGTTTTTGGGTAATTTTCATTTGTGAAGGTAAAGGGATTATAAAAAATCTCGTCCCGAAGATCGATCCAGAAAAGGGTAAGATTGGCTTCAATTTGATCGGTGAAAGAGTGCCGAATTCCTGCCTCGTAATGATATCCGGTCTGGGGTTTCATCGCAGGGTTAACCTGAAACGCAGGAAAGAACTGAATCAATTCGTCAGAAACAGGGAATCGAAAACTTCGTTTGATGTTGAAGAAGGCAGAAGATCTTTTATTAAAAAGATAATCTAATCCAACATTCCAGGCAGGCTCTTCCTCTCTGACCCTCTCTTTCAATACCGGTGTCTCCTGAAAGAGGTCGTAAGTCACCCATTCGTTACGGTAGCCAAAAGATATGATTAGGGTATCGAGGATTGAAAACTCATCCAATAGATAGAGACCAACTGAGTATTTCGTGACTTCCGATCGATTAGGGCCAAAGAAGACTGACTCCGAATCGACCTTTGAATCCGATTTATAGAAATCTAATCCGAAGATCAATTTGTTAAAATGGTCCCACAGGGACTTTTCGAAAATATATTTTGGAGTGAATCCCCATGTACTCAAATTTCTCTTATCTTCAAAAGAGAAAGAGGGAAGGAAGTCAGCCACCTCTCGATGTTGATAGGAGAGGTCGGCTTCAATTCGGCCAAAATCCCACAATCTGGCCTTAACTCCCAAAACACCATACCCATCATCTGTTTCTCCTTTGTCATCAGGGAAAAGAGTTGCTCGCCTGTCTTGTTTATAAAGAGCCTTGGTAAGATAACCAGGAAATCCCGTATCATCATGATGAAAGTTTCCGCTGAAATTAATCCCAATGGAGTCATTCCCATCATAGACCAACCTTCCTCCTATATCCTTTGCTCTCAAGAACCCATTCTCACGATACCCTTCTGTAGCATTGTAACTGGTGTGGATAATCGCAGAGAGAGGCCCCCACTTTCCACTTGCTGAACCGCTTTCTTTATTGTATTGGTAACTTCCAATTAACACACCCGCATCAACGGAGAGGGGTTTTTCAGGTCTCTTTGTAATGACGTTGATCACACCTCCAACTGCATTGTCACCATAGAGAACACTACCGGAACCTCTGACGATCTCGATTCGTTCCACTTGATCTATGGGAATCTGAGACCAATCGACGCCGCTAAGGTCAATCGCGTTTACCCTTCTCCCGTCCACCAACACAAGTGTGTTGAGAAGCCCCGTTTCACCAAAACCTCTAAGGTCTACCGAAGCATACTTTCCAGTTCCAAACCAATCAGCGACGACTACCCCGACTTCATGCCTCAATAGGTCAGTGATGGTTTGAGCATTAGACTTTTTGATCTCCTCTTCAGCAATGACGGTTATATTGGCAGGAACCTTTCTTATTTCTTGAACGTCTCTGGTGGCGGTGACGACCACCTCTTCGAGGGTGACTTCTTTCTCCTGCGCATTTAGCAAAAATGGAATCGAAATGCAAAGAATGAAAAAAGTGATGATGAGAATGAAACATTTCATAGAAACCTCCCCGGCCCATCGATTGGGCCAAAATAGATTTTGGCCGAGGAGAAGGGTCTAAAAAAAAATCCCCAACCTTCGCATTGAAGACTGGGGATTTTACCCGCATGCACCCTTCACAGTCTTATCCTCGAAGACTTTCCGTGAAGAATACCCAGGCAGGTTTTCTGACTCTCGGGTCTTCCTACTCCTTGCGCCTTCCCATCCTTCAACAAGTTGAGGACAGTGGCTCCTGCAAGTTTCGTCCCCGACTACAGCGGCGGGTCCGTCCCCGACTTCCTCATCGAACTGAGGTCACGGAGTTCCCTTCACCTGGATATCATCCTTAATTTTTAAACAGTCTTTATATACCAAATGGCTGTTAAGTTGTCAAGTTCCACTAATGGGTTGCTGCGTTGGTTTCTGCAATCATAACTTGATCGGTGACATAAGTGGGAATTTCAGAATACAGAGGGACCCCATTACTCCAGAAGCTCAACTGCTTTCTCTCATCCCTGATCCTTTCGGCCTCCCTGATTTTATAATCCAGGTAGAGGATCAGGCCGTCGACGAATCGATGTTCAACTGAGGGTTCTGAATTGAGCCTTTGTGATCTCCAAAATCCTCTTGAGGTGGCCCCATGAGAGCCAACCTATCCTGTTGGAGAGGAATATGGTTGATTTCACCATAAGTTGTGCATAACCCGCCGTGGGTCGACTCCTTAACGAGATTACATGGGGGTTTACATAGGGTAGGAAGGCAGCTTTGAGAGAAGGGGGTGTTACGTATAGTTGACTACAAGTCATTATGAGGAATCATGTCCAGGGATTGAAGATTACCAGTTGAAAAAGAGCGAATTGTTGGGCCAACACCGCAAAAAACACTATGGGCACTCAGGCAGGCTCAGAAGGTTGTTTGGTTGCTCACCATCATTCTGCGTTTTGAGGTATTTGTTACCAGCTGCACTTTTGGCAACGATTACCCAAACGGAAATACCGCCAACGCTCACCCAGAATTGCCACTTCCCTGACTCAATGCCGGCTATGGCATCTGGTTGCGTGAGCTTCCAGCGAGTGCCATCAGCATTTGTACCACCGACATAAGTAATGCGGTAACAGTTTAGTCCATATCTTACCTGCTGACCATGGAGAGATCAGCTTGAATTGTTATACAGCGCAGTTTGAGCCGTTGCCGTATCTGCAGTGAGGAGGG
>Ga0315281_10010095_pt1 | contig 13042 bp, 11 predicted proteins | sample YL17G07_0_MG_FD_204540 | JGI IMG/M metagenome (GOLD analysis project Ga0315281, IMG submission 204540) | Sediment microbial communities from Yellowstone Lake, YNP, Wyoming, USA - YL17G07_0 | ecosystem: Environmental > Aquatic > Freshwater > Lake > Sediment | place: USA: Wyoming | collected... | reverse complement strand
TGACGCGCGTACAGCGTGTTGGACACCGGCTGCAGAGTGTCGGTGACGGTGGCCGACACGCCTCCCGACGGGCCGCCGGCCCGGGCGCGCTTGAGCAGCTCCGCGCCGACACCCACGCCCTGCGCCTCGGGGAGCACGAACAGGGCGCTCAGAAACCACCAGTCGTCGCGCACGATGGCCGAGCCCCAGGCGACCATGTCGCCCTGCCGCTCGGCCACCCAGCAGCGCTCGCCGTCGTAGCGCAAGGTGTGGAGGAAACCGGGATCCTGGTCGTTCTCGTCGGGCAGCAGTTCCTGCCCCGCACGCGCGAGGTAGTCGTTGAGCGCCGTGCGGAAGACCTGGAAGGCCCGGTTGGCGTCCGCAGGTTCCGCGCGCCGGTAGGTGATCGCTGCATCGGCCATGGCGAGTAGCCTACACCGCGCGGGCTTTTCGATGCGGGGGCTTTGTGCTACCCTAGTTCGCCGCTGCCGCTGCGGGATCGTCTAGCGGTAGGACACGCGGCTCTGGACCGTGGAACCGAGGTTCGAGTGCTCGTCCCGCAGCCAATCCTCTGCTCGGGGCGAAACGGCGACACCGGGCAGAGCAGCAGCCCCACTTGCGTGGCGCATTCGTCTAGGGGCCTAGGACGCCGCCCTCTCACGGCGGTAACACGGGTTCGAATCCCGTATGCGCTACCACCCTCTCTGCAGTCCTTCTGCAACCACACTGCGCGACACATGGCGATGCGTGGTGGCACTCCGACCACGGGTTCGGACGGAGATCAGGGAAGGGGAGAGAAGATGGCTGGCGAGGAAGGACTCGAACCTTCAATCCCCTGATCCAGAGTCAGGTGCCTTGCCAATTAGGCCACTCGCCAGCGCTGCCCGAGGGCAGGCAGAGTGTACCGCGCGACGGCACCCTCCTCAACCGTGGCGCAGCCCGGCGGAGGCGGCGCCGCCGGCTGGCGCAGTCAGGCCGTGTCGTGCCGTCCCTGCGCCTGCAGTTTCGCCCAGGTGTCCCTGAGGGTGAGCGTGCGGTTGAACACGAGCGCACCGGGCGCCGAGTCGGGATCGGGGCAGAAGTAGCCGAGCCGCTCGAATTGCACGGTCTCGCCGGCCGGTAGGCCGCTGAGCGACGGCTCCACGAGGCAGCCCAGGAGCACGGTCTCGGAGTCCGGGTTCAGGTCCTCGAAGAGGTCGCGACCGCCGGCCCCAGGGTGCGGGCTCCGGAAGAGGTAGTCATAGAGCCGGACCTCCGCGGGCACGGTGTGAGCGGCCGACACCCAGTGGAGGGTCCCCTTCGGGCGGCGGCCGTCGGGGGCGTCCCCGCCGCGCGTGGCGGGGTCGTACGTGCAGCGCAGCTCCACGACCCGGCCTGCCGCGTTCTTGACGACCTCCCGGCAGGTGACGAAGTACGCGGACCGCAGCCGCACCTCGCGGCCGGGGGCCAAGCGAAAGAACTTCCGCGGGGGCTCCTCCATGAAGTCGTCGCGCTCGATCCACAGCTCGCGGGTGAACGGCACGCGCCGGCTCCCGGCGGACGGGTCCTCCGGGTTGTTGCCGACCTTCATCTCCTCGACCTGCCCCTCGGGGTAGTTCTCGACGACCACCTTGAGGGGGTCCAGCACGGCGAAGCGGCGAGGCGCCCTCCGGTTGAGGACGTCGCGCACCGCGTGCTCCAGCATGCCCACCTCGACGACGTTGTCGGCCTTTGCCACCCCAATGGTCGTCGCGAAGTCGCGGATCCCCTCAGCGGGGAAGCCCCGCCGGCGGAGGCCCGAGATGGTGGGCATCCGGGGATCGTCCCAGCCGCGCACGTGGCCCTCGTTGACGAGGCGCAGGAGGACGCGCTTCGAGAGGACGGTGTGGGTGAGATTGAGCCGGGCGAACTCGTACTGGCGCGGGCGCGAGGGCACCGGCAGGTTGTCGATGAGCCAGTCGTAGAGCGGCCGGTGGTCCTCGAACTCCAGGGTGCAGATGGAGTGCGTGACGCCCTCGATCGCGTCGGATTGCCCGTGGGCGAAGTCGTAGGTCGGGTAGACGCACCACGCGTCGCCCGTCCGCGGATGCTCCGCGTGGAGGATCCGGTACAGGACCGGGTCGCGCAGGTTGATGTTCGCGGCGGCCATATCGATCCGCGCGCGCAGCACGCGAGCTCCGCCTGCGAACTCGCCGGCGCGCATGCGCGCGAAGAGGTCGAGGCTCTCATCCGCCGGCCGGCTGCGCCACGGACTTTCGCGGCCGGGCTCGGTGAACGTGCCGCGATGCTCGCGGATCTCGTCGGCGCTGAGGTCGTCCACGTAGGCCTTGCCGGTCCGCACGAGGTGGACGGCCCATTCGTAGAGCTGCTCGAAGTAGTCCGACGCATGGTAGAGGTGCTCGCCCCAGTCGAACCCCAGCCAGCGGACGTCGGCCGCGATGGCATCGATGTACTCCTGCTCTTCTTTGGTGGGGTTCGTGTCGTCGAAGCGCAGGTGGCAGCGGCCACCGAACTCCCGGGCGATACCGAAGTTGAGGCAGATCGACTTCGCGTGGCCGATGTGAAGGTAACCGTTCGGCTCAGGGGGGAAGCGGGTGACGACGGTCTGGTGCCGGCCATCGCGAAGGTCGGCGGCGACGATCTCGCGGATGAAGTCGCCACGCTCGGGCGAGGATGGCGTCTGGATGCTCACGGCGCGGAGGATAGCACAGGGCAGCGCCGGAGCCTCAGCGGGCGAGCCGGGCAGCCGGGTCGTGGACTGGACTTGGGAGGCGCGGCGGATGAGGGGTACGGTGGAGCAGGGGTAGGGGGACCGGGCAGCCTGCTCCTCGCCGCGCAGCGGCGTCTCTGTTGATCCGCTTGTTAGCCGCGCAACCGCGATTGATGCCGCCTCGGGTCAAGCGCGACATGCAGGCACGCCACGACGATGAGCGTTTGGTCACCATAAATGCGGTAGCAGAGGCAGTAGGGGAATCGCTCAACGAGAAGCCGGCTCGTTTCACGGTAGACGACGGGGCGTGCAGCCGGGAAGGCGATGATCGACTCGACCGCGGCATCAACAACGTCGGCGAACTCATCACCCAGACCGGGGCGCTGCTCCTCGTACCAACTGTGCGCCGCCCTCAGATCGGCGAGCGCCTGCCGCAGGAACCAAACGTCGGTCACTCGAGACGGCTGCGGATGCGCCGCTTGACCTCGTCCCAGGACATGACCTGCGCCTCACCACGATCGAGCTCATCAAGGCGTCGATCGAGCTCAGCCTGCTGGGCGGTCGTCAGACGAATGGTCCCGGGCTGCGAACGGAGGCTCTCCCATAGGTCCTCGATGAGCTGCAGGCGTTCCTCCGGGGCGAGCTTCTCAATATCGATGGCCGGCATGGTCATGGTTCGATGATACGCCTCATCCGTCGCTCGACAAAGGCCTTCCGGCATGGCTGCGGCTGACAATCATGATGCCGTCTGCGTAGGACCCACGGAGTCTTGGCCGACAGCGCGGATCCGCCGTCCGGACGATGAAACCGCAAAACGACCGAGTGCCCATGCCCCCCAAGGTCAGGATTCCCCTCTGCAGCTGACCGTACAGCCACATGACGCGCTGCGGCCGATGACGCGCTGCTCAGGTGGCGACGAAGCCGGGCCGCAGCGTCGCGGCGATCTCCTCCGGCGTGATGAAGATGAGCTCGCCGCCGAGCTGCTTCTGCAGGAAGTAGTCGTCGGTGCGGTACTCGTGCTTGAAGGCCGAGCGCGCGACGATGCGCAGGGTCACGGCATGGCCCGCCGAGCCTGCGGCGAGCGGCCCGCCTGAGAGCGGCCCTCCCCCAAGAGAGAAGTTGAACGCCGACAGGCCTTCACGCTCGTACCAGGCGAGGACCTTGGAGAGGCCCGCGGCGAGCGCCGCGACCTGCTCGTCGCCGAGCTCCGCGATGCGCCCGAAGCCGGGCAGCACGGCGATGACTTCACGGCCGCCGGTGGGCGCGAACGGCGCCAGCCACGTGCAGCCGGCCTTGGCGGCGATGAAGCGCTCGCCGCGCTCGGTCTCTTCGTCCACGAGCGCCCGCCAGTATGGCACGCCGTGCTCGGCCTGGAACGTCGCGGCGCACTCCCACATCAAACGCAGCAGCCACGGCACCCCCGGCCCGCCGAACATCTGGAAGTGAGGGTGCACAAGGCTCGCGCCGGCCGGCAGCATGTGGTTGCAGCACAACTCCAGGTGCTCCAGGCCCTCGTAGGAGCGCTCGGCGCGGGCGGCGAAGTCGATCGCCGCGCCGAGCCCTTCTTCGAGCAGGTCGGGCGTGAACTGCGAGGGCCGCAGAAAGTGCAGCTCCGGATACGTGACCACCGCGTGCAGCGCCGCCAGCGGGAACAGGTTGGGGAACACGAGCGCCCGCCCGCGCTGAAGGCGCCCGCCCGCCACGACGTGCTCGGGGTACCGGGGCGTCGTCTCCATGACTCTCTCCGGGCAGAAGAAGCAGCCGTCGCGGGACGTGCGCGCGATCTCGCCGGCGTACTCCCAGTCGGTCGTGCCGTAGAAGGTCTCCTCTTTGGTGGCGAGCTCGGAGGAGGCCACGGCCGTCATGCCGGTGAGCGGGTCGCGCCGCACCTCGATGGTCTGCTCCGCGAACTCCATGCCGGCCAGGGGACTGAAGAAAGCCGCTTTCTCGACGCTGCGTTCGAACCTGATGCGCTCCATGCGGCCCTCCACGGCTGGATGTGTGTCGTGTGGCGATGGTACGGCGGCGAGCCGGCGACGGCAACGCTCTCAGCCCTCGGGCGTCTGCCAGCGCTCGAGCCACACCCCCGCGGACCGGTTCAGCTCGTGCGAGAAGGCGGCGGCGTACTTGCGCGCGTACACGTCCTGGCCGATGTTCTCGATGCCCTGCCGAAAGCCGCGCGGCGCGTGCATCTGCGCGAGCTCGTCAGAGGCTTCGCGCAGCTCTTCCTCGCTCAAACGCCGATAGCGGTCCTTGTGCACCACGTGCTTCTCGTGGTGCGGCGTGGGCCGGCGGCGCTTCGCCGGCCGCCCGAAGCACAGCATCGCGATGGGCAGCGTGTGGTTGGGCAGGCCGAGCAGCTCCGCGTGCTCCTCGGCCTGCTCGAGGACGTCGCCGATGTAGCAGGAGCCGATGCCCAGGGATTCCGCCGCGATGACGGCGTTCTGCGCGGCGATGAGGGCATCGGAGCACGCGAGCAGCAGGTCGCCGGGCCCGGGCGCGCCACGGTGCCTGACGCCCGGCAGCTCGCTCACGCGCGAGACGGCGAACAGGTCGATCCACTTCTGGTAGTCGGCCACGAACACGAGCACCCACGGCGCCCTGGCGATGAACGGCTGGTCGTCGCAGGTCACGGCCAGCCGGTCCTTGAGCGCCTGGTCCTCGATCTCGATGATCGAGTACAGCATCAGGTTGCCGGCGGTGGGCGCGCGCATCGCCGTGTGCAGGATCGCCTGCTTCTCCGCTTCGCTCAGCGGCGTCGGATCGTAGGCGCGCGTCGAGCTGCGCGCGTTCATCAACTCTATGGTCGGGTTCACCTGGCCTCCTCGGAGTGCGACTGCCTGTATCCTATCGGCATGACGGACGACCGGGAGGACCGCATGGCACGCACCGTGACGCTGGCCGCCACACAAATGGCGTGCAGCTGGGACATCGAGGCCAACGTGGACAAGGCCGAGGAGCTGGTGCGCGCCGCCGCCGGTCGCGGCGCTCACGTCGTCCTGCTGCAGGAGCTGTTCGCGACCCCGTACTTCTGCATCGACGAGGACGGCCGCCACCTGGATCTGGCGCGGCCGCTCGACGGCCACCCCATCATCGCGCGGATGCAGCGGCTCGCCGCCGAGCTGGAGGTCGTGATCCCGCTCAGCTTCTTCGAGCGCGCGAGCAAGGTGTTCTTCAACTCCCTTGCCATGATCGACGCCGACGGCGCGGTGCTCGGCGTGTACCGCAAGAGCCACATCCCGGATGCGATCGGCTACCGGGAGAAGTACTACTTCAGCCCCGGCGACACCGGTTTCAAGGTCTGGCGCACGCGCGCCGGCATGCTGGGCGCCGGCATCTGCTGGGACCAGTGGTTCCCGGAGAGCGCGCGCTGCATGGCGCTGATGGGCGCCGAGGTGCTGCTCTACCCCACCGCGATCGGGCAAGATCCTCCGCTGCCGGAGGCTGACTCTCGCGACGCCTGGCAGCGCGTGCAGCAGGGCCACGCCGCGGCGAACTTCATGCCGCTCGTCGCGGCGAACCGGATCGGCACGGAGACCGGGCGGGACGCGAGCATCACGTTCTACGGTTCGTCCTTCATCGCCGACCACACGGGCGCCAAGCTGGCCGAGGCCTCCCGCGACGCGGAGGAGGTCGTCACCGCGACCGTCGATCTCGACGAGGTGCGCCGCTACCGCGAGGACTGGGCCGTGTGCAGGGACCGGAGACCCGGTCTGTACGGCCCACTTTTCACGCTCGACGGCGCGTCGCGCTCGGCCGACGCAACGTAGCGTCGACGGCGTCGACGCCACGCCGCCGGCCTCTCAGGCCGACGAGTCGAGCAGCCGCCGCAGTGCCGCCTTGGGATCGTCGACGATGGGCGCGCCGTGGTCGAAGCACATGATCCCGAAGGGCAGCCCCAGAAGCTTCTCGACGCTGCGGCGCGTCTCGGCGGGGTCCTCGTGGAACTCGGGCGGGACGAAGTGCAGCACGCCGTCGCCGGCGTGCCCCACGAGGTCCGAGCAGAACACGACGCCCGGCTCGTTCTCGAGCAGCAGCGAGTAGTGCGGCCACTCAGGGCCGGGGGTACGCACGGCGACGAGGCCGCCGGGGAGCATGTCGCCGTCCGCGTAGCGGCGGTCGGGCTCCTCGTCGGCGGCCGAGGCGTCCTCCGGCAGCCACACCTCGATGCCGAGCTCGCGACGGTAGCGCCAGGCGGCCCGCTGGTGACACTTGGCGGTCAGCACAACAGCCGTCGGGCGCGGCAGCGTCGCCATGGCGTCGTCCGCCAGCCGCACCGGGTCGATGAGCACGCAGTCGTCGCCGGCCGCGAGGGCGTGTGAGCTCGAGACGTTGCCGCCGATGCCGCTGTTGTGGATCCGCCAGTGATAGAGGCCCTCGACGACCTCCTCGACCCCTGCGGCCGTCTCCCGTGGCTCGCTCATCTCTCCTCCCCTCCGCTCCCGCGGTGTAGCTGCCTCGGCTCAGACTGACGCTTTGCGGGCAGGCGGGTCAAGTGCTTCGTGCCCGCGCGTGCACGCCCGGCCTCTCGGCTCGCCGACTACGTCCGACCGGCCACGCCAACGGCGGCCCCCATTTGGCGCTCGCCCGGTGCTATCCTCTCTTGAAGGGGCGACAGCGAACGGAGGGATGATGGCCTACGTGCTCCAGCAGTTCAGGGTGGCGGACTACGCGACCTTCAAGCACGTGTATCTCGATGATCTGGAGCGCCGCCGCCGGCTCGGGTCTCGGGGCGGCCGCGTGTTCCACGCGGTCGGCGACGAGCACGAGATCACCGTCCTCATCGAGTATGACAGCGCCGCCAACGCGCACCAGTTCGCCCAATCCATCGAGCTGCAGGAGGCCGTCAAGTGGGCCACCAGCGACGTGGTCCCGCAGAAGACCGTCGTGCTCGAGGAGTCGCTCCGGCCTGAGGCCTGACGCAGGCGCCTGCGCGATTCCCGCCGCTACTCCAAGGGCAGCTCGAAGAAGTCCCTGGGCGTCTGGTAGCAGACCTCGTCGATGGTCCCCTTGTCGAGGCCCATCAGGCGCATCGCCAGCATGACGCGGGGCACCATGAAGTAGTCGTTACCCTGGCCGCCGAGCTCGGAGTTGATGATGAGCCGGTCGCGCCAGTCGGGGTGCTCGATGACGATGCGCGCCGCCGCCTCGGGCGGCATCTTGTCCCAGCAGATCGACAGGCCCACCATGCCGCCGGTGGTCATGCGAAAGTCCATGGTCTCCTCGCCGGCATGGTCGAAGACGCACTTCTCGACCGGGAAGCCCTCCTCGATGATGATCTCGAGGACCCGCGGGGTGATCGTCGGTCCCTGCGGCGCCAGACGGATGGGCGTGTGCAGGATCACCGGCAGATCGTGAGCCTTGGCGATGCGCAGATGCTCGCGGAAGAGATCGATCTCGAACTGCGTCCCGCAGTCCAGACCGATCTCGCCCATGGCCACGACACGCTCGTGCTTCAGGAAGTCGGGGAGCCTCACGAGGCACTTCTCCGCGTCCTTGCCGGTCACACCGAAGAACGGGACCGAGAGTGACGCGTAGGCCTCGAAGCCGAGCGTCTGCGCCGTGTTCACCTCCAGCGTGAGGAACCGCTCCCAGAGGAGGAGCACCGCGTCGGCGTCGTGGCTGCCGAGAAACATGTGCGGGCTGGGGATGACCGCCGCCGCCATGCCCATCATCACCAGCTTCTGGAGCTGGACGTCCTCGATCATGTCGGTGTGCAGGTGCGCGTCGACGAATCTCATGTCCGCGGATCTCCTTCGTCAGTGCGGGAAGGGTGGTCGGCAGCTCGCATTCTCTCGCTGAGGCCCGGTCACATCAATGCGCCGGAGCCACCGAAGAGCTGCGTTCGCGCGCGCCGAAGGCCCACAGCGCGAGCGCGGCCAGCCCGATGGCCACGGCGGCGTGTCGCCGGGCGCACTCACGCCGCTGGTGTGAAGGCGTGGATGACCAGCCCGGTCGGCATGCCGCTCTCCTTGCGAGGGGATGTCGGGGCGCCGCTCAGGCTGCGCGGACGGCGCGTCGCGGCGCCATCGCCGTCCAGAGTGCATCCTATCGCCTGCTAGAATCCACTGCGCACAACGGCCGCGCACGGCGAAGGGGGAGTGGCTCCGTGGAGTTCATCGACTGTGCACGGTGTAGCCGGCACGTCACGTCCGAGGCGCCGCGGTGCCCGGATTGCGGCGCCGACCCGCGCACCGGCATCGCGACCTTCAAGCGCGGCGAGATGGACCGTGTGCGCATCTGCCAGGGCGTCTGGATCCGCTGCCTGGCGCTCTTCATCGACTTCGTGGTCGTCGCCGCCGTAACCCTGCTCGCCTCGCTTCTCGTCTACCTCGTACTCCTCGGTCGCGGCGCCTTCGCGGAGGTGGGCAAAGGGCCGTCCTCCTGGCCTCTGTGGGTGGCGGCCCTGATCGGCGCCTTCATCTACTTCTGGTGGTGCGAGGCGGTCTGGGGCCAGACGCTGGGCAAACGCCTCTGCGACCTGCGGGTGGTGCGCCGCGACGGCGCCAAGCTGGGGAGCGGCGGCGCCTTCGTGCGCAACCTGCTGCGCATCGTCGACTGGCTGCCGTTCTTCTACGTGCTCGGCGCGGCCGTCATCTGGGCCACGCCCAGCAACCAGCGCCTCGGCGACCTCGCGGCGCGTTCGGTGGTGGTGCGCACGAAGCTGGTGTCGGTGAGCAGGCTGGACGACGCCACGCTACGCGTCGTCCCGTGGTCGGCGGTCACTTCGTCCCGGCGCGCACCGTAGCCACCGCCGACGTCGGGTCGGCCGACGCCGCGGCCGGAGCGGCTTCGTCGGCCGGCCGGCCGGCTGGAGCCGCATCCTTGAGGCGCGCCACCACCAGCGCGCCCACCGCGAGCAGCACCGCCGACAGCACCAGCGACACGGTGAACGAGCCGTCGGAGGTGCGCAGGGCCGCCATCATGTAGACGTAGACCACGGAGACCTGCCCGCAGAGCTGGATGAGCCCGTTGGAAGTGCCCTCCGGCGTGGGATTGGTGATCTCCGCGGCGTACTGCATGCCGATCGGAAGCACCGCGACGAGGAAGAAGCCCAGGACCGCGGCGAAGGCGTAGAGCAGCCAGATGGACGACACAAAGGCGATGCCGAGCATCCCGGGCACGGTCGCCACGAGGGCGAGGACCATGAAGCGGATGCGTTTGCCCCGGCGGTCGGAGAGCGCCGAGAGGACGACCGCCCCGACGATGCCGGCGACCAGCATGAGGGCCCCCATCACGCCCGCATCGGTCGGGCTGAAGCCGCGTGGATGGATGATCTGCTCGACCCAGGTGGTCACGCCGTTGAAGGCGCCCATGACGATGAAGGCGACGCCCAGCATGACCAGAAAGGGTCTGACCCTGAGCGCGTGCTTGAGGCCGTCGAGCATGAGGGCGCGCTCGTCCATGCCCGGCGGGCACGGCGGCGTCGCCGGCCTCTCCCGCGCCAGCACGAGGAACGCGACCGACGTGGCGGCGGCCAAGAGGCCATACACGAGCTGCAGCGTCGCGATCGACATCATGTCGGCGAGGATCGGCGTGAGGACCATGCCCAGCGCGACGCCGAGCATGCTGGCGAGCGTGACCAGACCGACGGCCGTCGCCCTCTGGTCCGGCGCGAACCAGTTCGCCGGGACCTTGGTCCACGAGTCGAGCAGGAACGGCTGGGCGATGGCGATGCCGATGGTGCTGAGGAGCACCAGCGTGTAGTTCGTGCCGACCAGGCCGCGGGCGACGCCGAAGACCGCCATCATGACCACGCCGAAGCCGACGGCGAGGCGGAAGCCGCGCGTGTCGATCACCCAGGCGGCCGGCAGCGACAGAGGGATGAAGGCGATCATGAACGACATCGCAAGGATGCCGATCGCCAGGTCGGAGACGCCGTAGTACTCGGCCGCGAGGCTGGTGATCGGCGCGTAGCTGATCCAGAGCATCTGGATGGTGACGTTGACCAGCATGAAGACGGCCAGCACCACCCAGCGGTAGCCGTACACGCGATACTGGCCTGCGACCTGCTCGCTCACTACGCCCCCTTGTTGATGCGCCGGTAGAGCGGCCGCATCCGCTTGTGGATCTCGAGGAAGGTCTGGTAGCGCTCATCGTACACCGCGCGGTTGACCGCTTGTGGCTCGAAGACGCGCTCGAACTCGACCAGCTCGGGCACATCGGCGAGGCCGATCTCGCCGAGCCCGGCGGCGGCGATCCAGGCGGCGCCGCGGGCGTTGGCCTGGATCGGGTCCTTCACCTGGCGCACCTCGACCCCCAGCACGTCGGCGAAGATCTGGCACCACACGGCCGAGTTGCCGCCGCCGCCCACCAGGTTGATGGTCTCGACGGGCCGGCGGAGGAACTTCTGCACCGGCCCCATCAGCCAGCGCGTGTTGAGGGCGACGCCCTCCAGGAAAGCGCGCACGACGTCCTCGCGCGTGTTCTCGAGCGAGAGGTTGTAGAGGCCGGCGCGCAAGGTGCGGTCGTCGACCGGCGCGCGCTCCCCCCAGATCCACGGCGTGTAGAGCACGCCGTTGCTGCCGGGCGACGCGCGCGCCGCGATCCGGTCGAAGATCTTGAACACGTCGGGCTGCTGCTCTTCGGCCAGCAGCTCGTCCGCGTGGTACAGGATGTTGTCGCGCAGAAAGGTGAGGTTGCCGCCGGCCGTGGCCTGCAGAGCGGTGAGCAACCAGCGGCCGGGGACGGCGCAGGGCACCGACGCCAGGCTGCGGATGACGTCGGTGCGCTTGAACGGCACGTGCGCGCACACCCACGACGACGTGCCCACGTACAGGTGCGGCGCGTAGTCCGCCACCGCGCCGGCGCCCACGGCGGCGGCGGTGTTGTCGATGGCGCCGGCGACGACCTGCGTCTCCGGCGCCAGCCCGAGCGCCTCCGCCGCCTCAGGCGTCAGCGGCCCCAGCACCTCGGTGCACTTTACGACCTCGGGGAGCTTGTCGGCGTCGATGCCGCAGTCCTTCACCAGTCCGGCGTCGTACTTGACGTCGTCGGCGTCGCGGTTGTCCGTCACCCAGCTCGTGAGGATCGAGTCGAAGGTCGCCACGAAACGACCGGTCAGGCGCAGGTTCAGGTAGTCCAGCACGTTGAGGAACTTGTAGGTGCGTTCGTAGACCTCGGGGAAGGCGTCGCGGACCAGCAGCATGTGCGCCGCCGGGTCCTTGCCGGTAGGCGACGGCATGCCGCCGGTGAGGCGGATCCAGCGGCGGATGCGCGGCAGGCTCATCCCATGCAGGTTCGCGAGTCCGCCGAACTGCCGCCGCAGATGCGGCGCGCCGCGCATGTCCATCCAGAGGATGCAGTCCATGAGGGCGCGCCCCTCGCGGTCCACCGGCACCGTGCCCTCGCCCTGTGTGCTGCAACATACGGCGGCGATGTCGGACGCCGAACCGGCGTGGCGGGCGAGGAGTCGCCGCGCCGCGGCGACCAGCGCCCGCCACCAGTCGTCCGCCGCTTGCTCGGCGCCGCCGCCCGCCAGCACGCGCAGGGTCACGGGCTCGCTTTCCCAAGCGGCTACTCGCCCGTCGACGCCGATGAGCGCGACCTTGGCGCCCGACGTGCCCAGGTCGACGGCGAGGATGTACTTGCCGGGCATCCGGCTCAGGCGACCGCGAGCGCCTGCTCGAGGTCCCGCATCAGGTCGCCGGCGTCCTCGATGCCCACCGAGTAACGGATCAGCCCTTCGGGGATGCCCATCGCCGCGCGCTCTGCGGCCGTGCACTCGACGTGGCTGGTCGTGGCCGGTGGGCCGGCGATGGTCTCGACGGCGCCAAGGTTGGCGGCGCGGTGCGCGAGGCGGAGGCGCGGCAGGACCCGCTTGACCGCCTCGAAGCCGCCTTCGAGGGTGAGGCTGAGCACGCCGCCGTAGCCGCGCATCTGGCGGGCGGCGACGTCGTGATGCACGTGCGATTCGAGGCCCGGGTAGTAGACGGCGGCGACGGCCGGCTGAGCCTGCAGCCACTGCGCGATGCGCAGGGCGCTCTCGTTCTGCCGGCCGATGCGCAGGGCCAGCGTCTTGATGCTGCGGACCAGCAGGTAGGCGGCCATCGGGTCGAGCGACGCGCCGGTGATCTCGCGGTAGTGGAACACGCGCTCGACCAGTTCGGGGTCGCCGCAGAGCACGCCGCCGAGCGCGTCGGCGTGACCACTGAGGAACTTGGTGGCGCTGTGCAGCACAAGGTCGGCGCCCAGCGCCAGCGGGTTCTGGTTGATCGGCGTGGCGAAGGTGTTGTCGGCGACCACGAGCGCCCCGACCTCGTGCGCGGCCGCCGAGAGCCGGGCGATGTCCATCACCTTGAGCGTCGGGTTGGTCGGCGTCTCGAGGTACACAAGGCGGCAGCCCTCGGCGATCGCCGCCTCGATCTGCTCGTG
>Ga0315281_10010094_pt1 | contig 13044 bp, 13 predicted proteins | sample YL17G07_0_MG_FD_204540 | JGI IMG/M metagenome (GOLD analysis project Ga0315281, IMG submission 204540) | Sediment microbial communities from Yellowstone Lake, YNP, Wyoming, USA - YL17G07_0 | ecosystem: Environmental > Aquatic > Freshwater > Lake > Sediment | place: USA: Wyoming | collected... | reverse complement strand
TCCGGCTCTAACTCCAGGAGATGTTCAATGTCTTCAACTTGCGAAACCCCACCAGAAGCAATCACTGGAATCGAAGTGGATCGAGCTAATTTCCTGGTCGACTCAAAGTTTAAACCTGTGCCCATCCCATCTCTCTCGATATCTGTAAAAATAATCGCTGAAAGACCCATCCCTTCAAACTGCTTTGCTAAATCGATCGCTTCTGATGAAACGACCTCATTCCAGCCCTGGATAGCCACTCTCCCTCCTTTGGCGTCGATTCCGAGGATCACCCTTTCAGGAAAGCGATGGCAGGCCTCCTCAATTAAGGAACGATTTTGAAAAGCCGCTGTTCCTAAGATCACCCATCTCGCTCCGGAAGAAAGATAATCTTCGATGGTGGCGAAATCACGAATGCCTCCGCCCACCTCTATGGGAATATGGACGAACCGGGCGATTTCTTTGATCAGGGATCGATGAAAGGGTTTCCCCGTCACGGCTCCATTAAGATCGACCACATGAAGTCTCTCTGCTCCTTTTGACTCCCAATGCTTGGCCATTTCAACAGGATGTTCTGAATAGACCGATTCCTGATCCATCCTGCCCTGAGAAAGCCTGACACATCTCCCATCCTTCAGGTCCACGGCAGGGATGACGATCACGGGATTTCCTCCAATTCCTTTGGTCCAGGGAATCGTTTTAACATCTCATCCATCCCCACACTTGAGAGTTCCTCTGCTGTCAACCAGGAGGCTTTTCTTCTCACGAAAGAACCTATTTTGAAAAGATTCTCGCTGAGGGGCCTTTGCGTCTCATCAAATTTTCCATCCCAAACTATCTTCTTGTCCCTCAACCGGATGAGGTGGACATCGAAGCCCACCGAGGCAGGTTTCTCAGCGCCAATATGAGATCCGATCCTTTCCTCAAAACGGAAGATATATCCAACAAAAATGAAATCCACGTTCAATGTCTTTCCTAACTGGATGGATGAGCGCATGGGATTTATTTCAAACTGCCTCCTCTCGCTTTGGGAAATGGCTTCCCCCACTTTTTCCAAGGGAAGAACCTTGAATATCCCCATGTCCTCCATCTTTTCTTGGAGAAGTCGAGTCAGAGTATTTTGTGAACTGGGTAATATATCCCCTTTCCGGTAGATTCCCTTACAAACGGGACAGACGGCCCCTCTTGCCGGATCTTCAATTCTCTCAATAAAAAACGGCAGGATGGCCAAACTGGGCTTCGTCTCCGCCCTCAATTCAACGTCCCATGCCAGAATCATCCCTAAAACCAAAAGCAGTAACAGAAACTTTTTCATCTGCCACCTCCTTCGAAACCTCTCTATCTTCTCTTCACTTTTTAGTGCCGATCTTCTTGGCATCCTCTAAAAATTGTGCAATCCCTTTATCCGTCAGTGGATGTTTCACCATTTGCTCAATGATGGCAGGTGGAATGGTCACAATTTCCGCCCCCAACATGGCGGCCTCAATGACATGAATAGGATTTCGGACACTGGCGACAATAATCTGGGTCTTTATATCAGGGTAGCTGGCATAGATTGCCCTGATCTGCCGTATCAGATCAAGTCCATTGAAACTGATATCGTCGAGCCTTCCTAAAAAAGGACAAATATAAGTGGCTCCGGCCTTGGCAGCCAGAATGGCCTGGCTGGGTGAGAAGAGGAGTGTGACGTTTGTGTGGATCCTTTCCGAGGAAAGGATTTTAACTGTTTTTAAACCTTCGGGAGTGATGGGAATTTTGATGACCATCTCATCCCCCCAGGTGGCCATGACCTTTGCTTCCTTCACCATCTCCTCGCAGGTGGTTCCAGTCACTTCCACATTGACAGGTCCCCTCACTTCCTCCCAAATCTTCCGGATCAGTGTCTCTGTTTCCTCCCCTTCTTTTGCAAGAAGCGTGGGGTTGGTGGTCACTCCATCAACCAAGCCAAGGGCCTTCGCCTTCCTGATCTCATTGAGATTCGCCGTATCAATAAAGATTTTCACGCTTCACCCTCCTCTCCCCTTCGTTAATTTTGTTTCTTTGGTTTCTCTGGTTTGTTTGGTTAACCAAAAAAACTAAATAGACTAAAGAAACCAGACAAATCAGCGTCACCTACAATTAAACGATTCCCCAGCTCCTCACCATATCGTGAATGGCTTTGGTCTGTCGGAGAAGATTTTCCATCTCGTTGAGGGGAATCATGCTGGAGGCGTCGCAGAGTGCTTGACTCGGTTTCGGATGAGTCTCGAGGAAGAGACCATTGCAGCCCACTGCCACGGCTGCCCTGGAGAGATGGGGAACATATTGAGGACTTCCTCCTTTCGGATCCTCGCTGGGGATTCCATAATTTCTGATCACATGTGTGGCGTCAAAAATCACCGGGCAACCCATCTCCTGCATGATGGGAATGGAGCAGAAATCTGAAATCAATTTATTATAGCCGAAACAAGTTCCCCTTTCAGTCAAAAGGACCTGACGATTCCCGGTGCTGTAAATCTTCTTCACGGCTCCTGCCATATTTTCGGGTGCGACGAACTGTCCTTTCTTAATGTTGACCACCCTTCCTGCCTCTCCCACCCTGAGAAGAAGGCTCGTCTGCTGACAGAGAAAAGCAGGGACTTGAATGATATCTAAAACCTCCTTGGCCCGATCTACATCCTCCACCCGATGTACGTCAGAGAGAACAGGGACACCTACTTTCTCTTTCACCTTGGCCAGAACCTTCAGGCCTTCTACAAGACCGGGGCCTTTATAAGATTTTTCTGAACCCCGATTATCCTTTTCATAGGAGGCCTTGAAGATGAAAGGCATCTTAAGGGATTCACAGAGTTCCTTCAATTGATTGGCAATCTCCAAGGCGATCGCCTCCCCTTCCAAAACACATGGACCTGCGATCAGCACTAAGGGATTTCCCTTTCCGATTCGGATCTCTCTTACTCTGACTTCATTCATCGAAAGCTCCTTCGATTTAAGATAACTTTTTTAATCCCTTCTGACCTCCCTTTATTAAAGGGAGGAAAAAGATAATTCCCCCTTTTATAAAGGGGGATCGAGAGGGATTATCAATTTTTCCCCTAAATTGATCTCACAAAATTTTCTAATATCTCCAAACCTTTCTGCTGACTCTTCTCCGGATGGAATTGGGTGGCAAAGAGGTTCTCTTTCCAGATGCTGGAGACAAAAGGTTTGCCATAGGTGGTGAAAGTGGAGATCCATTGCGCCTCCTCTGGAATGACATAATAGGAGTGGACAAAATAGAAGAAATCACCACTTTCTATACCCTGGAGCATGGGAACCTCTTTCTCCTTCTCAATGGTATTCCAACCCATATGGGGAACCTTATGCTCTGGGCCGGGCTTGAATTTCACCACCTTTCCTCTGATCAGATCCAACCCTTTGTGCGATCCAAATTCCTCACTTTCAGAAAATAGAATCTGAAGACCGAGGCAGATGCCCAAATAGGGCTTTCCTTTTTCAATGGACCGGAGCAGAGGTTCGACGAGCCCATACCCTTCCAGATTCTCCATACAATCCTTAAACGCTCCTACCCCTGGAAGGACAATGGCTGAAGCTCTCCCGATCTCTTTCTTGTCACGGGTCAATTTTGCTTCAAAACCAATCTTCTCAAAACCCTTCTGTACATTTCTAAGATTTCCCATCCCGTAATCAATGATGACAATCTTTGGATTCATCGTTCTTATTATTGCGGATTGTAGATTGCGGACTGCGGAATTAAATCCGAAATCCGCATTCCGAATTCCGCATTATAACACTCCTTTCGTCGATGGGATTTGAGAGGCACGCTCATCAAAAGAGACGGCCTCTCTCATCGCTCTTCCAAATCCTTTGAACACTGCTTCTACCATATGGTGACTGTTTCTTCCATAAAGAAGATTGATATGAAGGGTGATCCTTGCATGGTTGCAAAGGGCCTTGAAGAACTCCTCCACTAACTCGGGGTCAAAGGTTCCAATCTTCGATCTTCTCAGTTTCATCTGAAAAACCAGACAAGGCCTCATCGAAAAATCCAAAGCGACAGAGACCAAAGTCTCATCCATCGGGATCATGGCCATTCCATATCTTTGGATTCCCTTAGCCTCTCCAAGGGCCTTTCTGACTGCATCCCCCAGACAGATGCCCACATCTTCCACGGTGTGGTGAGCATCCACACCGATATCGCCTTTTGCCTTGAGGGAGAGGTCCATACTGCTGTGATAGGCCAGCAGACTGAGCATGTGATCGAAGAAAGGGATTCCAGTTGCGATCGAATGTTTTCCGAACCCATCCAGATTCAGTCTTAAGGCAATCTCAGTCTCCTTTGTCTTCCGCCTCACCTCTGCCTTGCGATCTCTCTTCATCTTTTCTCCATCCTCTTCTGAACCGATTGATAGTGTCCTTCCAATCCTTCCCACTCTGCGAATCTCTTAATATCTTTCTCAAACCGTTTTAATGCACTCTGAGTAAAACTCATCAGGTTGGTCCTCTTGATAAAATCCTCCACACCCAGAGGTGAAGAGAATCGAGCCGTGCCCGCGGTAGGAAGGATATGGTTGGGTCCAGCCATATAATCTCCAATGGCCTCAGGGGTATGGGGTCCGAGAAAAACGGCCCCTGCGTGTTTCACGCTTTTTATCAGGGAGAGAGGTCTCGAAACAGCAAGTTCTAAATGCTCTGGAGCAATCCGGTTCACCAACCTCATCGCCTGCTCGAAATTTTTGACAATCAGAATGGCACCTCTTCGATGAAGGCTTGCAGAGGCGATTTCTCTTCGTTTCAAAGAGGAGAGTTGTCTCTCCACCTCCTTCTTTACTTCCCTTCCGAATGCCTCAGAGTTAGTAATCAGAATGGCAAGGGCCATTTCATCATGCTCAGCCTGGGAGATGAGATCTGCTGCTATAAATGAAGGCGGGGTGTTGTTATCGGAGACGATCACAATCTCGCTCGGCCCAGCCACCATATCGATATCCACTTCGCCATAGACCAATCTTTTAGCCGTCGCCACATATTGATTTCCTGGTCCAACAATCTTATCCACCTTGGGGATCGATTTCGTCCCATAGGCGAGAGCGGCGATAGCCTGAACGCCTCCTATCCGATAGATTCGATCAACCCCTGCTAAATCCGCTGCGACCAGAACAGCAGGGTTGATCCCTACTTTCTGAGGGGGGGTGACCATGAGAATCTCCTGAACGCCTGCCACCTTTGCAGGAATGGCAGCCATGAGAACCGTAGAAGGATAAGAGGCTTTTCCACCAGGAACATAGATCCCTATCCTCTCTAAAGGTCTCATCGCTTGCCCGAGCCGGATCCCTCTCTCCTCTTGTTTCAATGAGGTCATCAATTTTTTGCTCAGAAGTTGGTGAAACTTTCGAATGCGTCGAGATGCCTTCTTGAGTGTTTCTAAAAAATCCCGAGGGACCTTCCTGTAAGCCTCTTTTACTTCGCTCCGCTTCATTTGAAGCTGATGGATCGGAATTCGCAAGCCGTCGAAGACTTGAGTGTAATGAAGGAGAGCTTTATCTCCTCGGTTCCTGACATCCTTTAATATGGAACGAACTTCCCTCTCGAGGCGAAAGCTATCCTGAGCCACTCTTCCCTCCACCTCGGAAAGGTATCGATCAAATCCTCTTTCTCCTACTCGAAGAAGCCTCACTCTTCCCCCTCTTTCAACCTTTTAATATTCGCTCCGAGTTTGGACAATTTTTTGTCCAGACCTTCATACCCCCGGTCTAAGTGATAGACCCTGGAGACCGCTGTCACACCCTCTGCAGCCAACCCAGCCAGGATGAGCGAGGCACTGGCTCTCAAATCGGTCGCCATCACTGGCGCTCCACTTAAACTTTCCACACCCTGGATGATCGCGGAGTCGCCTTGAATGCGAATATCGGCTCCCATTCTTCTCAGTTCGCTCACATGGATGAAACGATTTTCGAAGATGGTTTCAGAAATAACACTTAATCCTCTCGCCAAGGACATCAAAACCATGAACTGGGCTTGCATATCTGTTGGGAATCCGGGATAAGGTTGCGTCTTGATATCCACACTCCGGATTCTCTTCATACCCACTGCCCTGATTCCATCTCCTTCGGATTCGATCTCCATACCCGACTCTCTCAATTTATGGACGACCATCTCCATTTCGGAAAGAGGACAATGAAGAATCTTTATATTTCCGCGCGTCAGTCCAGCTGCCACCATCAACGTCCCGGCTTCGATCCGATCCGGGATGATCGTATGCTCAACGGCATGAAGCGACTCCACGCCTTCAATCTCGATTAAATTCGTCCCCGCACCATTGATCTTTGCGCCCATTTTATTCAGGACGTTCGCTAAGTCAACCACCTCAGGCTCCATGGCCACATTTTGCAAAGCGGTCTTTCCTTTAGCGAGCGTAGCAGCCATCATCAGATTCTCAGTCCCGGTTACGGTGACCGTGTCAAAGGAGATATTCGCTCCCTTCAAAACATCGGCTTTCGCTTCAATGTATCCATGACGGAGTTCGATCTTTGCTCCCATGGCCTCAAGCCCCATGAGATGGAGATTGATTGGCCGTGCACCAATGGCACATCCCCCTGGCAGTGAAACGGCGGCCTTCTTCTTGCGAGCCACCAAGGGACCTAAGACGAGAATGGATGCCCTCATGGTCTTTACCAAATCATAGGGAGCCTCATCGTTGGAGATCTCTTTAGCATTAATTCGATAAGCCCCTCCCTTTTCCGATACTTTCACTCCGAGATTTTTAAGAACCTTGATAATGGTCTGTACATCTTTCAAGTTGGGGACATTGTGGAATAGATTGTCTCCTTCGCTCAGGAGGCAGGACGCAAAGATGGGGAGGGTGGCATTCTTTGAACCGCTCACCTCCACCTCACCAAGCAACCTCTCACCTCCCCGTATGACGATTTTATCCATATTAACACCCCAAATCCGAAATCCGAATATCGAAATCCGAAACAAATCCAAATTTCAAATGATCAAATCTAAAACCGCTATTTCTTAGTTTTGAATTTTGTGTTTCGGTCATTGGAGTTTGTTTCGAATTTCGCCTGCCCGCCGAACAAGTTCTTTGGCAGGCGGGGATTTCGTGCTTCGAATTTTTTACTTTCGCTGCGCTTTCACCACCCTCTCTCTGCCAGATAAATCTGGCAGAATTTGTGCCCTTAAAAAAGTCCCGTTCCTCTCGATTTGTTCCGAGACCTTTTCACTCTGTCCCTGGCCTACTTCCAAAAGGAGCCATCCTCCTTCTCGCAGATAAAAAGGAGCTTGTGAGATGATGCTTCGGTAAAACTCCAATCCATCCTCTCCCCCATCCAGAGCGATGATCGGTTCATACTCCCTCACCTCTTTTGCCAGGGCCTGGATCTCAAGGCGATTAATGTAGGGAGGGTTAGAGAGGATCATATCAAAAAGGCCTCTCTTTTTTGAAGGACAAAGTGGATCAAAGAGATTGCCATTCAAAAATTCGATCTGCTTCTGGACCCCCGCAGATTTCGCATTCTCCTTGGCTAATACCAGAGCGTCCCTTGAGATATCCGTGGCCACCAGAAAGATGTCCTTCATCTCTTGCGCCAAGGCGATGGCGATCGCACCGCTTCCCGTCCCTAATTCGAGGACAGAAGGAGTTCGTTTGAAAGGAGTTTTGGAAAGAATCAAGAGACTTTGTTCAACCAAAAGCTCTGTCTCCGGTCTTGGAATGAGGACACGAGGATCCACCTTAAAATCGATGGACCAAAACTCCTGACGTTCCAAAATGTATTGAAGAGGCTCTCCCGAAATTCTTCTTTGGATCAACTTCTCCAAGGCCTCTTTCTCCCTCTCCTTGATTTGGCCATGGAGATGTGTATAGAGCCCTTCCCTGCCAAGATTCAGAGAACAAGCCAGAAGAAGCTCTGCATTCAGCCGAGGATTTTCAATCTGATGATCCTTCAAATAATTGGTCGACCAATTGAGGAGTTCTAAAACCATCATCTGTAAACCAATTTGATAATTAAAAAATTCGAAATCCGAATGATCAAAATTCCAAACCATTATTCATTCGTTTTGAATTTTGTGCTTCGGTTATTTGAATTTGTTTCGAATTTCGCCTGCCCGCCGAACAAGTTCTTTGGCAGGCGGGGATTTCGTGCTTCGGATTTAGGATTTGATACCTCCATCAATATTTCTGCCTGGTAGTGTGTCGTCAATGCACCTATGATCTCTTCGAGCTCACCCTCGAGGATGGATTCCAGTCGGTAAAGGGTTAATCCAATCCGGTGATCGGTCACCCTCCCCTGAGGAAAGTTATAAGTTCGGATGCGTTCACTTCGCTCTCCGGTCCCCACCTGATTTCTTCTTTTCTCTGAAATCTCCATCTGTTTCTCTTGCTGGGCCTTATCCAGTAATCTTGCTCGAAGGATTTTAAGAGCTTTGGCCTTATTTTTGTGCTGGGATTTCTCATCCTGGCAGGACACCACTATTCCCGTGGGGAGATGAGTAATCCGGACAGCGGAGTCCGTGGTGTTCACACTCTGACCGCCTGGCCCTGAGGATCTGAAGATATCAATTCGAAGGTCATTGGGATCGATCTGGACATCCACCTCTTCTGCCTCTGGAAGAATAGCTACCGTAACCGTCGAAGTATGAATGCGGCCTTGAGATTCTGTCACGGGAACCCTCTGAACACGGTGGACGCCGCTTTCAAATTTCAGTCGGCTGTAGACCCCTTTCCCCTCGATCAGGGCGATGATCTCTTTGAACCCGCCCACACCCGTGTAATGGCGGCTCAGTATCTCCATTCGCCAACCTTGCTTTTCGGCAAACTTGGAATACATCCTGAAGAGATCCCCTGCAAAAAGCCCTGCCTCCTCTCCTCCGGTTCCTGCACGGATTTCGAGCAGGATGTTTTTTCGGTCTTTAGGATCTTTGGGGAGAAGTGCCGTTTTCAACTCTTCCTCGACCTTTTCCTTCTCCTGGGTCAGCCGATTGAGTTCCTCTTTGGCCAACCGTTTCATCTCTTCATCTTCCTCGTCCGAAAGGAGGTGTTGGCTTCCCTTGATCTCCTCTTCTAATTTTTTAAGCCTTCGGTAGAGATCGACCACCTTCCCCAGTTCCGCATACTCCTTAGCCGCTTTCTGGAACTCATCCTGTTTCGTGATCAATTCAGGTTGGCCGAGAAGGTGCGAGAGTGTTTCATAACGGCGCTCAACCTCTTCTAATTTTTCAAACATCTTTTCTTCCTCAAAACAATTTCAAATGCTAAAATTTTTTTCTGACAAATTTTGCTATTTGAGCTTTAGCGGCTGCTGAAAAAGTCCTCGAGCGAAATTTCTTGTCATTCCTGCGGAAGCAGGCAGCCGGTATTTTTAACCGATTCTGGACTCGCGCTCCCCGCTTTCGCAGGGGCAAGTTTACCCCTGCAGAGGCAGGGGCGGGAGTGACAGAAAATGGGGCTTTTCGGCAACCGATTAGATTTAATTTGAACTTTGAGCATTTGACATTGCCTTTCTTTATCTTTTATCGCTGTCCCTCCATTTCCAGTACTTCATGAAGGGCACGGAGCGCTACTTCGATCTGGTCCTCGGAAGGCTCGCGGGCGGTCATCCGTTGGAGCCATAGACCGGGCTTGATGAAATATTGCATGCTCTTCCTCTCTCGCTTTTGATCGGCGAATCGGATGATCTCATAAGCGAGCCCGGCGATGAGAGGGATGAAGACCACTCGAGAGGCCACTTTATAACCGAATGAAAGATGGTGTGGGATGAGGGCAAAGACCAAAATGCTCACTACCATGACGATGAGAAGAAAGCTCGTTCCACATCTGGGATGAAGGTAACTGAAGCCTTTCACCCGATCGGCCATCAACACCTCACCGGCCTCGAAGGCAAAGATCGACTTGTGCTCGGCCCCATGATATTGAAAAATTCGCCGGATCTCTTTGAAAAAGGAGATGGCCCGCAGGTAAGCCAGAAAGATCATCAATCGAATGATTCCATCCACCAGATTGAAAATGATCCCGCTTGTGGAAACCGCGGGGATAGCGAACCGCAACCACTTTGTCAAAAAGAGAGGGACCAGAAAGAAGAGGAAAATGCCGAAGCAGAGGGCGAAGGTAAAGGTAAGACCCATGGTCCAGGAGCTGACTTCTTTCTCCTCCTCAAGGGACTGATTGGCTGAAAAGTTGAGAGCCTTCATCCCTAAAACCAGGGCGGAGAGCAAGTTCATCACCCCCCTGATCAAGGGAAGTTTGGAAAAGAATTTCTTTTCAGAAAAGAAGTTCAGCTTCTCTCGTTTCACTACAATCTCGCCATTGGGCCTCCGGACCGCAATGGCCATCGAATTGGGAGATCTCATCATCACCCCTTCGATCACAGCCTGTCCGCCGACTCGAAGGCGATCCTCCCTTTTTTTAGAGATAGATGGATTGGATAGAGAATGTCCCTGTCCGGGATCTTTTCTCCCAAAGAACATTTAAACCCTCCAAATGAACTAATGCTGAATGCCTGTTAAAAAAATGACAGACGGAAAGACAGGAGTATAGGATGAACCTCTGGTCCCCAAGAGAGAGGGTTGTCCAAAGGTGGTGGATCGGGATGAGTCGTGATGAATGGGGAAGTCTGAATTATTTCTTCTGATTTTCTTTTTTTCCATATTTTTTCTGAAACCGTTCAATTCTTCCAGCGGTATCTAAAAATTTTTGTTTTCCGGTGAAGAAAGGATGGCAGTTGGAGCAGATCTCCACATGGATCTCTTTCTCGGTACTCTTCGTCTCGAAGGTGGCCCCGCAGGCACATTTAATCACCGTATCAAAAATCTTGGGGTGAATATCTTTTTTCATCTGAATGGCCTCCAGCTTCTATTTTACTGATTTTCCACAAATTTTCAACTTCTTTTTATCAAAGGATGCCATTGGCATTCTGCTGTCAGCTGTCAGCCGAATGCTGGAAGTGAAAATTTATTGATTCATGGAGTCGAGGAATTCTCGATTGTTCTTGGTGGCTTGCATCTTCTCCAATAGAAATTCCATGCTTTCTACGGTGTTCATCGGTTGAAGGACCTTTCTCAAGAGCCAGATGCGGTTGAGATCGTTGCGGTCGAGGAGTAACTCCTCTTTTCGAGTACCGGAGCGTTGAATGTCGATGGAGGGAAAAACCCTCCGGTCCACCAGGCGCCGGTCTAAATTGATCTCCATGTTTCCTGTCCCTTTGAACTCTTCGAAGATCACCTCATCCATACGGCTTCCTGTGTCGACCAGGGCTGTCCCGATAATGGTGAGGCTCCCGCCTTCTTCAATATTTCTAGCCGCACCAAAAAAACGCTTTGGTCGCTGAAGGGCATTGGCATCAATTCCTCCAGAGAGGACCTTCCCGCTGGGCGGGACAACCGTATTATAAGCCCTGGCAAGGCGTGTGATGCTATCAAGAAGAATGACCACATCCTTTTGATGTTCCACCAACCGCTTTGCCTTTTCGATCACCATCTCCGCCACCTGAACGTGGCGCGAGGCGGGTTCGTCAAAAGTGGAACTGATGACCTCTGCATCGACGGACCGTTCCATATCGGTTACCTCCTCGGGACGTTCATCAATGAGAAGGACGATCAGAGTGATCTCTTTATGGTTGGAGGTGATGCTATGGGCGATCGACTGGAGAAGCATTGTCTTACCGGTCCTTGGCGCAGCAACGATGAGCCCCCGTTGTCCTTTTCCAATGGGCGTGAGAAGGTCCATCACCCGAGCGGAGTAATTTTTAGAACCATTGGCCGCTTCCAAATGAATTTTATCCTGAGGATAAAGGGGGGTGAGATTGTCGAAGAGAATCTTATCCCTCGCCACCTCCGGGTCTTCATAGTTGACCAATTCAACTTTCAACATGGCGAAGTACCGCTCGGTATCTTTAGGCGGTCGAATCTGACCCGAGACCGTATCACCCGTTCGAAGGTTGAATCGCCGGATCTGGGATGGGGAGATGTAAATATCATCTGGTCCGGGCAGATAATTGTAATCAGGGGCTCTCAGAAAACCAAACCCATCAGGAAGGATTTCCAACACCCCTTCTCCAAAGATCAGACCATTTTTCTCCGTCTGGGCTTGAAGAATAGCAAAGATCAACTCCTGCTTTCTCATCCCGCTGGCCCCTTCTACATTGAGCTCCTTGGCGATCTTGTACAATTCATTAATCTTCAACTTTTTCAAATCCTTGATGTTCATAGTTTTTTCCTTTATCCTCCCCTTTTGCAGTTAACGATAAGCACCTGCCTGCGGCAGGCAGGCTTAGCGTCTTTTATTTTTCTGAAGAACAATCTTTTTTAACTCTTTAAAAACCTCCTTCGTCCTTTTCCTCGTCTCTTCGAGAGATCCCTCATTTCGAATGACAAAGTCTGCAAATTTCAACTTCTCCTCAAGGGGCATCTGAGAGGAAACGATTCTCAGGGCTTCTTCGGGGCTTGTCCCATCCCGGTCTTTTAGTCTTTCGATTTGCTGGGTCTGGGTTGAAGTGACCACAATCAGTTTATCCATCTCACGGTGATCCCCAAGCTCGACGATGAGCGGCGCATCGATCATCACGATTGCTTCGGGATCCTTTTGCCCGATCTCCTTCGCTCTTCGATCCATCTCCTTCCTGATTCGAGGATGAAGAATCTGGTTCAGGAGTTTCCTCTGCTCAGGATCGGCAAAGACTTTTTCTGCCAATTTCTTTCGATGAATGGATCCATCCTCTCGAAGGATTTCCTGACCAAATGCCCTGATTAACTCATTCCAGGCGGGTTTGTGGGGTTGAACCAGTTCCCTGGCAAGCTGGTCTGCATCGATGATATAAGCGCCCTCTTCTTTTAAGACTTGGGAGATAGCCGTCTTTCCGCTCGCCACCCCTCCCGTCAATCCGACGATGAGCATTCTTCTTGGAGTCTCCTAAATATCGAGGCGTTGGACATAGAGGGCATTCTCCTCGATGAATTGGCGTCTTTGCTCCACCTCATCGCCCATTAAGATGCTGAAGATTTCATCGGCCGCGACGGCATCTTCTACCTTCACTTTGAGGAGTGTCCGGGTCTCTGGGTTCATCGTGGTTTCCCAGAGTTGTTCGGGGT
>Ga0315281_10010093_pt1 | contig 13045 bp, 19 predicted proteins | sample YL17G07_0_MG_FD_204540 | JGI IMG/M metagenome (GOLD analysis project Ga0315281, IMG submission 204540) | Sediment microbial communities from Yellowstone Lake, YNP, Wyoming, USA - YL17G07_0 | ecosystem: Environmental > Aquatic > Freshwater > Lake > Sediment | place: USA: Wyoming | collected... | reverse complement strand
CGCGGCTTTCGGAAAATTTGTCGTCAATATCACACAGCTTGCGAATGGTATAAACATCCATCTGGCGCTGCGTGCCCGCACGTACTGTCCAGATTTCGTCTCCGCCGTGCGCGACATGATGCAGTACGCCAGGACGCGGACGATCATGGTATTTCCATTGGCCTTGATTTTTCAGCATCACTGGATGCAGATATTTTTTGTTATCGGGTACGCCGGTTTCTTTCGGCTTGCGCATTTGCACAGGTGCATTCATCTTCTATCTCCAGAGTTAGAAAGCTCGCGTAGCAATTCGTTTGCCTCCTCTCCCGCTTGCGGGGGAGGATTGAGGAGGGGGAAACGAGCATTAACGAGATTCATTATTAGCATAGCTTTGATACTCGTTAGGCAGTTTGCTGCTTTTTAGATTTTTGGGCATTGATTTTGGCAACTTCGTCGTCCCAACCATCGGTGCGGACATACGGGTTCATACGCGGCGAGTTGACCATGGCCGGGTCGACCTCAATCTCCATCGCTTCAAGAAAGCTGGACAAACCGATACGTTCAATCATTTCACCAGTACGCTCATGTTCCAACGCATTCTCGGCAAAAAAGTCGATAGTGCGCTGGCCAAGATCAATCAATTTTTCCATATCTTCATCTGTTTCCAGTTTCATAAATGGAACAACCACTGTCCCCATCAAATCACCAATTTTCAGGGTGCGCTTACCGCCTACTAAAATGGTTGCCCCCTTGTCTTTGCCGGGTGCCAATGCCCCGGTCATCACGTTGATGCAGTGCATACAACGCACACAATCCCGGTTATCTATCTCAACGCCATGCGTGTTGTTGACCGCTACGCTAGAGATATGTGGCTCACTCCTAATTTTCTTTATTTCCTTAACCTGAAAGGCCTTGGTCGGACAACGCGCCACCACGTCATTCACCAACTCATCCATACCATGCTTGACAAACCACTTTTTCGCCAGCGTCTCATCGGTACGGATATTGTCGCGCCAAGTGCCAATCACGGCCATATCGGAACGCTGGATTGCATTCATGCAATCATTCGGGCAACCCGAAAATTTGAATTTGAATTTATAGGGCAATGCGGGGCGGTGAATATCGTCGAGAAAGGTGTTAATCACCAGACGGTGCGCCTTGCCTTCGTCATAGCAGGATTGCTCACAACGCGCCGCGCCAACACAGGACATCGAGGTGCGGACCGCCGGGCCGGCTCCCCCCATATCGAAACCCATCTCGTTGATTTCATCCCAGGCTTTTTGAACATTTTCGGTAGTGCAACCCTGCAGCATGATGTCACCAGACTGCCCGTGCAATGCAATCAGACCGGAACCGTGTTTTTCCCAGATGTCACAAAACTTGCGGAGCGTATCGGTATCGTAGTGCATACCGGGCGGAGGCATGATACGCAGGGTATGGAATTCGGCAGCCTCTTTGTAAACAGGTTGACCATTTTCATCCTTAAGTTCGGTAAACCGGGGAATAACACCACCACCATAACCAAACACGCCGACGGTACCCCCCTTCCAGTATCCCTTGCGGGTCTTGTACGAGGTCTCCAGTTGTCCCAGCAGGTCAACTACATAATCTTTCTCCTTGGCCAAGTTTTTCAGGCCGGTTACGAAACTCGGCCACGGACCGGACTCAAGTTGGTCGAGGTTGGGGGTGTCGTGCATCTTTTTAGCCATAATGCCTTCCTTTCAATCATGTTGCGCCGTGCTTGCTAGCGCGGCTGGGCTGGAACCTTTAGGGAGCCTCTATAAATTCAAACTTCGTCACGATACTGCGTGGCTCATAAAAAATTACTCCTAACATATCAAATAGATGCGTCGTCGCAATTTTTTACTCGCGCCTTGTCTCGTTTAGGATTTTGAATTGATAGAGGCTTCCTTTCGTGTTTGTAGTGATGCGATTCCGAAAAAACTCACAATTTTCTTGATAGCTGGGCATACTACGTGTCAAGCTGCTCTCAAACTATTACCCGTAGCGGGTATTCAAGATAACTCTAAAGAGTGATACCTTACGATACATCGGTAGTATTCCAAACTAGGCCATATTACGGATAGACTTACGCAATTGATCGTCATCGCCAATTGTCTTTCCGGTACGGCCAAATATTAAAGAGGCGGACATGGCGCAAATTACAGAATTATGCAAAATAAAAGTTCCACTGGGTGGTCAACAAATTGAGTTACAGCAAATTGATCATGCTGAAGACGGCATGAGTCTGTTGCGCATTCGTATCCGCGAAGGCAAACGTTTTACCATCTTTGATATCGATCCGGGCACGGCACAGCAATGGGCACAAGCCATGCAACACTGGGCTGCAATGCAGAAGGGGAAATGATTTTGTCGCGATCCGCGATGATCGATATGGTGTTCGACGCAACAGGTGAAACACTTCCTTCTGGCTATCCTTTTGCGTTATGGGCCGAACTGGTGAGTCATGCACCAGAACTCTCCGGTGATGAATCTGTTGGTGTTGTTCCGCTACGCACTGCCGAGAGCAACGGGGATATCCTGTTACCCAGGCGTGCCAAGTTGATATTGCGGTTGCCACAAACAATGATACATGCCGCCGAAACTCTATCCGGCAAGGAGCTGAATATATCCGGCAGGCCACTGCGGCTCGGGGCGAGCCAACGCAGGCAGATACAGCCTCACCCTACATTGCACGCGCAACTGGTTGTAGATGCGGGCGATGAAATGGCGTTTCTGGCCAAAGTACAGGCGGATTTGAATACGATGGATATCAAAGCCGGATTGATCTGCGGTAGACATCAGTCACTGGCAGATAACCATCACACGTTGAGCGGTTACAGCCTGGTTGTGCATGACTTAAAACCGGAAGCATCATTGTGTTTGCAAAGTAACGGATTAGGTGGGGAGCGATGTTTTGGTTGCGGTATATTTTTGCCCTATAAGGTCATCTCCGGTTTTGAGTAATGTTTTTTACTCATTTTTAAAGAAGGGAGCAAGCGATGGGATATGTAATGTCAGGAAATGAACTGGGAACCGATGCGGAAGGCTATCTGTTGGAGCCCGATTATAGTGAAGAATCAGTCAGTGTTATTGCGGCCGCAGAAGGCATTGAACTGACCCCCAAACACTGGGAGGTCATTAATTACATGCGCAACGAATACCGCGAACATGGACACACCCCAAATTTTCGCAATATGCTGAAAGGTATCAACGAGTTCTGGCCAGAGGCTGACAGCAAAGCACTGTATGATCTGTTCCCTATCGGGCCTGCAAAACAAGCAGCCAAAATTGCCGGATTGCCTCAACCGCTGGGCAAAGGCGGCTATTAGCCTGAAAATTCATTTGACCACAATAGACACGAAAAAGGAGAATCAAATGGACGACATGGTCAACGTGGTACTCGACATGAAAGGATTATCCTGCCCAAGACCGCTCATCGGTGCAAAGCGTATGGTCGACGAACTTGGTGCAGGCCAGGTACTGTTGCTGGTATCGGATTGCCCTGGTACACAGGACGACCTGTTTGCTTGGGCGAAGCAGACAGGCAATCAAATATTAAAAGCCGAAAAAATGCCTGACGGCGGAATCGGGTACCACATCCAAAAAGGGCAAGGTCATGCACACAATGCACATGTCACACTCGACATTCGCGGTGCAGTTTGTCCTGGCCCTATCGTTGAAGCAAAAAAACTACTGAACGGCATGCGATCTGGCGAAATATTGAGACTGATCAGCGATTGCCCGGGCGTACAGTCCGATATTGACGGATGGGCATCCGCCACAGGCATGACTTTGTTGGAAACAATCGAAGTGGATGCCGGCGTACATGAGTTCTATATTCGGAAAGGCTAACCTCCTTGCGAGTTAAAAGCAACTGGTTCAAACCTGGACGTGAGCACACTGCGGAGGAGCTTGCCGGGGTGCTGTCGTTTGTTATTTACCGCCTTGGCGATAACGCGTTGAAAAAAACACGCAAGGCTGATTTCGAGATCAAGGTCGGCGCACAATATTTCGCCTTTTTAACAGAATTTCTGCTCTTTCTGATCTTGGTCGCTGATCGTATTGCCTATCGCCGCCTCTCCGAAGAAATGCGTCATGATTTTACGTCAATATTGGCAAACCGCGTGGCGGAAACACATGCCGAAAATGAAAGCCGGTTGATGGGCGGCGATTATGCCGAATGCAAGGAACGATTTATTAACCTGCTAAATCGGCGATCCGGAGAATATGCCGAATTCGGCTATGATGAAAGCGGCCCGGATTTTGCCTTCACCCGTTGCCTTGCTTGGTGCATGAACACAGTAATGAACGAGAAAGATAGTTACTGGATTGTTGATCAGGTCATGAGCATCGAGGCACCCGAAGCTGTTGAAAATGTGGAAAAGACCTTCCACAATCTTCTGGAAAAAAAGCCGCGCGAAGCGCGCCGCCAGAATGCGCTCACCGTTGACTAAATTATTTTAATTTAAAATACAACAACCTATTTCGATTTTGCAGGGCATATTTTTATTTTGTCCATTGTCCGTTTTCAGGATAATCCATTCACGCCCGACCCCAGGAATTTTTTATGGAAACAATCAATAGCACATTACCTACACTTGATGTCGAGGGTTATCTTGTTGAACCAAGCGAATGGAACGAATCAGTTGCACTGGAATTAGCAAAACGCGCGGGTATTACTCTTGAAGAAGATCACTGGGATGTCATTCGCTTCATGCGCAGCTATTATGAGGATCGCCAGATTGCTGTTGACGCACGCCATGTCATCAAACATCTGTCAAAACAATTTGGGGGTGAAGCACGCAATCGGCTTTTTGAGCTGTTTCCGTATGGCTATGTTGCCCAAGCCTGCAAAATTGCCGGTATGAAACGTCCAAGAGGTTGGAGTACCGGTTAAAAAATCATCATAAAAATGACCACTCAAATTAGTGGGGTGGCCATTTTCCAATCCGATTACCGGTAAAGATTTGGATAAACATGGCGAGTTCCATTATCAAAAGTGGTACTCGCCATGCCCGTTTCCCTAAACAAAGAGACAAATATCGGTTTCACCGGCGAAGCCAAAGAATGTTGCCGCACCACCATACTCGACCTGGCTGATGAATTCGCTCTTGTCGAACTCGAACAGGTCGACGGTCATCTGGCAGGCAACAAATTTCACATCCGCTTCCAGGCACAGGTCGCGCAACTCTTCCAGCGAGGCAACGCCGTGTTTCTTAAGTTTTTGTTTCATCATCATGGTCGCCATTGTTTCCATACCGGGTAGCATCTGCACCATCACCGGCATCGGAACAGGCATCGGCATCGCCGGATTGGCCAGCGGACTGATCTTCACATCGGACAGATCTTTGCGCAGTAATTGCAGGCCGTAGAAGGTGAAGAAGATTTGCACGTCATAACCGAGTGCGGCTGCGGTCGATGCCAAAATAAAGGGCGGGTAGGCCATATCCAGCGTACCCTTGGTGGCGATAATCGCCATTTTTTTGGTAGTCATGCTTTTTCCTTGTTCTATTTAGATGGTGCGTTGATATTACTTTTTCTTCATGTAGAAGACGTACTCACCGTTTTCTTCTGTGGTTGACAGCAGGGGGTTGCCCGTCTGTTCCGCGAACGCAGCCATATCCTTCAACGAACCGCAATCGGTCGATATGACCTTGAGTACCTGATCGGAAGCCATGTCTACAAGTGCCTTCTTTGTCTTTACAATGGGCAAGGGGCAAGACATACCGCGTGCGTTCAATTCTTTATCAAATTGCATTTTTATATCTCCTGTAAATTATCCAAAATTACTGTGCCAACAAGATCAGAGGTCGCCACTACTGGCGGCTAACATACTGTCTTTCATCGCATCCATAATGCGCTGGGCATTGCCGCGTATTTCAACCGGAAGGGCGCGAATTATGTCGTTATCCATCATCATGGAAACGATCCATCGTGCGCCTTGCTCATCCTCAACCAGAGCAATGCGGCAGGGCATGAAAGAAATCATCAACGGGTCAGTTGCAATCATTTGCTGCGCCACAAGACCATCGCAAAAACTGAATATCTCCATACGCTTGGCCGTTTTACCGGTCAGCGCCTCAATTTCCTTGTAGAGGGGGCTTGAGCCGACAAATTTGAGATTGTGCTGATTTGCTCGCAGCTTAAGAGATTGCACGGCATCGTCAAAACTCACGCCATTCTGAATCTGTACCCGCGCTATTTGCACTTTCATGTAAGTGTAAGAAAGAGCGGGTATTACCGGAGCCGCCAGTGAGGTGGGGGAGGTAAACACCAGCAGCAAAATAAAAAGAATGGGTATGTTGCGCATATTTTTGACTCCCATTAAATGGAACCACCTGTAAAACTCAATGGATATTTATTCTAAATCGGTTAATAAAAGCGCATGGCGCCTATCCGCCAATCTACCGTGAGAACCAAAATGTGAAAATGCGATATTTTTCCGTACCGCAAAAACTTGTAATTTATTAAGTAGAATCCGCACAATTTGACACTACAATTTTGACCGCCCTTACAACATTATTTGATCTGTAATTAGGCCAAAAACAAACCCGGCCGTAGCTGGGTTTGTTTTTTTTAAAAGCAGGCCGATTTAGGATGACATTTCGGTCAAAATGTTTTTGATCCAACTTTCCGCATATACTGCTTCCAGCTCGGACAGGTCTGGTGAAACGCCAACTGAACCCGGTGCCGCTTCGATAACATTCTGCTCCTTATTTACCCGATAAACCCCGGTTACGCTGACAGCCTCCTTGGCGGACAGAAAACTGTAGCAGGTGTTGACAGCCGACATCTCTGTAATCTCCCTGCTGTTCATCACTGCTACGATGTTGGTGGCGCAGACTTTGGCTTCCGAATTGGCCGAATAGCCGGATTTAGGCATAGCACCGGCAATGGATGAATCGCCGATGACATGGATGTCCTTGAGCAGCGTGGACTCGAAGGTCGTGGGATTAATCGGACACCATTTCTTGTCCGGCCCCACCAGACCAGCGGCGTGGGCGATTTGACCAGCCTTCTGGGGAGGGATGACATTGATGACATCACCCTTGATCTCTTCAAGCCCCTCGACCAACACAGTCATCTTATTGTTATCCACTTCAGTAACTTTTTTAGCCGGGCGATAGTCAACGATGCCTTCGTAATGCTTTTTCCAACCCTTCAGGAACAACCCTTTCTTCGAAACAATGTCCGGATTCGCATCCAATACAATAATTTTTGAACCGGGTTTATGTTGCTTGAGATACATGGCAATCATACTGGTACGCTCATAGGGGCCAGGCGGGCAGCGGAAAGGCGCCAACGGGATAGAGAGCACAACGGTTCCACCGGGTTTCATAGCCTCCAGCTGTTTCCTCAACAGCATGGTTTGCGGGCCTGCTTTCCATGCATGCGGCATGATTTCAGGGTTATAGCCTTTGATTTCCTCGATGCGGAAGTCTATACCGGGCGAAACCACAAGACGATCATATTGGAATACCCCTTTGCTGGTCATCACACTGTGGCTGGCGGCATCAATGCCGGTAACTTCGGCCTGAACCACCTTGATGCCGTAGTTGGTTGCCAGTTTGTCGTACTTGATGGTCAGCGAAGACAGATTCGGCAAAATTCCGCCCAGATAAAGATTGCTGAAAGGACAGGAAATATAATGATCGTTGCGCTCGATCAGCGTTACCTCGATGGAAGGATCCATCATGCGAACATATTTGGCAGCGATCGTACCGCCGTAGCCGCCACCGACCACAACCACCTTGCGGCCGCCGACATATTGCACTGGTTTCGTAGCACAACCGGCTAAACCGACGGTTGCAGCACCGGCACCGAGAAGTTTCAGGAAATTTCTGCGTTCCATTGTCATGTTATTTTTCTCCTTGTTATTTCTGTTTTTGACTGGCATAAAAATGAGCCACGGCTTCCCAGTCAGCTTGCGAGAGTTGCTTTACATTCTCGGCCTTCTTCTCTGACATTTTGCGTTTGCCACCACTGAATTCGGCCATTTGAATTTGCAGATACTTTAGCCATTGACCGGCGACAACAGGCGCATCTTCCTCAAATTCTTTGCCGTTTTCCAAATGACAACGCTTGCAAGCCTTATCGGAGACAGCTTTACCCTTGGCGACAAGAGCGGGGTTTATTGCTGTGTGTTGATATTCCGGTTTTTGCTTCGCAAAAAAATCAGCCATCGCAGCGATCTGCTCGTCCGTGTAACCTTTGGCCAAGCGTCCCATAACAGTAGCCTCGCGTTCACCGCTTCTAAAGCTTTTCATGGTGTTGATAAAAAATATTTTTGACTGACCGGCTAAACTAGGCATGCTCGGCCCGGCACTCGCTCCGTGAACACCATGACAACCCGCACAAGCATTGGACAGCATCTCCATACTGGGCGGTGCCGCATGCGCAGCAACCGAAACAGTTAAAGCACCGGCTAGCAAAATAAATCCACTCCATTTTATTCTCATGCTTTGTTCCTCCCTCTGTGAAAAACGCTCCCCAAAACGGGTATGATTGATGCGGCTGTTTGTACTACACTTTACGACTACCTCACTGCTTTACAGCATTGAAATCAGCATTGGCATTGTCCAAACCAAGGGTGTAACCCAGTGATACATGATGAAAACGCCCGGCAGCATGGTCGTCATGAATAGCGAAGCCTATGTTGTAAAGCCTGCCTACAGCGATCGTGTGATCACCCTTGCCTGTACCCGCTAACGTGCGCTCGAAGATAACAGTCCAATGGTTTCCACTCTTTTTACCTTCAGCCTTGACAAGACTTTTACCTCCACTCATGTGGCGCGAATCAAGAACGTAACCATCGATAGCTTTCTCGCCCTTGCCACTGTTGAACTGAATCAAGTCCATAAATTTACCTTCTTTTAGAACTGCCTCAATATCGGCATCGGACTTGAGTTTATCCCATCCACCACGAGGTTTACTGGCCATTTCCAAACTGGTTCGAGACTCCTTGATATATTTGGTGACACCATCATTCCACCCCAGTGCTTTGGCCTTTGAGTGGTTTTTGGCGGTATTGCTGGTGTCTGGCATGCCGCGTAAATCCTCGTGACAAGTTGCCCAGCACCCTCCCCGATCAGCGAATTCAACCTTGCTGTCATCAAACATAACAGTTAACTTCATATCATTTTTTGAGTCCATTTTCTTGTCGCCGACACTCTTGGGCGCATCCCACTCGAATCGGAGATATATTTTGTTACCATCATGCGCTGCCTGCACGGAAACAGGAATATGACCCACTTTACCCTTTGGCACATTGCTGTCCAACGGTTGACGCTGGTTGCCGACGGGCTTGCCCGCTGCAATCTTCTCGCCGATTTCTACAGCGTCCGTGTCATGGCATTTGATGCAAGGACGTTTCTTATCCAAAATTTGATTTGAAGCGGAGTGATCATTCTTGGTTAATACCCATTCAAGCCCTGACTGTCCAGGATAGAAAACAGGAACTTTTTTAGCCTGAATTTTTCCCCAATCAGGAGCAGCAAACACGGGCCCAACAAAAACAATCCCAACCACTGCAAGTACAATCTTTTTCATTGATTAACTCCTAAAAATTAATTCTGGCAGCCTACCCTGTAAAAAAACTATTCGCTAACCCCACGCACAGCGAATTTTATTTCTCCGTTTTTGCAACGCCTTCTTTTTCCAAAAGGTGATGAATCGATTTATGTGCGATGCCTTTATGACATTCAATGCAGGTCAAACGGTCTTCCTGCGCTTCCTCATGTTTTATTTGTGACCGGGATTTTTGCTTTTCAGTATCCATATTGGAAAAGTTATGACAGTTACGACATTCCTTGGAATCCCTTTCTTTCATTCGCTCCCAAACACGTTTTGCCATCACCAATCGATGGGCCTCAAATTTTTCAGGCGTATCCACGATCCCCTGCATGTGCCCGATAACATCACGGACGGCAACAATTTTTTGCAACGATTTATACAGGTAATCAGAGGGAGTCTTGCTGCTGGCTACATGACAATCCGAACAATTGAGTGCTGTCCCGCTGCGGTTTTTGTAGTGAACCGTCTTTTTAAGCTCTTCGTAGGGGATAGTCATTTCGTGACAGGAAACGCAAAATTCCGAACGATTTGTCCATTCCATTGCAGTATTAAGACCACCCCATATAACAATCCCCATTATCACGCCGAGAATAAGAATGGGCGAAAAAAGAATACGCAGGAATTTTTTTTTTGGAATTGACGGTTCCACCCGCACCGCGTCTTTGGGGGTGTGTTGCGGTTCATTCTGTGATTCTTCGGCCATCTCTTCCAATCCTTAATAGATCGTTATTGGCAAAACTAAACAAAGCGGTAAAACGAAGATCCAGCACTCACCCGACTTCAACTCCACAGCTTTTCCATATAATGCAAAAACACGAGTATTTTTAAAACTATCCGCTTATTTCCACCTCATCTGAACGCGTATCGCCCAGATTATCAAGCCAAAAAAGCGTAACTTTCTCTTTCGGTTTTCCACCCTTAAAACGAAATACAAGATAAGGATTTCTGGATACGGATGTGCCAAATTGCCCTTCCAGTACGATTTTTCCGTTACATTGCACTTTCATTTCCGTGATGAACCAAGCTGGGATCAGTGCGCCCGCTTCATCTTTACGCCTGCCATTTTCCATATCATGTTGCATCAGGGCACGAACTTCGGTAACGCCATCCTTGACCGAAGCGCGAATTCTGGTTGGATTAGCCATCAACAACCTCCCGCAGTAACTTTAACTTCGCGCGAAGCGCGATAAAATTTACCGTTGACTTTCACCAGCGCGATCACTGTCGCCGTCTGCGCCATCTTGATTTTAGTGCTGATGTAACCCTCGGTGCCTTCCGGGATGACAAAATTTGCAACCAACGCAGTAGGGTTCTTGTCGACCAATATGGCAATCTGTTCAGTGCGAGAAAGCGAACTTTCCACCGTAACCGGAACCACTGCTCCATTTTCTGCTATATCGGGAATGGTGAGTTTAATGAAGGTAGATTCTTCTGGAATGGTAATACCCAACGCGTCGAGCGCTTCGTCCATGTTTTTAGCCGCAAAAGCGGCTTTTTGCCATTCGGCTGACGCGATCCCCGGCTGAATTAGGCCAGACGCCGCCAGCAGGCACAGCAAACCCACGCCGCCCCCCGTTTTGAGTGCCCTGCGCCGCTCCAAATCCACGGTGCTGCAATACCGTTTTTGTATCATTGAATCCTTCACTCCATGAATAAGCCAATACGATAGTGCATTTGATAACAACCCTCTTTCAACGTCCATAACCAACAAGGGGAAAATGTGATAGCACTTTAGGGTTATGGGAGCCTCTATAAATTCAAAATCCTAAGCGAGACAAGGCGCGAGTAAAAAATTGAAACGACGCATCTATCTGATATGTTAGGAGTAATTTTTTGTGAGCAACGCAGTATCGTGACGGAGTTTGAATTTATAGAGATTCCCTTATATTTCAAAATCCATTTATGAGGGTATCACCAGCGTGGAAACATCATTGGCACCGATAATCTTTTGCATGATGCTGGTATTGCCGCGCATGAAAGGAATCTGGTGATAACGCTGTCGCCCGATAACGATCAAATCGGCGGCACTCTCCCTGGCAACAGAAATGGTTTGCATCGCCGGATCGCCGTCGCACACCCTGCCTTGCACGCGTTTAATCAACGCTGAAGCGAGCGCAACATACGATGCATTAATGCTTTCGGTTCTGGCACGATGAGCTTGGTTTTCCGCGATACTGACGATAGTTAAGGGCAGATCGCACACAGCGGCGATACCAGCAGCCAGCTTGGCGATATCCTGTGCGATAGGCGTATCACCAGCAGAAGCCAATATCCCGTGCTGCCAGAATTCCGCATTACGCGGCACGGTCAGCACACTGCAATGCGCGTCGCGGATCACCTTGCTGACCATTTCGCCGACCAACAACTTGGCAAGAAAGCTTTGCTTGCCGCGTCGGCGAATGACAATCAAGTCTGCGCCGACCGCACTGGCTTCTTCTACAATCTCGCGATGAGCTTCCATACCGTGCCGCACATGCACATCGAGTTCCACACCAGCTGTTTTTGCGCGCCCACGCAATGAGGCGACCTCTTCTGCCACCAATTGATCCTCGCGCAAGGACAACTCCGGCGCCTCTGCCTCGTATTCTGGGTTACTACCTATCGGCACCACCACCCGCAAAGGCACCGCACAGTGTTTTGCCATGGCAAACGCGATGCGTTCCGCACCTGCATCAAACTCGGTAAACTCGGTCGCCAACAGGATGCGATTAAATGGGTACAAACTTGTCATAATTCGCTCCTAATGTCCAACATCCAGTATGCCCGATGCGGCGAGCAACTGTACGGCAATCGCAATCACGCAAATTGCGACGAATACCCAGTCGCGGCGACGCGCATAGGTTGGGATCACAGCCAACAGGCAGATCAGCGAACAGCCAGAAAGCACTGTAATGCCAACCAGACTGGCAAAATCACCATGAGCAATGAGGTCGAGCCAGTGCCAGCCGGTCGGCGTATCGGTCAGCTTGAGGTATTCGCCTACTGGCAGATTCCAGACTTGCGGCAACTGTTCGAGAGGAACATGTGCCGGCAACCAGCCGAGCACATAGGCGACAAAACTAGCGGTCAAAATCGCCAGGCCGGAATGCGCACCCCAACCCAGCAACGTAGCATAGCGTTGCTGCTCGACGGGAATGTGCGAATTATCGTTTGTGTTCATGGCCAGATACCCAGTCCCTTGAGCAGTGCGCGCAGCCCGGCGAATAGCAGCAACGAGATAACCAGCTTGCGCACCACCGATGCCTTCAGCACATGCAACAGGCGCGCACCAATCATCGCCCCCAGCATCATGCCGATCACCGATGGCACGGCGATCATCGCCAGCACTGCGCCCTTGTTGAGATATATCCATGCGGCGGAAGAATCCACTAACGTCAGGATGAAACTCGATGTTCCGGCAGAGACCTTGAGCGGTGCGCCCATCAGAAGGTTCAGCACCGGCACGTTAGCCCAGCCTGCACCCATGCCGAACAACCCGGCAAGGAAACCG
>Ga0315281_10010092_pt1 | contig 13045 bp, 9 predicted proteins | sample YL17G07_0_MG_FD_204540 | JGI IMG/M metagenome (GOLD analysis project Ga0315281, IMG submission 204540) | Sediment microbial communities from Yellowstone Lake, YNP, Wyoming, USA - YL17G07_0 | ecosystem: Environmental > Aquatic > Freshwater > Lake > Sediment | place: USA: Wyoming | collected... | reverse complement strand
CGATAGGCTGGCCCAGCCCCTCGGAGAGAATCGGCGCCATGACGCGCGCGGCCACGTCCGGCCCGCCTCCCGGGGCGATCAGCACGACCAGCTTGATCGGCCGCGCGGGATATTGCGCCGCCGCCGCGCCCGCCAGGCCCAGCCCCGCGGCAAGAATTAGCGCGCTGAAGATGCGTTGCGCCATGATCCGCCCCGTCATTGCTCCATGGAACTCGCGGCGAACACTTCCTCGAGTGGGATCGAGCGCGGCGTCAGGCCCTGCTCGTGCGAGTACTGCGCCGCCGTCTCGAGTGTCATGCGGTTGGCCTTGATGCCGTGCCGCACGAGCGGCGTGCGCAGCGCGGCCGCGGCTTCGGGCGCGAGCAGGCCCGTGGCGAGGTGATACGCGGCGTGCTCGACGCGCTCCCTGTTTGCGATGTCGTTGGCCTGCTCGAACGCCTTCAGAAGATTCAGCACGGTCCAGGGATGCTGTTCCGCAATCTCTCTGCGGATCACCATGCCGTGATTGATCGGCAGGATGCCGGTCTTGCGGTAGTAGCGGATGCCTTCGGCCACCGGATCGGGAAACAGCGGCTTGATGTCCGGATGATTCCACAGGTCGGCGGTGCTGCGGTCCACCAGGTTGGGATCGACGATGTAATGCAGCGCCGCGTCGAGTTCGCCCGAGAGCATCATGCCGCCAAGGCTTTTTTCGGCCGGGATCTGCTTGATGGTCACGCCCGGCGGCGCGTCGAATCCCAACGCGCTCCGATGGCTGTGGGAGGGCGTGCGCTCCATCCAGAACTCCATGTCGCTGGGCCGCACACCGAACTCGTGCTGCAGTCCGCCGCGCGCCCACAGCGCCGCGGTCTGCTGGTATTCCGGAACGCCGACGCGCTTGCCCTTCAGGTCCGCGGGTTTCTCGATGCCGGCGTCGCGCCGCACCAGGATGCCGGCGTGATAGATCTTCCTCGTGGTGAATACCGGCAGGCCGGTCCAGCGCTGGTCGCCCTTGGCTTGCGCCATGATCAGCGAGGAGAACGACATCTCGGAGACGTCGAAATCCGCGAACTTGAGCTGCCGCCAGAAAAGCTCCGATGGAAAGATGCGGCTCGGGATCAGGTCGATGCCGTCGGGTTTCACCCTGCCGTCGAAGATCGGCCAGGTGCGCGGGTTCGATGCCATGCCGATGCTGAGCTGGAGTTTCATAGAGGGAAGGGCGTAAGTTAGGAACCGGAATGATCAATACTAATCGATCAGGCATTGCGCGGCTATTCCTGACCAAGCCAAAGCCGGACTCCGACGCACGAGGCGGGGCTGGCTGGTACTGCTGCCACAACGCGGCTGCACAGCGCGGCTGCACAGCCTTGCACGGAGGATGGTGGCGGCGTAGCATGCCTTTCACAGCGCACGTCATCCGGGCGCTGCTGGCTAATAACAACAGGCGTCGGTATCGGCGCACACCACATAAAGCCGACTCATAAAAGGAGGAACCATGGCTTCATTTTTCCTGAACGGGAAGCCGGTCAAAGTGGCCGGCGACGCGCAAACCATGCTGTTGTGGGCGTTGCGCGACGAGGTCGGATTGACCGGCACCAAATACGGCTGCGGCGCCAGCTTGTGCGGCGCGTGCACCGTGCACGTCAACGGCAAGGCCGTGCGCTCCTGCGTGACGCCGCTCGCTTCGGTCGAGGGCAAGAAGGTCACCACCATCGAAGGCCTGTCGCCCGATTCCTCGCACCCGCTGCAAAAGGCCTGGGTGGAGCAGGCGGTGCCGCAGTGCGGTTACTGCCAGTCGGGCCAGATCATGAAGGCGGCCGAGCTGCTGGCGCAGAAGAAGAACCCCAGCCGCGCGGAAATCGTGAAGCACATGAACGGCAACATCTGCCGCTGCGGCACTTATCACCGCATCATCGCGGCGATACAACAAGCCGCGAAGGGAGCCTGAGCCATGACCACTGAAAACACCGTCTCGCGTCGCGCTTTCCTCAAGAGCATGGGCGGCATGGCTTTCTGCGCTGCCGTCGGCACCGACACCATCAGCCTCATGTCCGAAGCCCGGGCCGCTGCAATGGCCAGCAGCTTTGTCACGCCCTGGGTGCGCATCGCAACTGACGGCACCATCACCATCCTCACCGCCGGTGCTGAAATGGGCCAGGGCTCGATGACCACACTGCCTTTGATCCTTGCCGAAGAAATGGATGCCGACTGGTCCAAAGTGAAAATCGAATGGGCTCCGGCCGAGCCCGAGAAGTACGGCTACAAGGATCCGTTCGGCAAGGAGCAACTGATGTGGATCGTCGGCAGCCGCGCGACGCAGCTCTATTACCTGCCGTTGCGCACTGCCGGTGCGCAGGTGCGCAAGGTGCTGCTCGCCAACGCCGCGCAAAAGTGGGGCGTCGATGCCGCCTCGCTCACCACCGAAGCGGGTGTGGTGCTCAATCCGGCCAATGGCCAGCGCTTGGGTTACGGAGACATCGCCGCTTTCGGGACGGTGCCCGATGTCATGCCCGCGGTCGATCCCAAGGAGCTCAAGGCGAGCAAGGATTTTCGCCTGATCGGCAGGCAGGTGGCGCGGCGGGACATCCCGGCCAAGGTCAATGGCACGGCGCAATACGCCATGGACGTGAAGCTGCCGGGCATGGTCTACGCTTCGACGCTGCATTCGCCGGCGCACAACGCGCCGGGCAAGGTGTGGGAGCAGGACGGTGCAACCACTTCGGCGGAGCCGGAGTCCTGGAACGACGCCGAGGTGAAACGCATGAAGGGCGTCATCGCCGTCGTCAAGCTGCCCAACGGGCTTGCGGTGGTGGCCGACAGCTTCTCGCACGCCAAGGCGGCGCGCAATGTTCTCAAGGCGACCTGGAAAAAAGCCCGGGCCGACGGCTTCGATTCGGCCCGCGCCATGGACGACTACCTCAAGGTGCAGAACGATCCGGCCGCCCAGGTGGCAACGCTAGAATCCAAGGGCGATGTGAAAGCCGCGTTCGCCGGCGCCGCCAAGACCTACACGGCGGAATTCCGCAGCGACTACGGCTATCATGCGCAGATGGAACCGCTCAACGCGGTGGTGCGCATCAACGATACGGGCGACCGGGTCGAGGTGTGGGAAGGCAGCCAGTCGCCCGACGATTCGGTGAAGGCGGTGGCGAAGGTGCTGGGCGTGAAGCTCGATCAGGTACAGTTCAACCAGTGCTACATGGGTGGCGGTTTTGGCCGCCGCACGCTGGGCGATTACGCCGCCGAATGCGCGCTCATCGCCAAAGAGGTGCGCCGACCGGTCAAGTTGATCTGGACGCGCGAGGAAGATCTTGCCCAGGGCATGTTCCGACCGCAGTCCTTCCAGCGGCTCGAAGCGGCGGCCGATGCCTCTGGCCGCGTCACCGGCTGGAAGCACAGCGTCGTCGGCGAGGGCGAATTCCTGCTCATCACCGGTATCAAGATTCCCTATTACGGCGTGCCCAACCAGCAGATCGAGCGTCGCGGCGTGTCGCATGGCATCAAAGTCAAGCACTGGCGCGCGGTCGGCCATGTGTTCAACGTGTTCGCCATCGAGAGCCTGGTCGACCAGATGGCGACCGACCAGGGCATGGATCCGATCGCGTTTCGCTTCGAGCGCATGGGCGCGACGCCCAAGGCGCGCAAGGTGTTCGAAACCCTGGCGCAGATGTCTGACTACAAAGCCAAACGGCCTGCAGGACGCGCGGTGGGTATCTCCATCACCGAACGTTCCGGTTCACTCGGAGCCGGCGCAGTCGAGGTCTCGCTCAACAAGAGGACCGGCAAGATCAAGGTGCATAAGGTGTGGGTCGCGGTGGACGGCGGCCTCATCGTGCAGCCGCAGCAGGCGAAGCACAACGTCGAAAGCGCGATCATCTACGGGCTCTCCAGCGTGCTGCACGAGCGTGTGACCATCAAGGAGGGCGCCGTGCAGCAGTCGAACTTCCACGACTACAACGTCATGCGCATGGCCGACCTGCCGGAGGAGATGAACGTGCAGTTTGTCGACGTCGACACGCGGCCGACCGGCCTGGGCGAAATCGGCAATCCGTTCATCGCAGCGGCGATCGCCAATGCCGTGTTCCGGCTGACCGGCAAGCGGCTCACGCATATGCCGTTCACGCCGGACCGGGTGCTCGCCACGCTGAAGGCGTAGAAAACGAGGCCTCGGGCTCCGGGCCCCGTTTGCTTTTGAGGGGATGCCGATGCTGCGCGCAATGATGTGGATGGTGGTGTTCGCCGCCGCGGCGTGGGGATCGGCGGCGCTTGCGCAAAACTATCCGGCGCGCCCGATCAAGCTGCTGGTCGGATTCACGCCGGGCGGCGGCGTGGACATCAACGGCCGGCTGCTCGCGCGCAAGCTCTCCGAATTGCTCGGGCAGCAGGTGGTTGTCGAGAACCGTCCCGGCGCCGGCACCAACATCGCGAACGAGCTGGTGGCGAAAGCGGCGCCCGACGGTTACACGCTGCTGATCAATACTGCTGCGGTGGCGATCAACATGTCGCTCTACAAAAACCTGCCGTTCGACACGCTGCGAGATTTCGCGCCCGTGTCGGTGTTTTCCGAGAGCCAGAATTTTCTGGTGGTGAATGCGCAGGCGCCGTTCAGGAGCGCGGGCGACGTGATCGCCGCGGCGCGCGCCCGGCCGGGCGCGCTCAACTATGCATCGGCGGGCAGCGGCACCACTCAGCACCTGGCCGCGGAACTGTTCAAGCTGCGCACTCGCACTGACATCGTGCACGTGCCCTACAAGGGCAGCGCGCCTGCGCTGACCGCGCTCGTCGCGGGCGATGTCGATATGGTTTTCATCAACGTGCCGTCGATACTCCAGTACGTCAAATCGGGCCGCCTGAGGGCGGTTGCCGCAGCGGGAGCGAAGCGTTCGGATATGCTGCCGGAGGTGCCGACGCTGAAGGAAGCCGGAGTCGAGGGTGTCGAGGTCGTGGTCTGGTATGGCGTGCTCGCCCCTGCCGGCACGCCCAGGGAGATCATCAGCGTGTTGGCGAGCGCGATTGCACGGGCGGCTTGGTCGCCGGATGTGAAGCAACGCCTGCTGGAACAGGGCTCCGAGCCGGTCGGCAACACGCCGGAGGAATTCGGCGTGTTGCTGCGCGACGAAGTCGCCAAGTGGGGCGAAGTCGTCAAGGCCGCCGGCATGCGCGCGGAGTAGGGCGGCCCTCGCCCGCGATAGAAACTTTTACTTCATCGCGGCGCGGATCGCGGCGACCAGCTCGATGCGGTCCTCGCTCACCTTGCCGCCCAGGCGCTGCTTGACCTCGAGGTCGGCAAGCCATTGCTGGCGGGCCGCGGTCGCCTCGGCCATCAGAGGTGCTATGCCGATGCCGCGCAGCGTCGCGGCCACCTCGCGCATTTCGGCGGCGCGCCGCCGGCCGTGGCTGACGACGCGCTCTATCATGTAGCCCGACAGGCGGTTCCAGTCGAGCGACGGATAGGTTTCCGTGAGCGACGCCAGCACCTGGTCCTCGACGTGGTACTCGCTCGCCGCGAGCATGCACTCGAGCGTGAGCGACTCCAGACCCTTGATCATGATCGAGCGGAACATCTTGATCGCCGAGGCCTGTCCCACTTCGGCCGAAACCAGATCGGCCTTCATGCCGAGCGCCAGTGCGCGCGGCAGGAATGCGGCCGCGCCGGGACCGCCGATCAGCAGCGGCACCTTGTGCTGGTAGGGCGCGACCGGCGCCATGACCGCCACGTCCACGTAAGACGCGCCGGTCGGCGCGACCCGCTTCGCGGTCTCGTGCTTGCGCTGCGGAGAAACGGAATTGATGTCGAGGAAAAGCTGCCCTTTCCCGAGGCCAGGAACGCAGGACAGCGCCGCCTCGAGGCTGGAACTCGCGGTCACCGCCATGAACACCAGGTCCGCGTCGCGCACGGCATCCACATGGTTCGCCGCGATCGCGACACCCAGTGCCGTCGCCGCCTGTTTCAGCCGGCCCTTGTCGGCCGGGTCGTCGAACAGGATGTCGTAGGCGCGGATGTCCGCGTTGTTCTCGGCGCGCAGCCCGCGGCTGATCGTCTGCCCTGCCTCACCGAATCCGATGAATGCTATTTTTTCCGCCACGTCATTTCCTCCGATAATCGCGGCCCGCGGCCGCTCAGAATTCAGTCGGTGCCGGGCCGTTGCGAGAACGAGCGCTCGAACACGCCTTCGGCGATGCGGTTCTTCAGAATCTCTATCGATCCGCCGGCGATCATCCAGCCGCGGCAGCGGCGCACGCAGTACTCGACGAGTTCTTCCTGGCTGTAGCCCATGCCGCCCATCACCTGCAGCGCTTCGTTGGCGACGTCGAACCCGGCCTGGTTGCAGAACGCCTTGGCGATCGTGGTCTCCTCCGCCGACGGGAAGCCGCGGTCGGCGTTGGCCGCGGCGCGGTAGAGCAGCAGTTGGCCCGCGTCGAGCTTCATTTTCATGTCGGCGAACTTCCACTGCAGTCCCTGAAACTCGCACAACAGGCGTCCGAACTGCTTTCTCTGCATCGCCCACTGACGCGCGGCCTCGAACGCGTAGCGGCCCAGCGCGAGCGAGCGCGCAGTGTTGCCGATGCGCTCGATGTTAAAGCCGGCGATCTGCTTCTTGAAGCCGCCCGCGCCCAGCACCACCATCTCCGGCGGCACGTAGACGTTGTCGAAATACAGTTGCACCCATTCCTCGCCGGACATGAAGCTCGAGCTCTGGCCGTGGCGCACGCCCTCGGATTGCGTGTCGATCAGCACCGAGCCGATGCCGCCCACGCCCGGGCCGAAACGCACGTAGGCGAGGATCACGTTGGCGTAGCGCGAGTGCGTCATGAACACCTTGGTGCCGTTGATGCGCCAGCCGTCGTCGTCGGGCGTGGCGGTGGTTTTCAGATCGGTCACCGCGCTGCCGGCCTCGGGCTCGGTCATGCCTACCGAAATCACGGCCTCGCCCGCCAGCAGTCGCTTCAGGTACATATCCTTCTGCAGCGGCGTGCCGTACTCGGCCAGCACGCGGATCGCGCCGAAGTTGCCCGCCTGCACGACGTCGGCGCTTTTCGGGCACACCGAGGCCACCGTTTCTATCGCGATCACCGCGTCCATCAGCGTGCCGCCCTGGCCGCCGTCGGCCTCCGGCATCGCGATGCCGAGCAGGCCCTGCTCGGCCATCAGCCGTGCGACGTCCCAGGGATAGTCGGTGGCGTGCGCTCGCTCGCGCCGTCCGGCGGCGAGATGTTTCTCCGCGAAGCGGCGCACCGCTTCGCGGAACTCCTGCTGTTCGGGTCTGGGCTGGAAGTTCATGCGGTCTCCCCTGATCGTAAAGCGTTCATGCGGTGCCCTTCAATACCCTCAGCACGATGAGGCCATCGACGGCTACGACGCCGTCGCTGCGCACCATGAGCGGATTGATTTCGGCCTCGGCCACCGGCTGGTGTTCGAGCAGCGCGAGGCGCGAGACGGCGACGATCGCGCGCGCGAGCGCTCCGACATCGCCGCTCGGCAGCCCGCGGTAGCCGCGCACCAGCGCGAGCCCCTTCACCTTGTCTATCATCGCCAGCGCTTCGCTTTCCTCCACCGGCGCGCAGGCGATCGCGGTGTCGCAGTAGATCTCGGCGAGGCGCCCGCCCATGCCGACCAACACCAGCGGACCGACCATGGGATCGTGGCGGTAGCCGACGATCGCCTCGGCGAGCCCGTCGCACATGGCCTGCACCAGCACGCCCTCGATCTGCGCCGCGGGCGCGGCAGCGCGCACCGCAGCTAGCATCGGCGGCAGCGTGCGATCGAATGCATCGCGGTCGGGGATGTCGAGGCGCACGCCGCCGGCCTCGGTCTTGTGCGGGATGTCGGCGGACAGCACCTTGGCCGCGACCGGATAGGCGATGTCGTGATCAAAGCGCGGCACCTGCGCGATAGCCCAGGGCACCGTGGGCACGCCGAGCGCGGCGAAGAACGAGAGCGCCTGCGCTTCGTTCAACGCGCCGCGGTCCGGCACACCGGCAGGCCAAGGAAGAGACGGAGCGGCAGGCCTGGCGCGCGGCGCGCGCCAGGCGAAATAGGCAGCGAGCGCGTCGGCGCAGGCCTCCGGCGTGCGAAAGGCCGGCACACCGGCTTCGGCGAGCAAGCGCAGCGAAGCCTCGGCATGCGGCGCGAGAAAAGCCACCAGCGGTTTGCCGCCTCGGGCCGTGCCGACGATGGGTTTGACCGCGAGATCCGGGTGGAACTGCGCCGAGGAGCCGACCACCGCGAGCACCGCGTCGCAGTCCGGATGTGCGAGCAGCGCTTCGAGCACCGCGCGATAGCGGTCGCTGGTGGCTGCGAGCGTCAGGTCGATGATGGGCGCGCTTTTCGCGGCGATGCCCTGCTCGCGCAGCGTGGCGATGAGCGCGGCATCCGGCGTCAGCGTCGCGATGCCCAGCGTCCCCAACCGATCGACCACGCTCGCCGCACCGCCGCCGGTCGTCGTCACCACCGCGACGCAGGGCTGTCGTGCGAGACGCGGCGGCGCGCGGCCGGCCACCAGCGGCGCGATCTCGACCAGCGTCTCGAGCATATCGACGCGCAGGATGCCGCAGTGGCGCAGGAAGGCATCGACCGCGGCGTCGCTGCCGGCGAGGGTGCCGGTATGCGAGCGCGCGAGCGCCTCGCCGAGCGCCGAGCGGCCGAGCTTGTACGCGACCACCGGCTTGCCCGCGGCATGCGCGCGCGCGGCGGCGCGCGCCAGGCGCGGCGCATCGCGTATCGTCTCGAGGAACAGCAGGATGACTTTCGTCTCCGGATCGTCGGCGAGCATCTCGACCAGTTCGCCGACGCCGAGGTCGGCTTCGTTGCCGACCGACACCAGCTTGGCGAAACCCAGGCCGCGCGCCGCGCCGCGCGAGATCAGCGTGCCGATGATGGTGCCGCTCTGCGACACCACGCTCGCGCCGCCGCGCGGCAGCGTGTCCATCTCGAACGCGGCGTTCACCGTCAGCACGGCGCCGTTCGCGACGTTTGCGAGGCCGATCGAATTCGGGCCGAGCACGCGCACGCCGAGCGAGCGCGCTCGTTCTATCAGTCTCCGTTCGCGCTCCGCGCCCTCCGGACCGGTCTCGGTGAAGCCGTCGCTGTAGATGGTGGCGAGCGGCACGCCGCGCGCGGCGCACTGCTCGATCACCGACTCGACCTGTGCCGCGGGCACCATGATGAAGGCGTGATCGATGCTGCCCGGCGCATCGGCCAGGCTGGCGTAGGCCGGCTCGCCGAGGATTTCGCTGCGCGACGGGTTGATCGGCAGGATGCGGCCGGTGTAGCCGTGCTTGCGCAGGAAGCGCTGCGGGCGCGCGGTGTTCTTCTTCGCGTCGCCGGAGGCCCCGACCAATGCCACCGCGCGCGGCGCGAACAGGGCCTCGAAGAGATTCACAGGGCGGGGGAAACCCGGGCGGAAGCAGCCAGGGCGGAAAGATCAGCGGCGCGCTCGAGCGTCCACAGCTTGGCGACCAGCGCGCGCGCCTGCGCGTCGCCGATGACGGGCGAGGCGAGCTCGAGAAATTTGGCCTCGAGTTCGCGGTCATCGAGCGGCAGTTCCGGATCGCCCTTGCGCGCCGGCTGCAGATATTCGCCGCGGCGTCCGTCCCGCGTCTCTATCGACACGCGCGCGGCACGCTGGCCGGGAAAGGTGGCATCGAGTTCGGGGTCGACGGCGAGTTCGATTTTTTCCATCAGCGCGCGCGTCAGCGGGTCGGCGAGGCGCTGCGGCTCGAAAGCTGCCAGGCGCACGCTGCCGTGAGTGAGCGCGGTCGCCACCACGTATTTCAAACTGAAGCGCGCCTCGGCGGGCGTCGCCGGATGTTCGTAATAGGCGACTTCGAGCGCCGGACGGTAGGTGCCCACGCGCACGCGCGCGATGTCTTCGGCCCTCACGCCGAGGGAGCGCTGGACTTCGAGCGCGCCGTCGATGGGCGCGAAAGTGTGGCCGCAACAGGCGTGGTTCTTGACGGTCATCTGCGTGACATGGAATACCTGTCCCAGCGTGGCGAGCGCTAGGTCCCAATCCGGACCGTCGCTCATCGCGCGGCCGATGCCCGCTTCGCCCTCGATCACGTCGAGCGACCCGGTGACGCCCTCGCGCGCCGCCTGCGCGGCGAGCAGGCCGGCTTCGGCGGCGTGGCCCGCGTGCAGCGGCTTGGACATCGAATCCATGCGAAAGGCCTGCTGCAGGCCGGCGGCGAAAGTCGCCACAGTGGCGAGCGCGTGCGCGTAGCGCTTCGCATCCAGGCCGTACAGTTCGGCCGCGGCCGCCGCGGCGCCGAAGCTGCCGATGGTGCCGGTGTTGTGCCAGTAGCGGTAATGCGCACGGCCCATCGCCGCGCCGATGCGGGTCGAGATCTCGTAGCCGACGATCACCGCGCGCAGGAAGGCCGCGCCGCTCGCGCCGACGTCCTGCGCGGCGGCGAATGCGGCGCTGATGGTCGGCGCGCCCGGATGATAGATGCCGAACTTGAAAATGTCGTCCACCTCGGCGGTGTGGGCCGCGGTGCCGTTGATCAGCGCGGCGGCGCGCGCGGTGGCCGCGCGCCCGAGCGCGAGCCGGGCGCGGCCGCGGTCGAGATCCTCGGCGCGCGCCAGTTCCAGCAGCGTCGCCGGCGCGACCACGGCGCCGGGCAGCAGCGCGGCGTACCAGTCGATGACCACGCGCTTGGCGTGATGTAGCACGTCGGCGGGGATTTGCTGTGTGCGGAATCCGGTGGCGTAGGCGGCGAAACGTTCGACGACGTGCATGTCAGTTCACCCTGGCGCCTGAGGCTTTGACGATTTTCGCCCACTTGGCCGTTTCCGCGCGCATGTATTCGCCGAACTCCTCGGGCGTGCTGCCCACCGGATCGGCGCCCTGCTGAATGAATTTCTCGCGTAACGCGGGATCCTTCAGCGCGCGCGCGATCTCAGCCTGCAGCGTGCCTGCGATCTCGCGCGGCAGGCCGGCGGGGCCGACCAGTCCGAACCAGGACGAGGCGTCGAAGCCCGGATAGCCGGACTCGGCGATGGTCGGCAGCTCCGGCACGCCGGGGGAGCGCTTGCGGCTGGTCACCGCGAGCGCGCGCAGCTTGCCCGAGCGCACGAGCTGGATCACGGAAGGAATTGTGCCGAACATGCACTGCACCTGCTCGCCGGCGAGCAGGTCGTTGAGCGCGACCGAGCCCTTGTACGGCACGTGCGTCAGGTCCAGCCCGGCCTGCAGGTTGAGCAGTTCCCCCGCCAAGTGCGACGCAGTCCCGCTGCCGGTGGAAGCGAAGAAAAACTTGCCGGGCGCGGCCTTCGCCAGGGCGACGAACTCCTCGAAGGTCTTCGCCGGCAGGGTGCGCGGATTGACCACCAGCATGTTCGGCACATCGGCGACCAGCGTCACCGGCGCGAGATCCTTGAGATTGTCGAAGCCGATCTTGCTGTACAGCGACGCGTTGATCGCGAGCGGTCCGACCGAGCCCATCAGCAGCGTGTAGCCGTCGGGCCTGGCCTTGGCGACGAACTCGGCGCCGATGTTGCCACCCGCGCCGGGCTTGTTTTCGATAATGATGGACTGGCCCCAGGCCTTGGTCAGCCGTTCGCCGATCAGGCGGGCGATGATGTCCGTGGTGCCGCCGGCGGTGAAGCCGATGATGATGGTGATCGGCCTGGACGGATAGGTCTGGGCGTTCGCGGCAAGGGCGGAGAACAGCAACAAGGCAGTGAATAACAAGCGTAGCGAGCGCATCGATGTCACCATGTTTCCTCCTTTGCTGCGCCGTTCCATTTCAGAACTGTGCGGCGTATTGCGCCGGGTCGATTTGCGCGCCGATCACCAGCGGCCGGTCCGATGGACGCGGCGCGGCGAGCGCGCGCTCGAGCGCGGCGGCCGTATCCACCGCCGTGCCCGCGCAGCCCATGGATTCGGCGAGCTTGACGATGTCGGTCGGTTCGATCAGCGTGCCATAGCTCGGATAGTTGCGTTTGGCCTGCTTGAGTTCGATGCGGTTCAGGCTGTTGTCGCAGAACACCACGACCAGCGGATCGAGCCCGAGGCTGGAGGCGACGCGCAACTCGCCTTGCACCATCGCGAGCCCGCCGTCGCCGGTGAAGCAAACGACCGGCCGCTCCGGATGCACCAGCTTCGCCGCGATCGCCGCCGGCAGCGAGAAACCCATCGACGACAGGCCGTTGGTCATCAAGGTGCTGCGCGGTGTGTAGGTCGTCCAGCCCTGGCCGACCAGCAGCTTGTGCGAGCCGACGTCGCTGGTGGCGATCGTCTCGCGCGGCGAAGCGCGTCGCACCACGTCGATGACGTCGGTCGGATTGAGCCGGCCGGCAACGCGTCCCTCGTAATACTTCGCGGTGAGCGCATTGCGGTGCGCGGCGACTTCGCGCTCGGTCCAGCGCGCCTGCCCGCCGCAGCCGGCCGCGAGCGCGTCGAGGATCGCGCCTATCGGACCGACCAGCTCGAGCTCGGCCGGATAGATCTGGTCGGTGTTCGGCGTCGCGTCGATATGGATGGTCGGAATCTTCAGCGTCCAGGGCTTGATCAGCTCGACCGCGTCGAAGCCGACCGCGAGCAGCAGGTCGCAGCCGGAGAGGAACTGCCACACGAAGGCGTTGCACGCCATGTCGAGCGTGCCCGCGTACAGCGGATGGTCCTCGGCGAGCACGCCCTTGGCCATGGGCGCGACCACCACCGGGCAGCCTAGGGTTTCGGCCAGACGAGCGAGCGCGCCGGAGGCATCGGCGCGCACCGCGGCGATGCCGGCGAGGATCACCGGACGCCGCGCCGCGCGCAGTTTTGCCGCGACATCCGCGGATGCCGCATCGGTTGCATCGCTCACAAAAGCGAGCGGAAACTGCTGCGCCCTGAGCGGCGGCAGCAGTATCTTGTCGTCGATCGCCTGCGCGCCGATCACGTCGGCTGCGGTCGTGATGTGCACCGGGCCCGGGCGCTCGGCCATCGCGACGCGCACGGCCTTGCGCAGGATGGTCGCGGCGGTGTGGGGCTGCAGCGTCGTCGCCCACTTGCAGATCGGCGCGAACAGGCGCTCGTGGTCGAGCACCTGATGGGTGAAGTAGGGCTCGCGCCGCGTC
>Ga0315281_10010090_pt1 | contig 13047 bp, 11 predicted proteins | sample YL17G07_0_MG_FD_204540 | JGI IMG/M metagenome (GOLD analysis project Ga0315281, IMG submission 204540) | Sediment microbial communities from Yellowstone Lake, YNP, Wyoming, USA - YL17G07_0 | ecosystem: Environmental > Aquatic > Freshwater > Lake > Sediment | place: USA: Wyoming | collected... | reverse complement strand
TCACCTCGCCTCGGCCGTGATCCTCCTGAGGGCATTTATGAGATAGCTTCTAGAGGTCGGAGGTCAGAGGTCGGGGACTAGAGGCGAGAGAATCGAGTACGATCGTGCGCGCGGCGCCCTGGTGGAGTTCAAGTCATTTGATGATTCACGTAGGCAGCAGGCGGAGGCTGAGCGATTGGCTTTGGAGTTGGAGCGAAATCCAACGACCCCTGAGCATGAGATAGTTCTGCTTGAAGCCGGACGCTACGAACGATCAGGTGCGTTCTTTCTAGCCCCTAGCCTCCGGCCTCTAGTCCCTTCACCACATCACCAATACACTCGACCACCCAATCCACCTCCGCATCCGTGATCACATAGGGGGGCATGAAGTAGAGGACGTTGCCCAGAGGGCGGAGTAGCAGGCCGCGCTCGAGGAACGCGTTGTAGAGTCGCGGGCCAAGTTGATCGAGGTAGCCGCCGGCGTCTTTCGTCGTCTTCTCTGACGCGAGCTCGACGACGCCGACGCCGCCGATGACGCGGACGTCGCGGACGATCGGCAGCGACGCCAACGGAGACAGCCCGTCGCGGAGCTGACGCTCGAGGCGGCCGATGCGCTCGAGCATGTTGCCTTCCTCGAACAGATCCAGGCTCGCAAGGGCGACGGCGCAGGCGAGCGGGTTCGCCGTGAACGAGTGGCCGTGGAAGAACGTCTTCGCACGGTCGTCGCTCGAAAACGCGTCGTAGACGGCATTGGTCACGGCGGTCGCCCCCATCGGGAGATAACCGGCGGTCAGCGCCTTCGACATGCACAGGATGTCCGGCGTGACCGACGCGTGTTCGCACGCGAACATTCGGCCGGTGCGTCCGAATCCGGTCAGGACCTCATCGGCAATCATCAGGACGGCGTGGCGATAACAGAGCTCCCGCACTCGCGCGAGCGATTCCGCCGGCCAGATGATCATGCCGCCGGCGCCCTGCAGCATCGGCTCGACGATCACGGCGGCGATGTGCTCGCCGTGCGACTTCAGATGAGCTTCGAGTTCTGACGGATGCACGCGGTCGACAGGGAAGAGCAGCGACGTGAATGCCCGCGTGAACACCGACTCGTCGCTCACCGACATCGCGCCGACCGTATCGCCGTGATACGCGTGATGCAGGGCGACGATGCGCTGGCGCTCCGGGCGCTCCTGATTCCGCCAGTACTGCACGGCCATCTTGACGGCGACTTCTACCGCCGTCGAGCCGTTGTCCGAGTAGAAGATGCGCGTCAGCCCGGCCGGCAGAATGCCGACGAGCCGCTCGGCGAGTTCGACGGCCGGTTCGTGCGTCGCGCCGGCAAAGATCACGTGCTCGATCTTCTTCGCCTGCTCGGCAATCGCCTGGTTCAGCCGCGGGTGCGCGTGGCCGTGGATGTTGACCCACCATGACGAGATGCCGTCGAGCAGCTTGCGGCCGTCCTCGGTGTAGAGATACACGCCCTGCCCGCGGACAATCGGCAGCGGAGGCGCCGCCGTCTTCATCTGCGTGTAGGGATGCCAGACGACGGCCTTGTCGCGATCGATGAGGCTCACCGCAGCATCCCGAGCAGATGGTTGCCGCGATCGAACGCGGTCACCGACCACGCCGACAGCCGCTCTGGCGTCAGCGGATCGAACATCGGCATCTCGCCAAGCACGGGAACGGCGCCGTACTGCTCGATCGCTTCGCGGTTGTCGCTGTCCGGCGGACCGACCATCACGACGCCAGCGACGTAGATCGATCGGCGCTGCAGCGCTTCGATCGTGAGCAGCGTGTGGTTGATCGTGCCGAGCGTCGAGCGCGCGGCGATGACGACAGGCAGATCCAGACGCGCCATCAGATCCGTCATGAGCTGGATGCCGTTGAGCGGCACGAGCGCGCCGCCCGCGCCTTCGACGACCACGTGGGCGTGCTGTGCGGCCTCGTTGAACGTGTCTTCGAGCGGTCCGAGGTCGATGGCCGTCCCGCTCAGCCGGGCGGCGAGGTGCGGCGACAGCGGACGCGGAAGCCGGACGCCCGACGTCAGCAGCTCGGCCGCGGCACAGCCCGCGAGCCACGTCACCGCCGCCGTGTCGTCGTCGTGCTCGATGCCGGTCTGGATCGGCTTCCAGTAGCGGACCGCACCCGCCGGGCGCAGACGGATCATCAGCGCGGCCGAGACGACCGTCTTGCCGACGCCCGTGTCGGTGCCGGTTACGAAAAAACCGCGGACCACGATGAATTACCCGGGAACGCTCTCCACCGCGGAGGACGCGGAGGACGCTGAGGAAAGCACGACATCCCTGAAGACGCGCGCGAGCGCGGCGGCGAATCGATCGATCGTCTCGTCGTCCAGCATCGCGTTGACCGAGATGCGGAGGCGCGCGCTTCCTGGCGGCACGCTCGGCGGACGGATGGCGCGGACGTCGAAGCCCTGCGCCTGGAGCGCCTCCGCGGCCGCGACCGTCCGTGCGTTGTCGCCGATGACGATCGGAATGATGTGCGAGGGATCGCACGGCACCGCGAGGCCGTGCGCCGACAGCGCATCGTAGAGCCGCGTCACGCGGCTGGCCAGCCTGGCGCGCCGCTCGGGCTCGGTCGCCACGATGTCGAGGCTCGCGGCCAGCGCCGCGGCCACGGACGGCGGCGGCGCCGTCGAAAAGATAAACGGCCGCGCGCGTTGAATCAGATAGTCGATCGCCCATTCGGGCCCGGCGACGAAGGCGCCGGCGACGCCCAGTGCCTTGCCGGCGGTGTTGATGGACACGCAACTGTTCGCGTCCATGCCCGATGCCTCCAGCAGGCCGCTTCCGCGCTCGCCGTAAATGCCGACCGCATGCGCTTCGTCGACGACGAGAGCCGCGCCGGTGGCGCGGCAGAGCGCGGCGTATTCCTCGAGCGGCGCGACGTCGCCGTCCATGCTGAAGAGCGATTCGGTCACGATGAACGCCTGCTTCTCGGCCGAGTGCTCCGCGATCAGCGGCTCGAGCGCGGCGAGATCGCCGTGCGGAAAGACGACACGCGACGCGGACGACAGCCGGACGGCGTCGATCAGGCTGGCGTGATTCAGTTCGTCGGAGAAGATCACATCGCCCTTCTCCGCGAGCGTCGTCAGCACGGCGATGTTGGCGAGGTAGCCGCTCGAGAAGTACAGCGCGCGTTCCGTGCCTTTGAAGGCGGCGAACTGCCGTTCGACATCGGTGAACGCCGCGCGGTCGCCGCGCAGGAGGCGCGAGCCCGTGCTGCCGGCGCCGTCGCGCGCAATCGCCTCGATCATCGCCTGCTTCACGCGTGGATGCGCCGAGAGGCCGAGATAGTCATTCGAGGAGAGATCGATGCCGGACGGCGGCCGAAGGAATCGTTCAAGCTCGTCGTCACGCAGTGCCTCCAGCCGTTCGAAGACGCGAGCGGCCAGAACGTCAGGCATTCGGCGCCGCCTGCAGCTGCAGCCCGAGCTCCGCGAACAGGCGGCGGTCGACGTCGACCGCCGGATTCGGCGTCGTCAGCAGGACGTCGCCGAGGAAGACGGAGTTGGCGCCGGCCATGAAGCAGAGCGCCTGCGCCTCGGGCGAGAGCGACGCGCGGCCGGCGCTCAGGCGGACGAATGACCTCGGCATGATTACCCTGGCGGTGGCGATGGTGCGCACCAGCTCGAGCGGATCCTCGTCGGGCCGATCGCCCAGCGGCGTGCCCTCGACGCGCGCGAGCAGGTTGATCGGCACGCTCTCGGGGTGCGGCTCGAGCGACGACAGCTGGTGCAGCATGCCGTAGCGCGCGCGCCTCGATTCGCCCATGCCGATGATGCCGCCGCTGCAGACGGTGATGCCGGCCTTGCGGACGCGCGCGATGGTCTCGAGCCGCTCGGTGTACGTCCGCGTCGTGATGATGCTGCCGTAGAACTCGGGCGAGCTGTCGAGGTTGTGGTTGTAGGCGGAGCAGCCGGCGGCGGCGAGCGCGTCAGCCTGCGCCTGCGTCAGCATGCCGAGCGTGCAGCAGGCTTCCATCCCGAGCGCGCGCACGCCGCGCACCATCGTCAGTACGCGCTCGAACTCTTCGCCTTCGGCCGCGTCCCTCCAGGCGGCGCCCATGCAGAAGCGGGTCGCGCCCTGTTCGCGCGCCTTCCGCGCGGCCGCGAGTGCGGCGTCGACGCTCATCAGGTCGTACGACTCGGCGTCGGTCTTGTAGTGCGCCGACTGCGGACAGTAGGCGCAGTCTTCAGGGCAGCCGCCGCTCTTGACGTTCAGGAGGACGCAGCCCTGCACTTCGTTCTGCCGGTGGTGATCGCGGTGCACGAGCTGCGCCTGGAGCAGCAGGTCGAGCAGGGGCGCGGAGTAGATCGCTTCGATTTCGGCGATGGTCCAGTCGAACCGGGGCTCAGGCATCGCCCTACATTCTACGGGATGCGTCCATCCAGGGTCAGCGCCGCCGAGAGGCCCGAACGATTCGTGTTGGCCGAGATCTGTCTCGGCGTCCCGCCGCCGGTGGGCTGACACGTGATCCGATACTGGTGCGACTGGCGCTGGTGGCTCCGGGCGATCTGCTTGCCGTATTCCGGCAGCAGCGTCGACAGCCGCGTTTCCGCGTTGATGGCTTCGTAGCGTCCGCCCGTCCCCTGCGTGAGCCTGAGTCCGACTTCGATCTGGTTGGTGCCGCTGCCGATGTCGGTGGAGCGACTCGAGCTCTGCTGCATCACGACGTGGACCGTGATGGCGTTGTCGACCACCTGCTTGAAGAGCTTCGCGATCTGGTAGTCGCGCGGGCTGCTGCCTTCAACGCCGGCGCTCCCGACCATCATGAAGACGGGAAAGTAGTTGCCCTTTTCCTTGTTCTTGTCGGCCTTGTCTTTGTTCACGCGGTCCGCGGCTTCCGCCAGCGCGTCGATGAATTTCGGCGCGCCGCTGTCGGGGATGAGCAGGTCGATGCTCGAGAGCATCTTCACGCGATCCGCGCCCGGCTTGTAGATGAATCGCGGCGCCGGGTCGATGCTGACGAGTGCCACCTCCATGTCGGTGGGCAGTTCGGCGATGAAGAGGCGCAGCGCCTGGCGGAGCTGGCGGAGCGCGTCGTTGTGGACCGGGCCGTTGTCCACCATCAGCGTGAGCTTGACCGGCCAGTCGACGGCGTCGAACTTCGTCGTCTTGCATTCCGCGCCGTCGACGAGGATGTTGACGTCTTCGGCTTTCAGGTCCGTGACCGGCTTGCCCTCGCCGTCCACGGCGCTCAGGAACAGCTGAATCGACTGCTGCGCATGAACCGCCGGCGCGATGGCCAGCATGACGGCGAGCGCGGCGCTAGCGCTGATCCGGCAGAGCAAAGACGTACATCTCATTGTGCCTCCGCGCCGGCGAAATGCCGGCTTGCGTAATCAATCCGCCGGTGAGGAGCCCTTCGCCGCTCATCACGGCGATGTACTGCTTGCCGTTGACGGCATACGAAATCGTGCTGTTGTCGATCGATCCGCCGAGCGTCGCCTCCCACAGGATCTTCCCGCTGGCGGCGTCGAACGCGCGGAACTTCCCGTCGAGATCGCCCCAGAACACCAGGTCGCCGGCCGTCGTCAGCACCGCGCCGTTGCCCGGGGCCCTACCTTTATATATGTGCTGAATCTCGCCGGTCTCCATGTTGATTTTGGCGAGGCCGCCGAACTCCTCGGGCTTGCCGCCTGCGCGCGGAATGCCGACGCGCTTCGCGGGCACGGCCGGTTTGCCGTCTGCCGCCGGATTAGCCGTGGTCATGTCGAGGCAGTTGTCCACCCACGGCACGAACAGCGCTTTCTGGCGCGGATGGTAGGCCGTCGGCCAGTAGCTGCGCGTGTTCCAGTAGCAGATCACGTGACGCTGGCCCGGGCCGGTGAAGACGAGATCCCTGTTGATCGTCACCCGACCGGTCTTGCCGTCGACATTCGAGATCAGGAAGTTCGGCGCGTCGAACGGAAACGGAGTCGCCCACAGGAACTGACCGGTGCGGCGATCGAGCATGAAGATGCCGCCGCCTTCGCCAACCATCACCGCGACGTCGCGGGTTTCGCCTCGACGGATATCGGGATTGATCCACTTCACGAACTTCGGATCGGGACGGACCGACGTCCGGAGCAGCGTGCGCTCGTGCGTGTAGTCTTCGTCCCAGTCGTCGCCGGGAAGGTGCTGGTAGTACCACGCCAGCTTGCCGCTGGTCGGATGAATCGCGAGCGTCGAGTTGCTGTAGAGATCGGCGGGTGAGGTGAACGGAATCGCGTCGAACTTGCCGCCGTGGCGTTCCATGCGCGTGTTCGGCGTGGGGTTCGCCACGCCCCAGTAGACGAGCTTGAGCACCGGATCGTAGTTGCCCGGCAATCCCCACGTGGCGGCAAAGCGTTTGTCTTCAGGCGCGCCGGCCCAGCTCGCGCCGCCAGGGTCGTCGTCTCCCGCCGCGGTGTAGAACTTCCAGGCTTCAGCGCCGGTGAGCGCGTCGTGCGCCGAGATGTAGCAGTTCTTTCGCGACTGCGCGCACGTGCGGCCAGTCAGGACTTTGCCTTCGACGACGACCGGCCCCGACGTCATGCCGCCGTCGGTCTTCGTCTCCCAGCGCACTTTGCCCGTCGCCGCCTCGAGCGCCACGATGAAGCCGTCCGGAGCGGCGTAGTAGACCAGGTCGCGGTAGATCGCGAGCGTCTTCGTGCGTGACGTGAGCGCGGTGTCGCGCCTGTATTCCCAGATCTGGCTGCCGTTGGTCGCGTTCAGCGCGACGACCGACGCGCCGGGCTGCGCGAGATACATCACGCCCTGATAGACGATGGGGATGCTTTCGTGATTGCCGTTGGGCAATTCCTTCGTCCACGCCGTCTTGAGCTGCGGGACGTTGCGCCGGTTGACGAACTCGAGGGGGCTGAAGCGCTGCGCGTCGTACGTGCGGCTGTACATCAGCCAGTCTTCCGGCGCGGGCCGCTCCAGCATCTCGGTCGAAACGCCGGGCACTATCTTTTCGGTTGCGTCTTTCTTCTGCGCGCCGACGACAACCGCGAGCGTCGCGAGGGCGCCGATCAGGAAAACTGCTTTTCGCATGTTTATGGAATCGCCAACGCGACGTATTCGCCGGGGAACTGGCGGCCTGATACCGCCACCAATATGTACTGCTTGCCGTTCACCATGTAGGTCATCGGCGAGTTGCTGACGCCGGCGGGCAGTTCCTTTTCCCACACGATCCTGCCGGTCTTCTTGTCGAAGGCGCGGAACATCTTGCCGCCGAAGCCCGCCGGCACGCCGACGCCGGTGTCGCTGCCTTCGCCCATGAACACCAGGCTCTTCGTGACGATCGCCGCGTTGCGGCCGGGCGTGCCGATGGGCGGAAGGTTCAGGCCCTTGAACGCCGGGTGATTGCGGATGCCGTCGCCGTTCGCGACCGACCAGAGGATTTCGCCTTTGTTCAGATCGATCGCCGTCAGCTTCGCGTACGGCGGCTTGAACGGATCGGGCAGGCCCTGCGGACCAAGCATCTTCGGCCATGCGCGCTTCACCCACGGCATGTTCGACTCGGGGTGTTCCGAGTGCACGAGGCCGATGATGTCGGGCATGTGCGTGGACGGGACGTAGAGGATGCCCGTCTCGGGATCGAACGCCGCGCCGCCCCAGTCGGCGCCGCCGTTGGTGCCTGGCTGATAAATCGTGCCCTTCTTGCCCTTCGCCGTGCCGACGACTTCAGGCGGCGTGAAGAGCGGGCCGTAGTTGTAGTCGTCGATGATCTTCTTCGACTCCGCCTTCAGCTCCGGCGTGTAGTCGAGCAGATCTTTGTCGGCCACGCCCTGCTGATCGAACGCCGGCGGCTTCGTCGGAATCGGCTGCGTCGGCGAGTACCACTCGCCGGGGACTTCGCCCTTCGGCACCGCGCGCTCTTCGATCGGCCAGACGGCCTGGCCCGTCACGCGATCGAGGACGTAGGTGTAGGCCTGCTTGCTGACCTGCGCAATGGCCTTGACCGTGCGGCCGTTGACTCTGATGTCGGCGAGGATCGGCGCGGCGGGGAGGTCGTAGTCCCAGATGCCGTGATGCAGCGTCTGGAAGTGCCACACGCGTTTGCCCGTCTTCGCGTCGAGACACACGATGCTTTCCGCGAAGAGGTTGTTCCCGGGACGCGTGCCGCCGTGGTAATCGCCCGTCGCTTCTTCGGTCGGCAGATAGACGTAGCCGAGCTCTTCGTCCGCGGTCAGGAGCGACCAGACGCCGCTGTTGCCCGAGTACGTATTCGAGTTCTCGAGCCACGTGTCGGCGCCGAACTCGCCGGGCCGCGGCACGACATGAAACGTCCAGAGGAGCTTGCCCGTCTTCGCGTCGAAGCCGCGGATGTCGTCCGGCGGCGCTTCCTTGGTCGCCTTTACGCGTTCGTTCAGATAGTCGGTCGCCGGCGCGGGCACGCCGCCGACGACGATCACGTCTTTCACGACAATCGGGCCGCTGCTGTTGCGATAGCCGGTGACGCCGCCGCGATCGTAGCCGACCTTCGTCAGGTCGATGGCGCCGTTCGTGCCCCAGTCGGTGTAGCGCTTGCCGGTTTTCGCATTCAGCGCGATGAGGTTCGCGCCCTGCATCGCGAAGATCCGTGAGTCGCTCCCGTTCGCCCAGTACGCGACGCCGCGTGTTGAACCTCCGCGCGGTGCGGGCTTGCCTTCGTCGTGCGGCGGGATGTCGAACCAGACGACTTTCCCTGTCGCCGCATCGAGGGCGACGACGGTGCCGACGCCGCTGCTCATGTAGAGCAGGCCGCCGACCATGAGCGGCGTGTTCTGCCAGTTGCCCGGGGCGTTCGCGTCCGGCCAGATCGCCTTCAGCTCGGCGGGCACGCCCGACTGTCGCCACGCGATCTGCAGCGTGCCGACGGTGTCCTTGTTGATCTGATCGAGCGAGGAATACTTCGTGCTGGCCTTGTCGCCGGAGTACGCGGGCCAGTCGTGATTCTTCTCGTCTTTTCCAGCCGCATGCCACGTCGCGCCGATGGCAATTACGAGAGCACCAAACCACCAGATTCTGTTTCGCACCGGCAATCTCCTTGGACGCGAGGATTATACTCACGCCCATGAAGCGCATTGCCTTGATCTTCGGCCTGTGTGCCGTGTTTGCTGCGGCCGTGGACGCCCAGCAGCGGGGACGCGGGGGACGCCTGACCGTCGGCGTCGCGCCGGTCCCCCTGCCGACAGCCCCCGTCGTCTTCGACACGGCCGAACAGCACAAAATTCGCGTCGTCGTCCTGACGAAGGAGCTGTCGCATCCGTGGGGCATGACGTGGCTGCCGAACGGCGACCTGCTCGTCACCGAGCGGCCCGGCCGGTTGCGCCTCGTCCACAACGGCGTCCTCGATCCGACGCCGATCTCCGGCCTGCCGCCGATGCACGTCCGCGGCCTCGCCGGCCTGTTCGACGTCGCGCTGCATCCGAATTTCTCGACCAACAGGCTGATCTACTTTTCGTACGTGAAGGACGGCGAGAAGGGCGCGACGACGGCGGTCGCGAGAGCGCGGCTCGACGGCATGGCGCTGACGAACGTGCAGGACATCTTCGTCTCCGAATCGTGGATGAAAGGCAACGACACCGCCGACGGCCGCTTCGGCTCGCGCATCCTGTTCGCGAAAGACGGGACGCTGTTCATCACGTGCGGCGATCGCGATCGCGCGGACGGCGGACAGAATCCGAAGGACCACTTCGGCAAGGTGATTCGCGTGAATGACGATGGGTCGGTGCCGAAGGACAACCCGTTTGTCGGCCGCGCGGGGTACCTGCCGGAGATCTACACGTTTGGTCAGCGCAATCAGCAGGGCCTCGCGTACAACCCGGTCAATGGCGAGCTCTGGGCGAGCGAGCAAGGGCCCAACGGCGGCGACGAGATCAACGTGATCAAGGCGGGGAAGAACTACGGCTGGCCGATTGTCAGCTACGGACGGCAGTACGCCGGGCCGAACCAGTCGGAGATTCCCTCCAGGGAAGGCATGGAGCTGCCGATCGTGTTCTGGGTGCCGTCGATTGCGACGTCAGGGATGACGTTCTACACCGGCGACAAATTCCCGGCCTGGAAGAACAACGTCTTCGTCGGCGCGATGCGCACGGGCGAGATCGATCGCACCGGCCACGTCGAGCGCATCGTCTTCAACGACAAGTGGGAAGAGGTCCGGCGCGAGTCGTTCCTTACGGAGATGCGCCAGCGCATCCGCGACGTGCGGCAGGGGCCGGATGGATTGCTCTACGTGCTGACGGAAGAGGATCAGGGCGCGCTGCTGCGGATAGAGCCTCCACAGTAACGAGAAACGGGAAACGGAAAACGAGCCGACGACGTTCAACGCAGAGCAAGCAAAGCACGCGGAGCCCTTGATCGGTTACCTATCGTAGTGTCCGCACGGCGTTTCTGAGGACTAATCATCAACTTCTAAAGTGTGGTGTCTAAGAAGCTTCGGAGGTGAGACATGGGCCAGCAACTGAGCATTCGCCTTGCTGCGTTCTTGGTCGCCACATCCGTCGTGCCGCTGCTCGCCCAAAGCCCGACGGACCAGAACGTACTGGCGTTTGAAGTCGCTTCAATCAAGCCGAACAGCTCCGACGCTGTCGGCGTCGGAGGCCTGGGGTGGGGCGCCAACAATATCAGGGGACGGAACCAGTCGCCTGCGTCCCTGGTCCGGATGGCGTTTGGCCTTCAGGCGGATCAGATCATCGATACGCCGGCATGGGCGTCCGGCGAACGCTTTGACATCAACGCGAAGGTCGCTCCGGGTTGCGCAAGCTGCTCGAAGATCGATTTCGGCTCAAGATCCACCACGAAACCCGCGAGCTCAACGTCTACCGTCTGGTGCGCGTCCGCGCTGATCGACTCGGGCCGAAGCTCGCCGCGGCGCCAGCCAACGCATGCTCGCCGCCGGATGATAAGGATGCCGCTTCGCTGATAGCCGCAGGCCGAGGTTGTTCGGCAGGTCCCGTGCCGGGAGGGATCAGCGTGCACGGAATGCCTCTCACGACGCTCACGAGCCTGATCGCACCCTCACTTGAACGAGTCGTCGTTGATGAGACGGGACTGACCGGCAACTGGGATCTTCGTGATTGACCAGCTGCAACGCCCGACACCGGACTAGCGAATCAGTCACGATCCGTCGCGCAGCGTTTAGCTATCTGGCCTAGGAGTTCCCCCGAGCGGTCGCGCTCTGCGTGCTGCCACTCAGTGAGTGGCGGGCAGCCCAACGACGATGAGAACCGCGTAGTCCTGCTTGCGGCAGCCGTTCACGACGGGCATGGCCGCCCCTGGTTTCACCGGATAACCCGTGGTCTGCGCGTTGGCGGGCGAGCACGAGTTGTTCGCCGTCGACGGCGTGTAGCGTGCGGAGCGGCATCCGAGATGGGTGACATCGTAGAGGGTCGCGCCGTCGGCGAGTTCCCACCGCTGATTGCCGTCCTTGTCCTTGGGCTGAATTGTCAGGACGCTCGTCGCCGTGCGGTCGCCCGTGACGAGGTACTTCCCAGGAGGCAGCGGAAAGGTCGGCTTCTCCATGATCAAGCCGTGTTCCTCCAGCCACCAGTCCGCAGCGTCGAATTTCCACTGTGCCGGCGCCACGCCGCCGGCCGCCTTCAATTGATCGTAGCGGTCCAGCTTGCAACCGCGCGGGCCCGGGTCCTGGCTCCAGAGGCCCCATGATTGCGCGCCGCTGCCGGAGGTGGCCCCGGGGTCTCCCAGCGCCGCGATGTACTGCGGCTCGATGCGCCTGAACTTCGAGAGGTCTACGCCTGACGCGTGAACCGGCTGCTGAAGGCCGGCCGCCAACAGGAGGGATCCCATAGCCAGGAGCCGGCGGCTCACGGACGGCACGAGGTAGCGGACATTCATGCGATTGCTCCGGTTGGACGACCTGATGGCATCCTACACCAACGCGGGCGCCTCGGAGTTGGCCTCCTGGTGGTGGATCTCGACCTCAGCACGGCCTCAGGACTCCTGCGGTCAGATGGCGGCCGCGCCACCAGACGCGAGCGGCGGCGCGAAGGGCACATTCGCGGAATGTGGCCGGAAATGGCGCGCCCGGCAGGACTCGAACCTGCGACCCCCGGCTTAGAAGGACTGTGTTCTATCCAAGTGAGCTACGGGCGCGGCTTCTTGTGAGTAAACACTGGGCCGTTTTTCATTACTAATCCCCTGAAATCACCGCATCCCCTATAATCCCCGCCGTTTCCGTGGCGATCGCCCCCGCCACTCGCCTCGGCGCGTACGAAGTCGTGTCCCTGCTCGGCGAAGGGGGCATGGGCCAGGTCTATCGCGCGCGCGACACCAAGCTCAATCGCGATGTCGCGTTGAAGATCCTGCGGGAACACGCGCGCCGGACTTGGCTGCTTGCTGCTTACCGGCTGACCTGGAGGCTGACTCCGGCACCAGGGCCGCTACCAGGGCCGCTGCCAAGGATGTCACCGGTGGAGACAAGCTTGACCCAAAGCGAACCGTTGCCTTTGTAGTACGAGGTGGCAGTGGCCTTGCGCAGCGCATCCAGGCTCTCCTGCGCCGTACCCGCGGATGCGGTGGTGAATCCCGGCAGCTCGAACATCACCCACGAACCGGCATCCAGTTCCTTCACGTTGATGTTCAAGGTTGGCCTTTCGGTGGTCACCTTGTACTCGGTGCCCGCTCGTACGTTGGTTTCACCGCTGGCGGTGAAATCCTTGCCATTGCGGCTGAGAACGACTGGCGGCCCTGCAGGTGCGGCGGTACCTCTGATCCGACCACCACCCGGGGCAATCGCAACGGCAGCGGGTGGACCTCCGGCCCGAGCGGCAGGTCCGCCACGACCAGCAGCGGCACCCGGACCCGCGGCGCCCGGACCGCCGCCTCTTGGAGCACCACCGCCACGAGCGCCGCCGCCGAATCCACCGAATCCAACAGCGCCGCCGCCGCCGCCAACATTCATGCGCCCGATATCGCCCTTGCACACCGCAGCGTTCCAGGTGGGCTTGACCTCGCAGGCGTCGTCGACGTCGATTCCGGTGATGTTGACGATGTAGGAATTGGGGACACCGGTGATGGTGCCGTCCTTGTCATTGAACACCGAGGTCTTGTAGACCGCGTTGCCGTAATCGTCGTTGCT
>Ga0315281_10010089_pt1 | contig 13047 bp, 21 predicted proteins | sample YL17G07_0_MG_FD_204540 | JGI IMG/M metagenome (GOLD analysis project Ga0315281, IMG submission 204540) | Sediment microbial communities from Yellowstone Lake, YNP, Wyoming, USA - YL17G07_0 | ecosystem: Environmental > Aquatic > Freshwater > Lake > Sediment | place: USA: Wyoming | collected... | reverse complement strand
TGGTCGCGAGGGACCCTGAGAAGCCGGAGATCGTGAACCTGAGCTACGCCAGGATGCAGGTGAAGGGGAGGAACAGGCTTGGCACGAGCCTCCACTCGAGGGGGAACATGTGGCGATACTTCGAGGCATCTAAGGCCGCCGGGAAGTCCATGGATGTCTCCATCATCATAGGCGCTCACCCCGCCATCTACCTCGCGGCAGCCGCCAAGATCGTTGACGAGTACTCGACTGCAGGCTCCCTCGTAGGCGAGCCGGTGCGGCTGGTCAGGTCTGAGACAAACGATCTTCCTGTCCCGGCTGAGGCTGAGATCGTGCTGGAGGGCCGAATAACCCTCGAGGAGGAGGACGAGGGCCCATTCACGGAGTACACCGGCTACCTGAGCGGAAGGTCGACCAGGAACCTGATAGAGGTCGACGCGATGACGATGAGGAGGGACGCCCTCTACTTCACCATAATGCCCAGCAACTCGGACGAGCACCTCCTCCTCAGCGGGCTGCCGAAGCAGGCTCGTATATACAGGACCCTGAGCGGCAGCACGCCCCTGCCCGCCGTCAGAGACATCTACTGGCCTGTCTCGGGCACACACTACGTCTGCCTCGTCTCGTTGAGCGGCGAGTCGGCGTCGATACCCGGCTTCGCCAAGCAGGTCGCCATGCTCCTGCTCGGGCTTGACTCGTACGTTAAGTTCGCCGTGGTGGTCAGGGAGGACGTGAACATCTCGGATCTAGCAGAGGTCCTAGGCGTCGTCGCCTCGAGGTGCGACTTCACGCCTGGCTCCGGTGTAGACGTGGTCGGCGGAATATTCTCCCACAGGCTCGACCCGTCATCCCCTAGGGAGGGGCTCTCGTCGAAGATGATCGTTGACGCGACGGGCCCCGGGGTTGAAGTATCCGGCGGGCACCCTGCCCCGTCCTCGAAGGCCTCTGTTGGGCTGCCCGGGGTGAGGGCCGTCTCCTTCCCGTGGAGAGGAGATCGCCGCCTAGCCGTCGTCAAGGTGGCTCCCGGCTTCGAAGGCACCAGGAAGCTCCTCGACGAGCCTCATCTGCGGCAGAGCAGGCTCGCCATCGTCGTGGACGAGGACATAGACGAGGCGGACGTGAGGCAGGCCCTCTGGGCCCTCGCGACGAGGTCCCAGCCCGCCGAGGACGCCCTTTGTATTGGTGGACGGATGGTGCTGGACGCTACGAAGCCCTCGAACTGGAGGGCGACGAAGGCGAGCGTTCCCTGGCGGAAGGGCTGAGGGAAGACTAGACCCTGAGGACAGCCCATATAGAAAAATGTTAAATATTTAGAGGGAATCCTCTAAAACATGGCTAAGAAGGAGCTCCCAGAGGGCTGGACGAAAGTTGAGCACTGGACGAGCAGACTGAGCCCAAGTACCACTGATAAAAACGCGTCAACGATGCGGATGTGGGTGACGTGGGTCCGTGAGCATGGAGGCAGGTTCAAGGACTATACGCCGGACGACTTGGTGAGGTTCCAGGCTGAGGCCCCAAACGGGGAGAGGTTCAGCATCCTCGACGAGGTGGTTCAGCCGTTCATTGATCAGACACCCGGTCGGATTGGATACAAGGCCAAACTCTACTCCAGCATCAGAAGCTTCTTCATGCACAACCGCGCGGAGCTGCCGAGAGATCCCAGCTTCAGGGTAAGGCCCACAATCCCCAAAGTCGCTGGCAGCCTCAAGCCGGAGGAGCTCAAGCACATCATTCTCAGTTGTAAACCGATGTACCAGGCGGTTTACCTCTGCATGTTTCAGGCCGGGATGGGCGAGGAGGAGTTCGCTTGGTGGAATGCCAATGGCTGGGAAGAGCTCAAGCCTCAGCTCGATGAGGGAAAGAGCATTATCAAGGTGACCCTTCCAGGCCGGAAAAAGCGTAGGTTCGAGGAAAATTACTTCACCTACATCGGAGACGACGCGGTCAAGGCTCTCAGGTCCTACATCGATGGTCACCGACACCGAGGATCAGCAATATTTCCTAATAGATATGGGGAGCCTCTCTCCAAGAATGCGGTGTATCTGTACTGGCTCAGGCACTTGCGAAAGTTAGGCCTCATCGGGGTGCCCGTGAAGGGCGTCAAGACATATAGGACGGGCAAGAACCCTCACGAGCTCCGCGACACCTTTAGGACTCTCTGGGCCATGTCCGGAGCCGCCCCCCACATCGCAGAGGCGTTAATGGGGCATGTCACCGACGAGCTGGGCTACGATAAAAGCGCCAAGAACGAGAAGTACACCATGGAGGAGTACCGTAAGGCGCTCCGGTTCCTGAACATCATGAGTTCGTCGAGGGCGATGGGTCAGGTCAACGAGGAGGAGGTCGAGGCCCTGAGGACCAAGATCGAGCAGCTCCAGACACAGAAAGACACGAGGATGGAGGCCCTTGAGACGGAGGTCCAGGAGATGAAGGCGATCCTTAAAGCAATCTATGAGAACCCTGCGATTGCTCAGAAGAAAGATAAATCATAACTTATTCTATACAATCCAATATTGAATTTAAATACTCTATGTGGTCTTCATCGCCACTTATTTCATTTTCTAAATAATCAATCATAAATGTTTTAATCTCGTCCTCATTTAATATCATAATTAGTTCTTCTGGAATTTGTTCAGAGTTCCAAAAAGCCATATAAAAATGTGCTGTAATTTCATTAGTAATAAGATCAAAATTATATGATTTGTGTAGCCACATATAATCTGATATAATAATTTCTTTTAAATGGTCTCTTGCATTATCCAACTGGCCTATTCTTTTAAAATAATCCCAATTACCAAGGACTAGTGGCCATATGCAACTCCATATCTTGACTACCCGATCGAGATTCTCTCCCTCAAGGTCATTCTCTAATTTGAGGCCGATGAGGAACCCGAAAAGACTCAGTTCGTAGATTTTTCTTTCCCTGCCTGGATGTGGCTCATCTCCACCAGGTGTCAAGGAGAGAATACCTTCGCCGACCAGTTTCTTAATAGATATGTATGTGGTTTTATCTGTCAGGCCCGTCTCCTTAAATATCATGTACCCGTGACATGGGCCCTTTTTTAGGATGTATCTGAGGACCCTTGCCTCGCTTTCTGTCAAGGTGAGGGCTCGATTAGTACCCCGAGGAGTTCCCTGAATAACTAACATTATATAACTACCTTCTTTCGTATACATACTAACCTATTACTGTTATATATTATTTTCTCGTATCCTCTCACATGGCACAGACGACGAAGCCAGTCACCTTTCTAGAGGAACTGGATGTCATAGACAAGGTCGATAGGCTGGCTAAGGAGCAGGGCACCGACAGAAGCGCTTTCATTCGCGGCGCCCTCCGCGAGAAGATCCGGCGAGAGGAGGCCTCCAATGACTCATAGGGTAGAAACATTCGACGAGTGGCTGGAGCGCATCAAGGCGACGCTGAAGCCAGAGACCAAGCTAGGAGTGTCGTTGACTAAGAAGGAGAGGCCTGTCAATGGCTGAGAATAAAGAACTCACGCCTTTCAAGCCGGTGATGCCCCTCGCCACGCCTGAGGAGGTCGAGAAGGCGTGGGCCATCTTCGAGGCGATGAAGGCCCGGCTCCTCGTCGACGACGACTACCAGGCCATCGCGGGGAAGAGGTACATCAAGCGCAGCGGCTTCAGGAAGATCGCCGTCTTTTTCGGGCTCAGTGACAGGATTCTCGAGCAGGAGAGGGTCGACCGCGAGGATAAAAGTTTCACCTGGAGGATCGTCGTCGAGGCCACAGCCCCCAACGGCAGGACCTCCATTGGCACCGGCGTCTGCGACTCCAAAGAGCGCAAATTCGCCCATGTAGAGCACGACGTTCTGGCCACGGCCCACACCCGCGCGAAGAGCAGAGCGATCAGCGACATGGTCGCGGGCGGCGCCGTCAGCGCGGAGGAGATGGAGGCCCAGGAGAAGCCGGTGCCCCATCCAGCCGAGAAGCCCACGACCCAGAGCAAAGATCGGTCACGACTTGGTAAGGTTAACCCCGTCATCATAGGCTACAATCTGAAGGCCCTCGGCTTCGGGGAGGACGACATCTGCGTAGCCGAGGAGGAGGACGGGTACACCGTGGAGCCGCTTCGGGACCTCGGCGAAGCTGAGCACTACAAAATCAACGGGACCCTTGAGCCCATGGGCGCTACTTGGGAAGAGGTAGGATACCGAGGAAGATGGCGGTTCTCGAAGAGGGAGATGCATGCAGAGCCCCGGGGTTCTCATTAAAGGTGTACTCTATAGCGAAGACCAGCAGGTTCTCGTAAGAGCCTCTGACCTCCTCAACCAGGTCCTCCAGGGCAGGATCTCCATGAGCACGGTGCGGAGAAGCCGAGACGGCTCAGATTACCACGTCATATTTCACCTCGAGCTCGATGCAGGGCGGAGGGGAGGCTGACTCTCTGAAGGAAAAGGAGCCCAAGATCGTCCGGGTCGAGAGCCCTGGAAAAGGCTTCTGCGAACAGGTCGAGGTCGATGGCCGCAGCCTCTACGTCATCTACAACCCGCCCACCATGTTGAAAGACGCCCTCAACAAGCGCCTGACGGCTCAGGGCAAGGACCCTTTCCCAGAGGAGAGTATCTCAACGGAGCACTTCATGCCCGGCGAGTCCGGGGAGTCCGTTATCATTCATAACGTCCCCTTGAAGCGGTGCCCGTGGCCTCTGTCAGGGCTGCCTGAGAACCCCGGCGACGAACTCATGGAGGAGGTGAAGGTCTTCATTATGAGGCACGTGGACCTCTTCGACGAAAGATTATACGATGTGGTGACGGCCTGGGTCTTTGTCTCGTGGCTGCCCGAGGCCTTCAACGCCGTCCCCTACCTGTGGATCATAGGCCCTAAGTCAAGCGGGAAGACACGGCTCCTCGAGGTGCTTCAACACCTCTGCTACAGGGCCATGCTCGCCGCTCACATCAGCGACGCAGCCCTCTTCCGGGCTATAGAAGCCTACCACCCGACCCTGCTCCTCGATGAGGCTTCCGAAATTTATACCAGGGACAATCAGTCAAGCATCCAGAATCTTTTAAACAGTGGGTATCGGCGGGGCCAGTACGTCGTTAGGGTGGGCGGTATCGAGAGCGGGGAGCCGAAGCTGGAGCTCTTTGATGTCTACGGGCCCAAGGCGATGGCCGGCCTCGGCGGCTTCAAGGAGACCCTCGAAAGCCGATCCATCCTCATCCCTATGGAGAAGAACACGCGATCCGTCGAGTTTACACTGGATAAGGGGGAGGCGAAGAGACTGAGGAGCCGCCTCCTCATGTGGCGGTTCCGGCGACTCTGCGACCTAAGTGAAGTTAGTGAGATTAGTGAAGGTCAACAGGGGGTGGCCCCCAAGGGTCTTGAGTTCTGCGACGGACGTTTTGCGGAGCTCTACTCGCCCCTCGTTACCGTCGCCAACGACGGAGAGGCCAGTATCCTTACCTATGCCCGAGACGCATTTGAGGCATCCATGGACGAGGAAAGAACCTCAATCGAAGCCCAGATTCTGACAGCCATCCTCGAAACGAAGCCCTACCTCGAAACGGGGAAGTTTTCAACGACTACAGTAACGGAGAAGTTCAACGAGGGGCGCTCCGAGCGTGAGAAGTGGGTCAGCCGTAGTGTGGGGCGTATGCTAAAGAGACTCGGCTTCAAGCCCAAGCGCATGACTGGTGGAGCGTCGGGATGGGTATGGGAGGAAGATAGGATCAAACGACTCGTTAAGAGGTATGGACTCCCCCTTGTAGAAACTTCACTAAACTCACTAACTTCACTGAACCCGGAGGAAAAACCCAACACGTGCGTCGACTGTCGGCAGCCTATCCTCGACGGATCCCATATCCTATGGAAGGGACAGGACCGGGTCTGTCAGACATGCGCGACAACTCGGAAGCTGAAAGCAAGTCACCCAGCATATACTGAGGTCCCCGGCCCTGTCGGCGTCGACGCCGAGGAGACTGAGTCATGAGGCCCCACGACCTGCGACACGGGGGTGTCGCTCTTTACGAGGTTAAACCGATCCTCGGTCTATCCGAGTATATGTCTCGCCATTGCCGTTTGCGATTAGTTGAAGCTTGCGCCCGGGGCCTGGAGAGGGAGCTGAGCGAGAGGTACGACACGGGGGTGTCGCACTTGGACCCTAGGGTGGGCGCGGCCAGCGTCCTCGCCGGGATCCTCGGCGTCTCGCCCCGGACCGTGCAGAGGTGGTTAAGCGGCGGTGTCCAATCATGCAACGTCAACGCCGAGAAGCTGATCCAGGCGAGCCTCGAGCACGCGCCGGAGGAGACGAAGAGGCTCCTCGCGGAGGACCTCGCTCAACACAAGGCGGAACTTGAGCGTCTCCTTGAGGACCTCGCCGACTTCGACCACGCCGAGGAGGACCTCATCCCCGTCGGTGTCGGCGTCGACCTCCCTGGTGAATCCGTGAAGAATAGCTTCAAATCTGGGGGGCAGGCATGAAGCAAAGCATCCTTGATCGTAGGCGGAATCTGCTGAACCTCCGCTGTAACGGCGTATTGCTCTCCGAAGCCGTGAAGTCCCTGAGCGCTAAGTATGGGGTCTCTGAACGTCAAGTCTACGCTGATTGGCGGTGCCGGAGCAGGTGGATGAGCTGGTTCGTCGACCTGGGCAAGGGCTCGGACGCCCTGAGGGACGTCCTGGCGAGGCACGAAAGCATCTATGCAAGCGCATCTCGTGAGTATCGAAGCGCCCAAAACGACTCAGCGAGAATCGGGGCGTTGAGGTTGATGAGGGACCTCGATACCGACCTAGTCGAGTTCATGGTCACCGGAGATCTGCTCAGCAGGGTCGAGGCGCTTGAGGAAGTCAAAGGGGTGAATCCAGACGAGTACCGCTAAAAGGATCAAGGGACTCGAGGCGAGGCTAAGGCACGGGAAAGGCCTACCTAGGCCCTTCGGGGACCCCCGAGTCTATGCGCTTCGATTGGCCCGATGTGAAGGTAATCCCTACGCGTTTGAGTTCGGCTTCGGTGACGTCGAGTACCTGAGACGGAGCGTCATGTGCGCTCTCATCATGGCTGAGGTCACCGGAGCACCCGAGGACTGGGCCGAGTACGAGGTCTTCCACAAGCTGTTCTGCGAGCTGGGAGCCAAGAAAAACGGGTCCGTCTGGGTGAATGGGCAGCTAGCCAAAGACAAGACGTACGTCGAGTCAATCCTCCCCATCATTGAGGAGGAGCTGGCGCGCAGGGAAAAGCGGCAGGGCCAGCCTCCACCAGGCGACGTCGGAGAGTACAGGGAGTCCTAATGGGTGAGGAGGTGAATTTGAGAGTTGAGTAAATCAAACATCGAGAAGAGAATCAAGGACCTCGAGGTAAAGTCCGGGATAGGCTCCGCAGCGGGGCAGTACGTGCTCCGAATCATCTTCGGCCAGGGCATGCAGTGTAAGGGCGACTACCGCGAGATCCGCTGGCTCATGGCCAAGGACGAGGACCCGAAGGGCCGATGCGTGAGAGCCCTGGAGCCCGGCGAGATTATAGGTGATGAGCCCAGCTGGCTCGGGGCCGATGACATAGACCCTGGGAACATAGGTGACCAGATCAAGCGGTACTGAGAGGTCATCATTGAGGAGGCGAAGAGAAGAGAGAACGCGCCTCCCCCCAACTACGACGACATCCCATACGAGGAGGAATGAGAGTGAGCGTCGACCGCCTCTGGGAGCAGCTCAGGTACAAGGATGAGCTCATCGCGGGGCTACGCAATATGCAGCCACGATCACCAGAGAAGGGAGATACCGGAAAAACTTGATTTATTCACGCATCACCTCAAAAAACGAGGCGTCTCCCCATCATAATTTGAATATACCTGCCTGTTAACTAAATGGATGTGTGAAGAAACCCGGTTGGGGTTCAATAACTTCACTTGAACATTCAAGTAATTCATTAACTTTCGCCAAGGCGTCCCTATAATTGACCAGAAATGGCGACAACAGAAGACCAAGCAAATGGGTACATCCTCAGGATCTCCAACGAGACCCTGGTTAACCAGGTTTTTAGCCTCGGAAAATATTATAGCGGGATTCAGCGCAACTTTATTCGCGGAACTCCGCTATTATTCGCCGCCAAGACGGATGACGGCGATAGCCTCGTCGGCTACGGAGTAGTCGATAAAATCGAGTACCTGTGGGAGATGACCCCAGCGGAAGAAGAATACGCGAAAGAGCACAACTGGAAAATCGCTCTCACTCTAAGGGGAGCCACCAGGTTCGGGTCTCCTCTCCTCATCAAGAACAGCCTCCTTAAAGACGACAAGAGGAAGGGCGCTTATCTCCACGGAGCCAAACTTAGCGAGGAAACAATAGACGCCCTCCTAGAGCAGGCAGAGGAGATCCAGGAGGCCGCTTAAATGGAAATAAACTTCGGAGAACCATATATGGCTTGGAAGCAATACGGCCTCGAACAATACCCCATCCAAGTAGACGGAAAAGACACAAACTATAAGGCCATCTTCAAGGATAACGGCCTCGTCAAGGTTCTCGGAAAAGACTACGAGCTATTCCCCAACGAGGAAGCCCTCAAGATCGCGGACGCAGCAGCATCTCTAGCAGGCCTAACGCCATTCGCCCCCAAGACATTCGGCGTAAGAGCCGAGGGACACATGCTCTACAACAAGCAGGAGACAAAGATGCGGGCGATATACACTCCAGGGAAGATCCAGAGGGTCGACGGAGAGGAAGTGAACGTCGGCGTCAACGTCTTCAACGCGATAGACGGGTCAAGCAGCTTCGGATGCGGAATCTTCACCTTCAGAAGCATATGCTCGAACGGAGTCATATTCGGCTACGAGGAGGTCATGAGCCTAAGAAGGATCCACACCAAGGGCCTACAAGCCGCCATAGAGGACATGAAAGCCAAGATGGTCCTCGTCATGGAGCAGGGAACATCACTCCTCGAAACATACAGACGGATGGCTGCAGTCAAGGTCACGGAGAAGTTCATAGACAGGATACTCAGCAGCCGCCTCCCAGCCAAAGTCCTACCCTACTACCTCAAAGAGGAGGAAGCCAAGCTCCCCGACATAACGGAGTGGCAGCTATACAACGACGTAACGGAGCTCATCTGGCACAACGAGAAGACAGGACTACATAGCAAGACCTTCCAGTTCAACACGCTCCACAGCATCATACCCCTGACCCCAAGGAGAGTCTAAACATGCAGACTCAGGTCAGGAAGGTCAGCGACCCCTTCGAGAGGTCCTGTAAGGTCTGCGGGCACCTCAAGATATGCGCCGTCTTCAGAGCCGTAGGTCCCCTCCTCTCCCAGAACTGGGAAGACGAGAACAGACCATTCAACCCCGAGACCCTCGCCACCATCTGCAAGGAATTCCTCTCAGCCAGCACAATAGAGATCCTAAGGGAGGCCCAGTAAAATGGCCGCCGTCGTCACAGTCAGGTACAGACTCAACGTAAGGCTCCCAGAAGGGGAGAGGAAGTACCGCGACGAGCTCACCCAGGAGGCTGAGATCCAGCTCAACGAAGAGACCGAGGGCACGAAACTCGACGTCGAGGAACTAACCAGGAGAGTCCTCGCCAAGGCCGAGGAGCTGAGGAACGGCTTCTACGTCGAGGCGAAGAGGCTCGGGGCAACCGACTACACGGAGGAGGCCCAGTAAATGGGCCTCGAGGAGAGCCGGAAACGCTTCCGCAGGGAGATCGGGAAACTCGACAACTGGATCTATCATAAGCGCATATTCGAGTACTTCAGGGAAGAGAAGCCTCTCGAAGAGATGGGCCCTGATGGCCAAGCATAGAACTACAGGAAAGTTCTGGCCCTGGGTCCGCGAATTAATCTGGCAGGAGGCGGAAAGCCTCCACGCCGCGGACTTCCATAAAAGCCACGGGGAGAATATCACGCCACCCACACACAAGGAGCTCCGGGAGGGAGGATACTTCTACGCCGCCAAGCTCATAGTCCTCCGAGAAATACACCGGAGCAGCCTGAGATGATGTTCAAGAAGGACCTCCTTGAGATGGTCGTCTCCGGAAGAAAAACACAGACCAGGAGACGGCACAAGAACCCCCTAAAGGAGAAACAAAAATACGTCGTAAAGAGAAACTGGTACAAGAACACTGAACACTACATTCAGATAACGAAGGTCTATCCCCAGAAACTCAGCGACGTCTCCGAGGAGGAGGCCCATAAGGAGGGATTCAGCAGCCTCGACAAGTTCCGCGACGCCTGGATCAGAATCAACGGGAGCTGGGACCCGGACATGGTCGTTACCGTCTACGAGTTCGAGCTCGCAGAACCCCCACCCAAGCAGAGCCGCCTCACTTAACCCTGGTTAATCGGGGCGGCCTTTTTTCACTGTCATGAAGACATCAAGCATAGAGATACCTGAAGCGGAGCTCATAGACGTCGAAGAGCTTCAGTTGGACGGAGAAAACCCCAACAAGATGAAGAAGAACCAGCTTCAGGCTCTCCGTAAAGCGATTAAAAGGTGGGGCTTCATCGTCCCCATAGTAACCAACCGGGACCTCCTCGTAGCCGATGGCGAGCAGCGCCTCATCGTAGCCAGGGAGCTCGGCATGAAGCAGGTCCCCGTAGTCCGCCTCGACGTCGAGGACGTGGACCGGCGCATCCTCCGCCAGGTCCTCAACAAGCTGAAGGGACACCACGTCAAGGAGCTGGACATGGGCGAGTACGAGAAGATCATAGACGCGGGCGGAGAGGATGACCTCAAGGAGTTTCTACTCATCAGCGAAGCTGACCTCGAGGCGGCCCTCGGGGAGGAGGAGTCAATAGACGTCGAGAACAAGTACGAGCTCATAATCGAGTTCGACAACGAGGAGGAGCAGAAGGGAGCCTACCTCAAGCTAACCAAGATGGGCTACAAATGCAAGGTCCTGACCCTTTAGAGGGCTCTCCATGAAGTTCAACATAACGAGGAGCTGGGATAAGCCCCAGAGCTTCAGAGTGGAGAGCGTCATAGGCCAATTCACCCTCCAGGACGTGAAGCTGGAGAAAAACTTCAGGGGCAACATGGACATAGAGGGCGACGATTGGCGCGTCGGTGTCATCGTGGGGAGAAGCGGCACCGGCAAAACCACCATCGCCAAGCACCTATTCCCCGACGCCTACATCCGGGGCTTCGTCTACAAGGAGCCGAGCATCCTCGACGACTTCCCCGAACACCTCGCCACAACCGACATCACCCGGGCCCTATCAAGCGTCGGCTTCAGCTCGCCCCCAGAGTGGCTTAAAAGCTACGAGCAGCTGAGCCAAGGAGAGAAGATGAGGGCGCTAGACCTGCAGGCGTTCCAGGAAGCGGAGAAGAAAAAGAAAAAGGAGGCCGAGGTACAGGCCGAGAAGGAGGCTGATAAGAAATGAATACTACTTGCATTCACTCAGAGGAGAAGGGGGAACACTGTCCCTATTACGATTGTTGCCCACATGATAGGAAGCCTGAAGATTGCCCTGTTCTTCATCCTGAATTGGAGAAGCCTACGGAGAGGTGAGTGAAGGTGGTGCTGCTTAAGGGCCGGTGCGGTAGAGTTCTCGAAGTCAGAGAGTGGAAGGAAGGAACCAAGATCTCATGCGCCTTTAGAGGAAGGGGGGACATTATCAAGTGTTCTGGGGGCTTGGACAAGCACATCGACGATTTTTGCCGTCTTTGCCCAGAGTCTCCTCCCCACGAATCACAACCAAAAACGTAGAATTTATATGCCCGTAAGGGAATCAAATAACTCGACCTTCTTCTACCGTAGCTACCTCAGTAACCCACGAATGTCCTGAATCTCCTTCCATTTTTTCACAGGTCTCATCGCTTTAGATACGGCATATTTATAAAAAGATAATATTATGTATTTAGCTCGGATTAAAAGAGGCGGAATTTACCTTATTTCTATATAATTTTTGCTAAAGAATTCATGGAAATGTCAAATTAAGCATTATGTAAAATTTTACTTAATATGTACGCGCAACGAGCTAAATACGTACAGATAATAATATATGATTGAGCAATGACGAACAGAATCGAGTTCGACACCGCTGAATCCGGCCTACGGGCCGTCATCAAGGACTACTAGGAGATCGCCCTGAGGGTGATCTGGGCGGGCCCGGAGAGCCTCGGTTCCAGGGTAGTGTGGGATCGGGTGAACGCCGAGCTCAAGCCTAACACCATCAGCCGCGCCAGCGTCATCAACTTCCTCGAATCCATGAGGAAGATGGGGGCACTCAAAGGAGTAGAGAAGACGGGAAAAGGCGGCCACCGCTGGATCTACAGTCCCGCCATGGACGAGGCCGAGTTCAAGCAGCACATCGCCAGGACCATCCTGGAGAGCCTCCTGAGGGACTTCCCCGAGGAGACCGCCGAGGCCGTCAAGAAGATATACTAGCCTCCCCTTCACCCTCAAGCATCTCCTCGAACCTGTAGAGGTCCTTGCTTCTTGAAATCACCGCGTGAGAACAAGTTACTGCGCGCGGGCAAATTCAATAATTAGGTTAAAAATGGTTTTAATTCTTACTTCGTGATTTAAGGGCATTTTCTGGCCTCACATCGTCCCCCGATCTCCTTGCAGTACCCTCCTTTCTCGCGCCTACAGGGTCGCTACAGTTTCTCGAAGGGGAGCGCAACTAGGCTCCCATTAGGATCCATAGGTGCGGACCCGGCCCCACTATCCACCCCTCTACCTAGGGTTTAGGCATAAATGGGCCTCCCAAGCCCCTTTCGAGGCGTCTTATGCCTGGTTGTGAGTCCCTGGTCCATCAGCTCCTCCAGACGGAGTCTCAGTCCGTTTTGGGGGAAGTCTACATGTGGTAGGATCTGCTGGAATGTTAGTGGTTTTCGTCTCTGAGCGGGTTCAGGATCCGCATGTCTTAGAGGCCCATTCCGTGGTTGAAAAGGGAAATGGAGAATTAAAACCATTTTATACCATTTATTAAATCCGCCTGCGCGCAGTACTTCTACATTCAACTTAGGTTAGAGAAGTAGTCGAGAACCCACTTCTTTATCTCATCCCTCGTGGCTCTAAAAGCCTCAACCCTCTCCTCCTCACTCCCCTCAACATCAGACGGGTCACTGAACCCATGCTCGACGAACCGCCTCGCCCGCGGTAAAGTCTCATC
>Ga0315281_10010088_pt1 | contig 13048 bp, 15 predicted proteins | sample YL17G07_0_MG_FD_204540 | JGI IMG/M metagenome (GOLD analysis project Ga0315281, IMG submission 204540) | Sediment microbial communities from Yellowstone Lake, YNP, Wyoming, USA - YL17G07_0 | ecosystem: Environmental > Aquatic > Freshwater > Lake > Sediment | place: USA: Wyoming | collected... | reverse complement strand
CGGTGACTAGTTACACTGGCACTGAGACGTCTACGAGTACGATTGTGGTTCCCACAACAGTCACTTTAGCTCCGTCAGTCGTGACCTCCACAGTCCAAACCACACAGGTTGTAACCTCGACTGGCACCACAGCGATAACTGGCTACACGACCACGACGCTCACTAGTTATACTGGCACGGAGAGGTCGACGAGCACGATCGTATTTCCGACAACCGTGACTCTGGCTCCGTTGGCCGCGACTTCAACAGCCCAAGCAAGGCAGGTTCAAACGTCAACTCGTACTACGACGGAGACCAAATATACGACCATAACGACCACAAGCTACACGGGCACGTTGACCTCGACAAGTACGAGGGTGGTCTACACGACAGCAACCCGTCTAGCTAGCGCTGGCGCGTCGAATCCCCTGACCTACCTAGGCTTTCTATCGCTGCTCGCGGTCACACTAGGCAGGATCACGGCTGGAAAGGGTCGCAGGATTCAAAAGGCGCGATCACCAATGGAAAGGTGTGTTTGAAGAGTTGAAGAAGATCAGCACAGCTGCTTTCAGGGGACGTTCCATCCCGGTTGCGATATTGCTGATCCTTGTGGTTCTGCTATCGGCGGGTTCGGGTCTCTACGCTGGTGCCTCTTTCTTCGCTCAGCAGGCGCCGAATGTCACCGTCACGACAACCATCTTCACGACGACGACCAGCTGGACCACGTCGACTATCTGGTCTACTGTGACAAGCGTGGTTTACGGCGTCTGGACAACGGTTCAGTATACGACTAGCACGAGCACGGTAACGATGACTGCAGCAACAACGACGGGCACACTTGGCTATTACGGCGATACGAACGTCGAACCTTATCCAGCGATTATAACGTCAGGGTCTACTCACTTTGTCTACTTCAGTCCATTCACGACTCCGCCAGGAGGCTTGACAGTTCAGAGCTTGTCAATATACATTAGCACGTCGAACGGAAACCTGGACATGGCAATATACGCAGATTCTGGCGGATCACCATCAGGTTCTCCTCAAGTTGATAGTGGCTTGGTTGCTATGGGGCCATCAGGTGCATGGCAGACCCTCTCAGTATCTCCTTACCATCTGTCACCATCAACCCAGTACTGGATCGCAGTGCTATTTACTTCCGGTAGTGCCTATCTCCGGTACAACCCCGCATCTGGAACCGTCAGGTGGCAGAATATTGGGACAAGCACTACTATGCCGAATCCAGTCGGTACGGTCGGCTCGCAGACATGCAAGATATCGATGTACGTCACCGGTACGAGTCCGTAAGAAGGCCATCTACGGCGATTGCTCAGGTCCCTCTAGCAAGCTTCAGAATCTCCCTCGACATCAGCTACAGCGAACGCTTGGAATACTGTCAGCATCAGCAGTTGCGTTGCATCAAACCTCCCTAGGAACGGACTGCTCGCTCCCCCAATACGCAGCTGTGCCTCTCCACCGATCCTCTAGGCATCTTGGCTCAACACTCCCCTCATAGTCTCACCCCATGGGCTTTCAATTACCCGGTGCCCATGGTACGCTTCAGTTCGTAGCTGTCTTCATGCTCATCGTGGTTATCCTCACGATCGCGCTTGAAGCTTCAATCTGATCTTTCTGTAGATCCTGAGCGAGTCGCCGCTCTTGGAACGCCTTTGGAGATGCCGCAAACTACTCCTCCTGATGCTACACCTTCTCGTCTCGTCCGTTGTCATGGATAGTATTCGACTTCTCGTAGCTTCACAATCCATCCCGTGCAGAAATGGCTTGGGCTCGCCAAGATCTACCTCAGTTCGCCTGCCAAGGAAATAGTTCGCTAGCTCCCGCGTCCTCAGTCTGATTAGTGTGTCCCAACTGTAGGGCTCTCCTGCGTGACTGACGGGTGAATTCAATCTGATTCGTAGAGCGGCAATGAGTAACTTGGTTGCTTCAGGTCCGAGTCGTAGAACGTGGTTGATCAGTGTTAAGCTCAAGACTGGAACAAGCCACACCAGTAGCCCAAGGCTCCCGGGTCAGGCGCCTGCGTTCGTAATCGACAGCCCTTCTGGCCTGCTCGAGATCCTAAAGGAGAATGTCTGGTAAATTTCGGGTGTACTTCTTGGCGATGGTCAGATTGTCAGGCGCTGAACTATTGGAGGGATCTGGATCTCAAGCACACGGTCTCTTCCTTACGAGGTTGAAACTATAGCCATGATTTATCTATCGCGCAGACTCACGAAGCATGGAATGTTCGAAAATTGAGACTCAGAAGTTTTGGGGATTCAAGGTGGATCTATCGTGCATGGTACTATTTCAGACAGGGCTACTCGACCTACCTGACGTTTCTGCTCGGATATGTCTCCACGCTCGTAACCGTCTACTATCTTGCGGTCAAGAATATGCCACCGCTGCTAGATCTCTTTCCTCATTTTGCATCGTTTGCAGTACTCGCCACAGTAGTTGGTGTGCCATTGGGCGTGGTGATCGGATGGGTGCACATGAAGCGAAGCAGGCTTTTCAGCAGCGAACAAGACATAACAGTCGAATCCAATCCATACCAGTACAAACTCGCTCCAGGGTATCTGAAGGAGGCTTGGTTTCCGGTTATGCTAATGCAGCTCAGACTCCTCGGCAAGATCGCAGAGAGCAAGGGGTTCCTAACTGATTCAGAGCGAGCTGAAATGGACGAATTGGAAAAGAAGATGAGGACGCTCTTGACGGGTGGATACGTAGGTGCCCCAAAGAGAGAACTGAATTTCTAGTTGAGCCAGGAGCAAGGCCTCAAGATGGATTTGTGGCACAGGCCTCCGGAGCTGCCCTCATCCTCTGCGCCCGAATGAGAAGGACGCTAGGCTGGATGAGTTGGAGGACGTGTGGGCGTTATATCGCTCCAGAGGATCAGTCCAAAATCCAATACTGTTCTCATGTGCCGGAAAAGCGGGTTTATCTTTGCTAGTTTGGATGAGTTTGACGCGAGTAAGACGTGCGATCAAAGGGATTTCGGAGGTGGAATGTGTCGCGACCACATTCACGAGGGGTCCGCTCGCGACAAGGCCCTCACGGAGAAGCTCAGACTCTTCCCCGAATGCCTGCCCACGCATTATAGAGTGTTGTGCCTCGGATGTGCGGTCTGGGGTATCGGGTTTCGGCCGATCTTGAAGCTCGGAGTGCGGTCAGCACATCTGGGAAAAAGGCGAATGCAAGTGCTCAACACCGCGTCTGCAATGCATCGGTTTCTCTCCTCATCGGATGGGACTCTGGAAAGTGTCGCCAATCTGAGCTGCCCGTGGTCTGCCGATGGAATTCGCTTCTTTGAATCCGAATGAGCCTTCGCGCAAGGTTCCGGGGACGTAGAGGTTTCGGCGTCTTCAAGAGGAGCTGTTCGATCTTCAACAGGACGTTCTCTGGAATCGGCAAACATGACATCATGTAGCCCAATATGATCTCTAGTATCGCAAGTGAGTACGGAAGCCTCTGCCTCAGGCTGCTACCGCGTTCTGTCGACGATCTATCCGGCATGGAGATATTCACCAAGTATCCTGTAGAAACTCGCATACTTCCCAGCAAGCTTAATGGCGTCGTGGTGTCGCAGGACGTATTCTCTCCCGGCTTTGCCATAGTTTGCTCTCACTTCAGAGTCTTCTAGTTCAACCATCTTGGAATAGATCTCATCTGCGGTGCATGCGCTCAAGACTGGTGCAATCTCTCCGTAACATCTGATGTTCCAGTATGGAAGAAAGCATATCACGACGGGGCGTTCGCACGCCATTGCTTCGGGCGCGGTCGTACCGTAACCGCCGATGACAAACTGATCAAACACGACATCTGCCCTGTTGTACATGTCAATCAAGGATGGCTTGCTAAGGGGACTAAGCCACTCGACGTTTCGATCGATGTTCAAGTCGATGATCAGCTGCCTGGACCGGGCTATGTCCTCCGGAGACCCCCAATTCACAAGGGCAAGTTTCGCCCTCTTTCTGCCGGCTCGGACGTACTTTGCAAAGGCTCTGATGAGCCTGTCGTTCCCCTTTATGTCCCAGTTATGCCTTGCGGGCGAGAAGAAGAGAAGTCGGTCAGAGTCTCTGTCAATTGGTCGGGGGCGATACTGCTCGGTGTCTATGATGAAGGGAATAAACACTTCACTTCTGGGCTTGAGAGAAGGAAGGAACCTGTATAGATCGGGATTTGTCATGACGATTGACTCTGCTTTTGCGTAGGCTCTCCTCCCCAGTCTTCCGGTGTTCGTTTCATCAAAAGGGAGTGTTCTCAACCATCCCGCGTCATGTATGACAAATGGCGTACGTTGGAATTGCAGACATATGGGCGAGAAGGGATGGAGGTGAAGCAAATCGTACTCCTTCACCATTCTGAACAGATGTGCGATCTGACCGAAGCTCAAAGAGAATCTCGAGCGCTGGAAGAGCTTCACCCATGTCGGCATTTTGAGTCGTTTAAAGATGTTTGGGTCTACGTGGTAGGGGTCAACATTGAGCCGATAATCTTCCCATATCGGAAGACCCATCCCGAAATCTCTGGAATCTATGATCAGGTCAACATCAATGTTCGTGTATCTTCTAAGCGCTTTCACAATTTGGTATCCGTTGTTTGCCATGTTAAAAACATGAGCTATGCGCATCGGTATCACTTTTGCAAGGCGTCGAGGTATTTCATATGTCGGCAACCGGTCGACGAGGACCCCGCTTCAGCATTTGGAATTCGCCGGGTCATTAGAAGCATCTCTGTTGTTGGTAGGGCATCGTGATATTGCGCTCGGGGTTGAGCTATTAAGCATGTCCGCTTTTGTGAATAATCGAGTCTCAAAGCGAATTCAAAGCCAATCTACTCTCGATCGCATGCTAATGAGCTGCCGTTCAGAATGCTTGTGAAGCATGATTCCTTAATGGCGGGGACTGCAAGCTTGAGTCGGTCTCAAATGCGCGAAAATATCGTGAGCCCGTGCATAGGTTTGGTGCAGGACGAGCATGAACAATGCGATGTCATGGCTCAGAAGTACAGCACAAGCAACGATTAATTACTCGCCTCGAAAGAGCAGTACGTTCAAGCCGAGCGGGGCTGAAGCAAGTTGCTTTGGGGGCAAGGTGGTGTGCAAGTTCGATCTAACGCGCCTGGAAGCGTGTTTGCGGAGTGTTCCATTCCCTTGCCTTGAGTGTTTGGGGGTTTCAACAGAGACCAAGAAGACCGAAAACCTAGAGGCCCCCGGAGGGCAGAGCACATGATGCGAATGCCCCTTGAGTATTCAGAGAGGGGACCACCCTCGAATTCGAGCCTGACACAGCAGTTGAAGATGATCGAGAGAGACTATTGAACTTCTGATGGGAGAGCATAAGGAACGCATGCAAGACAGGAGAGACGCAGTCAAAACGGATTGGAAACTCCGTGACAGAAGCGCCGAGGAGGCCATAGCCCAGCACTACGACCTTCTCTACTACAGGACACGTTTTGCGAAGTCACTGTTCATGGATTTTTCAAGAGCAGTTCGGGGTAGAGCCCGGCGAGGGGCCATTCTAGATCTGGGGTGCGGAACTGGGATCCTATGCCAGCTTTTGGAATCCCCATCCATAGAGATGTTCTGCCTCGATTTTTCTGAGCAGATGTTGAAGATTGCCAAGACAAGGTGCCCCCAATGCATTGAGGGAGATGTTGAATCTCTACCCGTCAAGGACTCATCATTCAATGTTGTGTGCTGCCACAGTATGCTTCATCACTTGCCGAAGCTGAGCCAAACACTCTCTGAAGCATATCGAGTTCTTCGAAGTGGTGGGTCTCTGATTCTTGAGGAACCGAACTCGCACCATATACGTAGAAATCTGTTTCTTCGCATCCTAGAGTTCGCATTCAGGAGGCTTGGGGTCGCCCTCTACGAAGACATCTCCAATCTAGAGACTGATCCAGGTGAGCACCACGGCCCAATCAGATTGCAAGGGATTGTGAGTGCAATGGAAAAAGCCGGGTTCACAATAGACGCCAGAGGCTACAGGTACTATTCATCATATATCTTGAGTTGCTATGACAATGCCGTTGCGCACGCATTAGGACGGCTTCTTGATCCCCTGTACCTCCGGAGGAATGGAGATGGATACATGCTGCTCGTGATTGGGAAGAAGCCTTGACAAGGTGCAGGTTCAATGATAGTGATTCCCTCAGCCACGGGTGGTTCGCGCAATCCAGAGGTTGTGGGTTGGCTTGCAAGAAATGGAAAGGCCGGCGAGACAGCCCCTTTGGTCATCAGTCTCTTCTTCGACGAACTGTGAGGGGGGCTGTGAAACTCTTAGTTCTCTTTCATTTGTTGCTTTGGAAGGACGGCCGGCCCAGCGGCGACGCAACCATAGCGTTCTCTTAAATACGGCATCCAAGATGCATGGCTGAAAAGCTATGACGCATGCGCAAAGAACGGTCTCAGAGTGTGAATGAATTGTCGACGGAGAAGTCCGGCCTTGATTTTCGCTCTGAGTGTCTAAAAGCGTGGCTTACGCTGCGGTTCAATCCCTCAGCCAACTGCTTCATAGCAAGTCGCGATCTGAAGAGCAATGCATCACGGAAGCTTTCAGCAGAAGAATTCCGAGTGAACGAGTTCAGAGGAACTGCGGAGGGAGCCGCTGCAGAGTTGCAGGCAACCCTGTTCGATATGGTGCGGTCCGCGGCCAAGAGCATTCCGAAAGGAGAGAGGATAGGCGTCTTGAGCAGCGGGGGCATCGATTCGACAGCCGTAATGGCAATTCTATGCAGATTGGGCTACCATCCCGAGGCCTACAGCATAGGCTTCGGAGCTGAGAACGACGAGGTAGAGGCCGCTCGCATGTCTGCCGAGTTTCTGGGAGTGACCCACCATACACGAATACTCGACAGGATTCTGGCCTCAACTGCTGACGCAAATCGCTTACTTGACGAACCATACCGTGCTGCTTGCTTCTACTACGACGCATTGAGATTCGCCAAGGAGTCGGGCGCTAAATACGTCTTCGACGGTCTAGGCATAGACGAGTTCTTCGGTGGCTATGGTTTCCGATATGAACACGTCATGAGGTTGCAGAATAGTGGAATGAGTCGACTTGACGCTTACGTGCAGGGTGCTCATCCGAACGATTATGTGAATTCGGGATCCGACCTCTTCGGAGAGAAACTGCGACACATCCAGATCGACTGGAATGCCTTGCTTCCATACTTCGATAACGGCCTTACCTTTCTGAAGCAGATGTTTTTGGCAGACTACAACGCGAAATGTCGGCAGAACTTCGCTCCACTTGCAGGGTTTGCGCAGTCCTTAGGGATCAATGTATTTTATCCTTGGCTCGACGATCGACTCATTGACTTCTCCCTGCGCATCCCGACGGAATGGAAATATGAACCGGAGACCGGCAAGACGAAGATACTCTTTCGAGCAGCAGTACGTGATCTCGTTCCCAAATCAACCATGGAAAAGAAGAAGCAAGGGTTCGGCCCTGACTTGTCGAAAGTCTACGAGGAGCTGAAACCTCTTGCCAAAAACACAGTACTGGACGGGTATATGGTCTCAAACGGGTACGTCAACCTCTCCTATTACAGGAAAACACTAGAGAAGAAGGCCCCTTCAATAACAGAGATCAACAAGCTCTGGGACATGTACACGCTTGAAGTGTTCCTTGATGGATTGGGACACGGAGTGAGATGAATGACGAACAGTGTGATTACGGGCGGTGCGGGGTTCGTTGGCAGTCACCTCGCTGAAGAGCTGGTAAGGCGAGGCAGAACCCTGGTCGTTGTGGACGATCTCAGTAATGGCAGGATGGACAATTTAAGTGCCATCGAGCGTCAAATCGGATTTCATCGGCATGATATTACTCGCGGTTTGGTACAACTCGATGGGTTGCAGAAGCTCGATGAGATCTACCACTTGGCGTGCTATCCTCGCCAGATTTCCTTCGCCAATCCAGTGAGAGACTGCGAAGTGAATTTGACCGGAGCGATCTCATGTCTGGAGCTAGCTCGAAAGACTGGAGCGAAAGTCCTCCTCACGAGCAACACAGGAATAGTCTCGAACCCGCAGAGTCTGCCGGTGGATGAGACTTTTTCTCCCAACCCCTTGACCCCATATGATGTCAACAAGCTTGCCAGTGAGTACATGCTCAAAGCCTATCACAAGTTCTACGGCATACGGACGGCCACGGTACGATTCGCTTCAATCTACGGCCCTCGTCAACGCGTCAACGAGAAACTCGGCTGGAAGCCGGTCATACCTGAGTTCGCAACAAAAGTCCTGAGGGGAAAGTCTCCAATCATAGACGGTGACGGGAAACAGACAAGAGACTTTCTATACGTCAAGGATGCCGTTGACGGAGTTATTAGAGCGATGGAATCGGCTTCGCCTGAAGCGAACAGTGGCGGTGTGTTCATCCTAGGAACTAACAGAGAAGTCAGCATCAGCGAAGTCTACCGGGCCGTCGTTAAGCTCCTGAATGCCAGTGTACAGCCGAAACACGGCCCTGCCAAGGCGGACGATATCATGCGTATGCGCTACAATTATGACAAGGCAAAGGCAACTTTTGGATTCGACCCACGGACCAAGGTAGAGGATGGCCTCGCCGAGACCATCGAATTTCTCAAGAAAGAAGCCGGGTCCTCCAAGGGTTCCTAATTCTCTCTCGCATCCGCCATCGGACTGTAGGGATCGCAAGGGTGTGGCAATGCGGCGAGTTTGATCGGTGCAGTCGCATCAGAGAGCGAAGCACACCTTCCTAGCGTGAAGTCTAATGAGCTCCCTTTTTCCTAGCGATGAGCTTGTATCCCATCACGTGACCCAGGTTCGCAGTGTCGGGGATGACTTCCGCGACCTTGCGGGCAATGGTATTTATCTTGGCATCAAATCGCGGAGGTTCGGGTTGCACGAGGAGAGGGTGGACGACTCTGCTGATAAGGTAGTAGGTTCCAAAGTACTGGGTGGTTTCGATTTCGAACATCTGCTCCAAGAACGCGCTGATCTCTTTCTCATGGAATTTCAACGAACTGGCATTATCCGGGGCCACGGAGAGGATTGGGTCTAGGCCTACTTGTTCTCTTACGTGGTTTAGTCGTGACAATCCATCTTCTGTTCCCTCTACCATGAGACAAACTCCCCCATTTCTGAGGACCCTGTGCACTTCGCGAATCGTCTGGTACTGGTCCTCTCTGCTCGGCAGATTCAACAGACATCGTTCGCTGATGACACAGTCAAAAGAGTCGTCATTAAACGGAAGGCTACGTACGTCACAAACCCGGAATTCTGGGATGCACCTTAGTTCTGCAGCGAACTTCGCAGTCAGCTTTCTTGCCGAGTCTACCATGTTGGTGGAGAAGTCGAGCCCGACGAGGTTGGACTCGAATTTCTTGGCAAGAGAGAGAAGAGTGTATCCGTTGCCGCAACCTATATCCAAAACGCGTCCTGTGACCAAGTGCTTTGCGATAAACGATATCTCGAGTTCCCTTAGGTTGAAATCCCTGGAAGTTGAGTATGTCCCGAGTCCGTCACGCTCCTCGTAGATCTTGCGTACATATTCAGCTCGTTCATTCCTGGACAAGGATTGGTAGAGCTGTACATCTTCTTTCGCGGATGCCTTTGTTCCTTGCACATTGATAGCAAGGGGCTTCGTCGTGCTGGACTTCCCAGTCTCCTCCAACTCCTTTGAAGCCTCCATGAAGAGGTCATAAAGAAATGCGGTCCTGTAGGCACTCGACCGAATACGGTTGATTACATCCTCAACAAAGGTACGAGTGCCTTTCCCAGAAAAAACAAATTCGCGCCAAGCTTCATTATTATGATTCTCGTAGAGGTGTCTGCATGCGGCGTAGAGGGCTTGGCTTGGAGTATTCAGTGCAAAGTGAAACGGGTGCACATTCAGTATCTTCAATCCAGGGCTGCCGAAGAATGCGTCTACGATGGGCGCCTCAAAGGGATGGCCCCTGCCGAAGTGAATGTCATCTTCCCAGAAGACAGGGAACCGCAGCATTCCAGAGTTGTGTCGCAGAGGGACACAATTCGGCTGAAGGAAGAGGCACAGGTTGCTGTCAAACTTGAATCCTCGCCTACGGAAGTCGTCCGTGATGTGTGTGTGATCAAAGAAACTATGCGATCTGAAACTGATCGCATCGGGCCACAGTTGTCGTACAGAATCGATGACTTCCGAGGTTGTGGCTCCATGTGTGCTGTTGGGAAGGAAGTTCGGATGAAGTCCGACTCGCTCTCTCATTCCTTCGATGTCGAATCTCTTGCGAACCAGTTCGGACCGGTGAGTCAGGAATGGTGTCACGGGGATTTTCACATCATCCAAGAAGCGAAGCAATTCCGAAACCGCCCATTCCGGGGCCCAGTCGAGATCACTCGTGAAGCAGAAGATGGGTTCGTCTAGGAATGGAGGCGCGTCCACATCTGGAGCCTCGTGTGCCATCAGAGGTCATCTCCGTGACCGGGAGGAAACATCTGATTTTGCACTCTACGATGAACTATTAAGCATGCTGCTTGGATTGTCTCGCGAAATCCGAAGCCATCAGAGAGGACGATTTATCATTGTTTCCCTTCTCAGCGCCTGTTTCGCATACTGGGAGGAGCGCGACCCTGTGAAAGTCGGCCTAGTGCTCAACATGGCAAACAACCAGTGGCTCATCGCCAAAGCCCTCAGGCGAGCTGGCATTGAAGCAGATCTGATCATAAGCAGTAGAGACTTTGGAATGAGTTTCCCACACTGGGAAGAGGCCGAGATCTCCGGCGTGGATCCATATACAGCAAGGATCCAAGACCTGTCTAAGTACTACACTCTTCCGGGTTGGGTAAAAGTCTGGGATCCTAGTGACCTGCACATTAGTCCACAGAACGTAATTGACCTCCTCAACATGGTGAAGCAGTACGAGCTTCTTCAGTTGTCAGTGCCATCGGTGATATACCTCCAGTTCCTCGGAAAGAAGTTCATAGTGCACGAGGCCGGATGGCTCAGGAATTTCCCCTACCTTGACGGGGCCGCAGAGAAACTCGCAAGGCGTGGGTATAGCAAAGCTGAATGTGTCGTGATGACGAACGCCGACTGCTACCCCCATCTCAACAAGATACGCTATCGAAGACAAGTGTTCATTCCCTTTGTGATAGACATCGAACGTTACAGGCCACTAGAACAGCCCCGACAAGATGACACACTTACTTTCTTCCACCCAACTAGGCATGTATGGAATGTAAAGGGCAACCAGAGACTCCTCTACGCCTTTGCCAAGTTCCTAGAGAATGGATACCAGGCAAGGTTAGTCATGATGGATTGGGGGACTCTCGAGGACGCTCAACTCTCAAAGGAGCTCGTAGAGCGTCTAGGTATTGAATCTCATGTTCGTTGGTTGAGTCCCGTATCGAAACCGAGGTTGATCCAACTCTACAACAGTTCAGATGCGGTCTTTGACCAGTTTGTCCTCGGATGCTATGGGACCACGGCACCAGAGGCCATGGCATGTGGGAAACCAGTCGTGATGCGTTTGGAGAGAAGTTGTAACGAGGAGTGTTACGGGGAATTCCCGCCGATTCTAAATGCTGAGAGCGTGGATGAGATTCACGAAGCGATGATAGCACTTACTGATCCTAACCTGAGAAGGAAGCGTGGAGAGGCGGGACGCAGATACGTGATTGAACATCACAGCCCTGACAAGGTCGCGAACCAATACGCCGCGCTTTACAGGGAGGTATTGGGTTGACAAGGAAACCGTCAATGTTCTTCGTTGAGAAGAGGGTTCTCACAGCATTCCCATACTTTGCCATAGTCACGGTTCTCATTCTGGTTACGTTGATGAGCTTCTTGCCCTGCAAGGTCTCCAGAGCTGTGCTTCACTCTTCGATATCCAAGATCGTCATCAAGCGGCTCATGAACGTGCGGGGACTAGCCTAAGGGCTGTTTGCGCTCACCCATAAGTTTGCCAAGCGTCGGATTGCCCTTGTTCATCCAACACTCGCCTGATGACTTGTCTTGACACCAGTTACGAATAGGTCTCTGCTATGGCTTGCCCAGTTGGGACGGGTTCTCTTGAACGTGAATCCATCGCTCCAAAACCACTCTTCAATCTCCCTCTCACTATGTTGGCTTGCCAACGGAGGGCTAAGTCCGTCAAAGTTGCTGTGCACGGATGAATGGTTGATCGCCGAAAGTATTCTGGCCAATCTTACTCTGGTCTCGAAACCAAAAAGATTGAAGACAAATCTCAGCAGTCTGTTCCCGAACCCTTTGCTGCCGTACACATAGATATGGAGAATTCCTCCTTGCTTCGCAAATCGTGCAATGTTGTCAAAAGCTTTCTTGGGATCGCCCGTATGATGTAGGACGCCCCAGCACCACACTATGTCAAACGAATTCTCTTCGTATAGGCATAGCAGGTTCTCGATATCGAGGATGTTGGCTACGTCGAACCGACCTGCAACGCGTTCTCTTGCGTATTCCACCCCACTAGGCGAAATATCGAATCCGTGGACGCTGCATCCAAGTTTCTCGAAACCGTATGACCACCTACCGTTGCCGCAGCCGCAGTCCAGCACGGATTTGCCTACGATGTCTTGTCTGGAAGTCTGCAACTCGTCAAGTATGTAATCTAATACATTCTTTCTCCAGTTTTTGTCTGACAGGAGGTACGGTCCTTCGGTCAGGTTGCGCCATTGAAAATCAAAGGATTGAATGGTCGCTTTGCGTTTTTTCTCCAATCGTGTCACGACTTCGTGGTAGTCAACACTATCTCGTCTTTGTGGGAGAGCGGTGTCATGAGCGTACTGCGAGCGACGTTCAACAAGAATTCTCCCCACCTCGCATGGATCAGTGCTGTAAACGCTTATAAGGGCTCAATGATTCTTGGCGGAACTGTTAGGTCTACAGTGGAAGGTTGGTTGTTAGCCGTAACGTGTATGCGTGTAGGCCAACGCTCCTTTTCCCTGTCCTAACGTAGAACGACTGTGACGCGAGGTGAATCTGCTAATGTCCGAGGAAACATCCGGTGGAAGATCCTTCAACAAGCCAGTTGAAGAAGGCAAAGAGTACGAGGTTGACATCAAAGAGACCAGCCGCAAAGGCGACGGTGTCGCCCGCGTGGA
>Ga0315281_10010087_pt1 | contig 13050 bp, 10 predicted proteins | sample YL17G07_0_MG_FD_204540 | JGI IMG/M metagenome (GOLD analysis project Ga0315281, IMG submission 204540) | Sediment microbial communities from Yellowstone Lake, YNP, Wyoming, USA - YL17G07_0 | ecosystem: Environmental > Aquatic > Freshwater > Lake > Sediment | place: USA: Wyoming | collected... | reverse complement strand
CTCCACGACCTGGGTAAAGTGGATGAACTCTCTTACCACCGATCCTTTGACTATTCAGATGAAGGGCGACTCCTCGGTCATATACTCCTCGGGATAGAAAGGGTGGAGGATAAAATCCGCCAACTCCCTGATTTTCCAAAAGACCTTTCCACGCTGCTAAAGCACTTCCTCCTCAGCCACCATGGTCAATATATTTGGGGTTCACCCAAGAGGCCGATGACATTGGAAGCGGTTATGCTCCATTACCTTGATGACATGGATGCAAAAATCAATGGAATTCAACAATTTATAAAGAAACAGGTTCCGGAGGGGTCCAGGTGGAGTGGTTACCACCGCATATTTGAGCAATATTTTTATATGCCCACCTTATTGGAACAGATGGAACTACCCGATAAGATTCAGAAAAACGAATTGAAAGAGGAATGATTAAATCTTCCATTTTCTTGACAAACCTCACCTCCATTATTATTTTAAGAGGACAAAAAAGAATTATATTTTAGACCCCTAGTGTTGGTTTAATGAGTTTAAAAAAGGAGAAGGGTTAGGTGGATTTCTTCCTTTCCGAAAGAATGAGGCGGGTTTTAGGGATTGTTATTGAAGATTACATTCTCACGGCAGAACCAGTGGGTTCAAGGACGACTTCTAAAAAATCGAACCTAAACTTAAGCCCTGCTACCATACGGAATATTATGTCGGATCTGGAAGATTTGGGTTTACTTTCTCAACCTTACACCTCCGCGGGGAGGGTACCTACGGAGAAGGGACTTCGATTTTACATTGATTCTATTCTCAATGTTCACGACCTCAATGACCAGGAGCAACAGGAGATACGATCCAAATATTTGAGCCATCTCATTGAGGGACCGGACCTATTTAGGGAGACTTCTCGAATCCTTTCTTCATCTTCTCATTATTTAGGAATTGTTTGGGCACCCCGGATGAGTTCGGTCGTGCTTCAACATATGGAGTTTGTCAAATTAAGAAAATATTTAGTTCTGGCTATTGTAGTCAGCACCACCGGTTCAATTCATAATCGAATCACCGAAATGGAGGAAAATTTTTCGCAATCCGAATTAGATCATCTTTCAGATTATTTGAATAGTTTCCTGACTGGCCTTACCCTTTCCCAGGTGAGAGAGAAACTTCTGGAGCAGATGAAGGTGGCAAAGAACGCTTATGATCGTCTGCTTGAACAGGCACTCAAATTGGGAGAGAAAGCCTTTTCCTCCATCGATGATACCGATGTCTTCATCGAGGGGAAGACAAATATTCTGAACGAGCCTGAATTCAATAATGTTTCGAGAATGACAGACCTCTTTCGAACTTTTGAAGAAAAAGCCACCATGTTGAAACTCTTAGATAAATTTTTGGATCCCAAAGGGGTTCAAATTGCGATCGGCTCGGAGAGCCAGGTTCAAGAAATGGAAACCTGTAGCTTAGTGACTTCCACCTACGGTTGTGCAGGACAGGTCTGGGGAGCTTTGGGAGTCATCGGACCTCGACGGATGAACTATTCCAAAATCATCCCCTTGGTGGATTATTCTGCAAGACTGCTGACAGAGATCTTAGAGCGGCATTTTCAATAAAATGAGGAGCCATCGTTATGGAAGGATCAGAGAAAAAAAAGATCCCTGTTAACTCGGAGCCATCTCCAGAAGGGGATGAAGAAAAAATATCAGAAATATTGACAGAAGAAAACCATCGAAAAAATAAGAAAAAAAAAGATGAGAAGGAGATTGAAGAACTGAAAAAGAAGCTGGAGGAAAAAGAGAAAGAGGCGAAGGAGAATTATGATCGCCTGTTGAGAACGGCAGCCGATTTTGAGAACTATAAAAAGAGAGCGACGAGAGAAAAAGAAGATTGGACCAAATTTGCCAATGAGGATTTGATCAGGGCGATCCTCCCTTTTGTCGATAATCTGGAGAGGGCGGTCAATCACGCTCAAAAGGTAGCGGACACTGGGGTATTAGTGGAAGGAGTTCGATTAACGATTCAACAACTCCTCCAGGCCCTTAACAAGTTTGGCCTTTCTTCCTTTGATTCGGTTGGAAAGCCTTTCGATCCAGCCATGCACGAGGCCATGTTGGTCGTGGAAACAGATAAACATGAACCCAATCAAGTCGTGGAGGAGTTCCAGAAGGGCTACCTCTTGAATGATCGACTCTTAAGACCGGCAACCGTTTCCGTGTCGAAACCTCCGGAGAAAGAGGTCCAGACATCGGAATGATTTTGAATAAATTTTAAGGAGGGGGAATTAAAATGGCTAAGACAATAGGAATTGATTTAGGGACAACCAACTCAGTGGTGGCAATCATGGAGGGAGGGGATCCCATCGTTATCGCCAACCAGGAAGGGAGCCGAACCACACCCTCTGTGGTTGCCTTTACAGATAAGGGCGAAAGGGTGGTAGGGCAAATTGCTAAACGTCAAGCGATCACCAACTCTGAAAATACCATCTTCTCAATTAAACGACTGATGGGAAGAAAATTTTTAGACTCTGAGGTTCAGAAAGATCTGAAGATCCTTCCCTATAAAATTGTCGAAAACAAGAATGGGGATGCATGGGTCAGGGCGAGGGATAAGGAGTATAGCCCCCCTGAAATCTCTGCTTTCGTCCTCCAGAAGATGAAGGAGACAGCAGAGGCCTATCTCGGTGAGAAGGTGACCGATGCCGTGATTACTGTTCCCGCTTATTTCAACGACAGTCAGCGTCAGGCGACGAAGGATGCAGGACGAATAGCAGGCCTGAATGTCATTCGAATCATCAATGAACCAACAGCCGCTTCCCTCGCCTATGGTCTCGAAAAGAAGAAGGATGAGAAGATCGCTGTCTTCGACCTGGGTGGTGGAACTTTTGATATCTCCATCCTCGAGTTGGGGGAAGGTGTCTTCGAAGTTAAATCGACCAATGGAAATACCCATCTGGGTGGAGATGACTTTGACCAACGTGTCATCGACTACTTAGCGGATGAGTTCAAAAAAGATCAGGGGATTGATCTGAGAAAAGATCGAATGGCCCTTCAAAGGTTGAAGGAGGCTGCCGAAAAGGCAAAGATTGAACTCTCCAACATGATGGAGACGGACATCAATCTACCCTTTGTCACGGCCGACGCCTCAGGGCCAAAGCATCTGAACATGAAATTGACCCGGGCCAAATTGGAAAAGCTGACAGAGGATCTCATTGAAATGGTTGAAGGGCCATGCCGGCAGGCTCTTGGCGATTCTGGACTTTCAGCCAGGGACATTGATGAGGTGATCCTCGTTGGCGGAATGACCCGGATGCCCAAAGTTCAGGAGAAAGTGAAGCAAATCTTTGGAAAAGAACCCAACAAGAGCGTTAACCCTGATGAGGCCGTAGGGATTGGTGCGGCGATTCAGGCTGGAGTCCTGAAGGGTGAGGTGAAGGATGTGCTTTTACTTGACGTCACCCCACTCTCCCTTGGGATTGAAACGCTCGGTGGTGTCTTTACTAAACTGATTGAAAGAAACACTACCATTCCATCGAAAAAAAGCCAGATTTTTTCCACGGCATCGGATAGCCAACCTGCCGTGACGATCCATGTGCTCCAGGGCGAAAGAGAGATGGCCGCTGATAACAAAACACTCGGTCAATTTGAATTGGTAGGGATTCCACCCGCCCCCCGAGGCATTCCGCAAATCGAGGTAACCTTTGATATTGATGCCAATGGAATCGTCCATGTCGCGGCGAAAGATCTTGGAACGGGTAAAGAGCAATCGATACGAATTACTGCTTCCAGTGGTCTCAACGAAGATGATATCAAAAAGATGGTCAAAGATGCTGAGGCCCATGCAGCAGAAGATAAGAAGAGGCGTGAGCTGGCTGAAGCGAGAAACCAACTCGATACCCTTATCTATTCGACCGAGAAATCCTTAACGGAATACGGCGACAAGGTCGATTCCGGAGATAAACAGAATATCGAAGAGGCGATCGCCAAAGCGAAAAAGGCGATGGAGACGAGCGACCTGAGCGCCATCAAATCTGCCCAGGATGAACTTACCCGTTCTTCCCATAAATTGGCAGAGGCAATGTATGCAAAGGCTTCTCAAAAAGGAGCTGCGGGACCCGGTCCGGAAGCTGGCCCTCAAGAGGGTCCTCAACAAAAAGCAAAGGACGATGTCGTCGATGCAGATTTCGAGGATGTGGGTAAAAAATAACTCGGTTACAAAACCTTTTTAGAAAAGGCGATGGAGATTCCATCGCCTTTTTTGTTAATCATCCCCCTTCATCCCCCTTTATAAAAGGGGGACTTACTTTTTCTCTCCCTTTACTAAAGGAAGGGGTGAGGGATTAGGGATACATTTGATTTTATCCTCCACCGGTGTTAGATTTTAGACCATTCTAGCGATCTTAAGGAAAAACAGATGTGGAAATTTTTTGAAAAATTAAAAAAGGGCCTTTCAAAAACCCACCAGGGGTTCGTAGAAAAGATTGATCAGCTCTTTCTTGGGAAAAAGACTATCGATCAAGAAGTCTTGGATGAGTTGGAAGGTCTTCTTTTCGAAGCGGATTTGGGAGTGAAGACATCTCATCAATTAATAGAGGGCGTAACCCAGGGGCTCAAAAGGGGAGAACTTCAGGAACCTGAAAAGGTAAAAGAGTTTATTAAGCAAGAGATCCTTCGGATCTTAAAATCAGGGGAGAGGCCTCTCTCCATTGACTTCTCTCAGACAAAACCATTTGTCTTCATGGTGGTTGGAGTCAATGGCGGTGGTAAAACGACCACCATCGGGAAGGTCGCCCATCAATATTCGTCGCAGGGGAAGAAAGTCCTGATCGGTGCGGCGGATACCTTTCGGGCTGCCGCAGTCGAGCAGCTTGAGATCTGGGCAAATCGAGTTGGAGCTGATCTGATTAAACAATCCAAAGGGTCAGATCCCTCTGCCGTAGCCTTTGACTCCATCCACGCTGCCAAGTCCAGAGATATTGATCTTGTCTTCATTGATACAGCGGGAAGGCTTCACACAAAGGTCAATCTGATGGAAGAGTTGAAGAAGGTGAAACGGATCGTTAGCAGAGAATGCCCGGGTGCGCCGCACGAGATCCTCCTCGTCCTCGACGCCACGACAGGCCAGAATGCAATCTCTCAGGCGAAAATTTTCAACGAGGCTATTGGTGTGACAGGCATCGCTCTTACCAAATTAGATGGAACAGCCAGGGGAGGAATCATTGTCGGAATCACAGAAGAGCTGAAAATTCCAATTCGATACATCGGCGTGGGAGAAGGGATCGATGACCTGAAGGAATTTAACGCTACCGAATTTGTCCAGGCTCTTTTTTAAATTCCGGAGCCTTTTATCAAACATAGATACCATTCCGGCCCCGAACTTCACCGAGAAGCTCCCATACAGGTACTCCCACTTAAATTTTCCTCAATCTCTGGCACTCATATGTTATCGTAGTTCTAAGAAAATTTATCCATCGTCACATGATAAATCGATCAGGATCGTTGGGGAAAATGAAAAACCCTAAAATTCATTTCATTCTAACTTTCCTTTTATTTACCTGCTTGCTGATGGGTTGTGTCCATGTCCCAGCACCTTACCGGCCAAACAGCTGGCTTAGTAGTCCGATTGACCTGAAATCCATTGCAGACAATCCAAGTCAACCTCTTCTCCAGATAATTATTGTGTACGGACCGGCGTGGTGCCACCACTCCGCTTTACGGTTGGTCTGTCCGGATCGACCGGTTCTGTTTTGGGACCCTGGCGGCAGTTACGGCATCTTTCATCAAGAGGACATAAGAAACAAAGATCTAATCCTGATAAATCCCCCTGATCTTGAATCCTATCTACATCCTGGGAGACATCGACATAGAATTGTGGAGCAAGGTCAAGGCGAAGGCGACCTTAGAGCGCAAGACCATGCGCGAGGTCATCTTCGAGAGTCTTAAATGGTATATGACGCCGATGGAGACCAGTCACGATAAAAGAAGAAAGGGGAAAAAGGCGTATTAAAAGCCTTGACGCTCATTTGAAATGATCTTGGCTATCTTCCTGATGCCGCTATTGTCATCCATGGCAATTCGAGCGAATTGACTTCGGTAGCAGTTCAGGTGCTGGATCTAAACCTGGACTTTAGGATTATTGGCGAGTTCGTCGAGGAGGTTTTTAATAATCCATTCGAGAGATTGATCTCCTCGGCGTCCATTTAGGGTGTGAAGAACGGACATCAAGGTAGAGCGAGATAGCTTCCCTTTTCCCTCAGTCAAAATCTAACTGAGGGACTATTTTTTCAATAACATTTTTCTTGACATGAAATTTCAGAGGTGTATAATAAAATCAGAAAATCAATAGACAGGAATGGATCACCTTCATATTTCTAATTTAAACAGTGGTTATGGCTTTTGCCGGTTTTATCGGACCAAAGTTTACCCACTGTCTCGGTCTGATCAGTAAAGAATAATTACAATAATAATCTGCGAGGGCCGTGGGTAAATGGAATTTAACCACGGCCCTCTATATTTTGAGCCGTGGGGAACTTATTCTCACGGCTTTTTTGTCCAGCGTCATTGCTTTAAATGGGCATTGTGGTTTTAATGCCAGGCTATACGAGGCTGTCCAGAAGGACTACGAAACATTCAGGCAGGATATGCTCGAATGGCGTGTTGCCTTGAGTCATGAGTGGATGGTAGGGGAAGCCGTGACCCCTTCGGGAGAGTAATAAAGGACAAAATTATGGATACTCTGGGGACTAATCAGGAACATCTTGAATCTATTAAGTCTCGTTTATCGGAGAAAAGATTTAATCTCTCCTCCGAAGACGTGAATGGGGTAATTGGTCTGATTAAAGATGAAATTGGTTACTGGTATGTAAAGCAATTGATCACTCAGGTCGAAAAGATCCTTGACATTGATCCTTCCCTTACGGAGAGTGAGATTCTCCAGCTCGTAGCGAGAACCGTCGTGGAATATCTTGGTGCGGAGACTGCAAGCATACGGATATATGATTCTGAAAAGAAGGAGATGGTCCCTTATGGGTCTTACCCCAGCCCTACTGAAGATCACGAGGAGGTAATCCCTTTTGAAAATACGATCGCCAGTGAGGTGGTCAAAACCCGTCAAAGTTACTTGGTACCCAATATCTTAAAAGAAGAGAGATACAAGAATAAGGAGAAGGTTGAAAAACTTGGAATTCGTTCGATGCTGGCCGTGCCGATCTACCTTCACCGTTTTTCTAAGGATGTCGATACAGAGGGAGTCCTCCAGATCTATTATAAAGAGGAAGATAAGGTGTTTACCCCGCTGGAGGTCGAGATTGCGGAGATGTTTTCAAGACGGGTGGGTTATGTCATTGCTTTAAAGAAAATTAATTATCTTCATAAATTGAATGTGACCAAGGACAAGATTTCGGAGCATGTCTACGAGAAATTAGCCAGAGGTGAAGGAATCAGGATGAAGGATCTGTTCAACTCGGTCATTCCAGAATTGGTGGACATCTTGAAGATCCAGAGGTGTTCCCTCTTCTCAATCACGGAGGATCGAGAGCAGATTATCCTGGAGGCTGGATATCCAGAAGCCGGACATGGAATTGGAAATGTCCGTTCTGTGAAAGAAGAACTTTATGCAAAGGTGATTGTGGACCAGACAGGGCCTTTCGGTAGTTTTGAAAATGAGAAGATCTACGCCCATTATATCCTTATTACCAATCCCAAGGAAACCCTTCTCCTTCCCTCAGACATCAAATATTTCCTAGAAACTCAGCAAATCAATTCGGTTCTTTATATTCCTTTAAGAATGGATGAAACCGTCAAATACTTCCTCGTCTTTGATGCTCAAGCCCATCAACAGCGATTTACAGAAGAGGAGATCAACATCTTAACCTTCTTTGGCAAGGAATTGACGAAGGGGGTGAAACTGGAGAAGATGGATGATATCCTTCATGATTTTAAGAACCCCGCCATTGCAGTGGCAGGCTTTGCCAAAAGAGTCCAGAAGATTCTTAAAGAAGGAGCCTATCCTAAGAATGAGAAAGTGGATCAGGCGTTGGATATTCTCTTGAAAGAGACATCCCGTATTCAAGAATTGGCACTGACCCTTCGTATGAGGGGTAAGGAATCGATCGTTGATCTAACCGAAGTATTGAAGAGGCGATTTCTAATCAATGAAGAAACCCTTAAGGAGTTGAATGAAGGGAACATTCAATTGATTGAACGAGAGTTGGAATCTCCTTTATGGGTTCGATGCTTTCCCCTGCATATTGAAAGAGTAATAGATAATCTCCTTAACAACGCTTCCAATGCAATTCATGAAGAAGGAGGAGGAGAACTTTCTATTCGATCCTGTCGTAAGACCCCCTGGGGCGTGGTCGAGATCAGTAATACGGGTCAGATCTCGGAAGAGGAAAAAGATCAATTTATTCTTGGGGAAGGCAGAGGGAGGGGGCTTCACATCTGTACCCGATTGGTCACAAATATGAGAGGAAAAATGTGGGCAGAGTCTAGGGAGGGGCAGATCACATTTAGTATAATGTTGCCTCTTGTCGAAAACGATTCATGGTGATGCTTCGGCGCCCACTGTGCTCCATCGGCTCAGCGAGGTATCCAGCGCTGAGAAGCTGATACCTTTCAAAAAGTGCCTGAAGAGAGCCATCTGGGTTTATGAATGCTGTTTTATTTTCTTTTTCAAATACTACAGCATAGCTTTTTCAATTCTCCCCCGCATAGCAGAGGGTTTAGCGAAGAAATTAACTAGACAAAAAAGTTGCACAGAGCCTTTTAGGCTAACAGAATATGCCCGTAAGAACTCTAGACGACTTCTTTGTGGGCTTTTTTTAAGGCGAAACCAAAGCTCTTTTGGAGGTTAAGATGGCGATTACAAGGCAAGGCGGCAGGAGAAAAGGTGATATAGAGAAAATCAAAATTGGAGGGGCAAGGGATAAGAAACAGGAAGTAACCGTCCGCCATGAAGCTATCCCCCAAAAGAAAGCAAGCTCAGTGTGGAGCCAGTATGAAGAATTTGCAGCAGAATGGAGCGAGACTTTTATAACAAAGAAAAGGAAATCCAAAACAAGGAAAATGAATATGAATATTTATGTAGGAAAATTTTATTCCTCCTCGTATAGAGTGTCTGAATGAGGATTTCTGGAATGTTGATTATTATTCCGTTGGTCCTTATTATGTCATAAATCCCTTTCTTCCAATTATTGCTTTTCATAAGTAGATTTAGTAATAGGTGATAATTGAAGTTTAATATTCCGCGGATAGAAATTGGTCACTATAATTCCAGAAGGCGTATTAATATTTTTTTCAGACAAGGGAATTTGATTCATCCCAGAATGGGCGTTTGAGAGATTGATTTCCACTCTCATATGGTCGGGCTTTACAGAGGAAAGAAGTCTTTGCGAACCCCTGAAGCGTACATTTACCTCCCTAGGCGGTTCCCCCACAATTACCAAATTCTGAGGTATGCTATAGTGAAGCTACGAAAAAGCAAGAAGGGCAAGCCGATCTGGAATATCTTCAAGTAGGTGTTTTGTTTTTTCTATGATGGGACGAGACAGCTCAAGCACTCTCTTGATTTAAGAACACTCGTTTATCCCTTCCTTTCTGGTATGGGTATCGTAATAACAAAAGTGGTTAGTTTGAACGCCTGGTCATTCTGTACTTTTATGTCTCCATTACAAGCTTTAATTGTCGCAAAGGCGGTAGCTAAACCCAAACCGGTACCCGCTGCTTTAGTAGTGAAAAAAGGATTGAATATCTCTTGGAGAATTTCCTCATCAATGCACCCACCCGTATTGGCAATGGAAACCTTGATCTCGTTTCCTTCTTTTTTGCTTTTAATGAGTATCTCTCCCTCTGCCTCGATCGCCTCAACGGCGTTGCGCAAAATCGAAGAAAACATATCTTCGATCTCAGCGGGATCGACAAGAACGGCTGGAATCCCTGAGTCTAATTGGAGACTAACCCTAATATTTTTCGTACCAATTAACTCCGGAATTAATTTCTCAACCTCTTTTATAACCTCATTAATTTGGGTTTCGGTAAGCTGAACTTTTTTAGGCGCAGAAAAACTCAGCAATCCGCTGATTACGGCGTCCAGCTTATCGGCCCCTTCGATAATGTGCGAAGCATTATCTTGGCACAGAGGATCTTTCAATTTTGCCAATCTTCGGGCAAAACCGCCAATCACTACCAGAGGATTACGCAGTCGGTGGACAGCTTCAGCAGCTGCCTGCCCCAAAAACATTAAAGTCTTCTCCTCCCCTCTTTCTTTATGAATTAAATCTCTTTCTAAAACTATGCCGACAAAATTGCTCAAAACCACACAGAAGTATATCTCTTCCTGGATAAGAGTTTTTCTCTCGCCCGTCGCATCAATGACAATCACACCAATTACTTTATCTCGCACCAATATGGGGATAAACAAAATCGCATTAATGCCTCGATGGTAGATCAATTCTCGACTGTGCCAGGTGCGTTTATCATGCAAGGGCTCGGTAATTAAAAGATAAGACTTACTCCCAACCACCTCTTTTAGCGCTCCTAAATCCTTGAAAGAGAATTTCATGCCTACCCCATGCTGATTTTTTGGTTCTCCGGCTAACAATACCACTATCTCTGGCTCAGGAAAAACTTTAAAAATAGCGCATCTTTTCACCCCAAGAGTTTCGATAGTCTGATGGATTAAAAATTCCAACATTTCCTCAAATTCAAGTTTATTAATTTTTCCAAAAATCTCAACTAAAGCCTCCAGTTTCCCCTTGTCTAATTCTTTGTGTAAATTTACTATCGCCATTTTCTCCTTAGCTCCCTTTCTAATTTCTTCCTTTTATTTTCAAATTTTTAATGAACGAAAACCTAGTCACTAAATATTAAATCGTATGTTCACCCCTGATGGAAGAGAGATGATAGTGTCCTAATAGGTGTATTTTAAGGCACTCTACGTTGTTCAGATAGTTTTTTCTGGTGACTACACGTACCTCCCCGATGAGGTAAGGCCATAGGCATTCCCATGCCTTCTTCGCTGCAACATTGGTCAACCTCTTTTCTGCGAAAACGGGATCAATAACGGTTCCTGCGGCCACTATAATCCATTCGCCCTCCCCCCGCCCTCCAGATCTTCCCCGGTCGGTGCGAGGACGTGCCTCGTTCACACTCATCTGCTTGCCCATTAGTTCCTTCCCATTAAGGCTCTTAATCGCCTCTTGGGCTTGAGCCTGTTCAAGCATTTCTACAAAACCAAACCCGCGAGGTTGGCCACTATATTTATCCTTAACGATTCTTACTGAGGTTACCTGGCCGAAGGATTCAAAAGCCTGTCGAAGATTTTCCGCTGATACATCATATGATAGATTTCCAACATAAATATTCATGATCATTCTCCTTATCTTGAATCCTTTTAGTGCTCGATGAAACTCCTTAGTTTATCGGCCCGGCTGGAATGCTTCAACTTCCTTAAGGCCTTGTCCTCAATCTGTCGGATCCTTTCCCGGGTAAGTTCAAAGTACTGTCCCACCTCATTAAGGGTATGGTCGTGCTTCTCTCCGATCCCGAACCGCATCCTCAAAATCTTCTGCACCTTGTCCAGAGACACCCCCATTTTTTCAGCGATTTCCTCCAGAGTGGGTTCTCTTCCATTCTGCTGGACCAGGGTTCGAGAGGTTCGGTTCAGTTTATTGATGATCTCGTTCATATAGAGAGGAATACGAATGGTCCGGGTTTGATCGGAGATGGCTCGTGTAATGGCCTGCCGAATCCACCATGTTGCATATGTACCAAACTTGTAGCCTCGCTGGTATTCGAACTTGTCCACTGCCTTCATTAATCCAATATTTCCCTCCTGGATCAAATCCAGAAACGAAAGTCCCCAATTGATGTGTCTCTTGGCAATGGAGATGACCAATCTCAGGTTGGCCTTTACCAATTCACTCTTGGCTTCTTTGGCCTTGGCCTCCCCTTTCTCAATCGCCTTCACTGCCTCTTTGATCTGATCCGAAGAAAGGCCACATTCCACCTCCATTCTGCCTACCTTCCTTTTGACATTCCGGGCGATCCTGATCATCTCCTTCCAATCCTTTAGCTTTATTCTCACCTCAGCCATGGAAAAAGGTTTTCTCTTGGACACTTTCTTCTTGATCACCTTTAAGGACTTTCTGGCTTCCTGGACTGAGATCCCTAAATCCTCCTCATATTTTCTCACCTCCCTTATAGCTTTCCCCATCCGAATGTCCCACTGTTTCAACTTTTGTACAATTTTGTTGATCTGTTTTTCCCTCAAATTGATCCGCTTAAGGGCATCGCATATCTTGGTTCGTTTTTTCAAAATTGTTTCCTGAATCCTCTTTTTTGGAACTTCTTTACTTCTGAGTCTCAACTCTGCCTGGAGAATTCGAATACGTTCTTCTCCCCTCTGGATCTTATTGATCAAATTGAGAACTTTCTTCTTCTGGATCTGTTCTTCCTTAACACTCGTCTCTTCATCGTCGATCTCGTTGGTTACCTCTTTGATCTCTGTCTTTCCAGCACGAAGGGCGCCTCCGAGGTTGATGACCTCCCTGACAGCAATGGGACAATTAAACACCACGCTCAACACATCCCGTTTTCCGCTCTCGATTCTCTTGGCAATCTCCACTTCCCCTTCCCGGGTCAGTAAGGGAAATGATCCCATCTCCTTCAAGTAGATAAGAACAGGGTCCTTTGCTCTTCCAAAAGTCCCCAGTTCGTGTTCAACAACCTCTTCCTCTTCCCTCGCCTGAACATTCTCATTCTCCACTTTCAATCCCGGGAACTCGCTGGCCACATCGACGTCCAACTCATCGGGCAGGATCAAAGCATCTTCGTCCCGCCCTTGGCGGGACTCAGATCTGTAGAATCTTTTTGGAACCCGTTCTTTCAAACTTCTTGCCTTGTTTCTATTTCTTCGATTTCTTTCCACTTAAGTTTTTCCCATGGACCCTTGTAAAGAAGTCCATATTATTAAGGTAATACCCCATGTGCAACATCTCTACTGACATTGAATTTCTGAACAATCCTTTCATAGGATAAACTTTCCCCTTTTTTAAACTTGCCCGCAAGAATCATTTCCTTC
>Ga0315281_10010086_pt1 | contig 13055 bp, 22 predicted proteins | sample YL17G07_0_MG_FD_204540 | JGI IMG/M metagenome (GOLD analysis project Ga0315281, IMG submission 204540) | Sediment microbial communities from Yellowstone Lake, YNP, Wyoming, USA - YL17G07_0 | ecosystem: Environmental > Aquatic > Freshwater > Lake > Sediment | place: USA: Wyoming | collected... | reverse complement strand
CGGAGTACGCCTTCTGCCCCACGTGCGACCATATTTTTATACTCGGTCAGCGGGGCGTAATGGTGAGAGTTGTAGTCACCAAGCAGCTGACGCTGGAGGGGCTCACTGCATGACCGCTGAGGCTGCTAAGACACCATACACGAACCTGAAAAGATACGACCGCTGCGTTCGCTGCGGCAAGAGCGTTTACGTCGTCCATGTCCTACTGGGCGGTCTGTGCTTCGAGTGTTACGAAGAGCGCAACATCGAGGCTCTAAAGCAGCGAGAAAAAGACCTGGAGGCGCACCATGGCTGCACCTGAGAAAATCGCAGGCATCTACATCAGGGTCAGCACAGAGGAGCAGGCCAGCGGAGGGGTCAGCCTGGATATGCAGACCAACAAGTGCACGGAATTCTGCAAATTCAACGACTGGCGAAACTTCGAGGTCTATCGCGAAGAGGGCATAAGCGGCTCCTCCGCGGAGAACAGGCCGCAACTCCAGCGGCTGTTACAAGACGCTCGGGCTCATAAACTCAATGTGGTGCTCGTCTATAAACTCGACAGATTCAGCAGGAGTCTCAGGGACATTATCCTGATGATAGACGAGTTCAAAACCCTCGGTATCGACTTTGTGAGTTTCAACGAAAAGATAGACACGACCTCTTCAGCCGGCAAACTCATGTTTCACATCATAGGCGCGTTCGCTGAGTTCGAGAAGAACATCATCACAGAGCGCGTCGTTGCCAGCCAGGACGACGGCATGGAACACAACACCATTTCTTTTATGGGGGGACAGCCGTTCGGTTATCAACTTGTAGACGGAATTCTGAGAGTCGTACCCGAGGAGGCTGCGATTGTTAAAGAAATCTTTGACCTCTATGAAAAAGGGACCACCATGCGTCAAATCGTCGTAATAATGAAACGCGAATACCCGAACATAATCCCGAAGAGGAACACAGGCCTCAATAAATTCAACAGAAAGAAAGTTAACGATAATAAAAAGAAGGCATGGAGCTCGATGGCAATCTCGCAGATGCTTGGTTGCCACTACTACCTGGGGAAAAATCCGTACAAGGGTAGAACACTGCGCAGAGCCTGGGAGCCTATAATTACAAACGAGCAATTTGACAGAGTTCTCGATATACGCATAAAGCGCATACAGAAATATCAAAATCATTCGTTGCTCACATGGGAAAGCCAATCAAAAAAGAGCAGACCCGTGATTTACGGACTCATGAACTCCGCAGGCGAGATACATCCTGCAATTCTGAAACTGGGTCTGAATATCACAGATGATTCGCTCTGCCAGGCCTGGGCCAGCGGAATGAGCGATAATTCTATTGCGGCAAAATACGGTCTACACCATCAGAGCGTGAGGGACCGCCTGGACAACATAGGGGGGATGCCGCCTCGAGGCCGGAAATTCGGAAATAAATCCGAGGGGATACCACAGGAAAAAATAGATACGAAGGAACACTCACAAGGAGCTCCGGTATTCCTCCAGGAGTCGGCATGACTAATGCATACAAACGGAACCCATTTCTCGCCGAAAATGCCAGACGAATATTCGCACATCTGGACCGGGAGATGAACGGGAAGGGATATCTCTATTTCAAGGCGAAGCACTACACGCAAGAACTCCAGCTACCCTCCAAAAGAATAGGGCAATTAATAGCCCAGGCGCACAGAGAACAGAAGATACCTCCCAGACGGACGCTGGAAAAATATGATGTTCACGACGGACACCACATCACATGGTTGTACAAGAAGAGTTAGACCGAATCGAGGAAGATATAAAAATACAACTCGCTGAACTGCGCAAGAGAGTATCTGTTCTCGAAGAATCGCAGCAGCAGAGACAGCGAAAGAACACGCCGGTACTATGCGCTCAACTGTCGGCATTCCTGGAGTCCGGGACAGGCAACATGTCCACTCAGGACGTAAGGTTATCTCTGGACCTGGAGTACAGAGAGCAGGCGTTGAGAATTATGCGGCGTCTGGCAGATGCACAGCCGGCACGTTTTGTATTCTCCCAGGTCGCAGGCACCTCTACAATTCGCCTGCGTAACATTCGCCAGCGTAACATCCGTAACAATGTGCGTAATGTTACGCCCCCTAAGTCTCGTTGAGTTGAAGGTTTTTTTGTTTCTCTTATAAAAACGAAAAAACGATAGGTGGCGAGTTAGTTAACGATATTTTGTAGCATCAAAAGGGGGCATCAAAAGGGGGATATGCAAGGGGGTAACAATGCCCGTAACATGTTACGGATGTTACGCGTAACAAAGTGGGGTTTGTTACGCCTCCAGCTGCATGAGAACCGTTTAAACCCCATAATCACAGATATAAAGTCGAGGGGATGGATAGGACGGGTAGTTCCTATCCATCATTCTCCGGGAGCAATGCCGGTGAAGAAATCGAGAAATAAACAGTCAAAAGAAAAATGCAACGGTTGCGGAAAGTTGAAGGTCATCTACAACAAAGGCGACCACATCTGCCGGGACTGCTGGGACCGGAAGAAGGGGGGTACTGTGGTATCTCCGGCCCCGAGTTCGTCTATTGTAGAGCATCCTACGAGGGAGAATCCCAAGATTTCCCATATTTTACCAGATTCTGCCAGAAATTCCCAGTCGGATTCCCATATTTTACCAGATTCTGCCAGAAATTCCCAGTCGGATTCCCATATTTTACCAGATTCTGCCAGAAATTCCCAGTCCGATTCCAAGGTTGCAGGAGAAGCCCCCCGCCTTGGTGCTAATCTGGCTGAACTGGAGCGCAGGCAGTTGTTGGGGTCGACCCCAACGCCTCCCGCAGCAGAAAAACAAGAAATAAACAAAGAGAAAGGCACGCTTAAAAAACTCGGAAAGTGGGCATATCTGGTAGTGGGAGCCATCATCATCGTAATTTTCCTTTTTGTGTTTTATGGACACATGAAATCAACATCGATAGCGGAGAAGGCAATTAAAAGAGAAGAGGAGGAGAGGAAAAAAAAGATGGAAACTAAAACAGTTTACGACTCAGCAACAGGAGATGTGATTACAACATGAACGGAGAAGCAGCAACAATACCGGAAGATAAGCTCGTCAGTATAAAAACGCTATTAGGCGACGTTAAACCGCCAGAACAGGAAACCGCAAAAACAGAAGTAAAAAAAGAGGCAGAGACAAAAACAACAGCAGAAGCACCGAAAACAGACGAGGGAGAAGAGGACTCCGGAGCTCCGCCCTGGGCGGGAGAGGACATAGACCTCGGCGAGATTATTGATTCCGGCATGGCTATTTTGATGAACGTCCTGGAGAACCCTGACTATACGCCAACAGGGGAAGATATCCGGAGCCTGCAATTCGGGAAAGCGCTGGAGGTAACAATGGGCGCATACGGCGCGAAGGTTCCGCCCTGGCTGCCTCTGCTGATCGCCGGTGCATTCCTGGCAATCTGCATTTTTTTGAAAGTCAAACGCAAGAAAAAAGAGGAGGAGGAACCAGCATGAGCGAAGAGAACTTGAAGAAAAAAGAGAAAGGCGGATTTATGAGGAAGCTTGCCGACGGTATCATTTCAGACTACGGCGCTAAATTCGAGGCGGAGGCGCGCAAGGAGGCTGAGAAGTTCCAGCAATGGCTCTCGGAAAACTTCCTTAGAATCCGGCAGGAGATTGCTCTTGTCTATCAAGAGGTAGAGGCAGTTAAAAAAGAGTTGCAGGAGTTGAAGAATGCAAAATCAGGAACCAATACCGCAAGCAGTTCAGATGATGCTAAAAGCACGTAGCATCGAAACTCAGATACAGCGGGCGGTAGAGCCTCTGATGCGAATGTACCACATCCGGCTCATTCGATTCGAAAATAACAAGTTTGAGATAAGGTACTGATGATTGAGAACCGCCGCATCCTCGTTATCGGCAAGTCAGGCAGCGGCAAGTCATGGCTCGTTGAGTACATCCTTGAGAGAGATATAATAGACAATGAGAAGAACTTTCTAATCTTCGACCCCAAGGGCGGCGAACATAACGGCTTCCTCGATTTTCCCGGTGCCCGGGTCCTCATAGTGGGACGCGAGGTATTCCCGCATGTTAATAACGAATTCTGCGTAGGGCTGCTGCGCATGTACAAACGCCTCATAGTTATCCCGAACATGCTTGACTTCGCGGAGATTCGCAAACTGATGGACTGCATGAGCTACGCAGCCCTCCAGGTCGGAAATCTTGTCGTTGTACTGGAAGAGGCGCAGCTTATCTATCCGCATAACCAGACGTTGAAGTGGAGCGAGATACTCGTCACCTCGGGCCGGTCTAATCACATTGACGTTATCATTGTCACACAGCGCCCCAGCGAGATAGACAGCACGGTTGTCTCGCAGTGCAACATCCGCTTTTTCTTCCAGATGGACGACGAGCCGGACTTAGAGCGCGTGAAATCCCTTTTGAAAGATGCGAAGAAACTTCTCCCCGAGTTGCGCCCGAAGCAGTGTTATTATCGCAACTACCTCACAGGCGAGAACGGCTTTATAGACACCTCAAAATACGAGAAAGAAAAAGTGGTAGGGCACAGAGGATGACAAAATTCCACTTCTGGTTTCCATGGAAATTATACAAAGAGGCTGAGCAGCTGGTGAAAGAGGGACGATATCAGAACATGAGCGAACTTGTTAGAGATGCAGTCCGAAAACTGATAGATAAAACTGAGTAGAAAATTCCAGTAAGCACAGGCTTCTTATGTCTCTTTTGTGCGCCTCTTGTGCTCTCTTTGTGTGCCTTTTGTAACGCCTTGCTTTATGCTCTACACTCTGCACACATACTTATCAGAGGTAAAAAATGCCTGCAAAAGAAATTGGATTAACGGTCGCAGGGGTTGCCGTCGGAAATCTTGCTCCACGAGCGGCAGCGGCAGGAATCGACAAGGTCGTGACTTTTGCCTACACCAAGATAATAGTAGCAGCTGTTGTCCTGGTGCTGGCGCTGGTAGTCGCGTGGAAGTACAGCAAAGGCAGAACCTTCATGATAGGTGTCGGAGCAGGTGCAGCAGCCCTCGTAATAGAGGAAGCTGTGAAGCTGGCCGGAGGCGGAGAATGGGTCGAATAACAATCTCTAACTTGAGCACTGAGAAAGGAGTCACTCTTAAGACCAACGTCGCCAATGAATACTCGCCTATTCTGGAACTGAAAGCGCCCGCGTCTATGGTCTATATCCTCAATGATAAAGTTCCACTGAGGATGAGGCTGAATGCTGCAGGACCTACTGAGCTCGGCGCTGACACGGACATAGTGATTGCAACGCAGAGACCCAACGAGGTTATAGCGACGCAGAAGTGCAGGATTCCATATCGAGTTTTCAAGAACATCACAGACGCAGACCAGCTCAACGTGAACACAGAGCCACGCAGGGCAATCAACATACCCGAGGGCAGACTGGTGATACCGGAAGACAGCAAACTGGTGATACTGGCGAAGGCAACGGCAGTCGTGAGCTGGGCGGTTTCGTACCTGGAGCTCGAGATAGACGAGATTGTGAAGCCTGCATAAGCTTCCGGTCTCGATAGAAAAGAGGAAACATGGAAACACTGAAACTTTCAGACTTCACGCTGACGGACAGCATACAGAACGCGGAGATTACGATAGCTGAGTTTGAAGTTCCGCGCGGCGCAGCATACAGAATCCCACAGGTGCCTTTCGAGCTAATTCTACCAGTGAAAGAGGGCCCCATCGATATTACTACAGGCGGAGGAATAACCTCCAAGGTCATAACCACGACAAACAACATAGCGGATAACGCCAGATTGCCGGATGCGCAGGAAGTGCTTGTATTTGTCCATGCCGGCACGGCAGAGGCATCCGCGACGCTATGGCCTACCTATACCGTCACCCGGCCGAAAACAATCACCTTGACAGGCCTCACTGCGGCCACGACATACACCGCATGGGTCTACTACATCAGCGACGAGGGGAAGCTCAACATAATCGCAACGACGAACAACGGAGGGCGCAAGAAAACGCTCTATATCAGCCGCATAGGCTCTCTCAATCTTGTGGACCAGTACGACCAGAGGACCGCGCCTAAGATGTCTAACTGCATCATGCTGCCTGAGAAATTCAAACTCAAAATCGTGGCGAAGCTTACAGCAGTTCCGCAAATCAACTGGTCCGGCACACTCGATATCGCCAGGACGAATGCTTTACTGGAAATCCCATTTGAGCGCCGGTCGATAGTCCAGGTTACGGCAGACGTTCGCAAACAGATAGAAGCCTCAATGGTGGGCTAAGGGGCCTACATGGCCCCGGATATTTTTACAGTTGAAATCGACGGGAAGCAGTACACCATAAACGGGGACACAGCAACACCGGCAGTTTTGGAAAAAGAGGTGACAACAGGAGAATTGTCGCAGAGCAGCCAACCTTCCTCTCAACTTTTCGGGATGAAGATTTCGGAGATTTTGCAGATTGCTACTCTGCTCGTGCTCATTATCCTCCTCATTGTTGTCTGGAGGAAAAAATAAGATGGTGCTGAAAAAGACCGGCGAGGAATACGGGGACCTGAAAACTAAGCAGACATTCAAAACAGTCGGAGAGCTACAGCAACACAGGGAGAAGAGCAAGAAGGAGGAGAAGTGACATTAGAAGAGACTTTGATAAAAATTTTGGACATCTTCTCGACTATATATCCGAAGTCAGACTCCACCCTGGTGTTTGAGTCCGGTACGGTGACTATAGCCACCCTGTCATACGCCAGGCTTACGTTCACAGTCGCTGCAGGCTTCAAAGCACGTCTCAAGAAGTTATACGCAGACCCGCGGCTTCTTGACTACACCTGGGAAGTCGGAGGTGTCACCTACAGGTCCAACGAAGTGGAAGTTGACAAGCCTATCGATGTTTTGCCAGGGGAAACGATTGCGCTTTACATCGCGAACACAGGACCTATAGACCAGACGCTGGATTACTTCATCAGAGGGTGGGGGGACGCGCTCACCTCGGGAGGGAGCTCATGAGTTGGTTGGACGACCTGGTTGACTTCTTTATCAGCATCGAACAGGCGAAAATAGGCGTAGAGAGCGCTGTCTACAACGAACTGAGCAGCGCATTCGGCTATACCGTTGCATGCGCAAAAGACACACTGGGAAAACTACAGATAGATTTAGCAGGAGCGCCGCAGGCGGTCACTACTTATTTCACAAAGTTAATTAATTCGGGGTGGGTCTATGGCGGTACTTTCCAGGTGCCGATTGTAGGCGCAAGTGGGACGAGTCTATTCTCACCATCGCTCGGCATCATCGTACCCTACTATGGTTCACTTCAGCAGTTAAAAGATGACATGCCGAATCTCGTCAGCGGTCAGAAAATCGCTATAAGGGAAGAACTTCTAAAAGAACTCGGATATGATTTCACAACTGTTAAAACCGGTGACAATGTTCCCGTCGGCAGCGGCGGCTCATGGGTAGAACTTATACTCGGAATCGTCGGGAGCGTGGGCTGCGGAATTATCTCACTCTTCACTTTGGAAATCACAGCTCCACTTTGCATAGCCGGCGTATGGGGCGCTGTGGTTATAGCGGAGGTCACGAAGCAACCGGACGCTGCGGTAGTCTCAGAAACCGACCAGTACCAGATTGTCAAGACTGCCGACAATCGCACCGTCAAGATAGACAAGACTACCGGCGAGACAACAGAGATAGGTTCAGCAACCGGGACGCCTCTCAGCACGATTTTCGAGGCGGTCAAGTGGGCCATCATTGCGGTAGTTATCGTAGTCTGCATTCTCCTGCTCGTCAAATTCTTCCCGAGAGGTGAGAAGTAAATCATGAGTTCAAAACGCAGCAATCCGGGTAAGACTTCCGCGGGTGCTGTAGTGGTACTACTCGCAATCGTTGCAGTTCTGATTATAGTCTACATCTTCAGAGACAAGATAACAGCGTTTTTAACAGGCAACACCAGCACGACAGGAACAGGAGGCACAGGCAACACCAGCACGACAGGAACAGGAGGCACAGGCAACACCAGCACGACAGGAGGCACCAGCAGTACAGCAGGAGGCACAGGGTCTATATCTTCATCCCTGGCCGCTGCGCTCGCTAAACAGGTTACAGCAGTGCCATCTTCAACGTCATCGGCTCTGTTGGCAACGCCGGCCCCGAGTACACCCGTAGGCCCAGCTACGCCATCGATAAAACCACCATCGACAGCAATTCCGACAGGGGCCGCAGAGACCGCATTAGGTTTGATGAACTTCTACTTTGAAGTGGAAGTTGCAGGGAAGCCGCGCTCGGGAATGAGAATCGATGTAGCAGGCGTGGACTATCTGACAGTCGGAATTCTGTACACGTCCTCAAATGGAATCGCAAACTTCCTGAAAAATGTGCCGGGGAGATACGGATATGTCGTTTATTATAATTCTAAAAAGCAGACAGAAGGAATAGCTAACTTCACGTGGGACGGGCAGACATTCGTGATAGGTCTGAGCGGGGTGACGTAGATGAAACCAACTGTCCTAAACCTGAATGCCTCGCAGTTCGGGGAACTCCTGAGCGTACCGATTACAGGCAATAACTTCACGCAGCTATGTTTTCAGACCCTCATAGCGCTCAACGATGCTACTGTGATAGGATTGCTGCGCAGCCTCGGAGATGCCGGCGCATCGCCGGCGAATACGACAGGGAAAACGCTGCTTCAGCTGCTCACCGAGATTCTGGCGAAAGAAACCTTAGTAGAGTTGGACATTACAGGAGAAGATTTTGCGACTGAGACAACACTCTCAGCACTCGCAGTATTGCTCGCCGCAAGGATTCCTGCGAGTCCAGCGACGGAAGGGACTCTCGCTACACTATCCACAGAGGCAACTTTAGCATCTGTCCTCGCTGCGCTCGGACCACTCGCAACGGAAGCAACAGTAGCATCCATTCTCGCTGCATTCGCACCACTGGCAACAGAGGCAACACTTGCATTACAGTTAGACGTCATGCTTTCAACGAGGGCACTTGAAGCAGGTGGAAATCTTGAAACAATCGCAGGAATAGATTTTGCGACTGAAACGACTCTCGCAACTCTCCAGAAGAAAGCAACATCTCCAACGATTTTAAACAAGACGCTTACGAATGCAGACACCGAATACGACCAAGCACTTCCAGCAGACACAAAGAAATTCACAATGCAGTGCAGGACTACTTACGACGTTAGATTTGCGTTTGAGACTGGAAAAGTAGCAACGCCAACGGCACCGTATGCAACGATGAAGGCAAGTAATCCATACACTGAAGAAAATCTCGAAGCGTCTATAACAATATATCTTGCATCTGCACAAGCCGGAGTCGTGGTTGAAATAGTATGCTGGACGTAGACCATGAGATACAAAAAATTCAGATTCGGAAATGCAACGAGTATTTTAATGGGCTTCGGAGGGGGTGGCGGAGTTACACCACATGCACCTACGCACAGGACACTCGGCGGGGATACGCTGAACTACATACCTCCCTTCCCCGTTATCCAAAACAACACTGTAACGACTGATGGTGATAGAGGATTGGGTCTTGACATCTTAGCAACCAAGATAACAGCAAACTATACGGGGAGAATCGACACGCTGAGAATATTGTTGCCATCTGCGAGTGTTCCACCAAATCTCAAATTAGCGATATATTCCGATGATGGTTCAAACCATCCGCTCGCACTCCTTGGAAATACCGCAGACCATGTTGTGACGGGTGGAGTATCTACGTTTGAGGATGTTCCTCTAATATCTGGAGTGGATGTAGTCCCTACAATATATTGGATTGCCGTACATCAGCTATCCGGATTTGCAGTGCGTAGTGTCTCCTCAGGCAATGGAAACGATTATGGTGCAGTACCTTACGCAAACCCCTTCCCGAATCCTTGGACGGGAGGCTCACCATTGTGGGAGCATACAAGTGGCATGATATATATCGGGTCAGCACCGAGGGCGGTGGAATGATGGCGTTGGTGATGGTTGATGAATACCTGTGGGACGAGTATCTAAGGGAAATAAAGGCAATTAAAGAACAATTGGGATTGACAAAACAGCAAGTACCTGCGGACGATTGCACAGGTACAAAAGACGTGTTCACGCTCACGAATCTGAAAAGTCTCCAAGCAGAGGTGGAGACAATAAAGAAAATCCCAGTCATAGCGGAGAGTCTGGGAGTGAAATAAATGTCTGTTTTGTCGCTTGAGTGGTACCAGAGCGGGAATACGTATGCCCGAATTGATGGCACTATAGTGGTTGACATGATGGTTGCGCCATCTCCATACGTCAGCCTTGCGTCTTCATTTGCAGGTTTTTTTACAAACACGATGAATTACATTATCTCACATAAAATATATATCGAGATTGTTGGAAACCGAATGTCATCAGTTGGAACGGGAGCTCTTGGTATACCAGATTATATCTCGGCAACGTCTGGTTTCAAACCCATCAGTTCTGATGATATTTCTCTCACGTATATAGGAACTTTGCACACGAGCACAGGAATCTCTTACGACAAACTTTCGACGTATGCGAGCGAACTCGTGACATACCTCAAGACAAAAAACATAAAAACCGTCAGTGACTTGACATCTTCGACAGGCACATCCGAAATCAAATCTTTTTTCTCTCTTTCCGACGACTTCGACACGATGCTTCCGGTGTGGGCCATCACGCTGAAGGTTTCGACTTCGCAGTTATCGGCGCTCAAGTCGTGTATTGTCTCTGCACTTGAGACCGCAGGCATAACCGCAGGTACAATGAACACGACTGACGCAATGCTCGTCGTGAAACGCTATTTTCCGCCCACTTCAAACGACGTCATCCAGTTAGCGCCTGTGCTCGCAAACGCCCTCGGTGTGGACGCAAACATCATAACTGAAAATTGCACTCACATCACCGACGTTCTATCTTCAAAAAATATAGCCATGAAAGACGTTCTAACTTCGACAGGTCTCTCAGCGGTGAACTATGCGATAGGTCCTTTCAAAGTTGCCGCAGTCTCGACGGAGGTACAAGCAGCTGCAACACAGACAGAAGCTGCTGCCTCAACAGAAGTTGCAGCTTCGACAGAAGAGGTTTATACAGCCTCGACAGAAGCACAGGCAACTCATGGAGTCCCGCTCTGGCTCGGAATAGGCGCTATAGTCGCAGTCCTTGCTCTATTGTTGATAATGGTCGTAGCAGGAGGACGGAGAAAATAGTCTATGCCAACACCTTCAGAATCGCCTTTCTCTCTGGTGCGTGAGGACCCGGTAACACATCAGAGTTACTCAGTCCAAGTTTCAGAAAAAGAGTTCTACCTCGCAAAGCAGATGATATTGCAGGCAACTCTACAGGGCACGCCTCCCGAGGCGGCGGCAGAGCTCGGGACCGTCGTCGCGAATCTGAGCTACGCAGGAGTTGACATAACAACGCTCCCGGAGAGCACAAGCGTATTAGACGTCTTTAAGTTGGCCGCTCAGAAAGGAGTTGCGCCTTCTCTTCTCGTCTCAGACAAAGCATCTAACCTTTTCACGTCGGACGAATTTAACACGCTCCTTCAGACGTGTGCAAATCTCACGATAGCTCAACTCGAAACGCTCTATGCTCTGACGATGACCGGGTACACTTCCACGGTTGACCTGGCAACAGGAAAACTCACCGTTCCGGAGCAGACCGCGGATTCCTTGACGGCGGATGTAGCTATATGGGCGATGTACAGAAATATGGAGTGGACTTCCGAGAAGATAGCGCAGGCAACAGGTCTGACGGTGGCAGCAGTGAATGCGCTCATCGCGCAGGGCCAGGGGATAACTACAGCGGCATCTTCCGTCTCTGACGATACGATAACAAAAGACTCCATCGTGCAGGGGCTGACTGACAAACTGAGCCAGCAATCTTCAGCGAGTTCGAGTACAGCGAATTCCCTTCAAATCATTATAGTGGTTCTGGTCGTGGTCTGTGTATGTGGAATCATCTACTTCTTATTCCGGCGGCAGCGCAGCGCTGCTTAGAGAGGACGGAAGATGACACCTGCGAAACTGGCGATTGTTTGTATATTCTTCTTGGAGGGCATAGCTCTGCTCCAGGGTATTGATGGCACGGCGTTATCTGCGTCTATTGCGATGATTGCAGGGCTCGGGGGGTACACAATCAAAGTCCGGGGCAAGAAGCTCATAGAGGCTATAAAAGGCGTGTTTTTTTGACCTTTCAAATTTTTTTACCGCTATCGATTTTACTTGCGGGTTGCCGTTTTTTTGAGACGCCTACTGTTATCGTTTTGCTTTTGGTGCCTCTCGCGTCTTTACAATATCATCGAAGGACCGGCAACCATTTATTTTTAAGATTTTGCCTTGTTGGGATTGCCTTGTATACGCCGTTTTGCCCTTCGGGGCATAGCGTTTTTTTCACAGGTAAAAATTAGCGCAGGCGCGGTTTCCGGCCGTGAACACAGGCGTTCTCTCTCTTGCGGGTGCAACGTCGATTCCAACCTACTCTGACGTGTTCTGGTATATTTTTCATCTCCATTTTCTTATTCACCTCCTTATTATCCATGCTTAGCAAGGAGTGTTCTTGTGGTATTTATCCGCTCGGCGAGAGCAGGGTGAAAGTAAAATTTTTCTCCGCCCCAAACCTGGGGTTATAATGGAGAAAATAGATAAGCTGGAGGACAAAATAAAAGTAAATATTTATGAATAACATAAAAAAACTTGACACATCCCTCGCATCCTTCGGCATCACCCGCGGGTCAATAATAGACGCCGCCATGGAACTGTTCATCCCCGCGCCGAAATTTGACAAAAAGAAGGCAAGGAAGATATTCGAGGAGGAACTCGAGCGTGCGCTGGGCGATGCGAACGTCCGTGTTTTGCTGTATGCAGGCATTCTGCTCGAAAAGGAAGGTAGGAATGGAAAACTTCCGGTGGATAGAGACCTGTATAAACAGGATTCTGTCGCTATCGTCGCAGACGAGGTTATCGGAATTGCCCTCGCAACGTACATAAACGGATACAAAGCCCTCTTCGAGTACGTCAGGTACGACAAAAAAAAGCCGGGAATTCTGCGCCGCCTCGGTCCGTTTATGGATGACGTCATGGCTGCGCTTATTGGTGGGATATCATCAAAAGTTTGTGACAG
>Ga0315281_10010085_pt1 | contig 13055 bp, 14 predicted proteins | sample YL17G07_0_MG_FD_204540 | JGI IMG/M metagenome (GOLD analysis project Ga0315281, IMG submission 204540) | Sediment microbial communities from Yellowstone Lake, YNP, Wyoming, USA - YL17G07_0 | ecosystem: Environmental > Aquatic > Freshwater > Lake > Sediment | place: USA: Wyoming | collected... | reverse complement strand
GCTGCCCGGACAAGCCACGAGCATCGCGCTAGGTCAACGGTCAATGCGGGCCCGTTACTGAGCACAACGTTAGCGTTCTCCAGCAGTGGCCCAGAATATCGAAATCAAAGCTCGCGTTCATGACTTGGCGGTTGTCGAAGCGCGCGCGCGTTCGGTGGCGGATCAAGGCCCATTCGAGTTTGAACAGGACGACACATTTTTCGCGTGCGCAAACGGCAGACTGAAACTGCGCGAAGTCGCGTTCGACCGCGGAGAACTTATTTTCTACCAACGCCCGGACGTCAGCGGGCCCAAGCTATCGCAATACTTCATTTCTACGACGTCCTCGCCCGACGTGTTGCGCGATACGCTTGCCCGCGCGCTTGGTGTTGTTGGCCGTGTACGCAAGCGCCGCCGCCTGTATCTGGTCCGGAATACGCGCATACATCTTGACCAGGTTGAGGGGCTGGGCTCGTTCCTGGAACTCGAGGTAGTTCTTTCGCAGGCCCAATCAATTGCTGACGGCGAAGCCATCGCGCGTCGTCTGCTGTCCGTGCTCGGCATTTCCGATGCTGACCTGGAGCTTTTGGCGTATGTCGACTTGCTGCGAAAAGACCGCTGACTACAAGTGATGCGGACGCGGCGCGCTAACGGCGATTACTCCCGGCGACCATGGCGAATTCGAACAGCCGGCATTCGAGCGCGCCGTTATAGAGCGGCACGCGGCGCGCGGGCAGCAGGCGAACGAGTTTGGGCAGCCGCAGGTCGGCGGTGAAGAAATGGCAGCGCCAGCCGGCGAAATTCTTTTTCAGCGCGCTGCCCAGCTTCGGATAGAACAACGCCAGCTCCTCCTTGGAGCCGATGCGCTCGCCGTAGGGCGGATTGGCCACCATCACGCCGGCGGCGGCGGGCGCGGCGCGCTGGAGGATATCGGACTGCTCCAGCTTCACCCAGCGGTCCACCCCCGCGCCGGCGAGATTGCGCCGCGCATCGCCCAGCGCACGCGGGTCATTGTCGCTGCCAAAGATTTCGAGTTTGACGGTCCTGGTCGTTCGTTCCTCGTGCTTGATTCTGGCCCACAATTTCGAATCGAAAATCTTCAAATTCTCGAACCCGAACGCCCTGCGGGCCCCGGGTGCACGACCGCGCGCGATCGCGGCGGCCTCGACCAGCAAAGTGCCACCGCCGCACATCGGGTCGAGCAGCGGCTCCTCCGGCTTCCAGCCCGACAGCAGCACGATTCCCGCCGCGAGGTTCTCGCGCAGCGGCGCCTCGCCCGCTCCCGCGCGCCAGCCCCGCTTGAACAACGGCTCGCCGGAGGTATCGAGATAGAGCGCGCCGCGCGCGGCCTCTAGAAAGGCGTGCACGCGCACCTGGGGATTGGCGCGGTCCACGCTCGGCCGGCTGCCGAGTGAATCGCGGAACCGGTCGCACACCGCGTCCTTGATGCGCAGTGTGGCGAAGTCCAGGCTCTTGAGCGGACTTTTCTGCGCCGATACGTTGACCCTCAGAGTGCGCTCGACCGCGAACAGGCTCGGCCAGTCCACCTTGCGCGCCGCCTCGTACAGATCATCGTCTCCGGCGTAGTCGAATTCGGCGACGCGCCAGAGGATGCGCGAAGCGAGGCGCGACCAGAGGTTCGCCGTGTAGCAGACCCTCCAATCGCCCGAGAACGCGACACCGCCCGGCACCTCCTGCACGCGTTGCGCGCCAAGATCGGCAAGCTCGGCGGCGAGCAACTGCTCCAGGCCACGCGGAGAAGAGGCGAAGAACTGTTCCACTACAGCGGCTTGAAGACGACGAGGAGAACGACGGCGAACAGGATCGCGACCGGAAATTCATTGAACCAGCGGAACCAGACATGGCTCTTGGCGTTGCGTTCCGCGCGCAGGTCGAACATCAATTTTCCGCACCAGATGTGATAGACGGCCAGCACGCCCACCAGGACCAGCTTGGCATGCAGCCAGGCGCCCGCGTCCTGGAACCAGGCCAGCCAAAGCCACAGACCGAACACCACGGTCAGCACGCCGCCCGGTGTCGCGATGCCCCAGAACAGTTTTCTCTCCATCAACTTGAAGCGCTCGATCGAGATCCGGTCGCCGGCCTGCGTGTGATAGACGAATAGGCGCGGCAGATAGAACAGCCCCGCGAACCAGGTGACCATGAAGATGAGGTGCAGGCTTTTGACGAGCAGCATGGCCGGTTTATTTCCAGTTGTTCTGGACGATAGCGCGCAGGATACTCAGCCGACGATGGAAGAAATGGTCGGCCCCTGGCACTACGACCACCGGCAGGTCCTGCGGCCGCGCCCAGGCCAGCACATCGGCGAGCGGCACGGTGCTGTCTTCTTCGCCGTGAATCAGGATCGTATCCGCCGGCACCGGCATCGCTGCGAGATGTTTCACCGCGACGCCAACGAGCACCATCCGTTCCGGGATGACGCGCTGCGCGAGCCTGGTCTGAACCGCGGCGCCAAACGAGAATCCGGCCAACACCGGTTTGGAGGCCTTCAGATGCGTGATCACGGCGGCGAGGTCGTCAACCTCTCCGCGCCCCTCGTCGTGGTGGCCTTCGCTCTGGCCAACGCCGCGGAAATTGGGCCGCCACACGGTGTAGCCCAGCTCGACGAATGCGCGCGCCAGTGTCTGAACAACCTTGTTGTCCAGAGTGCCGCCAAACAACGGATGCGGGTGTGCCACGAGCGCAACGCCGCGCGGTTTGGAAGCGGGAATTTCAACCGCACATTCGATCTTTCCCGCAGGCCCTGCGACCAGCTCCTTGCGCGTGCCGGCGCGCATCACGTGACGGGCATCAAATGCGCAACCGCTCGACGATCCGGCCATGCCGCAGGTGTTCATCGACGATCTCGTCGATATCAGTCCGATCCACGTAGGTGTACCAGACTGCGTCCGGGTAAATCACCGCGCAGGGGCCTTCCTCGCACCGGTCCAGGCAGCCGGCCTGGTTGACGCGCACCTTGCCCGGGCCCGACAGCCCGAGCGCCTTGACGCGCTCCTTGGCGTAGTCGCGCATGGCGCTCGCGCCCTTGTCGTTGCAGCAAGTCCTGCCGCCGTCGCGCTGGTTGCAGCAGAAAAAAATATGCCTCCCGTAGTATGCCATGGTCCGGGATTTTACCGGAGTGGATCGCGCAACCTCGCCGCGGCAAGGTAAACAAGATAGCCGAGCGCGGCGAACGGCCACGCGGCGGACACCAGCCGGGTGAGTCCGTTGAAGTTGAGGAAATGCCCCTGCTCCCAGACCTTCAGCATGGCCGTGAAATAAGGATTCGGCGGCGCCAGATTGACCAGCACCGTGGCGGCCATGAGGAGCACCGCGGCGAGCGCAAGCCGCGCGGTGCGCGGCAGCCACAACGCCGCCATCGCGAGCACGACACCGACCGCCAGGCCCAGCTGCGCGCCCGGCGTCAGCCAGGCAAATACGTGATCTGCGTGCATCAGGACCGCAAACGCGAAGGTCTTGACCGCGAGACCCACGGCGATGAGCGCCACCACCATTCGGCGCACTGGCGCCCCCGGCCGCGCGCCTGCGGCGGCGAGCAACGCAACCGCCACCAGATTCGCCACGGTAATCGCCGCTTCGAACGAGACGAACAACTTTGCCTCGTGCCGCTGCCCGATGGTGCTGGCCAGTATTTCCCTGAGGTCGCCGCTACCGAACAGCAGCGTTGCCGGATTGAGCTGGGCGAACAGCCATAGCCCGAGCAATGCGAGCCCCAGGTCTGCCTCGGTGCCAGGCGCAAGCGCCTGCGCGCGCAGCCGCTGCAACGGCCCGCCTGCAAGCAGCCAGGGAGCGAGAATCAGGGCGGCAAGCGCGCCGGCCGCGGCGCCACCGATATTGGCGAGCACATCCACGTTCGAGGGAATCCGCGCCGGCAGGAAACTCTGCGCGGACTCGAGCAACAGCGACAGCAAGGCGCCGGAAACGGCTGCAAGTACAACCGCTGCGCCGCCGGCCAGGCGCGCACGGAATGCGAGTACGCACAACAGGCCATAGGGAACATAGCCGAAGAAATTCGCAGCCAGGTCGAAAGCGGTGAGGTAGCGTGGCCACGGCGCGATGAGGAAGGCAAACGCCGGGCCGCCCGGCTCGCGCCAGCCGGCGAGCGGGTAGAGCGTCGCGTAGACGACGAGCAGAACGTAAACAGCGAGGAAAAGACGCGCTGGCGAGGACTCGCGCAAGCTAGGGTTTGTGCGGCGGATGACCGCCATGCGCCCCGTGCACGGGGGCGGCGTGCTCGCGCGGTATGAACGAGCCCATCACCATGCCGAAAACGGAGAACGCAAGGCCGACCAAAGTCGGCGGTACGGTCGCATCGCCCGCGAGTGCGTCCGCCATGAGCCATGCAACGAGCCCGAATACGGCGGACAGGACAGCCCCCACGTTGTTGGCGCGCTTCCAATAGATGCCGGCCGCAAGCGGCACGAAAGCGCTCACCAGGGTCACCGTGTACGCGCTCTGGACCATGTCGTACATCGTTTTCTTTGATTGCAGCGCAAACAGCAGCGCGGCAAGCGTGAACGACACCAGGACCAGGCGCAAGGTCAAAAGGAATTGCCGGTCGCTCATGTGCGGAAACATCGGCTTGATGATGTTTTCCGTGCACAGGGACGTCGGCGCAATGATCGCGCCGCTGGCAGTCGAAAGAATCGCCGACAGCAGCGCGCCAAAGAACAGCACCTGGATCCACGCCGGCGTATGCCCGAGGATGAAAGCGGGCAGGAGCTGCTGAATCTCTCTCGCGTCCTCGGTGGACAGCAGCTTGCCGAGCGAGGGGTCGATCAGCAGTCCCGCATAGACGATGTAAATCGGCACGAAGGCGAAGCTGAAATAGACCGCGCCGCCGAGCAAAGTGCCGCGTATCGCCGTCTTCTCGTCCTTGGCGGAGGTAACGCGCTGGAAGATGTCCTGCTGCGGAATCGAGCCGATGGCCAGGGTCAGAAAGGCGGCGACAAATGCCAGCCATTCCTTGGTTCCCGCCTTGGGCCAGAACTCGAACCTGCCCGCCTCCGAGGCTGCGGCGAAAACCTTTGCCGGACCGCCTGCGATGTCGCCGACCACCCAGGCAATGAGCACCACACCGACGATGATCATCACCGATTGGAAGAGATCCGTCATAGCCACCGACCACATCCCCCCCCAGATGGTGTAGCCAAGCACGATCACCGCCCCAAGAATGATTCCGGTCGGCAAGGAAATGGCGCCGTCCGTGAGCGTGGAGAACGCGAGACCCAAGGCGGTCATCTGCGCCGCAGTCCAGCCGAGATAGGAAATGGCGATGACGATGCTGGTGCCCAGTTCCATCGCGCGTCCATAGCGCTTGCGGTAAAAATCCCCGATGGTGAGCAGATCCATGCGATAGAACGCCCGCGCGAAGAACAGCGCCACGATCACCAGGCAGCACGACGAGCCGAAGGGGTCGGCGATGATGCCGCCCAGCCCGCTCTTGGCGAATTCCGTCGATACCGAGAGTACGGTTTCGGCGCCGAACCAGGTGGCGAATACGGTTGCGGTATTCATGTAAAGCGGCAGGCTCCTGCCAGCCACGACGTAATCCCTGGAGTTGTGGACGCGCCTGGCAGCCCACAGGCCGATGCCGATAGTGACAATCAGGTACAGGACGACGAAGGCGATCAGCATGACGCCCGGATAATACTAGAACGGAAAAAAAGCGATCAACTGCAGCAATAGCACCGCGCCGGCCACGGCAAGCAGGCCCGCAAGAAGCCGGTTGCGGCGGCGGTTCCCGGCGGCCAGGTGCTCGAGCACCGTCTGCAGCCCGCCCGCGCGATCCTCCGCGAGCAATTGGTGCAGCAGGCGCGGGACCGCGGGCAGGGTCTGCGCCCAAAACGGCGCCTCCCGCCTGAGCGTGCGCAGCAGGCCGCGCCAGCCGATCTGTTCGCTCATCCAGCGCTCGAGATACGGCTTCGCCGTCTGCCAGAGATCGAGATCGGGATCGAGCTCGCGGCCCAGGCCCTCGATGTTGAGCAGGGTTTTCTGCAGCATCACGAGTTGCGGCTGGACATCGACGTTGAAGCGACGCGAGGTCTGGAACAGGCGCAATAGCAGTTTGCCAAAGTAGATCTCCTTCAGCGGCCTCGCGAAGATCGGCTCGCACACCGCGCGGATGGCGGCCTCGAAGGCATCCACGCGGGTGCCGGCCGGCACCCAACCCGCGTCCAGGTGCGCCTGGGCGACACGCCGGTAGTCGCGGTTGAAAAAAGCAAGGAAGTTCTGCGCCAGGTAGCTTTTGTCGACTTCGGACAGCGTGCCCATGATGCCGAAGTCGAGCGCGATGTACTTGCCATCGTCGGACACAAGAATGTTTCCGGGATGCATGTCGGCATGGAAGAACCCGTCGCGGAACACCTGGGTGAAGAATATCTCCACGCCCGCCCGCGCCAGCGCCGGTATGTCGATGTTTTTTTGCCTGAGAACATGGACCTGTGATATCGGCGTGCCTTGCATCCGTTCCATCACCATCACGCGCCGCGAACAGAACTCCCAATGAATCGCGGGCACCGCGAGCAGTGGTGAATCGATGAAATTTCGCCGCAGCAGCGACGCGTTGGCAGCTTCGCGCAGCAGGTCGAGCTCGTCATCGAGGTGGCGCGCGAACTCGGCCACCACTTCGCGCGGCTTCAGCCGCCGCCCGTTGGCCCAGAGAAGCTCCACCAGCCCTGCCGCGGTTTCCAGCAGCAGAACGTCTTTTGCGATTGCCTGCTCGACGCCCGGACGCAGCACCTTGACCGCCACCTCGGTGCCGTCCTTGAGCTTGGCAAAGTGCACCTGCGCGACGGATGCGCTTGCGACCGGCTCCCTTTCGAAACTGCCGAACGCCTGATCCAGCCTCTGCCCAAGCGACCTTTCCACCTCGGCGACAGCAAGATCGGACCCGAATGGCGGGACCCGATCCTGCAGCTTGGCAAGTTCGTCGGCGAGGTTTGCCGGGAGCAGGTCGCGCCGGGTCGAGAGCACCTGGCCGAACTTGACGAAAATCGGTCCCAGGGTTTCCAGTGCTTCGCGCAGATGGGCGGCCCTGGACGGATCCTGGCGGCCGGCGAATCGCGGCATGAACCGGTACAGGCGGAAGCGCTGTCCGACCCACAGAATCCGCAACAGGCGCAGAACGGACATTCAGCGACCTCCCGCGAGTCGCTCGATGCGCTTCTCGAGCCGCTCGAGGCCGTCGCGCAAGCGCCCATGCGCGGCGGTGATTTCCGCCAGCGTGGCGCGTTTCACGAGCACGTGCTTTTCCTCGACCGCGTACTCCACGATGCTTCCGGCGATACGGTGCGCCGTATCGGCGTGCCAGGCGATGGCCTGCCTCGCCAGCCCGACCAGGCGGTGCGCGGCCGCGTCGCCGACCAACTTCGCGACCTCCTCCTCCACATCCCAGCGCAGGTGGCGAACCAGAAACATGATCTCGCCGGCCAGTTTGGCATTGCCCGCGACATCGATCGAGCGCAACAGGTGATCCTCACCCTTCACTGCAGCAGCCAGCGCTGCAGGCCGGATCGTGACGACCAGCGCGGATTCGGCTGCGGACGTAGCGGCGCCGAGACGGCCGTCGACGGCGATGGTGAAGCGCAATGGCGGCAAGGGCGGTGCGCGCATCTCAAGGGACTCTCCGGCGAAGGCCGCGAGGCGCGCGCGCGCCCAGGGCTCGGCCTCGAGCAGGTGGTTGAGGGCGCTTGCAAACGGGGATTCGACGTTGATCATGCAGAAAAACAAAAGGCCACCTGGGGGTGGCCTTTCATCTGAACCGGTCCCGGATCAATGCATCTGCTGGATGCCGGCGAGCTGCCAGCCTTGCGAGCCGCTCACCGGCTTGGCGAGATTCCAGATTTCCTCGAAGCCCGTGGGCGCGTCGCCTGGCGACTCGCGGACCGTACCCGAGAAGCGCACGCTCGCCCAGTGCTTGTCGCCCTCGGTCACGACTTCGAGCAGGTCCGCGTTCAGGGCCAGCACGTCGGTTTGCTGCTTCTCGCTACCGCGCGCCAGCAGGTCCTTCTTCAGTTCCTCGAACAGTTCGTCGCTGGTGAATTCGCGCAACTCGTCCAGGTTGCCCTGATCGTTGGCGATCTGCAGTTTCATGTAGTTGAGCTTGGCACCACGCAGGAAGTCGGGTACATCGAACCCAGCCGGTACGCTGGCGGCAATGCCGCCGGGCGCTGGCCCCGCGGAAGCATCAAAACCCGCTGCCTGCGAAGGCGGCGGTGCCGCTACGGTCTCGTTACCCATCCCAGCGTACTGCATGGGTTGCGGCGCTTCGCCGCGCTTTTGCATCAACATGCGCACCACGAAGATCGCCGCGAAGACCAGCAGCCCGGCCAGCAGCATGCCGACCATCATGCCGCCCATGCCATTGGCGCCCATCAGCCAGCCGAGCGCGCCACCGAGCGCGAGACCGCCCAGCAGCGGCATCCACTTGCTCATCCCCGACGCGGCGGGGGCGGCAGACTGCTGCATCTGCTGCGCCTGCGCCGGTTTGGCGGGGGTTGCCGCTGGCGGGGCATTGGTGATGCTGCGCTGAGTGCCGACCGAGCGGGCTCCGCCCAAGCGCCCGGCAGCATCCGCTTCGTTTACCACAAAGACCACGCAAAATAGCGCCGCAGCGAATCCGAGTACGAGCTTTTTCATGTCATTCCTCACTCTGGTCTGGTCAGCGTTTCAATACTACCGCAGTTTGTAGCCGCGATGAACGGCGACCGCCCCCGCGGCGAGATTGAAGTATTCGACCCTTTCCAGGCCGGATCGTTCCAGCATCGCCGCAAGCGCCGGCTGGTCGGGGTGCATGCGGATCGATTCAGCGAGGTAGCGGTAGGGCGCGGGGTCCCCAAGCACTTTTTCACCCAACCAGGGGAGCACGTGGAACGAATACAGGTCGTAGGGTTTCTGCAATGGCTGCCACACCCGCGAGAACTCGAGCACCAGCAGGCGTCCACCCGGTTTGAGAACCCTCGCCATCTCCGCGAGCGCGGCGTCCTTGCGCGTCATATTGCGCAGGCCAAAACCCACGCTCACGCAGTCGAAACTCGCGGCGCCGAAAGGCAGCTGCTCGGCGTCGCATCGCACGGCCGGCGTCGTGCACCCCGCGTCGAGCAGCCGGTCGCGTCCGCGCGCGAGCATCGGCCCGTTGATGTCGCTCATCCACACCTGCGCTCCGCGTGCGGCAAAGGCGCGCGCGAGGTCGCCGCTGCCCGAGGCGACATCGAGCACCCGTTCGCCGGGGCGGACGCGCGCGATCGATACCGCGAACGCCTTCCATAGCCGGTGCAAGCCGAATGACATCAGGTCGTTCATCAGGTCGTAGCGGTCCGCGACCCGGTCGAAGACTCGCGCAACGCGCCCGGCTTTTTCCTTTTCGGTTACTTGTTCAAAACCGAAGTCCGTATCGGCCATCAGCTCACCATCTCGTAGGCGACGCGCTCGAAGTCGCTACCGCGATCGAGCATATCGGTGAGCCGCACCCTCACGTGTCCGTCGACGTATACCTCGATGACACGTTTGGGCTTGAACCAGCCCGAGGGCAGCACCAGCGTCGGCCGTGCATTTACCGCCGCGACCCCGGTGAGAGAGAGGGCCTGCACGTACTGTGCGCCCACCACGTTGAGCCCGGTGGGACGCACTGCGGTCGCAGCCGGCAGACCAGGCATCAGCCTGATTCCTGCGTACAGGTCGCCGGCGTCGTTCTGCACCAGCCAGCGCACCTGCCCCAGCATGAAGTTTTGGGAATCTGCGGGCTTCACTCCGACCAGCTGGCCATGGCCGTAGCGTTTGCCCGGATCGGCGGCGCGGCGGACCATTTTCAGGCCCTGCGTGCTTTCGTCCTCGAGACGCCAGCTCTCGAGCAGAAAACCGTGCACCACGCTGTAGTCGTCCTCGTGGCGCGTGCTGACGCGGCCAAAGGCGACGATCTGGTCGCGCTGCGTGCTGGTGAGTTCCTTGGCTTCGCCGGGCTGCTTGAAAACGTGCCCGGAGATGTAATAGTGGATCGCCGCCATGTCGTGGCTGGCCTGGGCGAGGTCGGCAACTCTTTTTCTTTCCGCCTCGCGCGGCTGCCGGACCTGGCACCACTGGCGATAGAGAAACACCAACAGCTGCTCGCAGGAAGGTTGAACGCAATCCTCCCCCAACGCGAGTTTCGCCGGTGATTCGCCCTTTCTGAGCAGGCCAATGCGGTTGCGCAGACTCTTGGCCAGGCGCTTGACATCAAGATACCGCGGTTCGGCCGCATCCGGGCCGCCCCTCTCCGGGCAGACATCGCTTTCCAGGTCGATCACCAGCGGGGCGATTTCCTCGTCCTCGGGCGCATCCTTCGACACCTCCACCTTCTCGGCCCAGCGCTCGAGCAGAAAAGCGACGAAGGTGAGCTGGCGTTGGCTGAGCTCGTTCGGTTTCGCCATGCCGAGCAGCAGCGCGCGCAGATAGGCGATGCGCGGCGAGGTGTCGTTTACGTCGCGGTTCAGGTAGTCCTTGACCGCGTCCTCGGCGACGCCCAGTTCCTCTGCCCCGGCGTAGCCCTCGTGCAGTTCGCGCCACACTCGCGGCGGCACCTGCCGGTAGGCGCGGTGGTAGTGGAACATCTTGAGCCCCGTGTAGGAGAGCGCTCTCTGGCACACCAGACCGCCCTGCGCACGCATGCCGGCCTCTCCTGCCGCCACCGCCTCGAGACAGCGCAGATAGCCGAGCCACATCTGCTCCCAAAGCGCAAGCGTGTCCTCGAACACCGTGCTTTCGGCCTCGGCCATCGGCAGCGCACGGTTGGTGAAGCGCCGCGCCTGCTCTATTTGCACGAACTGCACTGCTTCGCGCAGCGCCTCCAGCGTCGCCAGACGGCTGATCGAATTGGTGCCGTAGCGGTTGAATTCCTGCATCTGCGCCAGCAACTGCTGTTGGGCGGCGGCGACGTTCGCGAGCGGCACGTTTTCCAGCCACACCTTTCCAGTCGCTGCATCCGTGAATTCCGGCGCCGCCTGGGCGGACAGTTCGGGGAGCTCCAGCTTGTTCATGGCGGAATTGTAGGGGATTTGGGCGGTTCTTCGGCTGCATCGTCTCCATTATCGTCGCTGAAAACCTCACGGTAGCTGAGGTAGGAACTCGCAAACCAGACGGGTAGCAGCGTCCAGACAACCGAGAACAGGGCGGAGTTGGCTTGCGCCACGCCGCCGCCGCCGAACAACATTGCCCCGCCCAGCGCCAGCATCAGCACGAAACCGAACAGCAGCATGACGGCCACGCCATAGGCGAGAAAGGCGCGCCAATTGATGAAGGCCGCGGCGGCGCTGAAGAATGCTGCTTTGGTGGCTGACAGCCCGCGCCACGCCACCAGCAGCGGCGCGTACCACAGCGCGCCCAGCAGCAAAGTCTGCAGTCCCGCGCCGATGAGCATCGCGCGCTGCAGATTGGGGTCTTGCAGGTCGCCCAGCTCGAGGTGCGTGCGGCCGATCACCGCCTGCGCGAAACGACCGTTGTCGGCCAGCGCGGTGCCCGCCAGCACCACCACCATCGCGCCGAGAAATACCCCGCCCGTGCGCAGTTGCGCGGGCAGTTGCTGGCGAAATCCGGATATCAGCAGATTGGGGGCCGGCGTCGCGCCGCCCGCCGCCATGCGCGCGATCGCGTGGGGACCAACCATCAGCGCCGGAAACAGCAGCCAGATGGCGGCAAAGCCGATCAACGGCAACGCGACTATGATCGTGCTGACAATCAGGAACGCAAGATTGAGCACCAGCTGGCGCACCGGGGCGACGCGGAAAATCAGGAATGCCTCGACGACCCAGCGCAGGCCGCGGATTGCGGGAAGGCGATTGGCGCGCACGCGGTTAGCAGTTCCGCTTCAGCTTCAGCATGCGGCTAGGAGACCCAGGGCGCCGGCGCCCCGGGCGCCGCGCGCAGCGCGAGAATGTCGCGAAAATGCTCCGGCTCATGCACTTTGACCAGTTCCCCGGGGCGCGGCAAATGCTTGTCGTGCAGCCGCGAGAGCCAGAAGCGCAGCGCGGCGGCGCGCAACATAACCGGCCAGGCACCGCGTTCCGCGGGTTCCAGCGGCCGAATCGCATGGTAGGCGCCGAGCAATGCGAGCGTTCTTGGCTCATCCAGGCGCCGGTCGCCTTCCGGGTCCACAAGGCACCAGTCGTTGACGCAGACAGCGAGGTCGTAGGCGAAACAATCGACGCCGGCGAAATAGAAATCGAAGACGCCGCTGATGCGGCCGCCATCGAACAGCGCGTTGTCGCGGAACAGGTCCGTGTGCACCGCGCCTCGCGGCAGATCCGGACCACGGTGCCGCGCCTGAAAGCGCAGTTCCGCCTCGAGAAGCGCCAGGCGCGCTGAATCGAGGAAAGGGCCCACTTCACCCGCGGCGCGGCGCCACCATTTCGGGCCGCGCGGATTCTCGAGGTAGCCGCCGTAAGAGCGCCCGGCCAGATGCATGCGCGCGAGCAGCGCCCCGAGCTCGGCACAGTCGCCCGCGCCGGGGTTCTCGAGCGAAGTGCCGGCGAGCCGCGTCACCAGCGTCGCCGGCTTGCCGTTCAGGCCCGTCAGGTAGCGGTCGGCGAGATCGGCGATCGGCGCCGGGCAGGGAATCCCGTGGCGCGCGAGATGCGCCATCAGTTCCAGGTAAAACGGCAATTCGGCCGCGGGCAGGCGCTCGAACAGCGTGAGCACATAGCGCCCTTGGGTGGTGGTGACGAAGTAGTTGGTGTTCTCGATCCCCGAGGCGATGGGCTCGAGCGCGGTGAGTGCGCCGACCGAATAATTCTTCAGCCAGGCGGCGAGTTCGATTTCAGAAACCGGGGTGAAAACCGACAAATCAGTCGAAAGACTTGATTGTCCACATCGGCACGCGAATGCCGGGGTCGAGCGAATCGCGCCGGGTCAAACTGCCGCTGCCGGTGAGGTCCATAAGGTAATAGGGTATGCCGTTGGGCGGCGTGACCTTGAGCATCACGACGCGTCCGTTTTCCCGCATTTCCTCGACCCGGTCGCCCTCCTGCGGCGCAATGCGCACACGCGGTTCGTCGGCGCCGTCGCGAATCAGGGGCGGCGGCGGC
>Ga0315281_10010084_pt1 | contig 13055 bp, 7 predicted proteins | sample YL17G07_0_MG_FD_204540 | JGI IMG/M metagenome (GOLD analysis project Ga0315281, IMG submission 204540) | Sediment microbial communities from Yellowstone Lake, YNP, Wyoming, USA - YL17G07_0 | ecosystem: Environmental > Aquatic > Freshwater > Lake > Sediment | place: USA: Wyoming | collected... | reverse complement strand
CTGGCCCGCCCTCAGCCTGAACCCCGGCCGCCTTGCCGAGAGCACGGTCTGGCTCCCCACGGTCAATCGGTACTCGAGGCCGACGGCGACCACGTCGAAACCGAAGGGGTTGTAGAGCGAGAGCAGCGCGTGGACGGAGACGGCCGAGAGAGAGGGCGTCACCTTGAGGTCGGAGAGCCGCGCGTACGCCCGGTACAGACCGGCCAGCGGCAGCTCCACCTCGCCCGGGTCCCCGAGGTCGATGGTCCCACGCGCCGACAAGACCGGAGCGTTGCCGGCACCGAGCCCCTCCCAGAGGACCGGCATGCGGTTGGGGTCGAGGCCCAGCACCGCCTCGGGCACCGAGTTCAGCTTGACGTCGAAGTCGATCCGCGTCTCGCCGCTTCCGACCGTCACGTCCGCCGGGGTCGCGAGGGGCACCGAAGCCTCCCCCAGCCGCAGCCTCTGGCCGGAAAGGCCTGACCGCAGACCCTGTGAGGCGGCCGCATGCAGCGTCACACGCAGGAGGTCACGGTTCGGCACCTCCACCGTGACGCGCTGCACCCGCAAAGGCGCCGGGGTCGGCGCGACAGCGTGCGCTGCGGCGGCGAGGATCAGAGCATGGACGATCGGCACGTCGTTCTCCCCGCGGGCGAGTGTAGAGCACGCGGAGAGGCAGCGTTTGTGAATCTTTTCATTTTCTCTTACGCTGCCCGGTCGGAGGTGACCCATGCGCGTGAAGAGGTGGCAGAAGAACGCCCTCGGGCGCGAGGTGCCCACTCGCCTCGACGGCCGCGAGTTCCGTCCCTTCGCCGGGTCGTTCGCCCAGATGTCGGAGACCACCACGCACCCGGCCCGTATCCCCACCAGGCCTTTCGACGGCACCTCCAAGGTGACGACCCTCGAGGATGCGTTCTCGGTGGTCCGGGACGGGGACGCGGTGTCGTTCCCGCACTACTACCGCAACGGCGGCGATCGTTTCCTGCGCGCGGTGATCGGCGAGCTCAAGAGACGGGGCCTGAAGGGCATTCGCCTGATCGGGAACGCCTACTTCGGCGAGCTCGACTACCTCGTGGAGGCGGTCAAGGACGGGACGATCGCCTACCTCTACGGCAACCCGTACGGCGGCCTCGCCAAGGCCGCGGCCGCCGGCACCCTGCTTCCGGTGCGGATCATCGGGTGCAGCCACGGCGGGAGGCAGCGCGACATCATGCTCGGGATCGAGCCGGTGCGCCTGGCGGTGTTCCCGGCCCCGGCGGCGGACACTTGGGGGAACGCCTCCGGCGTGCTCGGCAAGCCCGAGGAGCGCTGCGGTCCACTCGGGCTGTTCGACGCGGACGTGCGCTACGCCGACTACTCCTGCGTCTGCGCCGGCACGGTCTTCAACCGCTTCCTCACGCACCGCTCGCTCTCGATGGAGTACGTTGACTTCGTCGTGCCGTTCGAGGGCGTCGGCGACGGCGCCGGGATCGGGGCCGGCACGCTCGACCTCGCGCGCGTCATGGGCGGCGAGAATCTCAAGGTCGCCGACCGGGTGATGGCGTTGCTCGGGGCGGCGGGCCTCCTGCGCAGCGGTGTGGCGTTCCAGTCGGGCTCCGGGGCCTCGCTCGCGATCCTGCAGCGCCTCTCAGACCACTTCGTCGAGAACAACCTCAAGGCGTCATTCACCATCGGTGGGATCACCCAGATCCACGTCGAGATGCTGCGCCGGGGTGCGGTGGAGCTGATCATGCACGGGCAGTGCTTCCAGCCCACCGACCTCGTGTTCGACTCGCTGCTCAACGACCCCGGCCACCAGGAGGTCTCGACCTCGATCTACGCGAGCCTGGCCTGCAAGGGGACGCTCACGCCGCTGCTCGACTTCGCGCTGCTCTCCTGCGCCGAGATCGACACCGCCTTCAACGTCAACACGGTTACCGGCTACGACGGCCGCTACGTGGGCGGCATCGGCGGGGGGCCCAACGTGGGACGCTCCAAGCTCACGGTCATCTTCACCACGCTGGCGGGTTTCTCCAAGCGGCGCGGCCAGGCCTACCCCTCGATCCGCGAGCGCGTCAACACCGTGACCATGCCCGGCGAGCTGGTGGACGTCGTGATCACCGAGGAGGAGGCTGTGGTCAACCCGGCCTCGCGCTCCCCCTACGTCGCGGCGCTTGTGGACAACGCGGGTAAGGCCGGCATCCCGCTCATCTCTATGGAAGAGCTGGCCGCCAAGGCGATGGCGAAGGCCAAGGAGCTCGGCCCGCTGATGCCCGAGCCCGACCTCACAGGCGAGGCGGTGGAGATCGTGAAGGCCGACGACGGCTCGATCCTGGACGTCGTGCGGCAGGCGGCGCAAAAGGAATAGAGGAAAAAGGGGAGAGGTCAGACGGTAAACGAAGCCGCAAGGGCGACCACTCTTCCGGTCTGCCCCTTCCCCTCTTCCTTCTTCCCTCCTTCCTGGTAAGCTCCCGCGGTGCGAATGACGTCACCGCCCCCACCCGCGCCGAGAGCCCCGGGTCACCCGGTGGGCTCTCACGACCGCATCGCAAAGGCGCACACGCTCCGCGACGCCACTCTCGCCGTCTTGCTTGGTGTGGGTGCCCTCGTGTGGGTGATGCTCCCCGGGGATGTAGTGGTCGAGTCCCCGTCGTTTGGCGGACCCGCGATCCTCACGCCTGGGGGAGAACTCGAGGTCGTTGCGCGGGTGGCCGTCCCGTGGACCACGGCCATCGACAGCCTCGCGCTGGAGCACGGGGAGACAAGGGTCCCGCTCCCGTTGCGGCGGCCACCCACGCGCTGCGCCCGTCAGACGCTCCTCGCCCGTGTCCCGTCGGACTGCCCACCGGGCAACTACGACGTCGTCGTGAGGGTGGGCAACCGGGAGGCCCGTGCGCACCGTTCGGTGGCCGTGCTCGAGAGCATCCCGGAGCGGTTCACGATGGCGCAGATCACCGACCTGCACTTCGGGTACACAGCCGCAGGCGAGGCGTCCGTCGAGGCCATCGTCGACGAGCTGAACCGCCTCCAGCCCACCCTCGTCCTGGTCACCGGCGACATCGCTCACAACGGGGCACGGCGCGAGTACGACCGGGCGCAGCTCGCTCTCGAGCGGCTCTCCATGCCGTTCGTCTGCATCCCGGGGAACCACGACCGCCGGGGCTGGGGCGCCTACCTGACCAGGTTCGGCTTCCCATACCGCTCGGTCGCGTTCGGGCGCTGGACGCTACTCGGACTCGACTGCGGGCATGGCCGGGATGAGTTCACAGAGAGCCAGTTCCGTTTTATCGAGCGTGCGTTGGACGCTGCGGAGCCGGGCCGGGTGATCGTGCTCGCTCACATCCCACTCGCGGGACGGCGATCGGTCAGGGCGCACGCCAGGACTGTGATGGAGCTGTTTGAGCGGAAGCGGGTCCCGCTGGTCGTCAGCGGGCACTGGCACTACGGGGCGGAGTACGGCTCGGGCGTGGCCCCTCCTGGACGGGCCCAGGGCGGTACCCAGTTCGTGGTCACGGTGACGGCCGGCGGTTGGCTGGTCAAGAAACCAGGCGGTCAACCCGATCCGCGAGGCTTCACCGTCATCGCCGTCGAGGATGGACGGATCTTGTCGGTCACGACGCACACCGTCGACAGCGTCGGGGCTCCAAAAAATGGCGCCAGGGTGGACAAGCCATGAGAGCGCGACTTGCATTGCTGCAGTTCCCGCTGCTCTTCTGCTTCGGCGTCCTGGTGGGCCTCTCCGTGTACGGAGCCGACTTCGGATCGGTGAGCGGCTACCTCTACGTCGTCCCGCTCCTTCTCGGTCCGGTCCTTCTGCCGCGGCTCCGGCCCGGAGCACTCGAGTGGCTTCGCCGCCACGTGCGCGTGATTGCGGCCGCCGGCGTTGCCCTCGGCGCCGTTGCGTACCGCCCGCTGCACCTCGGATTCTGGGACAAGCAGTCACTCGCGCAATCCGTCGCCGTGAGCGGGCTCGGTCTCGTCTCCGTGGTGGTGGGATGGCTGGCGGTGACGCAGGTGGCGAGCCACCCGGGACGCACTCCGGCGCCGCTGGCGGGGGCGCTCGCGATCGTCGCGGTGTTCTTCGTCCTTGCCCGCTGGTATCCGCTGATCCCCATCCTGGGGGTGGCGCTGTGCCTCGCGTCCGCGGTCACACTCCGGTGGGACGCGGAGGAGGCTGCAGCTGGGCGACACACCGGCCGAACGCCGTTCCTGAGCGCGCTCGCGTTCTACCTTGCCGCCGAGCTCGGCCAGGTCGTGTGGGACCTGGGCGTCGACTCGTCATGGGGACCGCAGGTCGCGCTGGCCTTCGTGGCGGCGGCCATCGTCGCCATGGCCTGGTGGCTCGCGGGCGCACGAGTCACGGCCAGGGCCCTCGGACACCCTTGGTTCGTGGCCGGAGCCGGGGTGGTGGCGCTCCTGATCGCCGGCGCCGCAAGCGTGGCCACGGCCTGGCAGCCCAGTTTCGTCCTCCATCCGCTGCGCCAGGTACTGCTCGGGCTCGCCATCGGCGGCCTGATCGTCGCGGTGCTCACCCGGATGCCTGGGTCTGAGGCCGTGACGGGCCAGGGCGTGTGGCTCTGGTTCACCATCGGTCTCGCGGTCTCCAACGTCTACAGCATGCAACTCGAAGCGTTCCCGGCCGGGCGCCTGGCGTTCGCCCTGCCGGCCATCGGCGCGTTCCTTTGGCAGCAAAGCCCAGCTGCACAACGGCACCGGCGCGAGCTCGCTGACCCGGCATGAGCATCTGGCGCACTCTTCCGCGTCACGCCCGCGTGCTGCTGCCCCTTGCGGCCGCGCACTTTGCCCTCCTCGTCGCGCTGCGCGCCACGTTCTGGCTCCTGTTCCAGGGCATGATGCCGCGGCTAACCCTCCCCGATCTCGTCAAGGCGCTGTACATCGGCGCCAAGTTCGACATGCGGCTCACGCTCCTGACGCTGCTCCCACCCGCATTGTTGGGATGGATCGGGCCGCTCTCCGTGGTCGGCGGGCGGTTGGGCCGCTGGCTTTGGAGCGCCTATCTCGGGATTGCAGTTGGTTTGACCATGCTCGTGTACGAGGTGGATTTCGGCCACTTCGCCTACCTCCACACGCGAATCAACGCCCAGGTCCTGGGGCTCCTCGCGGACACAGCGATCTCGTTACGCATGGTGTGGGAGACCTACCCGGTGATCTGGGGGACGCTCGCCCTCACCGCAGTCGTCGCGGGCTACCTCGCGATCTACCGCTGGCTGGTTCGGCGGGAGCAAGCCAGGAGCGTGACGCCGGTACGGCGCTGGCGACGGGCGGCCGTCGTCACCCTCGTGGTCACCGCCTGGATTTTCGGGATCTGGGGGAAAGCGCAGTGGTATCCGCTGCGCTGGAGCGACGCTTTCTTCGCGACCGATCTCTGGTCGCCGGCACTCGGTCTGAGCCCCGTGCTGAACCTCGCCGACACCATGAAGAACAAGGCACGCGGGTTCGACGCGGCCGCGACGCGCGAGTACTACGCCGAGGTCGCGGCCTACCTCGGAGTCGAGCGCCCGGATCCTGCCAGGCTCTCGTTCCGGAGGGAGGTCGCGGGGCAACCCCAGCCTGGACGACGGCCCAACGTGGTCGTGATCTTTCTGGAGGAGGCCGCCCACTACAAGACAGGGGTCTTCGGAAATCCGCTCCAGCCCACCCCGAACCTCGACGCCCTCGCCCGCGAGGGGATCCTGTTCCGTCGCTTCTACACCCCAGCCTTTGGCACAGCGCGCTCGGTGTTCGCCTTCGTGACTGGAATCCCGGACGTCGAGACGCACGAGACGGCGACCCGCAACCCGCTGATCGTCGACCAGCGCACGATCATCAACGCGTTCGAGGAGTACGAGAAACTCTACTTCCTGGGCGGCAGCCTGAACTGGGGGAACGTCCGTGGCGTGCTTGCCCACAACATCCCGGGCCTGCGCGCCTTCGAGGAGGGCAGCTACAAGGCGCCACGCGTCGACGGGTGGGGAATCTCGGACCTTTCCCTGTTCGAGGAGGCCAACGCGATCCTGCGCCAGATCAAGGACCGGCCGTTCTTCGCCGTCATACAGACGTCGGGGCACCACCGCCCGTACACCATCCCCACCGACAACCGGGGTTTCGTGCGTGCGAGCGTCCCGCCGGAGCAGGTGAGGGCGGCGGGCTTTGCCGACCTCGACGAGTACAACTCCATGCGCTTCATGGACCACAGCCTGGGGGTGTTCTTCTCGGTCGCGCGGCAGGAGGCATACTTTCCCGACACGATCTTCGTGCTCTTCGGCGACCACGGTTCTTTCCGAAGCCTCGCCAAGGTCACGAGCGCCGAAGCCCAATTCGGACTCACCCGTTTCCACGTCCCGGCCGTGATCGTTGGGAGCCCGGTGCCGGGCGCGCCCCGGGCGATCGACGCACCGGCGAGCGAGGTGGATGTGCTGCCGACCATCGCCGGGCTCGTCGGCGTTCCCTACGTCAACACGACGCTCGGTCGTGATCTCCTCGACCCGCGCTTTGACTCGAGCCGTTTCGCTTTCACGATCGACGAGCACTTCCGTGAGCCGAAGATCGGCCTCGTCACCGGGGACATCTACCTGCAGATCCCGACCGGCGGAGGTCCAACGCGCTGGGTGGACTTGCGCGGAGACGGCGCGACCGAGATCGCGGCCGAAGACCCCGCGCGGGCCCACACCCTCGAGCGCCTGTGCCGGGGCCTGTTCGAGGCCTCGCGCTGGCTGATGTACCACAACGCCCAGCGGAAGACCCCGAGCCCACCCTCGACCACGCCCTGACGCGAGAGCGGCCCGCCCGCTGGCGCGGCCGCCCATTGCCAGGACCCGCGCCCAGACGAGGATCGCGGCTTGATTCGACCACGCTGACACGAGCAGGTGCATGCCGGGGCCGCCCTGCCTAGCCGGAGAACGCGCCTTCCGGGGGCTCCTCCAGCCACTCCGTGGCGTAGTCCTTCGTGTTCGGGATCACGCAGAGGAACTCCACTTCCTCTGCGGTGCGGTTCTCGTACCAGTGCGCGCAACCTGCCGGCAGGTACATCGCGTCGCCGGCGCGCACCGTCCGCACCTCGCCGCCCATTCCTAGCACCATCTCGCCGCGCACCATCACCTGTTCGTGCTCGATCGTCGGGTGACGGTGGGCCGGGATGCGCGCCCCGGGCGCCAGCAGGAAGCGACGCGTGATGAAGTTGGGCGCCCCCTGCTCGGGCCCGATCAGCACTGCCATGCGTGCACCTCGAGCCTTTTTCACAGGCGCCGCGGGCGCAGCCTTTGGGGCAACCACCGCCGGCTTGGTCCGGTTCTCTGCCATGGACACCTCCTCGGCCGCCGTCCCTGCTAGACTCCCCGCCGCATGGAGGCACCGATGCCTGAGGATCGTAAGGTACTACACGAGTTCAAGCGCAACGCCGACGACACGTTGCGCATTTCCCTTTCGAACTTCAAGGGCCGCACCTACGTCGACATCCGGCTCTTCTACCAGGACGCCAACGGCGAGCTGGCGCCCACCAAGAAAGGCGTCACGGTCACGCCCGAGCTGTGGGACGAGTTTCGCGCCGGCGTCGCCGCCGCGGAGGAAGCCCTCCAGGAGAAGAACCTCTGGCACCCCGCGGGCCAGTCCGCCCCAGAGGAGTAGGCTGCCCCGGGTACCCCGGGCGGTTGCCTCCCCTCACAAAGCGTGCCCCCGGCCCCCGCGCTCGCGGTGAGGTAAGCTTCGGGCTTCTCGCGCCGCCATCACCGGGCAGCGGCGCTCAGGAGCAAGGAATGCACGCAGCCGTTCCGCCATCCTGTTCCGCCCCGAGCGTTCGCCTCGCGGCCGCGCTGCTCATGGCGGTCGCCACGCCGCTCGCCGGCCAGGCTACTGCACCGACACAGCCGCTGACCCAGGAGGCGCTCGTCGCGCGCCTTCGGGAGGAAGCCCGCACCGACACCCGCGTCTACGAGCGTTTGCAGTTCCTGTGCGACCGGATCGGGCCGCGGATCGCGGGCTCGCTCCCCTTCCAGCAGGCGGTGCGCTGGGCCGAGGCGACCTTCCGTGAGGACAACCACGAGGCCGTACGGAGCGAGCCGGTGAACGTGCGCCTGTGGGTTCGGGGGCGCGAGCGTGCCGTCATGACCGCCCCGGTCGAGCACGACCTGCCGATGCTTGGCCTCGGTGAGTCGGTGGGCACGACGGGGATCGAGGCCCCGATCGTCGTGGTGCGAACGCTCGAGGAGTTGGGGCCGCAGGTCAAGGGCAAGATCGTGCTCTTCGAGCCGGACCTCCCTGCGAGCGCGACGGCAGGCGCCCTCTACGGCATCTTCGCGCACTTTCGAACTTCCGGCCCCTCGCAGGCAGCGGCGGCCGGTGCCGTCGCGGCGCTGGTGCGCTCGGTCCCTCCGGCCTCGCTGGCCACGCCGCACACCGGCACCCTGGAGTACGACGCAGACAAACCCAAGATCCCCGCGGCGGCGCTCGACGCCGAGCACGCCGACTGGATCGCCAGGCTTGCACGGGCGGGGGTCGAGGTCCGGGTGCGCCTCGAGATGGGGGCCCACGACGCCGGACTCGTGGACACCGCCAACGTGGTGGCTGAGATCAGGGGCGCGGAGAGGCCGCAGGAGATCGTGGTGATAGGCGCTCACCTCGACTCCTGGGACGTCGGCCAGGGCGCCCAGGACGACGGGGTCGGCGTGGTCCACGTCATCGAGGCGATGCGCCTGATTCGCGGGCTGGGGGTGCGACCTGCCCGGACCATCCGTGCGGTGCTCTTCGCCAACGAGGAGCACGGCCTCGAGGGCGGCAAGGCGTACGCCGCGGCCCACGCGGGGGAGCGGCACGTGGCCGCGGTCGAAACGGACCTGGGCAGCGGCAGGCCCCTGAAGTGGAGCGCCTCCGGGACCCTGCAGCAGTTGGGCTGGTTCGTCACCGCGGCGCAACCGGTCGGTCTGCCCGTGGAGGCGGGCGGGGGTGGTGCCGATATTTCCCCTCTCAAGGACCAGGGGGTGCTGGTCGCCACGCTCCACGGCGACCTCGAGCGCTACTTCGACGTCCACCACACTGAGGCCGACACCCTGGACAAGGTGGACCCTGTCTTGCTGCGGGAGGGGTTGGGCGTGGTTGCTGCCCTGGCCTGGCAGCTCGCCAACGCACCGCTGCCATAGGCACCGATTGGACGACCGTGGAGTCCCCGGCAGAGCGCGCGACCGAACCGGGGTGGCGCCGTCGCTGACCGCGAGGTCGGTGGCCGGGACCCGATGCCTGCACGATCGCAGGTACGATGCTTGCGTGAGTCTCGACAGGGGTGTATTTTGAGAGCACGCTTCTTCAACGATGCTCCGTCGTTGCCCCATTGAAAGGAAATCGCATGAACCGCAACCCCCTCCTTCGCGGTGCTCTCCTGAATATGGCCTTCCTGATGCTCTGCGGCGCCGTCGCGGTCGCGGGAGTGGTGACCGGCGGTTCTCAGTCGGTGCCCCCGCCCCAGACGCTGCGGGCAGCGACACCCACGCCCTCGTCAGGGCGTAGCGCCCCCCCAGCGGTTCCCTATCCCCTCGCCTTGGCGGCTCAGCTTCCGCCCGAGGAGCTCCTCGCACCCAGGCGGGCCGTGCGCTTCCTGGGCATCACCCAGGAGGACGCCGAAACGCTCTTCACCACGGCGCACACGGCCGCGTACCTCATGGACTTGGGGGAGTTCGTGCTGCTCGCCGACCAGCCGTCGGCCGGCCTCTTGACCGGCCAGACCGCCATCGCCACTTTGGTTGGGAGCGGGAGCGCCGATCTCAAGGTGTCCGAGGAACTTGGGACCCGGTCGATCGGCGAGTTCCTGACCGACCTCTCGAACCGCTTCCCGGGCCTCGAGTTAGGGGCATGGGGTCGATACCTCATCAAGGTGCCGAGCGAGGTCAGGCGCACCCCGCCGGCGCCGGCCACCCAACCCGAGCCCGGGGCGACGATGCAGGGGATCGTCCTCAGCGAGGGGTTCGAGGGCGACCCCTGGGTGCGCTGGCAGCGCTATCCCGACGCGACCAGCCAATACACCTGGGGGGTCACGACCTGTGCCGCACACTCCGGCAGCCGGTCGGCCGACGCCGTCCGGGACGGGACGGTCGGGAGCTCCCTGTCGTGCACCGATGGGTACCCGTTGAACCAGGATTCCTGGATGGACGACTCGCAGTGCGAGAACATCCAGGGCGCGAGCGAGGCCTGGCTCGACCTGTACGTCTACCTGGACTGCCAGGGCTCAAGCGACAGTTTCGGCGTGTTCTACGCCGGGGGTGACCAGCACCTGTACGGGTACGCGTACTCGGGAAACATCGGCTCCTGGCTCCACTACGCCTTCAACCTCCGCCACTGGTACAAGCTGGGGGACTTGACGACAAGCTCCTGCAACAAGCTCTCGCTGCTCTTCGAGTCCGATGCGGCGGGGATCCAGGGCATCGGCGTCAGGGTGGACGACATCACCGTCCAGACGGGGCCGCTCACCGGGCTCTCGTGCTCCTCGTCGGCCAGCGTGGCGTCCGGCCCCGCGCCGTTGACGGTCAACTTCACCGGCACCGTCAACGGCGCCTCCGGGGCCCAGACGTACACCTGGTCGTTCGGCGATGGCACCTCGGCATCGACGCAAAACGCAAGCCACACGTTCACCTCCGCCGGTGAGTACGACGTTGGTTTCCGGGTCATGGACGGATCAAACAGGTGCACGTCCCACCTGAAGGTCACGGTGACCTCCGGAGGCACTGCGTTGGCGGCTGGTGTATCGGCGAACGTGACGAGCGGGGTAGCGCCGTTGACGGTGCAGTTTACCGGGACCGCCTCGGGCGGCACCTCACCCTACACGTACTCGTGGAGCTTCGGGGACGGGACGCCGACCTCCTCCACGCAGAACCCCGCCCACACATTCACGGCGGCCGGCAGCTACACGGTGATCCTGACCGTGCACGACGCGGCCAGCGCCACCGCGACCGCGTCGACGACCATCACCGTGACGTCGCAGGCGGCGGCCTACAGGTATTTCGTCCCGGCCATCGCCCACAACCCAGGGATCTCAAACACCATGTGGCGGACCAACATCGGCGTGGTCAACCGGTCAGGCTCCTCCGCGAGCCTCACGGTCACATTCCACAGCAGCACCGGTGACGACACTCGGTCGACCTCGTTGCCGTCGGGTTCCGCCGTGGAGTGGGCCAACATCCTGGAGAGCTTGTTCGGAGTTTCGCCTTCGGCTTCGATCCAGGGGAGCCTCGAGATCGGATCCAACGTGCCATTGAGCATCGTCGCGCGCAACTTCAACGAGACGTCGGCGGGGACGTACGGGCAGTTCTTCCCCGCGCTCACGCAGCAACAGGCGTTGACCTCCGGGCAGGTGGGGGTGCTGCCGCTGCTCAAGAAGAGCGCGAACTTCAGGACCAACATCGGGGCGATCAACCTCGGCACCTCGGCGTGCACGATCCTTCTCCGGCTCTTCGACAGCAACGGCAACCAGGTCGGGACCTCGACCACGCTCACCCTCCAACCGGGACGGTGGCAACAGGCCAACGACATCTTCGTCTCCTCCGGCGCCGGCTTCCAGGACGTCGCCTACGCCACCATCGAGATCCAGACATCCGGCGGCCGTGCCTGGCTCTACGCCGCCGTCGTCGACGCCAGAACCGGCGACCCCACTACCGTGCCGGTGGCCCCCCTGACCGGCCCAGCCGCAAGCCAGTGGCTCAGCCAGCTCGCCGACGTTTCCGCCGACATCGGTGAGCCGCCGCTATCCGAAGGCAGCAGTGCCGATTCTCCCTTCGCGAACGTGCCCATGGGAATTCTGGGAGGCGGCAATGACACGGGACCTGAAGCCGCCGGGGCGAACCAGTACGCTGGCTACTGGTACGGCAAGACAAGTCAGAACCTTCCGATAAACATCCACGTCACCGACGCTGGGCTGGTCGACTACTTCACGATCAAGCTGAAGCTCGACGTCGTGTCATACACATGCACCGGAACCGCGGCACCGGACGGATCGTTCTCGCTCAACGGCAACCAGCTCAGCACGACCGTGACGTTCCCCGGTTCCACCGTGACCTCCGACGTCGCCGGCACGTTTTCGTCGAAGACTGCCGCGTCGGGCACCTACAGCGGCTTTTCCGGCAGTTTCGTCCTGATTTGCGGGAGCTCGTTTACCTTCGGCTTCGGCACGCCGCTCTCAAGCGGGACCTGGAGCGCGTCGCCCGAGACGGCACCGACCCTCTCCACCACCGCGGCGGCGGACCAAACCAGCGGGACGGCACCTCTTACCATCACCTTCAGCCAGACGCCGACGGGGGGAACGCCACCGTATTCGTGCGTCTGGATTTTCGGCGACGGTGGCTCCAGCTCCAGTTGCAACGCGACGCACAATTACGGGAGCGGGGGCAACTTCACGCCGAAGGTCTACGTGACGGACGGCCACAACTGGGTCGCGACCTCGACGGTCAGCATCTCGCTCGTGGGCGGCGCGCCGCTGACAGCAACGGCGGGCGCGAGCCCGACAAGCGGGTCGGCACCGCTGACGGTATACTTCAGCGGATCGGCCTCGGGCGGCACGATGCCGTTCACGTACTCGTGGGATTTCGGAGACGGAACGCCGACCTCTTCCACACAGAGCCCCTCGCACAAGTATTCATCGGTCGGCACCTACACGGCCACCCTGACCGTGCACGACAACGCCGGCCTCACGGCAACCTCATCGAAGACCATTTCCGTGACGACTCCGCCGCCGCTGAGCGCGACGATAAGCGCGAGTCCGACGAGCGGGGTGGCGCCGTTGACGGTGAACTTCAGCGGGTCGGCCTCAGGCGGCACATCGCCCTACACGTACTCCTGGGACTTCGGAGACGGAACGCCTACCTCATCCGAGCACTACCCTTCGCACACTTATGCAACGCCCGGGAATTACACGGCAACCCTCACCGTGCACGACGCGGCCAGCGCTACGGCAACGGCAACCAAGGCCATCACTGTGACGGCGCCGGCCGGCTTAGCGGCTGGTGTATCGGCGAACGTGACGAGCGGGGTAGCGCCGTTGACGGTGCAGTTTACCGGGACCGCCTCGGGCGGCACCTCACCCTACACGTACTCGTGGAGCTTCGGGGACGGGACGCCGACCT
>Ga0315281_10010083_pt1 | contig 13056 bp, 14 predicted proteins | sample YL17G07_0_MG_FD_204540 | JGI IMG/M metagenome (GOLD analysis project Ga0315281, IMG submission 204540) | Sediment microbial communities from Yellowstone Lake, YNP, Wyoming, USA - YL17G07_0 | ecosystem: Environmental > Aquatic > Freshwater > Lake > Sediment | place: USA: Wyoming | collected... | reverse complement strand
GCGCCGGCGAATTCCGCGACGAGGAGACCGGCTACCACCTGATCCGCATGGCGCGCTACTCGCGCCTGATCGCGAACGCGATCGGCCTGGAGCGCGACGAAGCCGAGACCATCGAGCTCGCCGCGCCGCTGCACGACATAGGAAAAATCGGTATTCCGGACGGCATCCTGCTCAAGCCGGCGCGCCTGGACGAGGCCGAATGGGGCACCATGCAGCGCCACCCGGTGATCGGCCACGAAATCTTGAAGGGCAGCGCCTCGAAATACGTGCGCATGGGGGCGCTGATCGCACTCGGCCACCACGAGCGCTATGACGGCAAGGGCTACCCGAGCGGCCTGGACGGCGACCATATCCCGCTGTGCGCGCGCATTGTCGCGGTCGCCGACGTGTACGACGCGCTCACCTCGGTGCGCCCCTACAAGAAAGCCTGGAAGTCCGCCGACGCGCTCGACTACATCCGCGCGCAGCGCGGCAAGCATTTCGATCCGCGCCTGGTGGACGCTTTCCTCGGTATAAGCGAGCGGGTTCTCGAGGTGCAGCGCGACCTCCAGGATCCGGCGCTCGAGCGCGCAGGCGCCTGATGAAGGCGCTGCGCGAGCTCATCGCGGTGGCGCGCGCGCGCCTCGCGGCGCGCCCCGATACCGAGCACGAACAGGCTTTGGTTCGCGTGGTGGTGGCGCTGGCGCTCGGCGCCTATCTTCTCGAGGCGCCGGCGCTGACGCTCGTTGGCCCGGACAGCCTCGTGTTCGTTGCCTACCTCGGGATTTCGCTGCTGATCCTTGGCTGGGTACTGGCCAGCACCGCCGCGTCGCACTTCCGGCGCTGCATGGGCTTGGCGGCGGACCTGTCCACGATCGCTTTCTCGATGTGGTACTTCGGCGACCGCGCCTTGCCGCTGCTGCTGGTGTATGTCTGGGTGACGCTGGCCAACGGCTTTCGCTTCGGACCGCGTTACCTGCTTCTGTCCATGGGCCTGAGCCTGGCCAGCTTCGCGGTTGTGCTCGCCGCGACGCCCTTCTGGCAGGAGCGCCTGGGTACCGGACTTGGCGTTGCAGCGCTGTTCATTGCGCTCAGCGTGTACGTGCTGGCGCTGGTCAGGCGCATGTTCGACGCGCTGGCGCGGGCCGAGGCCGCGAACCAGGCCAAGCGCCGCTTCATCTCGGTGGTGAGCCACGAACTGCGCACGCCGCTGAACGCCATCGTCGGCATGTCCGACCTGCTGCGCGACACCCAGCTCGCGCGCGAGCAGGCCGACATGCTGCAGACGCTGCGCAGTTCCTCGCGCGTGATGCTGAATCTGGTGGAGGAGGTGCTCGATTTCTCCAAGATCGAGGCCGGCAAGCTGGTGCTCGAGCGCGCCGACTTCGACCTGCACGCATTGGTGAACAGCACCTGCCGCATCCTCTCGACTCAAGCAGCGGCGAAGAGGGTCGAATTCGTGGTTTCGATCATGCCAGAGGTGCCGCCCGCGGTGCGCGGCGACGCGCATCACCTGCGCCAGGTGCTGATCAACCTGGCCGGCAACGCGGTGAAATTCACCGAGCATGGCACCGTCACCGTGCATGTCAGCAGCCAGGGCGAAAGCGAGACCGGCGTGCAGCTGAAGTTCTCGGTGCGCGACACCGGCGTCGGCATCGCGCCTGAGGCGCAGAGCCGGATCTTCGAGAGCTTCACGCAAGCCGACCAGACCACTACCCGCCGCTTCGGCGGCACGGGCCTGGGCACGACGATCGCCAAGCAACTGGTCGAGCTGATGGGCGGCAGGATCGGCCTGGAGAGCGCGGTCGGCCTGGGCAGCACGTTCTGGTTCGAAACCGAGATGGAGAAACAGCCCGCGCGCTCGGGCGCGGGCGGCGGCGAGCTTGCCGGGGCGCGCGTGCTGCTGGTCGGCTTTCCGCCGGCGCAGCGCGAGACGCTCGAGCAGGCGCTCGCGAGCTGGGGCGCCACGCCGGTGGCCGTCAACAGCGTTGACGAGGGCGCGACGCGGCTGGTCGCGGAAATCAGCCTCGCGCGGCCGTACCACAGCGCGCTCCTGTTTTCGGAGGGCAAGGACCTGCAGCTCGCGCAGCGCTTTCGCCGTGCCGCGCCCGATCCTGCGCCGCCGATCGTGCTGGCGATGCAGCGCGCGGCGGACGTACCGCGCTTCGCGGCGTTATCGGCCGGTTTTGGCGCGGTGCTCGAGATGCCGTTTGAAAAACGGCAGCTGTTCAATGTGCTGCACTCGGTTGCCGCCGGCGAGGAAACCCGCGAAGGCGTGGTTCGTCTCCGGGACTACGCGCGGCGCGGCGGCGCCTCCAAGGGCCTGCAGGTGCTGGTCGCGGACGACAATCCGACCAACCGCGAGGTGCTGTCGCGGATCCTGGAGCGCGGCGGGCATACGGCAACGCTGGTTTCCGACGGCGAGCGCGCCCTGGACGCACTCGAGACCGCGCATTTCGACATCGCGCTGATCGACCGCAACATGCCCCGGCTGAGCGGCATTGAAACGGTGCAGGCAATCCGCCTCACCGCCGGTGCGCGCGAGCGCCTGCCGGTGGTAATGCTCTCGGCCGACGTCACGCCCGAAGCGAAACGCGAATGCCTCGAAGCCGGCGCCGACGCTTTTCTGAGCAAGCCGATCGAAGCGGCCCGGCTGCTGGAAGAGCTGCAATCCCTTTGCGGCGGCAAGTTCCAGGGGGCGGCAAAGCCGGTCGCCGCAGCAAGCCCGCGGCCGTCGCGCGCCGACCAGCAAGGGTCCGATCCGGTGGTCAATTCCGATACGCTCGCCGACCTGGAAGAACTGGGGTCTTCGCCTGCCTTCATGGACAAGCTGATCGGCGTGTTCGTCGCCGACAACGTCACCCTGATGGCGAAAATGGAAGCCTCGCTGGCGGCGCGCAATGTGGGCGAGTTCCGCAGCCACCTGCACGCCATGAAGGGCTCGGCGGCGAGCATGGGCGCCGAGCGCCTCGCCGGCTATTGCAAGGGCGTAGGGCGCCTGTCGGATGCAGAGGTAAAACTTCAGATCCCGGCGCTGCTGAAAACCCTGCGCGAGGAGCTCGCGGCCACCCGCGAGACGCTCGAACGTTATCTGCAGGAAAGGAAAAAGTCGACCGGCTAGGGCGGCCGCGCGGCGGGCAAAAGCCGGGAATAGAATGGCGCCATTCCGGAAAAGGAGCGGCATGTCTTTCTTCATCACGCTGGTCGAGAGTTCGGACGCAAGCCGGCGGGCGATCGAGACCTTGCCCAAGGTGCACTCGATGATGCACAAGGGCCTCACGCTTGCCGAATACCGCGCGTTTCTGCGCGATCTTTATCACATCGTCTGGCATTTCTGTCCGATCATGGCGGCGGCCGCGGCGCGCTGCGACGAGCGGTTACGCAATATCCGCTACGAACTTTACGAGAGGATCGGCGAGGAGAAAGGTCACGAGGGCTGGGTGCTCGAGGACATCGGGGCGGTGGGGGGCGATGTGGCGGGCGCGCACGGCGCGGCGCCGAGCGCCCCCGTGCAGGCGATGATCGGATTCAACTATTACGCCGCCGAGCGGGTGCACCCGTGCTCGGTGCTGGGCATGCTCTACGTGCTGGAGGTGGTCGCCTCAGTGTACGGCGGCAAGGTGGCCGATTCCATCGCGCGCGCGATCGGACGGGAAACCACGGCGGGGGGGTTCCGGTTCCTGTCCTCTCACGCGACGCTGGATGCGGACCACATGGCGAAACTCAACGTGCTGCTCAAAACGATTGACGACCCCGCGGCCCAGGCCGCGATCATCGACTCGACGCGCGTCAACTTTCACCAGTTCGGCCAGCTCTTTTCCGCAGGCGGCTTCGTCTCGCATCTCGGCCACTGAGTCCCGCTCAGCCCGCCGCCATGGCGATACCCGCTGCCGGCACAGGCGCGGGCGCTGCAGCCGCGTCCATGCGCTCCATCTGCGCGCGCACCACGCGGCTCATCATGCGCATGTCGCGGTCTTCGAGGCGCAGCGCGCAATCCACCCAGGTATCGACGACCGCATCCAGTTCCTCGCGCGTCACCGGGTTCACCTGCTGGCGCACCCGCATCACAGCCTGGAAGCCGCTGCGCCGGCGCGCGTTCTTCGCGATCCAGGCCTGCACTGCCGCCTCGCCCTCGCCGTCCTTCGCTAGCACGTCGACGATGCCCATTTCGTGCAGTTTGGTCGCCGGCAGGAGCTTGCCCGAAAGGATCAGATCCTCGGCGCCGCGCGCGCCGATGCGGCGCGCGAGCAGGCTGTAGGCGCCCATGCCCGGGAACAGGTTGAAGAGGATTTCCGGCAGGCCCATTACGGCCGATTCCTCCGCCACCAGGACATCCGAGGAAAGTGCGGTCTCGAAGCCGCCGCCCAAGGCATCGCCCTGCACCAGCGATATGGTCGTCAAGGTCGGACAGAAGTAGTTCTGCACGCGCGCGTGGATATTGTCGATGCACAGCCTCGCGTAGTGCGCGAGCGCATCGCGGTCGCGCGAGCGGATCAGGAGCAGGAACAGCGCCAGGTCGCCGCCCAGGTTGTAGATCCTCGGCACGCGCGAGCCGGCCACGTAGTAATGCACCTTGTGCATCGCGCCCTCGAACTCGATGTGGCCGCTGTTCGCGGTCAGTTCGCCGCCGAAGGCGCGCAGGTCTTTCAGCAGACCCAGATTGAAGCAGGGATTGCCCCGCTGGTTCATGTAGCCCCAGATCGACCCTGTCGCCGGCTCGTACTCGTACTGGACTTCGGAATAAGCCTTGCAAGGTCCCCTGAAACCGGTCGCATCGCTCATGTCGCTCATGGTGTAGCCCCCCAATAAGATTCCCCCTTGCGGGGGAGTCGGTTACGGGAGGCACCGGGCGGACCCCGGCGCCTCCCGCAGCCATTAGACGCCTGAAGTTTCTCCTATGCAAACAAGGGCTGTTGCTTTTCCGTGACGGGTGCGGGTCATGCGCCTGCCCGGCGAGACAAAATGATCAACCCTGGTTCTAGCCGAAACGGCCTACTTGGGTTAAAGTTTTCGCGTCGTTGACCGAAGGTTTTGGAGGTGGCTGCATGTACGCAATCGTCTATAAGTCTGACGGATTCCCGGTCTGCCAGCAGGTCGCGGGCGTGAGCCCCGATCCGGTGGTTACGTGGAATACCGAGGCCGAGGCAAAGGCCTTCATTTCGTCCAAGGGCGGCGATGCGGACCTGCAGCCCATGCAGCTCACCGACGAGGCCATGGACAAGATCGCGCAGGCCATGGGCTGCGCGGTCGAGTCGATGATGTTCGAACCCTACCCCAGCTAACTCACCCCAGGCTGAAGAATTCGCGCCGGCTTTTCATGCCGCGCATGCGCGCCAGCAGCAGCTCGAGATCGGCGTCGCGCGCCACGAAATTCAGGTTCTCGGAATTGACGATCAACACCGGCGCCGCGCTGTAGTTGTAGAAGAACCGCGCGTAACCCTCCGCCAGCAGCGCCAGGTAGTCCTCGCCAATGCCGCGCTCGTACTCCGATGCGCGGCGCCTGACGCGCTCATAGAGCGTTGCCGGCTGCGCCTGCAGGTAGACCACCAGGTCCGGCGCCGGGGCGCGCGGCCGGATCGCATCGTAGATTTTCTGGTAGAGCGCCATTTCGTCGCCCGATAGCGTGATGCGCGCGAACAACGGGTCCTTGTCGAGCAGAAAGTCGGTGACCGTCGGCCGGCCGAACATGTCCGGCTGCGCCAGCGCGCCGAGCTGCCGCGCCCGCTGGAACAGGAAAAACAGCTGCGTTGGCAGCGCGAAGCGCGCCATGTCCTGGTAGAAGCGGGCGAGAAACGGGTTCTCGCCGGGCTCCTCCAGCAGGAGCTCGGCGCCGAGCCGGCCGGCGAGCCGCCGCGCCAGGCTGGTCTTGCCGGCGCCGATCGGCCCCTCCACCGCGACATGGCGAAAATTCTGCACCGGGGCTCTAATCGATCCTTTCGATCTTCTGCGCGCTGCAGGCACGGAGCAAGGTGCTCGCCAATCCCTTTCCCGCAACTGAAATTACAGGATCAAGCTCGAGTAAAGGCTGCAACACGAATGCCCGCTCATGCATGCGCGGATGCGGCACCGTCAGGCGCGGCACGCATAGCTGCGCGTCGCCATACAGCAGCAGGTCCAGGTCGAGCGTGCGCGGCGCGCCGCTGAAGGGCCGCTGCCTGCCGTGGCGGTTTTCGACGGCCTGCAGATGGTCCAGCAGGGGTTCGGCCTCCAGCGCGGTCTCAAGACCGACCACGGCGTTGATGAAGTCGGGTTGCGCGGCGTAGCCGAGCGGCGCGCAGCGGTACAGGGAGGATCGGCTGGTCACGGCGATTCCGGGCAGGCGCCCCAGTTCCAAAATTGCCTCCGCTACCGTGCGCCGCGGATCCCCGAGATTTGCGCCCAATCCGACGTAAGCGAGCGTCATTGTTCCGGCGGCGCGTCGCCTGCAGGTCCCTTGCGGCGCCTCCGGCGCCTTTTTTTTCGCGGCCCGGTGTCGGGCAGCAGCATTTCCTCACGCGTTTCCTGTTCCGCGCTCTGGAACGCGCGCCACCAGGTTTCCAGTTCCGCGGGCACTTCGCCGCTGGCTGCGCGCAGCGCGAGGAAGTCGTAAGCCATGCGAAAGCGCGGCAGCTCGAGTAGCCGGTGCGGGCGCTGGCCCGAACGCTCCTCGAATCTCGGTTGCATCGCCCAGACTTCGCGCATGGTGGCGGTGAGCCGGCGGGTGATCGCGAGCTTGCCGCTCTGCGCTTCCAGCACGTCGTCCATCGCGGCCTCGAGCGCGGCAATGCGCCGCTCGCCGCGTTTCTCGCGCACCTTCCAGGCCGCCAGCACCTCGTGCCAGAGGAGCGCGGCAAACAGGAACGCCGGCGACACCGGACGATCGGCCAGCACCCTCTCGTCGGTCTGCCCCAGCGCCAGCGTGACGAAGCGCTCGCCCAGTGGCTGGTCGAGGATCACGTCGAGCAGCGGCAGCATGCCCTTGTGCAGTCCCTCGTGGCGCAGCTGGCGCAGGCAGGCGTTGGCATGGCCAGAGAGCAGGAGCTTCAACATCTCCTCGAACAGGCGCGGCGGCGGCACGTGCTCGAGCAGCGGCGCGAGGCGCTTGATCGGGGCGCGCGTCGAGCCCTCGATCGACAGGCCGAGCTTCGCGCCCAGGCGCACCGCGCGCAGCATGCGCACCGGATCCTCGCGAAAGCGCGTTTCCGGATCGCCGATGATGCGCAGCGTGCGCTTTTTCAGGTCGGCAAGACCGCCGTGATAGTCGATCAGCTCGCCTGTTCTGCAGTCGAAGTAAAGCGCGTTGACGGTGAAGTCTCGCCGGCGCGCGTCCTCCTCGACGGTGCCGAACACGTTGTCGCGCAGTACGCGGCCGTGCTCGTCTTTCTCGGCGGTCTTGCTGTCCGCGGCGCGGAAGGTGGAAACCTCGATCGTCTCCGGACCCAGCATCACGTGCACCAGGCGGAAGCGCCTCCCGATCAGCAGCGCGCGGCGGAAGAGCGGCTTGATCTGCTCGGGCCGGGCATCGGTGGCGATATCGAAATCCTTGGGCTCGATGTTGAGCAGCAAGTCCCGCACTGCGCCGCCGACCACGTAGGCGGCGTGGCCGCGGTCCGCGAGCACGTCGCAGACCTTGAGCGCGCCCGAACTGATCGAGTTGCGCGCAATACCGTGGCGCGACTGCGGCACGCGCAGCGGCCCCGGGGCATCGAGGCCGAATACGCGGCGGATGAAGCGCTTGATCATTGCGGGCGGGAATTATCTCAGGGAAATCACCGGCCAGCCCCGGCGCCCCGCCTCGGCCGCCAAGGCCGCGTCCGGATCGACCGCCACCGGACGCGAGACGCGCTCGAGCAGCGGCAGGTCATTGTGCGAGTCGCTGTAGAACGTGCTCTGCGGGAAATCCCGCAGCCGGCGCCCCTGGGCGGCGAGCCAGGCCTCGACGCGCGCGACCTTGCCCTCCCGGAAACAGGGTTCTCCCGCCACGCGGCCGGTGAAGCGTCCTGCAGCGCGCTCGGGTTCGGTTGCCACCAGGTGCGGCACGCCGAACTCGCGCGCGATCGGGCCGGTGACAAAGCTGTTGGTCGCCGTGACCACTGCGCAAAGGTCGCCTGCATCGAGATGGCGGCGCACTAGCGTCTTCGCCGGCGCGCGCATCGCGGGCCGGATGCGCGCCGCCATGAACTCGGCGTGCCAGCGCTCGAGCTCCTCCGGCGCGTGCTCGGCGAGCGGCCGCAGCGCAAAACCGAGGAATTCGTGGATGTCGAGCGAGCCGGCCTTGTACTGCTCGTAGAACGCCGCGTTCTGCGCTTCGTACTCGTCGCGCCGAAGCACGCCGCGGTCCACCAGGAACTGCCCCCACTCGTAGTCGCTGTCGCAGCCGAGCAGGGTGTTGTCTAGATCAAACAGCGCTAGATTTTTCATTCTCCCAGCGCTTTCAGAGTTTCGCGCACCAACGGCAGCGTGATCTGCCGCTGGCGCTCGAGCGAAGCGCGGTCCAGTTCGTCGAGGATTGCCGCAAGCGTGGGCAGGTCGCGCCGAACATGGGTCAGCAGGTAGCCGATAATTTCCTCCGGGATGCGCATGCCGCGGCGCTCGGCCTCGGTGCGCAGGAACACCGCGCGCTCGCTGTCGCTGAGTGGCTTGACCTGGTAGACGAGGCCCCAGGCGAGACGCGATTTAAGGTCCTCGCGCAGCGGCAGCTGCGGCGGCGGCGCGTTTCCCGCGGCCAGCACCGCGCCGCCCGATTGGCGCGCTTCGTTGATCGCGTTGAACAGCGCGATCTGGGCTTTCTCGTCGAGTTTTTCGACGTCGTCGGCGACATGCAGCCCCTCGCGCGCGCAGGCGCGCAGCAGATGGCTCTTTCCCGACCCCGTTTCGCCCCACAAATAGAAGTTTCTTTCTCGAGAGTTTCCGTCGCGGAGCTCTCGCAGGCGCGCAACCAGCTCCGCGTTGGCGCCGGCAACGAAATTTTCGACAGTGGACTGCGCCTGCGGCGAAATGCCCAGCGCGAGCTGCCGCATCACTTCGGTCCGCCATAGAGCGGGCCGTCGAGGTAGGCGGCCTTCAGGTGGCGCATCGCGACCAGCAGCGCCGCGCTCGCAGGAAGCGCGAGCAGCACACCGAAGAAACCGAATATCTGACCAAAGGCGAGCAGCGCGAAGATCACCGCGACCGGATGCAGGCCGATGCGCTTGCCGACCAGCAGCGGCGTCACCATCATGCCCTCCATCACCTGCCCGATGCCGAAGGCGACCCCCACCCAGGCGATGCCGGCAAGGCTGTCGAACTGCATCGCCGCGGCGATAAGGCCAAGCAGGATGCCGGTGAACGCGCCGACATACGGGATGATCACCAGCAAGCCGGTGATGACGCCGATCGGCAGCGCGAACTCGAGCCCTGCCACCGAGAGCGCGCCCGCGTAGTACACGCTCATCACCAGCATGACGATCAGCTGCCCGCGCAGGAACTCCGCCAGCACGGCGTCGATCTCGGCCAGGATGGTCCGGGCGCGCTCGTGCAGGTGGCGTGGAATCATCGTGTCGACACGCGCTACCAGCGTGTTCCAGTCGCGCAGCAGGAAGAACAACACCACCGGCACCAGCAGAACGTTGACGAAGAATGCGATCAGCGCGAGGCCGCCGATCTTGAGCGAGCCGAGCAGCCCCGCCACCAGGTCCTGGTTGTTGGCGAGGATGCCGCCCGCCAACTGCTTGACGGACTCGATGTCGAGCTGGAACTCGATGGCGAATCGCTTCTTCAGCCACGGCGCAACCTGCTCGTTGACCCAGGCGAGGAATTCCGGCAGGCGCTCCGACATCATTCCCAGTTCCTTGATCAGCAACGGCAGGATCACCAGCGCGAGCGCTACCACGAGCGCGAGCGCGAACAGGAGCACTAGCACTACCGCGACGATGCGCGGCAGGTAGCGTCCGGTCAGCCGGCCCACCAGTGGGTTGAGGACGTAGGCGAGGATTGCGCCGGCCAGAAACGGCGCGAGGATGGGCGAGAGCGCGTAGAGCAGCCCGCCGGCCGCCAAAGCGATCGCCAGCCAGCCCCAAAACCGCGGATCCGCGAGAACCGGTGCCTTCATTTCACGTAAAATTGCTGGAAAGACATCATTTTACCTGCCATGTCGGGACCCCTCTCTTACCGTGACGCCGGCGTGGACATCGACGCCGGCGACGCGCTTGTCGAAGCCATCAAGCCGTTCGCCAAGCGCACCCTGCGCCCGGAAGTGCTGGCGGGGCTCGGCGGCTTCGGCGCGCTGTGCGCGATCCCGAAAAAGTACCGCGAACCGATTCTGGTGTCCGGCACCGATGGTGTCGGCACCAAACTCAAGCTCGCCTTCATGCTTGGCCGCCACAACACCGTCGGCATCGACCTCGTGGCGATGAGCGCGAACGACGTTCTCGTGCAGGGCGCCGAGCCGCTGTTCTTCCTCGACTATTTCGCCTGCGGCAAACTCGACAAGAGCGTCGCGCTGCAGGTGATCCGCGGCGTTGCCGAAGGCTGCGAGCAGGCGGGCTGTGCGCTGATCGGCGGCGAAACCGCCGAAATGCCGGGCATGTACCCGGAGGGCGAATACGACCTGGCCGGATTCTGCGTCGGCGTGGTGGAGAAAGAACAGATCATCAACGGCAGCTCGATCAAGCCGGGCGACGTGCTGCTCGGGCTCGCCTCCAGCGGTGCGCACGCCAATGGCTACTCGCTGATCCGCCGCATCCTCGGTGAAGACAAGCCGAACTCGGGTCTCGCCGATTCCCTGATGGAGCCGACCCGCATTTACGTCAAGCCGGTGCTCAAGCTGATGGCGGCCGCGCCGGTGAAGGGCCTCGCCCACATTACCGGCGGCGGCCTAATCGGCAACGTGCCGCGCATGCTGCCGCAGGGCATGCGTGCCGTGCTCAGGAAAAAGATGTGGCCGCGGCCGGAATTGTTCACCTGGCTGCAGAAGAACGGCAATGTCGCCGAGGACGAGATGTACCGCGTCTTCAACTGCGGCATCGGCATGGTGATCGCGGTCGCGCGCGAGAACGTGGCGGCCGCCACCATATTGCTGAAGGGAGAGGGCGAACTGGTCTATGAAATCGGCTTCGTCGAGGCCGGCAACGCCGGCGAGCCGGAGGCGATCGTACTCTAGGTTACTCCGGCTGCAAGCCAATTTCCTTTATCAGCTTGGCCCAGCGCTCGCGTTCGGCGCGCAGGAAATCGTTCAGCGACTCGGGCGTGCCTGCGCCCTCATTCACCAGGCCGAAGTCGAATAGCCGCTGCGCTATCTCGGGGTCGGCCAGTACCCGGTCCATGTCGCGGTTCACGCGCTGGATCACACCCGCCGGGGTGCCGGTCGGCGCAAGAAGCGCGAACCAGCCGACGTACTCGAAACCCGGATACGTCTCGGCCAGCGTGGGGACCTCTTCAATGCCCCGGACCCGCTTGCCTGCGCTCACCGCCAGCGGGCGCAAATCCCCGCGCTTGAGGAAAGGCAGCAGCGCGGCCGAGCTGACCAGCACGACCTGTGTGCGACCGGCGATCGTATCCTGGATCGCGGGCGAGACGCCTGTATAGGGGACTTGAAGCAGTACTGTGCCCGCGGTCTTGTTCAGCATCTGGCTCATCATGCCGCTGAAGGTCTTGGCGCCTTCATTTGCGGCCGCAAGCTTGCCGGGTTGCGCTTTGTCCAGCGCGACCAGTTCGGCGAGCGTCTTCGCCGGGACAGCCGGATTCACCGCGATGACCATCGGCGATTTCGCGATCATCGCTACCGGCGTGAAATCCTTCTCGGGATCGTAGGGCAGGGACTTGAACGTCAACGGATTGGTGACGATCGCAGCCGTGGTCGCGAAAAAGTAGGTATAGCCGTCGGCCGGTGCCTTGGCGGCAGCCTGGGCCCCGATCACGTTCTGGCCGCCTGGACGGTTCTCCACCACCACCTGCTGTCCCAGCAGGCGCGCGAGGCGGTCCGCGAGGAAGCGCGCCGTGATGTCGGGCGAGGTCCCGGGCGGCTGCGAAATGATGAATTTTACCGGCCGGACCGGCCAGTCCTGCGCGCTCGCGTGGCTGAAAAGTCCGAGCAGGGCGGCAAGCAGCATCAAGCGGATGGTCATGCAGTCCTCCCCTTTAATAATGCACGCCGAGAGCGAGCCGGAGGCGATAGTACTCCAGGCTACTCGGGCTGCAGCCCGATTTGCTTCACCAGTTTCGCCCAGCGCTCGAACTCGGCGTTGACGAATGCGCCCACCGCCTGCGGATTGCCGGTGCCCTCGGCAATCGAGCCCATCGAGAGCATGCGCTCGACCACTTCCGGCGAGCGCAGGATGCGGTCGAGTTCGCGATTCACGCGGCTCACGATCTGCGGCGGCGTCCCGGCTGGCGCGAACAGGATGTTCCAGCCGGTGTATTCGAAGCCGGCAAAGGTCTCGCCGACGGTGGGCGTGTCGGGCAGGCCGAGCAGGCGCTGCGGCGTACTCACCGCCAGTGCCTGGAGACGGCCGGCCTTGATCTGCGGGATCAGCGCGGCCGAAGGCAGGCTGAGAAGCTGCACGCGCCCGGCGATGGCGTCCTGGATCGCTTCGGGCGCCTTCTGATAAGGCACTTGCGTGAACTTCACGCCGCCGGGCTGGCGGCGATCAGGAACGGGCTCTTGCCCACCATCGCCACAGGAATGAAATCTTTCTTCGGATCGTACGGCAGAGTCTTGAAGGTATAGACGTTGGTGACGATGGCCGCGGTGGTGCCGTAGTAGAAGGTGTAGCCATCGGGCGCGGACCTGGCGGCGGCCTGCGCACCAATCACATTCTGTCCGCCGGGACGGTTCTCGATCACGATGGGCTCGCCCAGCGCCTTGGCAAGGTGCTCGGCGACAAAGCGCGAGATCACGTCCGGCCCTGAGCCTGCGGGCTGCGACAGAATCCATTTGACAGGCTTGCCGGGCCAGGCCTGGGCCTGCGCGCCCTGCCACGGCAGCAGGGCGGCTGCGCCAATCAAAAGGTTTCCGAGCATTCTCTTCATGCGTCTCCTTCTTGGATTCTCACAGCGCCATCCCTTGACAATACAGGATAGAACAAGGAAAGTGAACATGTTCATAAAAGACCGGCCGTT
>Ga0315281_10010082_pt1 | contig 13057 bp, 9 predicted proteins | sample YL17G07_0_MG_FD_204540 | JGI IMG/M metagenome (GOLD analysis project Ga0315281, IMG submission 204540) | Sediment microbial communities from Yellowstone Lake, YNP, Wyoming, USA - YL17G07_0 | ecosystem: Environmental > Aquatic > Freshwater > Lake > Sediment | place: USA: Wyoming | collected... | reverse complement strand
TGGCCGCGACCACAGCTAGGACAACAATCAATTTTTTTATCGGCGAGGTTTTCATCCCCACACCCAAAAAGGATTGCGAAGCTTCCGCAACCTTCGATTTATGTTTATTGACCTTTTCTCTTTGGAAATCATATTTATAAATTTAAAACTTTGGCTTCGATATGTTGCGCATCCTTTTTAGGTGTGGGGATTTATCACGGGAAGCATGATTGCAATAGGGTTGCGGCGTCCTGGAGTTTTTTCTGAAGGTCAACGAGGCCGACTCTCGCATCGCCCAAGTCTTGGGTTGTGCCATCAACGGTGCCGAACTGCGCGTCAAGCTCGCTTCTTTTTTGAATGTAGTAGGTTGGGTCGGTTGACGAGCTGGCTTTCAAATCTTCTATCCAGGAGGAGAGGTTGGTTTCCTTGCCGCTTAGATCGCTAACCTGGGCTTGCAGGTCGTTGTACTGCGCCGTGAATATGGGGAGCTCGTCCTGAGCGGTGGACTTCGCCGCCGTGCAGCCGGCCGAGCCGGACGTGCTTGAGGCAACGGCGTTTAAGATGTCTATTATATTAGACACAACGGAAAGCGCCTGATTGGTGTAGTCGAGCGTGCTCGATATATTTTGAAGAACCACGTTGGCCTCTTTTAAGACCGCATCTTTGCCGCTGTCGCCCTGGTTGCCGAGCGTGGTTATGCCGCCGGCGCGCGTAACGCAGTCCTGGTATGCCTGCGACGAGTGGTCACTGTAAACCTGATCGCAGGACTCCGCAGAGCTTTGGACGTCTCTTACCGAGGCAACGCCCAAAAGCCCCTTGGTGCCGGCAGCGATTAGTTTGTTGATCGCGTAATTGACAATGGCGCCAAGGAGAGATGTTATGCTGTCGGCGTTCACTATTCTTTCTATTGACGCATTGCTGCCGATGGCCTGGTTCAGGGTGCTGGCGATAAGCGTGCCCGGGGTGGTAACTTGCGGCTCGCTCCCGTCGGCACAGAGTCCGGGTTCGGTGTACTGCCCGAGGTCGCCATCGGCGCAGATCCCGTTTTCGTCGGCCTCGCTCCCGTCGGTGCAGACAAATCGGGATACATTGGGGTCGCTCCCGTCGTCGCAGGACTCTTGGCTCTTTAGGCCGCTGCCGGATATTGCTTTGGAATTGGCGGCTTGCTTGGCCGAGTCCGCCGCCTGGGCTGCGAGCTGCGACGCCTCAAAACGCGCGCCGTAGTAATTGCCGCTCGGAAGAGCCGTGGCTACATAGGCGAGCCACCCGCCGTTGCCGAAATCACCATAGAAATCAAGGGGATTCGGGACAATTTTTTCCAAGAGGCAGTTGGAGCGCACAGGTAGCGTGGAGGCCACTATTTGGCCCACTCCAGACCCGCCGCCATAGGCGCCGCCGACCTGCTGGCTTATGAGCTTCGCGAAAGACCCGCTCCCTTGGCAAAGCGAAGCGGTATAGCCGCTTATGGCCGTGAGGGCTGCGCCCTTGGCGGCATCGGCGAAATACTGTCCCCAGTTGGTTACGAACTTCGGGCTGCCTCCGCCGGCTATCCAGTTGGCGACGGCAGTCGAAAGCATCTTCATGAGAGCGTCTTTGGCGGCTTCAACTATTAGGTTCATGAAGTAATTTTCGGAGGTGAAGAATTCTGTCAGCGCCGTATCAGCCGCGGTGAGCGCCGACTCTATCGCGATAAACACCGACTCTATGTCCGCTATTATGTCGGTTACAACCCATTGGGCGTGGGCTTGAGGTACGCCGAAGTTATTGTTTATAAAAACGGACAGCGCGCTTTTTTTAGGATCAGCTCCCAAGATTTTGGACAATTCGTTTTCCGCTTTTTCAATTTCAGCTTTTACTTCGGCGCCTGCCACCGCGATAATCACCTCGGCGTTTTTAGAGACGATCAAGGTCCGCAGAGGGTCATTGCCATTTACGTCAAAAAATGATTTTTGTACCTCGACATCTTTTAATATTTTTTTGTGCAACTCCAAAAAAGGCCTCGGCACCTGAAGCGCGTAAATGGCGTTAGCCTCGTCCGCGAATAGGGCGTAGATATTTTCAATCGCGGGCCTGTCTTTTATTTTCGAAAGATTATTTTTGTCGGCGGCAAGGGTTTTAAGCGGCTTTAATGCTTCGTAGAGCGAGTTGAAGTAAAACAAGACATCGTCTTTCGTGAAATTGTCTGTGATTTTTATCTTTGAAACGTCCACATCGGCGACCAAATCAGAAAGAGGAATATTATCGGCATATTGGGAAAAATTGTTTTGGAAGTCGGGCGATGATATAACATTATCCGCGCCGCTCTTTATATCTTCCGGATTGGCTTTGATTATGCCGCTTGCGATGGCGGCAGTCAGGTTGTCGGTTAGGTTTTTGGACCGGGGCGAGATGACGTTGCCCTTGTCGTCGAACTGCGCGATAGCGGAAAAACCGTTTCGGTCATTTGTAAAAGCATTCCCGCCCAAAATTTCGGCGAGAGACCTTGCTTTTTCGCTTTGTGCCGCCGGATTGGCGTCAGAAACCGGCGCCGGAGACCTTGAAAGGGCGAGTATGAGCGCGCTCGTCAGCGTTGTAAAGATTAGAAACCAAGCGGCTATTTTTTTGGTATTCAGTTTTCCGGTTGATATATTCACCCATCATCAAGTATATCACAGGAAATCACCATATTTTTTATATTTTATCCCCAAAAAACGATGAGATTTCCACTATTTGTTCCACGCTTAAGTTCTGCGGCCGGTTAGCATGGTCAATGCCCATTTTCTTCAGGACCCCGGCAATTGTTTTTGTTTCGGCTTTGCCGCGGAGGGCGGAGGTAATATTGTTATGAATAGTTTTTCTCGGCTGTTTGAAAAGGGCGCGGACGGTTTTGTAATAACTTTCTGCGTCGGCACCGCAGGATACTGCGCGAAGTTCAATCAGGGCCGAATCAACCTCCGGCGGCGGATAAAACTCTCTTTTTTTAATGAAAAAAATAATTTTCGGTTCGGCCCAGAACTGGACGGCGGCCGCCAGCCGGTTCATCTTAGGCGGCCGGGCCTCGATTCTCTCCGCCACCTCCTTTTGAACCGTTAAAACGGATAATCTCGGCTTGTTTTCGAGCCCGCTTATTGTTCGGAGCAAATAGCCCGTAATATAGTAGGGAATATTGCCCGCCAAAACATAGCTTTTATAGGCTGGATTTGCGGTTAATTCGGGCAAAATATTGAGCGCGTCGCCCGCTATTATTTCAATATTTTTATTTGCGGCGAATTTTTGTTTTAGCGCCGCCGCCAGGTCCCGGTCTTTTTCAATCGCGATTATTTTACCCGACAATTTTTCCGTAAGCTCGCCATGGCCCGGGCCGACTTCAATTATAATGTTGCTACCGGCCTTGTTAATCCTCTCCGCGATGGATTCCAAAATTTCCGGATTTTTTAAAAAATGCTGGCCGAGGCGCTTCATTTTTTGTTAGTCGAGCGTTATGTATCTTTCTTCGTCAAATTCGCTGAAATAATTTTTTTCTTCCGGCGCGTTAATAAAAGTCAGAACTTCTTCCGGCAACTCTCCCAAAAACCGCGAGGGAATGTCGTAAAAGCTTAAAAATAATTCCCGCTTTGCGCGCGTCACGGCCACGTACATGAGCCGCCGCTCTTCCTCCATCGCGCTCGCGATTCCGTAAGAGCGCGTGTGCGGCAAAATGCCTTCGGACACGCCCACGACAAAAACGCGGCCAAACTCCAAACCCTTTGCCAAGTGTATTGTCATTAGATTTACCCCAGCCGATTTTTTACTCTCATTTTTTTTTGACGGTTCGTCGGTCGCTCCAACGAGAGCGATTTCTTCAAGAAACGACACGAGATCTTTTTTTTCGCCTGCGAATCTCATAAGCTCCGCTATGTTTTCGGCACGCTCTTCGGGATTTTCAAAATTCATTTTAATGTAGTTCAAATAATCCGTTTTTTCTATGAAAATCCTTATAATTTCAGCCGGTTCGAGTTTTTCGACCCCCTCAAGCGCCTCCTTTAATGACAGGAAAACGCTTTTTCTGAAAGCTTTTTCCAGGCGTTCCAGGCTTACGGAATCTTTGCGGTTCATGGCGAAGCGCAGGGACGCGACAATGTCTTTAATCTCTTTTCTTTCGTAGAATTTCAAGCCGCCGAAGATGCGGTAAGGAATCTGGCTCGTAATGAGTGCTTGTTCTATCGCCCGCGACTGGGCGTTGGTGCGGTATAAAATAGCGGTACCTCCTTCATTTTGACCTTTGACCCCTGACCTTTGAATTTGCTCTGCTATCCACTCGGCCTCTGAGTCGTCATCCTGGGCTTCAAAAATTTTTATCGGCTCGCCTTCGGAATTTTTTGTCCACAAATCCTTTCCCTCCTCGTACAATCTTTGGTCGTTGTTTTTGATGAGCGCGCCGGCCGCCCGAATTATATTTTTGGTGGAACGGTAATTTTCCGTGAGATATTTGACGCTTGAGTCCGGCCAGTCGTTTTTGAAATTTAGAAAAATGCCGATGTCCGACCCGCGCCAGGTATAAATCGTCTGCTCCGCGTCCCCCACCGCGCTTAATTTGCCGGCGCCCCCGACGAGAAGCTTGATGAGCTCGTATTGGACCGCATTTATGTCCTGATACTCGTCCACGAGAATATGAGAAAATTTTTTTTGGTAAATTTTTAAAACGTCGGGATTTTTCCTGAAGAGTTCCACGGTTTTAAGTATGAGGTCGTCGAAGTCGAAGGCATTCGAGGCCATAAGTCCATCTTCATATTTCTTAAAAATTTTCTCCGCCGTCAGATCAATCTTTTCCTCCATTCCGTTTTTGAAGCGCGATATTTTATCCCGCATCGCCGCCGGCGTTTTCCCCGCTTCGGGCTTCTTTCCCGGTGTATTTTTTACGATTCTTTTTATGAGCGCGAAAGAATCATGGTCGTCGAAAATGGCGAAATTCGCTGTCCGTCCCGCTAAGCGGGATTCGCGGCGGAGAATTTTCGCGCAGAGGGAATGGAAAGTGCCGATAAAATGCCCATGAAAATCCCGACCCGGGTTAAAGCCGGGTTTTATGCGCATAATTCTTTCGGCCATTTCCTTGGCAGCCTTGTTTGTGAAGGTTAGCGCCAAAAGCCGGCGCCCGGCCGGGCCTTTATCCGCCATAGCGGCAAGGCGGGCTGTCAAAGTTCGGGTTTTGCCAGTACCCGCCCCGGCCACTATTATTAGGGGCTTTTCCAGGGCTTCGGCGGCCTCTTTTTGCTCTTGATTCAGTTCAAAAACCACCTTGATATGCTATAATAAATACATAATTAATTCATTAAAAAGGCTACCTGGCGACAAAAGGCCATTTTTACTGGCTCTTTTTTTGCTATTGGGGCTTATTATCGCCTCAAGTCGTTTTTGGCTTTTGGGGCCGAAGGCCGAGGCCAAAAATGGAGTTTTTGGGGGACCCGAAGAGATTATTTCGCCGGAGGCAGCTACCCAATACAGCGATGCCGCCGTATCAGGCGCGCCAAACATAGATGGCGGCGAGGGACCAACCAATTTCCCCTCTGGCGAGCCCGATTTACTTGATGCGAGTTTTAAGGGCTCGAGCGGTCCGTCGGACTCTGTAAATCAAAACGGCGTTTTCGCGTATACGATTGAAAAAGGAAACACCATTTCCGGCATTGCCGCGAGCTTCGGCGTTTCCGTAGAGACCATTTTGGCGGCCAACAAAGGTCTCCGGGCCAGTTCTCTTATGGCCGGCCAAGAAATAAAAATACTCCCCGTTTCCGGAATTATCTACCGCGCGAAAGACGGCGAGACCATACAATCCATCGCTTCAACCTTTAACCTTAGTGTTGATGACCTCATGAGATTCAACCGCGGCATTGATCCGAACGGGATAACCGTCGGCACCGCACTCGTCATCCCGGGCGCGAGGCCCAACGATATTTCACTCAAAACTTCCGGAAGTGACCTGCCGCGGCTCGATGGCTATTTTATCGGCCCGGCCGACGGCTTTAATTGGGGCCAGCTTCATGCCTATAATGCCGTTGATATCGCCAATTCCTGCGGCACGCCGGTGGTCTCAGCCGCCGAGGGTCTCGTCGTCTATGATCCGAACTACGGCGACGGTTCGACTGGATGGAACGGCGGCTACGGACACTTTATTTTAATAGAGCATCCGAATGGCACGAAAACCAGATACGCGCACCTCGACGCGGTTTCGGTCTCGGTGGGCGATTATGTTGACCAGGGAAAACAAATTGGTACCATGGGCGCGACGGGCAACGTCCACGGCCCGACCGGCTGCCACCTCCACTTTGAAGTTTACGGTGCGCAGAATCCTTTCGCCAAGGATTAGCCGCTTCAGATTTCTTCTTTCAATCTGTAACTGAACGCCTCGGCCAAATGATTGGCCGAAATTTTTTCGGATTCTTCCAGGTCGGCGATGGTACGCGCGGTTTTAAGGAGCCGATAATATCCGCGCGGCGAAAGTTTAGCGTTCTCAAGCGTGTTTAAAAAGCTTTCGGCCTCCGTTTCAAGACTTACGAGCTCATCCGTCTGTTTGGATGTCATCTCGGCGTTTAATCTCGCTCCTTGCGAGCCCCCTTTTCTAAGGCGGCGTTCCTGGATTTTGCGGGCGGCTTCGATTTTCTTTCTGAACTGCGGGCTTTCCTGGCCGGTAGAATTTTTTTCGCGGAGACTTATGAGCGCCACTCGCGGCACTTTTATCTGAAGGTCAATCCGGTCCATAAGCGGGCCGGAAATTTTTTTCTGGTAGCGCAACACATCATAAGGCCGGCATCGGCATTCTTTTTCGGGGTCGCCGAAGTAGCCGCAGGGACAGGGGTTCATAGCCGCCACAAGCGTGAATTTTGAAGGAAAAACAAGGGTTTTTTTGGCCCGGGCGACATGCACCCGGCCAGATTCAAGCGGTCCGCGGAGCGATTCAAGGACGTTTTTTTGAAACTCCGGCAGTTCATCGAGGAAGAGCACCCCACGGTGAGCCAGGCTTATCTCGCCCGGCCTGGGGTCAGTTCCGCCGCCGATTATTGAAACCACCGAAGCCGTCTGGTGCGGCGAGCGGAACGGGCGGCTTACTATAAGTTTGCCTGTCGAAAGACCCGCCGCGCTCCATATCTTTGTGACCTCAATTGCCTCGCCGGGCTCCAAATCCGGCATGATGCCGAGCATCGCCTGGGCAAGCAAACTTTTTCCGACTCCGGGCGGGCCGATCATCAGGAGATTGTGGCCGCCGGCTACGGCAATAGTGAGCGCGCGCTTGGCATTTTCCTGGCCCTTTATTTCGGAAAAATCAGTTGTCGATCTTTCTCTTGCTTCAAAATTGGAAGACCGAGCCGCAGACACTTCTCTTTTTCCCTCAAGAACCTCGATTGCTTCCGCGAGAGATTCAATGGGGATGGTTTCTATTCCCATTATTACGGTTGCCTCGCCGGAATTTTCTTTCGGCAGGAAAATTTTTTTAAATCCTCGCCTCGCGGCAAGTTCCGCCGTGTTTAGGGCGCCCGATACCGGCCGGAGATGGCCGTCCAGGGCGAGCTCGCCCACGAAAATTTTATCGGCCGTTTCAAATTCCCCTATTTGTTTTGTCGCCAAAAGATATCCGATGGCGATGGCGAGGTCGTACTGCGAACCGGTTTTTTTCATATCGGCGGGCGCAAGGTTCACCGTGATTTTTCTGTTCTCGCGGTTCGGCGGTTTCGTGCCGGAGTTTTTTAGCGCGGAATTAACTCTTTCTTTCGCTTCGTTTAGCGCTTTGTCGGCGAGACCGACGATGTTAAAAGCATGAAGGCCGACATTCAAGTCGACCTCCACCTCAACAAGCCGCGCGTCTATGCCTTCGAGTTCGGCTGAAAAAACTTTAGCGAGATTTTTTGTCACGCGCCGTATAAATTGTCATAACGACTTCTTGCAGTTTTCGCAAAGGCCGGACTCGGGAACAATATTAAGAACCTTTTTTGAAATTTCGCCGCCGCAGTTTTTGCAGACGCCGTACGTGCCTGAGGCAATTCTGTTTAAAGCCGCATCGATTGCGCCGACCCTTTCTTTGAGTTCAAAAGCGACCGACATGGCATTTCCCGTCTCTTCGGCGTCGTTGGCCAGGTCTTCTATGTCTTCAACATCCGGCCTGGGATTTATCGGTTTCCCCCCTTTTTCAATTTCAACGATTTCCGAAAGGAGGTGAGTTCTCGCTTCCTCCAATTGTTTTTGATATTTTTTAATATCCTCCTTGGTCGGCATACAAAACATTCTAAGGTTATTTTTCCTCTTATGCAAAAGAAAAATCCTCTGTAGGGGATTTTGTCGCTTACACGGCACAATCCTCTACAGAGGATCATCATGAGGAAGATATTTAAAAGAGCTATATGGCGTCGGTTTGACTTGACAAGCGAATCTCGGGGTTCTTCGTCAATTAGCAACTTCGTTGCGGACGGCCCAGTAAAACTGTCTGGAGATTCGGCAACTGCCGTTTGCCTTTCCGATTGCCGTATTCAGTATAACATCCGGCAATCGCCTTGCCAAGCGGGGCAATTGTGGAAAACCTGTTAGTTTGTCTACGGCAATGAGAACGGCAATACGGCAACGAATCGGCAATCATCAGTTTTTTGCCGTATTGATTGCCGGACAGTCAAACGTCTTAAAAAGGGCCTATTTTTTGTTCTGTTAAACAAAAATGTTTATCAGTTGAAAAACGTTGATTTTATTATAAATGTAGGTTTTTCAACGTTATTGGGTTTTTTTAAAAAATGTTGAAAAATAAGGAATTTATCTTAATTTTTGATAAACAAAAATGTTTATCAAGAAAAAAATGTTTGTTGTTTCTCATTCACCCTCACATAAACCCACTAACCAATTCCAAATTTTTATCAAAAAATCCGCCTTTATATGCAAGATAAAGATATTTATAGGATTCTGGGACCATTTCATCAGTACCAATATTTTCTATCCAATTTTCAAATTGCCTTCCTTTATAACCATGTAGACGCTTGTAAAATAGTGGGATTATTATATTTCTAAATTGTGACCTATCTCTAACCACCAATGAGGACATCCGGCCATGATTATAGCCATCATTCTTTTCGTATTTTTTGTAGTGATATATCATATTTTTCAGGCCCAATTTATTTCTTATAGATCGAAGGAGCTCCTCGTCTCTTTCGTGCATGGAAATAACAAAAGCGGGTATTTTATATTTTTTAATTCCACCATCCTTGTATTTGGTGGTTTGTGTCATAAAAGTAAAACAACCCTCACCCTCCACGAGGCCCCTTATATATTCATAACTTATATTTTTTCCGTCTGGTGTTGGCACGATGTTTGCCGAAAAACACCCCACTCGTCAAGTTGGAACACACTCCTGTTGGTGTTACTATAGCATTAAATGAATAAAAATTTGCTTTCCGGCAAAGAAGGCGAAGATGTCGCCTCTAAATATCTGGAAAACAAGGGATATATCGTTTTGGACAGAAATTACAGGCGGAAATTTGGTGAAATAGATATAATTTGCCGTTCCAGAGACAAGACGCTTGTTTTTGCCGAAGTTAAGTTTATCCGGCAATTGCCGGATAGCGGATCTATTGCCGGACTCTTGCCGGAGGATAACTTGTCTATGAGTAAGCTAATGAAATTGAGAAAAATGGCCAGCGGATATGCCAACGCGAATCCACAGCTTATTGACGAAGGAACCGGTTGGCGTATAGATTTACTTGCATTGACCCTTCTACAAAACTCAGGGTCAATCCCGAGCAAGTCGAATGGATTGACAAAAGATGGTAGAAATTATAAAATCAATCACTACCAAAACATCTGAATGCCGGTCAGCCGGCGCCAATTTCTATTGACAATGCAGTCAGGGGGTTTAACATGGAAACATTAATCCGCTCCTCGAGCGGATTTTTAAAAAAATGCTTAACGTAAAAGAATTGCTTAAAGCCGCGCGGCAGGTAGCCGAAGAAAAAGGGCTTGCTCCCGAAAAAGTTTTGGAAGCCATAGAGTCGTCAATCGCCGCCGCTTATAAAAGGGAATATGCCGCCCGCCACGCCATCATAAAGGCGAAACTCGACACTAAAACCGGCGAACTCAAGTTCTCGCAGATAAAAACGGTTGAGGATGAAAGTACCGTGAGTATTGTCGCGGAGAACGAAGAAGGAAATGAAGGGGCGGTGAAAGAAACACCCGAAGACGAGACGAAACTCCCGCGCTACAACCCGGAGCGGCACATTCTGATTGCTGAAGCCAAAAAAATAAAATCTGACGTTAAGGTCGGCGACGAAATATTTTTTCCGCTTGAAAGTAAAGAGGACTTCGGCCGGATAGCCGCGCAGATTGCCAAACAAACAGTGCTTCAGAAACTCCGCGAATCGGAAAGGGAATCAATTCTTGCGGAGTGGCGCGATAAAGAAGGAAGTATAGTAAGCGGCATCGTCCAGCGCTTCGAGCGCGGCCACGCTTACATTGACCTCGGCCGAGCCGTGGGCGTGATGTTCTCAAACGAATCAATTCCCGGCGAGCATTACCGGGCCGGTGAACGTCTGCGGTTCTACGTTGTGGCGGTTCAGGACGATACGCGCCTGCCCGGCATAATTCTTTCGCGCTCGCACACGAAATTCGTGGCCAAGCTTTTTGAATTGGAAGTTCCGGAAGTAGCCGATAAGGTCGTTGAGATAAAACTTATCGCGCGCGAACCAGGGAGCCGCACGAAAATCGCCGTTGCCTCCAAATCTGAGGGTGTTGACCCCATAGGTGCCTGCGTCGGCCAGCGTGGCACGCGGGTAATGGCGGTGAATAACGAGCTCGGCCAGGAAAAGATAGATATTATAGAGTGGTCGGAAGAGCCCGAAAAGTTCATAGAAAATGCGCTTTCTCCGGCTAAAGTGCAATCTGTCGAGGTCTTGCCGCGACACGAAGCCCGGGTTTACGTTCCCGAAGACCAGTTGTCTTTGGCCATCGGCAGGGGCGGACAGAATGTCCGGATGGCGGCGAAACTCACTGGCTGGAAAATAGACGTTCGCTCGCAGACGCGACCGGAGGAGGTTCAGGAGGGCGGCGTGGCGGAGGCCGCCGTGGTGGAAGAAGTTTCGCCCGACGACACGCTGGCGGAGCCGTAAAATAAAAAACCAAGACCGTGATTAACTATCTTATTTTCGGACCCATCGCAGTTTCGGCGCTCTATGTTGCCTACGTCACAAACTGGCTTCGCGGCAAAAGTTCCGGCAACGAAAAAATGGTTTTCATTTCAAAAGCCATTCAGGCGGGGTCAGCGGCATTTTTGAAACGCGAATACTATTCCATTGTCTATGTCGCCGCCGCTATTTTCGTTGTAATCGGTTTTTCTTTGGGTTGGTTAATGGCTGCCGGATTTGTCGTGGGCGCTTTTACTTCGGCCCTGGCTGGCTACGTTGGCATGAACGTCGCCGTGCGTTCGAATGCCAAGTTGGCCGAGGCGGCCAGACACGGGCTCGGCCCTTCTTTGTCTCTTGCGTTTAGGGCCGGCTCAGTCACCGGATTTTTGGTGGTGACGTTGGGGCTACTGGCCGTTTCCGTATTTTTCTTTTTGACGCACGACATAAAAGCGCTCATCGGTTTGGGGTTCGGCGCGTCTTTGATTTCGGTTTTTGCGCGGCTCGGCGGTGGAATTTTCACGAAAGCCGCCGATGTGGGCACTGATTCAGTTGGTAAAACCGAAGCTGGCATTCCGGAAGACGATCCGAGAAATCCGGGCGTCATAGCTGGTTTGGTAGGGGATAACGTTGGCGACTGCGCCGGCACGGCGGCGGATCTTTTCGAAACATACGCGGTGACAATCATAGTGTCGCTCCTTTTGGGGAGGGCGGCCGGTTTTTCCGGCGCGGCTCTCGTTTTCCCACTCGTTTTGGGCGGCCTCGCGATTTTGGCCTCTGTTTTAGGCGGATTTTTTGTCCGTCTCGGCAAGGGCGAAAACATAATGGGCGCCATCTACAAGGGTCTTGCCGCGACAATCGTTATAGCCGCGGTACTTTTCTATTTTGCCGTAAAGGCCTATTTTCCGTTTGCTGTCTGGCCGGTTTTTGGCTCGGCGCTCGCGGGGCTTTTGGTAATGATACTTATGGTTTTGATAACCGATTATTATACCGCCAAAAAATTTCGGCCGGTTAAGTCCATTGCCGAAGCTTCAAAATCCGGGCACGGTACCAACATAATCGTCGGCCTTTCTATGGGGATGGAGTCAACTTTCGCGCCGATTATCGTGATTGCGGGCGGCATTCTCGTGGCTTATTCGCTTTATGGTTTTTATGGCATTGCCGTGGCCGCGACTTCCATGCTTTCGGTAGCGGGTATGGTTATGGCCATAGATTCCTTTGGCCCGATTGCCGACAATGCCAGCGGTATCGCCGAAATGAGCGGCGCGCCCGCAGAAACAAGAAAAACAACAGATGCGCTTGACGCCGTGGGCAATACCACGAAGGCCGTGACCAAGGGTTATGCCATCGCCTCGGCCGGACTCGCGGCGCTGGTACTTTTTTCGGGATATTCCCAAGAGCTTTTGGATGCGGGTAAGGCCGCAGTTTTCGAGCTTCAAAACCCGGCCGTTTTAATCGGGCTGCTTTTGGGCGCCGCCCTGCCGTATCTTTTCGCTTCAATTGCCATGCGTTCTGTCGGGAAAACGGCCGAAGTCGTGGTTCACGAAATCCGCCGCCAATTCAGGGAAATAAAAGGGCTTATCACCGGCGAGGTCAAACCGGAATACGACCGGGCGGTGGACATCGTAACCAAGGCCGCGCTTCGCGAGATGGTCTTGCCCGCTCTTCTGCCGGTGGTTTTCGTTGTTATAGTGGGATTCGTTTTGGGCGCCGCGGCTTTAGGCGGGTTTTTGATGGGTACCATAGTTTCCGGGCTTTTCCTCGCCATCTCGATGACTTCCGGCGGCGCGGCTTGGGACAACGCCAAAAAATATATTGAGTCGGCTCCAGCAGCTGACGGATTTGGCAGCAGAGACTCTGACGCTCATAAGGCGGCCGTGACTGGTGATACCGTCGGCGACCCTTACAAAGACACGGCCGGTCCGGCGATAAATCCGATGATAAAAGTGGCGAGCATCGTCGCTTTACTTTTGGTTCCT
>Ga0315281_10010080_pt1 | contig 13058 bp, 10 predicted proteins | sample YL17G07_0_MG_FD_204540 | JGI IMG/M metagenome (GOLD analysis project Ga0315281, IMG submission 204540) | Sediment microbial communities from Yellowstone Lake, YNP, Wyoming, USA - YL17G07_0 | ecosystem: Environmental > Aquatic > Freshwater > Lake > Sediment | place: USA: Wyoming | collected... | reverse complement strand
GCACTGCATGAGCTTTCTCATTCATTTATCGCAATGAGATACGGGCAATCTATAGTCAGCATAACGTTGTTTATCTTCGGGGGCGTGGCGCAGATGAAAGGAGAGCCTGCCCATCCAAAGGCTGAATTTAACATGGCTATCGCTGGGCCAATTTCAAGCTTTTTCCTATCATTGATATTTTTTATAATCTACAATCTTGTAACAAGCCAGGTCGCAAGGGCACTATTCCAGTATCTTTCACAACTCAATCTTATACTTGGTGCGTTCAATTTAATACCTGGCTTCCCAATGGATGGAGGGCGTCTTGTAAGGGCATATCTCTGGAAAAGAACTAATGACTTTTTTTATGCAACCAGGAGGGCATCTAATTATGGGCAGAAGATCGCATTTTTTTTTATAACCTTCGGTTTGTTCTCTATATTCGTAGGATTCCCTGGCGGTCTGTGGTTGATGTTAATCGGGTGGTTCCTTCATACTGCGTCCCAGACAAGCTATCAGCAGGCCAGCCTGCAGGAGACGCTCAGCAGGGTTAAGGTCAAAGACATTATGGTAAGAGATATTGTGTTTATCCCGAAGGATACGACAGTGGATGCCGCTGTAAATGAGTATTTTCTGAAGTACGGATATGGAGGTTTTCCAGTTGTAGAGGGCGGGAATTTTCTGGGATTTCTGACCTTGAAAGATATCAGAAATGTTCGAAAAGAAAGATGGAAGGAGACAAGGGTATCTGAGATATTCACACCGCATGATAAGAGATGGGAGTTATCGCAGAATGAAAGTGCCATAAAGTCACTTGATCTGATGATAAGTGAAGATACGGGAAGATTGCCGGTGATGGAGGAAGGGAAATTAATCGGGTTGATAACAAGAAACGGCATTGCAAGATATGTGAAGATAATGGGTGAAATAAGAAGATGATAAAGTGGTTAGAGGGATATAAAAGATTCTAATGAAAACTTCAAAAAAATAATGCCTAACCACATTATTCATAGATTTTTATGATGTAAGCCGAGATAGAGTATCTCGGCTTGTTTTACCCGTTTTTATGAATAATCTGGGCTAAAAAAGGGCAATTTGTCCTATCAGCAGGACAAATTGCACGATAGGCTTAAACTTTTAGTCGGAATGGAAGCGTGTAATGCGCTCCCTTATTTTAGATTCGAGATTACAACCCTTTCTCCTGTAGTTCAAAATTCTTTATGAATTGAGCAACCTGAACACCGAGATAGACGCATTTGACATTATTCATACAATCATCTGCATCTTTCTTTTCGAGGTGCGTCGTAAGTTCGTGTTTGTCTTTTTTAAACTTGACAATATATGCATTCTTTGTCTCATCAAAATTCAGACTTACCGAGATGCCATGTTGTGTTATTTCCGGATACATCTCGAGTATCTTATCTTCCAATGCAACTTGTCTATACCCCATGTTTACCCCCTTTTTTTTATTTGATTTTCAATTTACTTATTGAAGCATAGACCTCCGGCTCAAGATCAGGAAGCCCTGCTATCTTCCAAGCTGCTATCGGATCAGGGAACTCTTCATAGGTGCATTCTTTCGGTTGATGAAGATTCTTGCACACATAACGGGGAATTGGAAATGCACTGAATTTTTTATAGTAATCCCTCATAAACTTTATTATCTCCATTTTCTCCTGTGTCAGAGGGCACGTCTTGCTTACCCCCTCCCTGTCCGCTATAGCACATGCTATCTTTTCGTTCCAGTCGTCATAGTTTGCAAGATAGCCATCGTCGGTTAATTCGATCTTTTTTCCTTCAATCTCAATTACTGGCATTTAAACCTCCTTAGACATATACAGTGCTGAATTTATATGCAGGTTCTTTCAGCCTTTTCCTCATCAATTCACACTGTCTTGTCACTTTTAATGAAATATTGTATACCTGTGAAACAGATATTAATTCCTTTATGGAAGTCATTGGCCGGTAATTTCTCTGCTGTTTTCCCAGAGTCCGTGAATATTACAGAAACTGAAAGCATAGACGGTCCCTGATTGCTTGAGCATCGCTGTTATCAACGCAGAATGGTCTGTATACACAGGACCCTTATTCGGCCCATCGACCGCCTCTCCGTGTGCCGTGAATTCACAATGAGCCAGTTGGAATGTGAATTTCCCACCGTTTGGATGGAAAAAGACCTGAATCCAGCGTATGCGATGTTCTGTCGTGTTTGGATGAGCCACCTCCTTCCCTATAGAAATCCTGATGTCGAATTTCTCTCCGCTCTTTACCTAATCCAGACACTCTATGATCGGCACATGTTTCTCTGTTTTCCAATCTGCCGATTGAAATACTTCACCAAATTTCTTCATGCTGCGCCTCCCTACCCTGTCATGATCATGACAACTTTTTGATGATTTTTTATATCCATAATTTCCTCCTTGGGACCTCATAACCCCTGCTAATCAGGCATCTTTTTCAATCCGTTCCAATGTTGAAATACTTGAATCTCTTGGATAACATCCTTAGCCAGAGGAGAGCCATGAGATTCAAGCAAAACCCTGTACATTTCAATGGTAAATGCTACGAGAATATCCTGAGCCCGGAGTATGAAGATCGGTTCATCTTCGCCGATCTTTGGAATCATAATTTTTCCGTATTTACCTGAACGCGCCATAAAAAACCTCCCCGCGAATAGTGTAAAAAACGAAAGGGAGTATCTCTCTCCCTTTCGTAAAAAACCTGTGTCATTATTTGAATTCGGCTAAAACCTTTTTCAACTCTGAACCAAAGGTTTCACAAAATTTATTGTCTATGCAGGCATCGGCATCCTCTTTGTTCAGACAAACGGTTTTCTCTTTATTGTCTTTAACGAGCTTAACCATCCATGCATCTTTGGCCTCATCAAAGCTTAAACGCGGAGATATGCCCTTTTGTAGTATTTCCGGATACATTTCCAATAATTTGTCTTCCAGTGCCACCTGTGTATAACCCATGACTTCCTCCTTTACATATTTGACTGAATACGATTGTCAGTCTTTTATTATGAACTGAAAAAAATTATAATCCGGTTTGGTATTCCTTCCCCGGATTATAGGTACCACACTGTTTTCTTCCCTCACAAATCAATAGAGGCCGCTTCTTATTCAGGCCTAACAATTCCATAGGGATATACAGCACTCTTGATATGATCGAGTGTCCTGAGCATGTTGTGATGTTTGACTTCATCATCAGTAAGGGCCGATACGATAAAGTCTACAAAGTAATTCCTGCTCTCGATCGCACATGCATTTGCAAGACTCATCGATTTTGCTTCTGCCTGGATGTGTTTGTCGAGGATATCAGCAAGCGGAATCAGTTCCTGGGGCGTCAGATGTATAGCCTCTTTGGTGAGCGTATCGATGACAAACTGCTGCATTACCTTATGCTTCTCCGAATCGCGTTTGATGATCTCCATGATCACCTTTACGAAAGGATTACCCGATTTCTTTTGCAAATCCTCTGCGAGAGCAATGGTATCATTCTCCAGACCCTTCCAGTCTGTGATAAGCTGGACTAATTTTTCCTCCCTTTGCGTTGTAGCTACTTTAGCCATTTTTCCCTCCTTGATTAATTTGTTTATACAATGTCCCCTATTCAACTGCTACTTTTTTCTCTTTTTTCTTCGCCTCCTCTGTTTTCGGGATTCTGATCTCAAGAATCCCGTCCTTGAATTTTGCTGTTACCTTCTCAGTCTGAACCTCTGCGGGAAGACTGAAACTGCGTGAGAAGGAACCATATGACCGCTCCAGCCGATAATAATCCTTCTTCTCCACCTTTTCTTCCTTCCTCTTCTCGCCAGAGACTGTAATGGTGTTATCCGTTACACTTACATCGATATCCTCTTTCTTCATGCCCGGCAACTCCGCCTTCACCACTACGTCATCTTCTTCAGTGAACAGGTCAAACGATGGAGAGATTTCCTCAAATTCCGGTGTCCTTAATCGTGGCCACCAAGATGGGCCGAAAAACGGCCTTCTGAAGAAATCCTCGAGCCATGTCTCCATCTCATAAAAAGGAGAAAGAACTTTTGACGGTTCTGCCTTTGTTACAGCCTTTGTTTCCCTTGTTTTTTCCTTCGCCATGTCATACCCCCTTTGTAAAAAATTTAAATTGCTTTCAGATTAATATAGTAAAGAAATGAACACAAAAAAATAGGCATGTTTCCTATTTTTTTGTAGGCACTTTCAGACATTTCCTGTAGGTTCTTTTCGTACAGGGGAAGTTGAGAAAGAAATGCTGAAACAGCAAAGGGAAGGTTAGGAGGGGTTATGAATAAAAGTGACAGAGATGAAAAAGTTTCCCTATTATGCTATTCTTGTTTTTAATTCCGGTTAGCCGGAATTAAATTTCAGAGTTGCATGAAACTATATGCAGACGATTTTTTTATTAGTAATTTTCCTCCCGAATATGCAGAAACCCTTAACCCTGTATAGAAAAAGAAACATGCCCCAAAAAACAAGAAGAACCTTTCATTTTATAAGACCTTTCTCGTAAATAAGGATGATATGGAGGGCCGGTTGAGTTAAAGTAAAAAATGAAATAAAGAGGTACCCGATCATGAAACAGACAAAACCAAAAGTGAAATCAAAAGAAAACCCCGATACCCTTGCTGCCCTTCACAGAAAGGCGTACAAAAAATCTAAGGAACAGAAGAAAACAGAGGAAGAGTTAAAACTTTTTGCTTCTTTTCCGCAATTAAACCCGAATCCTGTTTTAGAGGTTCATTCTTCCGGAAAGATAACATTCCATAACAACGCTTCCATCAATATCTTGAAAAAATTAGGGCTCAAAGATGTCAAGTTATTCCTGCCCAAAGACATCGATAAAATTTTGAAAGATTTCAAGGGGAACAAAGAGAAACAGTTTTACCGTGAGATAAGAATAAAGGATAAGGTTTTTCAAGAAATCATTTATTTAACTCCACAGTTTGCCGCCGCCCGAATTTATGCAATTGACATAACCGAGCGAAAGCGGACTGGGGAAGCTCTGCGCGAAAGCGAGGAGCGGCTGAAGCGGTCGCAGGAGATCGCCCATCTCGGCAGTTGGGAGCTTGATCTTGTTAATAATCATTTGTCCTGGTCGGATGAGGTATACCGGATCTTCGGATTACAGCCACAGGAATTCGGAGCCACCTATAAGGCATTCCTCGAAGCCGTGCATCCTGACGACCGTGCTGCAGTTGACGCCGCATATTCAGGCTCGCTACGTGAGGGAAGGGACTCCTACGAGATCGAGCACCGGGTTGTCAGGAAATCGAGCGGAGAGGTGCGCATAGTTCATGAGAAATGCGAGCACATCCGTGATGAGTCAGGCCGGATTATCCGGTCCATAGGGATGGTCCAGGACATTACTAAGCACAAAATACTTGAGGATGAATTGAATAAATACGCAGAGCAATTAGAGACATTAGTCAAGGAACGTACTGAGGAACTAAGCAAGGCTTATAGGGAATTCGAGGCGTTCTTTAATTATTCTATCACTCCTCTTGTGTTTTTAGACAGGGATTTCAACTTTATCAGGGTCAATGAGGCTTATGCCATTTCCTGTCAGCGTGTTATATCGGATTTCCCAGGGCGCAACCATTTTGAACTTTATCCAAATGAAGAAAATGAAGCGATTTTCAGAAAGGTGGTAGAAACAAAAATCCCCTATCAGGGTATTGCAAAACCATTCTCCTTCCCTGACCATCCGGAATTGGTAACGTACTGGGACTGGATCCTGACACCGATATTGGGTAAACATGGTGAAGTCGATTTTCTTGTCTTTTCATTGAATGATGTTACCAAACGCAAGAAAGCGGAGGATGCGCTCCGGATGAACGAGGAAAAATATCGTTCGTTGATCGAACAGGCGGCAGACGGAATAGCAATCCTCGACAAGTGGCTGAATATCGTGGATGTCAACCCCACAATCTGCCAGATGTCCGGTTACAGCAGGGAAGAACTCTCAGGGATTAACATTAAAAACCTGATCCCTTCAGAAGACCTCTTTGCGCGGCCACTGCAAATTGAACAATTGTTCGCTGGCGAAACGTTACGTGAAGAAAGACAAGTCTTCCGAAAAGACGGCTCGCTCATCGATGTAGAGGCAAGTGCAAAGATGCTCGAAGACGGCAATATACAGGTAATAGCGCATGACGTCACGGAAAGGAAGGAAAGCGAATCCCATAACAGGCTGATTACCAGCCTCCTTGAATTATTTACAAAGAAGGAATCAAGAAAAGAATATCTCGATGCAATAGTACAGTTAATCCATGATTGGAGCAAATGCCTGTATGTCGGAGTAAGGGTGGTAAATAAATATGGCTACATTCCCTACGAATCATATGTCGGGTTCAGTCCTGAGTTTATGAAACTCGAGAACATGCTTTCGCTCGACAAAGATATGTGCGCATGTGTCCGCACTATTACCGGACAGCTCGGTCCCCAGGACAAATCAGTTCTGACACCGAACGGCTCTTTCTGTATAAATAACTCACTGGAATTTGCAGGCAGGCTGACACATAAAGAACTTGCAAGGTTCAGAGGCAACTGCATACGAACTGGCTTCCTGTCCATTGCACTTGTTCCGGTCCGCTACCGCGGCCGGACGATCGGGCTTATCCATCTGGCTGACGAACGGGAAGGGATGCTGCCCTCCAAGGTCATGGAGTTCCTTGAAACCATAACCCCTTTGATCGGAGAGGCGGTCTTCAGGTTCAATACGGAAGAGGCATTGAAAAACTCAAGGGAACAAATCCGTGAACTATTTGCGCATCTCCAGTCCATGAGGGAACAGGAGAGGACACAGATCGCACAGGAGATACACGATGAATTCGGGGCGGTTTTGACAGGGCTGAAGGTAGATCTCTCATCGCTCGAAAAAAAAATGCCCGTAGAAAGGGAACTATTGCAGGAGAGACTGAGAGCGGATTTAGAGCTTGTCGATTCGGCTGTTCAGATCGTTCGGAGAATTTCCTCTGAACTGAGGCCGTCTGTGCTTGACTATCTCGGTTTAACCGCAGCGATCGAATGGCAGGTAAAAGAATTCGGGATCCGGTCGGAAATACCCTGGGATATCTCGATAGATATAAAAGATATTGATCTGGACAAAGATTTATCAATCGCTGTCTTCCGCATCTTTCAGGAAGCCCTTATAAATGTCATGCGGCATGCAGAGGCGACTAAAATCAATGTAACCCTGCTGGAGAGGGATGGTTTTTTGATTCTTGAACTTATAGATAATGGTAAGGGGATTCCTATAGAGAAACTTTCGGATCCTCATTCCTTTGGACTAATGGGAATGAGGGAGCGTGTTCAATACTTAGGAGGCGATCTGGAAATAAAAGGTATAATAAATAAAGGTACTACGGTAACCGTAAAAATACCCGTGAAGGGCAAGGAGGCAGTGTGATAAAGATACTCATAGCCGATGACCATGCTGTTGTAAGAAAAGGGGTAAGACATATCCTCTCGGAGCTTCCGGACGATGTGACAGCGAATGAAGCAGGCGACAGTTATGAAGTGATCGATAATATCCGCAAGAACGATTATGATCTCGTCCTCCTCGACATTGCCATGCCCGGAAAAGACGGGCTTGATGCGTTAAAACAAATCAAGACCGAGAAACCGAAACTTCCCGTCCTCATATTGAGCATGTTCCCGGAGGAACAGTTTGCCCTTCGCGCTCTGAAATCAGGGGCATCAGGGTATCTGACGAAGGAGAGCATCCCTGAAGAACTGCTCAAGGCGATTCAGAAAGTTTTACGGGGGGGGAAATACGTAAGTGAATCCTTTTCAGATGAACTACTCCTTTCCCTCGACCGCGATGTGGAGAAACTACCTCATGAAACCCTCTCAGACCGAGAGTACCAGGTCATGCTCATGATCGCTGCAGGGAAGACCCGCAAGGAGATCGCAGAGAAGCTATTTCTCGGTGTGAAGACGGTCAGCACATACCGAACACGCGTTCTCGAAAAGATGGGAATGAAAACGAATGCGGATTTGACCAATTATGTGAATCAGCACAACCTGATTACCTGATACCTTATATTACCTGATACCTTATTATTAATAATAGTTGTTCTTCTCGTTCTAACCCCTCCCGATGATCTTAAGAGAAAGAAAAGAAATCTATACCTCCCCTTACCCCCCTTTCCATCCATCCTTATATCCCTTCCCTTAGGTTAACCCGAAAACTGCATTTATCTGATGACCAAGGCAGACATATATGCATAAAAACCTTTACAAAGCAGAATTGGGTTATTCAATGTTATCAATCGTTACTGATGAAAATATTCAGGCTCTCTGAATATTGTATGTCTTACAAAGGTGCTGCTGGTAAAGCTTTTTCCGCATATATGCCCGCCTTAAGATGGATGAATTGCAATTTTTGGGTTAATTGCATTTTTCGGGTTAAGGGGAGGTCAGGAGGGGTTACTCTCCCTTTTGTACGAACTATTCCGACAGAAGAAAACGACCATTTTCTACAGGAAAAATAGAACTCTGCGGATACCTTCTTTTGTTAATTTGAGATAAAAATAGACAATGAACAAATGGAGGATCATCATGAAATGCCAGGGGGAAACTACCTGCAGAATTCGAAGGGGAAAAGGCTTTATCCCTTTTCCACGGGAAAGGAGGTATTCGTAAGAGAATTTGCATTCCGGGGTTTCAGGAAGATCGGACAGGGACACCCTGCACGAATATTTTTTATGAGAGGACAAAAAAGCATCATTTATAAAGGAGGTGATGAGAGATATGAGTGTATCGAATATCGACTTCTAACAGACGCATAGTGGAACAAACTCAAAAAACAGGAGAAAGAAAAATGGAAAAACGAAAATTATTCATTGTAATGTGTCTGTCATTGGTAATTGCTGTGTTTTCCTGGGGAATTGACCAGGGCTGGGCGCAAAATAACGGAAATGGCAACGACAACACCATAGACAAAATGCTTAAACATCGTGGAAAAGTAACACCTACTGAGAGGAAGGCCGCAGCAGCTCGTGCCGCAGCCCTCGGTCTTCAACCGGGGGTAGCCGCAACCGGTGTCGCCATAGCCGATCCTGGCGGGGTCCCGCATTATTTCGGTCCTTATGGTAACTGGGCTTACAGCCCGCTTCCCAGGGGTCCCGTCGCTGTAATAACGCTGACGAGCGGAGGCACTGGGTATACCGCTCCTCTGGTCACCATCGACGATGTTTACGGCACTGGCTCAGGTGCTACTGCTTCAGCAACAGTCGTAGGTGGTGTCATCACTGGCATCACGTTTACCGGGGGCACTGGGTATAGTGCTCCCATTGTCACCATCACGGATGCCACGGGTATAGATGCCTCAGCTACGGCAACAATTGGAGGTCCCTTCGACGTTGGGAGCGGGATCCGCAAGTTCGTCGACAAAGTGCCGGGTCTGACACCTGCCGGAGCAAACCTCCTTGGACAGTACATCCCGGTTGCCGTTCCGGAAACTGTCACCATTAATGGTCAGGCAGCTGACTACTACGAAATAGCCCTGGTCGAGTATAAAGAGACGATGCACTCGGACCTGCCGCCGACCAGACACCGAGGCTATGTGCAGTTGGCGACGTCGGTCGTCCCCGGTGCATATATTCAATTATTTCAACCTGACGGCGTTACTCCGATCTTGAAGCCCGATGGCACTCAAGCCTATGGAGTGGACAAACCCCATTTCCTGGGGCCTACCATTGTAGCCACGAGCAATAGGCCGGTTCGCCTCAAGTTCTACAACCTTCTTCCCACCGGAGCCGGTGGAAACCTCTTCCTGCCGGTGGATACCACCGTTATGGGGTCCGGGGATGGCCCGATGATGGGTGAAATGTACACCCAGAACCGCGCCACCGTCCACCTCCATGGCAACAACACCGTCTGGATCAGCGACGGGACGGCCCACCAGTGGATTACTCCCGCCGGAGAAACCACCTCTTATCCCAAGGGCGTCAGCGTGTACAATGTCTCCGACATGCCGAATCCCGGTCCGGGAGCGATGACCTTCTACTATACCAACGCGCAGAGCGCCAGGTTGATGTTCTACCACGACCATTCCTACGGGATCACGCGTCTCAATGTCTATGCCGGCGAGGCCGCGGGCTACGTGGTGACTGACCAGGTCGACCAGGACCTGATCACCGGCAGCAACCTTTCGGGCGTCAACCCCAACTCGTTGAAGGTTCTCCCCGATATCGGGATTCCTCTGGTCATCCTGGACAGGACCTTCGTGGACGCGACCACAATCGCCGCCCAGGATCCCACTTGGAATTGGGGAACAACGCCTCCGGTACCGCACAGCGGCGACCTCTGGTATCCCCATGTCTACATGACAGCCCAGAATCCGTGGGACCTTACCGGCACGAATGCCTTCGGCCGCTGGCACTATGGTCCCTGGTTCATTCAGACGACCCCCGTGTGCGTCAATGGGCTCCCTGTGGGGTGCATCGAGGTGGGACCTGTTCCGAACCCCTACTGCCTACCGCAGCCGCCGACGACCTGCACCGTGAACGGCACCACCAACCCGGATGCATACGACTGCAGTAGTGCACCTTGGGAACCGCCTTGCATGCCCGGGACGCCTAACCCCTCTATGCCGGGCGAGGCCTTCATGGACACACCCGTCGTCAACGGCACCGCCTACCCATACCTGGAGGTGGAGCCAAAGGCTTACCGGTTCCGCATCCTGAATGCCGGCGATGACCGCATGGTAAACCTGCAGCTTTATGTAGCTGCGGACAAAACCACTCCGACCACGCCCGGCACTGTCGGCACAGTGTTGTGCGACGGGGTATCCGGCGCACTGGTTGCAAACTGCACGGAGGTCAAGATGATCCCGGTTGCCGGCTTCCCGAACCAACTGGCGGACTGGCCGAGTGGCGTGCCCGACCCGTTAACAAAAGGACCGGACTGGATTCAAATCGGTACCGAAGGCGGCTTCCTGCCGAAGCCTGTTGTGGTACCCAGCCAACCGATCGGCTGGAACCTTAACCCGACGACCTTCAATTTCGGGAACGTCAATCAGCACTCACTTCTCCTGGGAACAGCCGAGCGGGCCGATGTAGTGGTTGACTTCAGCGCTTACGCCGGCAAGACACTCATCCTCTACAACGATGCTCCTGCGGCTTTCCCGGCGGGCGTCCCGACCTACGACTATTACACGGGCGTCGCGGACCAGATGGATGTCGGCGGCGCGCCCACCACGCAGCCAGGCTACGGTCCCAACACCCGCACCGTCATGCAGATCCGGGTAACCTTACCTTTAACAACTCCGACAACTGACGTTACTCTTGCGAATCTCAACGCAGTGTTTGCCAAGGGCGCAGCCAAGAGGGGCGTCTTCGAGGTATCCCAGGACCCGATCATCATTCCGCAGAAAGTTTACCAGTCGGCTTACAATGTGACGAATTTCCCGTCTAGTGCTGCGGGCCAATATGTACAGATCGCCGATACACAGAAAACCTTCCAGCCGATCAACGCAGACGGGGTTCTTCAGCCTGCTGTCACGATACCGCTGGAGATGAAGGCGATGCATGACGAGATGGGCGGTGTCTATGACACCCAGTTCGGCCGTATGAGCGGGATGCTGGGACTCGCCAGCCTGACCTCTCCAATTCATACCTTGATACCCTACGGCTATGCAAGCCCGCCGGTCGACATCATCAAAGGCTCGGTAGCCGGGAGTCAGATAGGGGTTCTTCCCGATGGCACTCAGCTCTGGAGAATCTTCCACAACGGCGTGGATACCCACACCATCCATACCCACCTGTTCAATTCTCAGCTCATCGACCGCACTGGCCAAGACGGAATTATGTTGCCGCCAGACCCTACCGAGCTGGGCTGGAAAGACACCTTCAGGATCAACCCGCTGGAGGTCACGTACCTCGCAATGAGACCGATCATTCCCACCCCTGCACAGGTCCCATTCCAGGTACCCAACAGTGTCCGTCTGATTGATCCGACGATGCCTGAGGGTGCGGTGCTGACCCCACCGCCACCGGCTGGATGGTTCGATCCGCAGGGCAACGCGATCCCGCAGATCCTCAACCATTTCGTCAACTTCGGCTGGGAGTACGTGTGGCACTGCCACATTCTCGCCCATGAAGAGATGGACATGATGCACTCGCTGGCGTTTGCAGTTCCACCAGCGACGACGCCTTCCCCCCTGACTGCCACGGTTAGTGGTAACGGTAATAACCGTCGAGTGGTCTTGACCTGGACAGACGTCGTGAATGCGACCAACTTCACGGTCCAGAGGGCAACCAATGTCAGCTTCACAAATGGACTGGTGACCGTGCCGCTTGAAAAGGTAACCACGTATACCGATCCCATCGGGAACACGAAGCAGACATTCTACTACCGGGTGTTTGCTTCCAACACGGTCGGCGACACTGCAGTGTACGCAGGCTCGCCGCTCGGCTTCCCCACCGAGACCCTCAACTCCGGATTCTCCAACATTGCCCCATATCCTGCAACTGCTCCTCTCACCGCACCGGCGGCGCCCGCTCCGGTGACTGCGACGTACACTCCGCAGGGCACCAATCCCAGGGTAACACTGACCTGGACGAATGTCGCCAACGAGAGCGGCTACAGGATTCAGCGCGCCCTCGACTCAAGTTTTGGTCCTGGGTCCGGGGTGGTGACCAGCACTGTCGGTGCTAACATCACCACGTTCACAACCGGAAACTTGCTGCACAACGTGAGCTACTATTTCAGGGTCCAGGCGTTCAACAACGCGGATCCATCGGCGTGGGTGAATGCTTCGCCATTCCCCATAATCACACCGTAAGTAAAAGGCTGTCTATCGGGGAGGGAGAAATCCCTCCCCGTATTCTTTTATTTATGCCGTGAGAAGATGCTGATTTTTTTTCAAGGAGGAAGAAGATGAAATTTACAAGAAGACAATTTTTGAAGGCCTGCGGAATAGCAGGCGCAGGATTACTTGTGCCAGTCGGCGGCAATATGGTGAATGGACGAAAAGCTTATGCATCAAATCTTGTACCTCAGATACCGCTTCCGGGAAAGAATATTCTGAAATATGTCGATGCACTTCCGACATTTGTAGGTTCCAGG
>Ga0315281_10010079_pt1 | contig 13060 bp, 11 predicted proteins | sample YL17G07_0_MG_FD_204540 | JGI IMG/M metagenome (GOLD analysis project Ga0315281, IMG submission 204540) | Sediment microbial communities from Yellowstone Lake, YNP, Wyoming, USA - YL17G07_0 | ecosystem: Environmental > Aquatic > Freshwater > Lake > Sediment | place: USA: Wyoming | collected... | reverse complement strand
GGGGCAGATCGTGTTTTCGTCCACCGCGGCGCTGTTCGGCGATCCGGAGCGCGTGCCGATTGACGAGACGCACGCGCTGCGGCCATGCAACGTCTATGGCGAATCGAAATTGATCACGGAACGCATGCTGGAGTGGTTCCACCGAATCCACGGACTGCGCTACGCGAGCTTGCGGTACTTCAACGCGGCGGGCGCGGCGGGAGAGTTGGGCGAAGACCATCAGCCGGAGTCGCACTTGATCCCGGTGGTGCTGCAAGTGGCGCTGGGACAACGAGCGCACGTGGAAATTTATGGCAGCGACTACGCGACGCCGGACGGCACGTGCGTGCGCGACTACATCCACGTGTCGGACCTGGCCGCGGCGCATCTGCTGGCGCTGGACGCGCTCGAGAAAGAAGGCCGGATGCTCTACAACCTGGGCAACGGCCTGGGGTTCAGCGTGCGGCAAGTGATCGAGACGGCGCGGCGCATCACAGGACACGCGATCCCCTCCGTGGAAAGTGCGCGGCGCGCGGGCGATCCGGCGGTGCTGGTGGCCAGTTCGGAAAAAATCCGGAAAGAGTTGGGCTGGGCGCCCAAGTACTCGGAGCTGGAAACCATCATCGGCAGCGCGTGGGAGTGGCATCGGAAGCATCCGCGGGGCTACACGGACTGAGACGCTCGGACTGCAAGGCCTCCTTCAACAATGTGGAATGCGATGGTGAGAGGAATGGAGATTCTCACAACGGACTCGCCGTTGAGCCGCTGGGAGCTGGCCTGGACCTATGCGCGACTCAAAGCGAAGAGAAAGCTGGTGCAGCGTTCCGTAAGATTTCGCCCGGCAACAGAGAGCGTGCTGAGGTACCGGGTAGAGACAGGGGATTACACGACGCTGGCTTATCTCTTCGAGGAAATTTTTGTCAAGCAGGACTATCACTTCAAAGCGAGAAGCGCCCACCCGCAAATCGTCGATTGTGGCAGCAACATCGGCATGTCCGTGCTGTTTTTCAAGACTCTCTATCCCGAAAGCAGCATTATTGCGTTTGAGCCGGACGCGGACACGTTTGCGATCCTGCAGAGGAATGTGACTGCGAACAATCTGACCGGCGTGGAGCTGCACAACAAGGCCCTGCACTCCAAGCGCGGCAGCGTGGACTTCTATTACGATCCGGCTGAACCGGCGCGGCTGCGGATGAGCATGCGACCGGAGCGCACCTCGCAGGCGTGCCGGCAGGTCGAGGCGGTTCCGCTATCCGATTACATTCACGGAGAGGTGGACTTTCTAAAGATGGACATCGAAGGGGCCGAGTTCGATGTGCTCCAGGAGCTGGCGCAATCCGATAAGCTGCGGTTGGTTCGCGAAATGGTGGTGGAATATCACCACCACGTGGATCCCAGCGAAGACCGGATGTCGCGCATGTTGGAAGTTCTCGAAGCCCAACACTTCGGATATCAGATCCACGCCATTGCGGAGCGCCCGTTCCAGCAGGAGGCATTTCAGGACGTTTTACTCTACGCCTACCGGAAGTAAGCCGTTCTCCGCTCGACCATGAAGAAACCAATTAAGGATTTCGCTAGAAATCTCCTACCGGGACGGGTGTACAAAACGCTGGTGGGGACGGTCATCACGCTGCACGCCGCGCTGGTCTCACCGAAGAACCGCTTGCTGCGCATGGCGGCGTCGCGCAGAGGGCGCACCATCGGCTCCGAGGCGGACGAACTGAACAAGCGCAATAACCGCCTGTTTGATTACAACCGTGCGCTTCTACCCAACGCACTGCTCGCTGAATTGGAACGCGACACGCACGACCTGGAGTCCGCCAAGCGCTTCACGGGGCTCACGGTGGGCTACCCCGCGTGGAACCTGCTTTACTATGTGCTTCTGTGCAGCGCACCGGCGGCCGGGGAGGAGTTTGTCGTCGTGGAGACCGGAACGAATCAAGGGATTTCCACGGTGGTGCTGGCGCAAGCACTGAAGGACTTGGGCCTGCGAAGTGTGGTGCGCACCGTGGACATCGATCCGAGCGTGGTGGAAATCGCACGGCACAACGTGGAGAAGGCCGGACTCTCCGCATTCGTGGACTTCCACGTGGAGGACAGCCACCAATACCTGGCGCGCCTGGCTTCCGAGGTGGATGCAATTCATTTTGCGTTTCTCGACGGCAGCCATGCCTACGAAGATTTGCGCAAGGAGTTCACAATCATCTACCCCAAGGTGGTCGCCGGCCGGGGAAAAGTTTATTTTGACAACACGACAACCGGCGGCGTGGCCCGCGCGCTGAAATTCATCCGCATCGCCTACGGTGGAAACCTGGTGGAATTTGAGAACTGCTCGTGGTGCCCGCCGGGGAACGTCATCTGGCAGCCATAGGAGCAGCCGAGGCGCAGAGGAAACGCAAAGGGCGCAGTGAAATATGAAGAGGACAACCATTACGGCGTTGATCGATACGTACAACCAGGGGCGGTACGTCGAAGAAGCGATTGAAAGCGTGCTGGCGCAGGACGTGGCGCCGGGCGAGATGGAAGTGCTGGTGGTGGACGACGGGTCCACCGACGACACGGCGGCGCGGGTGGCGAAATTTGGCGAGAGGGTGCGGTACATCCAGAAGGAAAACGGGGGGCAGGCATCGGCGCTGAACGCGGGCTTCGCGGAGGCGCGGGGCGAGATCATCGCGCTTCTGGACGCCGACGACCTGTGGCTGCCGGGAAAAGTGCGGCGCGTGCTTGAAGAGTTCGAGCAGCACCCGGAAGCGGGAATGGTGTACCACGGCTACCAATGGTGGAACGAAAAAACTGGCCAATGTATAGCAGATCCCACGTTCCGGGCCTTGACAGGGTACATGCCGGACCGCATCGAGGATGTGCTGACGTTCGGGAATGTGGGAACGTGCGGCGTGGCGCTGCGACGTGGAACGATCGAGAAGCTCATGCCTATTCCGGAAAGGCTGGTCATTCTTGCGGATGCTTACTTTGTGTTTGTGGCGGCCTTCGCGTCGCCGGTGGCGGGGATCTCCGACTTCCTGACTCGAGTGAGATTGCACGACGACAATCGATTCAATTTCCAGCGCAACGACGCGGCCGCGGCGCAGCGACGGTGGCAATGCGCGCGCGTCGCGGTGGAAGAACAGGAGGCATGGCTCCGCCGGAATGGGTTCGAGGAAAGCCGACGGGAAATCGCGGCCTTCGTGAAGCGGGCGCGATTGTGGGAACAGATGATCCACTTCCAGTGCGAAACACCTTCGCGTCGAGATTTCTACGGCTACCTGCGCGATTACAACGAACTCTACGGACAGTTGTGGAGCGGCGAATACCGCCTCATTCGTTCGGCGCTGCCACCCGCGGGCTTTTTTCTTGGATACAAGACTTATGAGGCCCTCCGAAAAACGTACGCCGACTCCGCGGCGCTGGTGAGGTTGCGGGAAGCGCTGTTTGCACAGCCAGCGAAGGAACTGACGCCGATCGGAGAGACAAGCGAACCCACAAAGAGCCATTCGCGGAACTAACGTGCCAACGCCAATCGTCACCGCCCTGATCAATAGTTACAACTACGGGAGATTTGTGGGCGAGGCGATCGAGAGCGTGCTCGGCCAGGACTTTCCGGCGAACGAGATGGAAGTAATCGTGGTGGACGACGGGTCGACCGACGACACAGCGACGCAGGTGGCGAAGTTTGGCGAGAGAGTAAGGTACATCCGCAAGGAAAACGGCGGGCAAGCTTCGGCGCTGAACGTGGGATTTGCGGAGGCGCGGGGAGAAATCATCGCGCTGCTGGACGCTGACGACGTGTGGATGCCGCAGAAAGTGCGGCGGGTGGTGGAGGCATTCGAGAAGCATCCGGAAGCCGGGATGGTCTATCACGCCGCCCTGATCTGGGAGATGGATCGGGGGGTGTGCTACGAAGATACTCACCTGCGGGCGATTTCAGGAAACATTGCCTCCTCTCTTCCGGACTTGCTGCAGTATCGCGGTTGTAACACATCGGGGCTCACGTTCCGCAGGCCGGCCCTCGAGGGACTTCTGCCTATCCCCGAGCGATTGCGGCTCTATGCCGACAGCTACCTGATGTACCTGATTATTTTTCTGACGCCTGTAGTGATGGTGAACGAATACCTATTGAAGTACCGGGTCCACAGCCAAAACAACGCCACGCTCCAGGATGCGGACGGTGGCCGCAGGGAGCGGCGGGCGGAAGCCATTCACGCAGCCGTGGAAGAGATCGAAACGTGGTTGCGCATGCACGGCCATGACCTGGCACGGCCGGAGAACGCCGCGTTCATGACGCGGCACCGCCTTTGGGAACAGTCCGTGCGTTTTGCCGCGCGGGGGGCGGGCCGGCTGGAGTTTGCGCGCTGGTTGCATGAGAACCAGAAGCTCTACGGCAGATTCTGGAGCACGCCGCAGAAAGTGCGCCAGCAGCTCCTTGCGCTCGGGGCATTGCTGGTCGGATACGATGGATACAACGCCATTCGGAACGCTTACAGGAAGGCCGCGGGCATTTTGCATTTCGAGCCAGCACTGACACCGCAACGCAAGCCGAGATTGAATTGAAACTCGAACGAATCATTACGCTGGCAAACCGAAACGTGCGGGTGCGGTTTGCGGGGATGGAGAGGTCGCTGCGCGCGACCGGCTGCGGATTGCCGCTGGCGGTGATCCCGTACGACGAGCAGCGATTTGATTTGCCGGCGAACGCGGCATGGTGGGAGATGGCGGAGGTGCTGGCGTGGCTCGCAACCGAAAAGGCGCGTCCGGTGATGCGGAAGTACCAGTGCCTTCTTGTGGCGAACTACCAGTTCGTCGATGCCGACGTGATTTTTCTGCGCAACCCGGAGGAAGTGCTCGCGCCGCACGCGGGGTTTGTGACGTCGTGCTGTCACTGGCGGGACGGCGGGCACACGACGACGGAGGAGTCGGAAAATATTTTTTCCGCAAAAAGCACGACGTGGAGGAAGACGACGTTCAACACCGGGCAGTTTGCGTGCGACCGCGCGCTGTATGCCTTGGAGGGGCTGAAGCGCACGGCGGCGAAATTCGCGGCGACGTGTTTGCGACAGCCCTATCACGAGCAACCCGGGATGAATCTGCTGGTGCACGAGGCGGGCGTGGAGATAACGAATGTGACTCTGCCGCCGGACAAGATGGAGTCCACGTGGGCGGGCGATTACGCGGGCGATTATGAGAAATACTGGAGCGACGCGCAGCGCAAACCGTACCTGATCCACTGGGCGGGCACGGCAATGGACGCGGGGCGGCCCATCGACAAGCTGTTCTACAACTACCTGACGGCAGCAGAAAAAGTGGAGTGGGCCGCGCAAGAGGCGTCGCGGCGGAAGATGAAGGCGGCACCGCTCGGCGGGGTGGCGCGGCGCGTGAAGCGGGCGCTCAAGAAGCTGGCGGGGCGGTGAGAAAAACGTTCGAAGGTTGGAATGTTGGAAAGTTAAGAACACCGGCGAGCCGTCGGCGGTACTTGGGGCGGACACGCAGGTCCGCCCCTACGAAATGAAATGACAGAGGGCGGTCTAAAGACCCGCCCGTACAGAAGAAAAGAGACGATGAGGTTGCCTGGGCCGGAAGAAGTGAAGACGGAAGCGGCGCGACTGCTTTACGCGCACGATCAAGTGGAGTATCACTGCGGGGATGCGCGAAATTTTTACGCGCAAATGTACAAGAGCCGGTTGGGGCTGCTCCTGGGACTGGCGCAAGGCGCCGGGTGGCGCGGGCGCGTGCTGGACCTGGGTTGCGCGCAGGGCAACGTCGCGCTGCTGCTGGCCGAAGCGGGACTGGAAACGTGGGCCGTGGACCTGCGCAGCGAGTTTTTGGAGTATGCCGGGCGGAAATACGAGCGAGGGAAATTCCGGCGGTGCGCGGCAAACGCCGAGGCGCTGCCGTTTGCGGCGGGCGCGTTTGAGCTGGTGGTATGGGGCGAGATGATCGAACACGTAGCGTATCCGGAAAAAGTGCTGGGAGAAATCCGGCGCGTGCTGCGGCCGGGCGGACACCTGGCGCTGAGCACGCCGAACGGGCGGCGTCTGCACACGGGTCTGCCGACGTTCGGGCAAGTGGCGGATCGCGGGGCGCTGGTCGCAAGGCAGTTCCAGCCGGATAGCGACGGGCACCTGTTTCTGTTTGCGCAACGCGAACTCGAGGTGCTGCTCGGGGCGAACGGCTTCCGAATCTGCAATCACCGTTACTACGGGACGCCGTGGCTCACCGGACGGCTTGGATTCCGCCACTGGATGCGCTGGATGCCGCCGCACTGGCGGCAGGCGCTCGATCAATTCACGCTGCACTTGCACGGAATATCTTCGCTGCTCGCCGAAGGCCAGGTGCTTCTCGCACAAAATACGGATGGAGCGGCGCAATGAAACTTGCGCTGCTCACGAGACGCTTTCCGCCGGAATGCTGCGGCGTGGGGGACTATACGGCGCGGCTGGCGGAGTCGTGGCGGCAGCAGGGACACGAGGTGACGGTGTTCGTGGCGTCACCAGAGAAAAGCGGAAATCAGAAATCAGAAGTGAGAAGTCCGGAAGAAGGGATTCGAGTGGTGCGCATCCGGCTGGACGGGTGGCGGGACGTTCGGGCGGCGGCGGGAGCGATTGCCGCAGCGAAGCCGGAGCAGGTGCAAATCGAGTATTCGAATTACGGCTGGAGCCGCTGGGGATTTGCGTTTCAAGTGGATGCGCTGGTGCGGGCGCTGCGGAAAAAGGGACTCCCAGTGACGATTGCACTGCATGAGTTTCCGTTGACGTTTGCGCAGGCGCCGTTGCATGCGGGGATTTCGCTGGTGCAGCGGCTGCACTTCGGGCTGCTGGTGCTGGGCACGAACGAAGTGCTGACGAACACGCACGAGCGCGTGCGCATTTTGCGGCGCTGGTTTCCGTGGCGGCGAGAGAGGATTCACTACCGGCCGAATTCGAGCCACATTCCCGTGGCGGTGAGCAACGCGGAACGTTGCGCGGCGCTACGGGCGGAGCGAGCGCCGGGGGCACAGGTGGTGGTGGCGACGTTTGGGACGTATCACCGTGATAAGAATTTCGAGGTGGTGATTGAAGCGTCGGGCGAAGTTCAGTGCGAGTTGCCGCTGGCGCTCTGGCTGCTAGGCGACGCCAGCCCGGCGCAGCCGGCGTACATGGAGATGCTGCGCGGGCAGGTCCGCGAGCGCGGGCTGGAAGCGGCGGCGTGGTGGCCCGGGCGGATGGACCCCACGGAGATTTCGCGGTGCCTTGCGGCGTCGGACATATTCGTACTACCGCAACCGGACGGGCACCTGACGAGATCGAGCGCGTTCATGGCTGCGGCGGCGCACGGATTGCCGGTGATTGCGGTGCGCAATGATGAAAACCAGAAGGATTTTGAGCACGGGGAAAACGTGTGGTTGGTAGACGCGAGCCGCGCGGAATTGTTCGCGCAGGCCATCCGGCAACTGGCGGATGATGCGGCGCTGCGCGCGCGGCTGGGAAGCAACTTACGAGCGCTCTATGAAAAGAGATTTTCTTGGGCGGTGGCGGCGGCGCCGCGGGTGTCCGCGGTGCACGAGACCGAAGCAGTGCGGGTGATTGAGTGATTGCGGAATCCAAGAGCCGACAAGATCCGGGCGTTAAAGAAGGCGGGCCAGCAATCCCGAGGCATCGGGAGCGCCCCTGCAAAGCGGCGTCATCCCGAAGTCTCGGGACGCCGCACTCCACAAGGATAAATTGATGCCGCCGACATTGCATGACCGGATCGGACAGAGCCGCGCGGGAGCTCCGGCGCTGGTGGTAGTGCTGCTGGCTGTGGTGTCGGTGTGGTGGCTTTCGGGCCAAGTGGCCCAAGAGAGCTACCGCAATATCGTGGTCGCGGTGGTGCTGTTCCAGACGCTGTGGGTGTTCTTCCGGTGGCGGGTGAGCGTGTACGCGTTCATGGTGTACGTGATCGTGGAAGGGTTTCTGGTCAACTACTTCTACACCGTGCCGGAGCTGAACCTGATGAAGGACGTGTACGTGGCGTCGCTGTTCGGGGTGCTGACGGTGACGACCGTGCCGCGGGGGATCTTTCCGATCCCGCGGACGTCGTGGATTCTGCCGTTTGGCCTGTTCGGGCTGGTGTACACCGCGCAGGTGTTCAACCCCCACTTGCCCAACATACTGGTGGGGCTGATCGGGCTGCGGGTGAGCCTGCTCTACGCGCTGCTGGTGCCCGTGGGCTACTGGTTCTTCGACACGCGGGAGCGAAGCATCCGCTTTTTCGTTTTTCTCACGCTGCTCTCCATCCCGGTGGCGGCGTTCGGGATCTTCCAGTATTTCGCGGGGCCGGGCTGGCTGACCTCGCTTTCGCCGGGGTTCGCGCGCGCGGTGTTCTACGCGAGCGGCGCGGGAACGAGCAGAACGGGAGGCGTCTATTTCCGGACGATTTCGACGTTTGTGCAGACCGGCGGGTTTGCCATTTACTTGTGCTTCATGATGCTGGTGGCGGTGGCCCAATTCAGCATGGCGTCGCTGCGGAATCAACGATGGTGGATTATTTCCGCGTTCGCGCTGCAATTCCTGGCCACATTGACAACGGGCGGACGCGCACCGCTGGTGATGTTCTTCGCGGCCCTCGCGCTGCTGGTGACGATGCAGGGACGCATGGCGAAGCTGCTGCCGGTGCTGGCGCTGACGGCGGTGATCTTCGTGGGCGCGGTGATCGTGCTGGGGCCGGTGGTGGCGGAACGCTTCGCCACACTGCTGGACCTGGAGGGCGTGCAGGCGCGCAACCTGCCGCTGGTGTATGGCTGGCTGTACGAAGCGATGAAATCGGACCCGGCGGGGATGGGCGCGGGCTACGCAACGGTGGCGTCGCGCCACGCGGGCGTGACGCCGCTGAATTACAGTACGGTGGAAAACACGTTTGCGCGCATCCGCTTCGAAACCGGCGTGCCCGGTCTGGCGCTGTACGTGATTTTCATCCTCGCGCTGGTGCGAGAGTGCATCCGCGTGCCGCAGCGGACGGCGGACCGCGAACTGAACTGGCTGGCGTCGGCGTGCGCGGCGTTCCTTCTGGTGAACATTTTTCTGAGCCTGCCGTGGGGCACGCCGTTTGATACGTCGCCGACAAACGTGTACCTCTGGTTCTTCCTGGGATTCATGGCGCGGGCGCCGCAACTGGCGGCGGCAGCGGATCCGCGCGTGGCCCTGAGCCACATGCCGGCGGCGAGCCCCCTGCGAGTGGCCGCGAACGAGGTCGTGCGGACACCGTGAACGGGCCGCGGACGATTCGTGCGCTGTTCGTCGAAAGCCAGACGGAGATGGGCGGCGCGCAGTTCGCGCTGCTGACGCTGCTGGAAAGCCTGGACCGCGCATGCGTGGCGCCAATGTATGCGTCGCTGGGCTTCGGGCAGGGCGACTTGGCGGAGCGCGTGGAGGCGCTGGGCATTCCGGTAACGCGGCTGGCGGGCGGGCGCTTCCGCGACGCGAGCAGCACGCTGCAGCGCATCCGCGGGCTGCACGAACTCATCCGCAAAAACGCGATCGACGTGGTGGTCAGCAACAGCGGGCACCCGCTGCTCTATGCGCGGCCCGCGGCGGCGTGGGCCAGGCGGCCGTGCGTGTGGTGGGTGCACGGGCCGGTGCACGAAGATCCGCTACGCGGGGAGCTGATCTCCGTGGCGCAAACACTGCTCGGTGCGGACGCGCTGCTGGCCAACTCCGAATACACCGCGGGAATCTTACGGCAGTTGTTTGTGGGCCATCCGGGCGTGCGCGTGGTGCCGCACGGCATCGATCTGAAACGTCATGCGCCGGCGCCCGCGCAAGGCGTGGCGACGCGCGCGGCGCTGGGGATTCTTCCGGGCGAACGCATCGCCGGAATTTTCGGGCGGCTGCAGGCCTGGAAGGGCCAACACATTTTTCTGCGAGCCGCCGCGGAGGTGGCCCGGCGAGGCGTCGCGGCGCGCTACCTAGTGGTTGGCGGCTCGGTCTTTGGACTCGACCCAAATTATGCGCATGATTTGCAGCGGTTCGCGAAGGACGCGGGGATTGCCCAGCGCGTGCTCTTCCTCGGACAGCGCAGCGATACCAACGCCCTGATGAACGCCTGCGACGTGGTGGTACACGCCTCGGTGGAACCTGAGCCGTGGGGCCTCGTGCTGGCCGAAGCCATGGCTGCGGGACGCGCGGTGATCGGCGCGGCGGCGGGCGGGCCGCTGGAAATGATCGTGGACGGGCAGACCGGAGTGCTGACACCTCCGGGTGATGCCGCGGCGCTGGCCAGCGCAATGGAGTCGCTTTTCCTGCAGCCGGAGCTGCGGCGGGAGCTCGGAGAAGCAGCTCGGAAACATGCGGAAAAGCATTTCGAGAGGCGGGCGGCCGCGAAGGTGATGAGCGAAGAGTTGCAACGGGTGCGGGATGCTTACGCGGCGCGGGGATAAACGTTGAGGAGATGCTAAAGGCTTGGAAAGTTTGCAGGCCGGAGAGTCGAAAAAGTGAGTTGAGGCTCGCCCCTACACAGCGATGACACAAGCTGAAATGACCGGAACTCTGAAACAGATGATGAAGCGGACGATGCCGGGAATTTACCGGCGATTGCAGCAGACGCGGCAGCACTACGCGCTCTACCGGCTGGGGCGGAAGCTGCGTCCTGTGGAAGAGGCGGTGGTGGCCGCGAACGGACTGGCGGTGCAGAGCGGGCCGTTCCGCGGAATGAAATACATTAACCGGGCAATGGGAAGCGCGCTGCTGCCCAAGCTACTCGGCAGCTACGAAGCCGAATTGCACAGCGCGATTGAAAAGGCAATCGTGAAACAGTTTGCGCGCGTGGTGAATATCGGGTGCGGCGAAGGGTATTACGCGGTGGGATTGGCACGGCGGATGCCGCACGCGCGCGTATGGGCGTTTGACATAGACGGCGCGGCGCGGGCGGCCTGCCGAAAACTGGCGGAGCTGAACGGCGTCGCGGAGCGGGTGCACATAGAAGGCGCGTGCGGGCCGGAAGAATTGCGCAAGCTGACCGCGGAGCGGACGCTGGTGGTGTGCGATTGCGAAGGGTACGAGATGGAGCTGCTCGCGCCGGGGAATTTTGCGCAGCCGCAGGCGTGCGAAATCATCGTCGAGCTGCATGATTCGATTGATGCAACGATTTCCGGAACAATCCTGGCGAGGTTTTCCGCGACGCATGAGGCGGAAGTGTTCGAACAGACGGCGAGAGACTCGAGCGCGTATCCCGGGGTGCGCCATTTGAGCGCGGAGCAACAGCGGCTGGCGATGGATGAGTTTCGGCCGGCGGGAATCCGGTGGGCGTACTTCGTGCCGAGGCAAGCGACGGCGGCAGCGACGGGGGGATGATAGCAGCCTCTGAGAAAAAGCTTTTGTAACCGCAAATGAACGCAAATAGATGCAGATGAATTCTTTGATGACAGAAGTCGCAGCGAACAACGGCTTGGCACGCAGGGGCGGGCGGCTGCGGATTGCGGTGGTGACGCCGGAGCTGCACCGCACGGGCGGGACGGAGCGTGGCACGGCGGAAGTGGTCGAGCGGCTGGCGCGGGAACACCAGATTTGTCTGTTCGCGCATCGCTGGGACGCGGACGCAGAAGGCGCGGAAACGCAAGGCGGAAGCGAAGCAAGAAAGCGGGGGCGTAAAGCCCCCGCTACTGCAAGCGCGAACATCTGCTTTCATCGCGTGCCGGTGGTGCCGTGGCCGGGGCTGCTGCGGTTTCTTAGTTTTTACTGGATGGCGTCGCGCGCGGTGGACGCTGCGGCGCGACGGCACGGCGGGTTCGACGTGATTTATTCGCCGGGGCCGAATTGCCGGCAGGTGGAAGTGTGTACCGCGTGGTTCTGCCAGGCCCGGCAGGACGAATTACTGCGCTCGGGCAAGCTGCGGCCGGGGGCGGGCAACGTGAGCGACTGGCTGCGGTTGGCGCACCGGAGAATTTACGCGGCGACGGTGACGCGGCTGGAGCGCACATTCTATCGCTCGCCGCGATTGCGCGCGGTGGTGAGCCCCGCGCAGGTGCTGAAGGACGACCTTGTGTCGTGCTACGGGATCGAGGCGGCGCGAATTGTGGTGGCACACGCGGGCGTGGATGCGGAGGCGTTTGGCGTGGCGCAGCGCGAGGAGATGCGCGCGCAAGCGCGTACGGCACTGGGACTCGGTGAAGGCGAGTTCTGGTTTCTGTTTGCAGGCACGGACTGGGTGCGCAAAGGCATGCTCACCGTTCATGCGGCGCTGCGCGAGGTGCCCGAGGCGCGGTTGCTGGCGGTAGGACCGTACGACCCGGCGTCGTGGAAGCGGCACGCGGAGCGCGCGGGAATTGCCGGGCGCATTCGCTACCTGCCGCCGCGGCGCGACATTCTTTTCTATTTTGCGGCGGCGGACGCGCTGGTGGCGCCTTCCGTGTTTGAGCCTTTCGGGCTGATTCCGCTGGAGGCGATGGCCTGCGGACTGCCCGTCATCATCACGCCGCCGATGGGTGTGGCAGAAATTGCCACGCCGGAGGACGCGGTGATTTTGAAACACGCGGACGATGCCGCGGAGCTGACTGCAGCGATGCGTCGCGTGATGGAGGACCCCGCGCTGCGCGCGAAACTCGCGAGAAACGCGCCAGCGCGCGCGCGGATGCATCCGTGGGACGCGATTTACCGGGCGACGGAGGCGGAAATAAACGCAGTGGCGAGTGGTGAGAAAAAACAAAACCTTGTGAAACCACAGGTGAACACAGATAAACACTGATGAGAGACGAAGGACGGACAAAACCAAAACATTAACGCAGAGTACGCAGAGAAAGACAAAGGAGCCGACGGGACTCCGGCGCTACAAGCGATGAGCGTTTTTGCTGAGAAGAAGGCACGGGGTTTTGCGGGGCCGACGGCGTCGCCGGAGACGCGCGCGCAGAGCGAAGCGTGGCAGGAAGCGAACCGCGCGTGGTGGGAAGCGCACCCCATGCGCTACGACTGGAAACGCCCGCTGGAAAGCGAAGCAGGGGAGCGCGCGTGGTACGAGGAGATGGACCGGCGGTTCTTCGCGGCGGGGGTCATCCCACAGAAAGCGCGGCCGTTTGACGGGCTGATCCCATTTGGTGTGCTCAGTGAAATGGATGTCTTGGAGATCGGTGTGGGCATGG
>Ga0315281_10010078_pt1 | contig 13061 bp, 8 predicted proteins | sample YL17G07_0_MG_FD_204540 | JGI IMG/M metagenome (GOLD analysis project Ga0315281, IMG submission 204540) | Sediment microbial communities from Yellowstone Lake, YNP, Wyoming, USA - YL17G07_0 | ecosystem: Environmental > Aquatic > Freshwater > Lake > Sediment | place: USA: Wyoming | collected... | reverse complement strand
CGTGGAACTCGCGGATGCGCGGCGTCAGCCAGATCGAACCCATGGCCACCGTCGTGGTCACGCGCAGCAACCCCGTCGGGCGGTCCCTGCTCTCGCTCAGTTGCGCCTCGACGATCGCCAGCTTGGCGAAGACATCGCGCACGGCGCGAAACAGCAAGTCGCCCTGCTCGGTTTGGATCAGGCCGCGAGCATGGCGATGGAACAAGGTGACATGCAAACTCTCTTCGAGCGCGCCGACCTGCCGGCTGACGGCGGACTGGCTAAGGTTCAACACTTCGCCCGCATGCGTGAAACTGCCGGCCTCGGCGACGGCATGAAAAACCTTGAGTTTGTCCCAGTCCATGGAGCGATCTTTCCGATCGGGCCTAGTGGGCGGCAACCGTGGCGGCGCGCGCTTCCTCGGCCGCCAGGAAATGTCCCGCCTCGAGCGCCGCCATGCAGCCCATGCCGGCCGCCGTCACGGCCTGGCGGAAGAGCTTGTCCTTGACGTCTCCGGCGGCGAACACGCCCGGCACGATGGTGGCCATGCTATCCGGCGTGGTCAGCAAATAGCCCTCGGCGTCGAGCGGCAGTTTGCCACGAAAAACCGCCGTCGCCGGATCATGTCCGATGGCCACAAAGACCCCGTCCACGGCCAGCTCCCGGTTTTGCCCGGTCTTCAGGTTGCTAACCTTGACCCCGGTCACCGTCGGCGGTTCGCCCCCGCCCAGCACTTCCTCGACCACGCTGTCCCAGATGACGGCAACCTTCGGATGCCGGAGCAGGCGATCTTGCAGGATTTTCTCGGCCCGCAATTGGTCGCGGCGATGGATCAGGGTTACCTTGGAGGCATGATTGGTCAGATAGAGCGCTTCCTCCACCGCCGTATTGCCGCCGCCGACGACACAGACCTCCTTGCCCCGGAAGAAAAAACCGTCACAGGTGGCGCAGGCCGAGACGCCGGCGCCGCGATATTTCCGTTCGCTCGGCAGATCGAGCCAGCGCGCCTGGGCGCCGGTGCAGATGATGAGCGTATCGCCCAGATAGACATCGCCGCTGTCGCCGGTGCAGCGGAACGGACGGCGACTCAAATCGACATCCACGACCAGGTCGTACAGCGTGCGCGTGCCAACCCGCTCCGCCTGTGCTTGCATCTGTTCCATCAGCCACGGGCCCTGGATGACATCGGCAAAACCGGGGAAGTTTTCAACCTCGGAGGTCACGGTCATTTGCCCGCCCGGCTGTAGCCCATGCACCACCATCGGCTCCAGGCCGGCGCGAGCGGCATAGATCGCCGCCGTCAGGCCGGCCGGGCCGGAGCCAAGGATGAGAACCTTACTGCGATGCTCTATCGGCATAACAACCACCGTGGTGAATGCAAAATCGAGGGGGCGCGAACGTCTGACACAAGCCAACATAGAAAGATGGCCGGGAGCGGACAAGCGCCAGCCGTATTCCCGCCGGCTAGCGGGGGACGATTCCGACCCAGGGGGCAACAGGCGCCGGCTGGTTAAATCCACCCTTTTGTAATATAGTTACCAGCTAGACCTTCAATTCGGAGTAAAACGTGCGCCGAGCCAAGCTGGACCGAATCGACCGCCAGATCCTGCGCGACTTGCAGGAGAACGGCCGCATGACGAATGTCGAGTTAGCGCGCCGGGCCGAGATCTCGGCGCCGCCCTGCCTGCGCCGCGTGCGCGCGCTGGAAAAAGCCGGCTATATCCGTGGCTACCACGCCGACCTCAATGCCGAATCGCTCGGTTTCGGAGTGACGATCTTTGCCCAGGTCGGGCTCGCCAGCCAAGCCGAGACCGACCTGCGCGCCTTCGAGACGCTGATGGCTTCGTGGCCCGAGGTGCGGCAGTGCTTTATGCTCGCCGGTGAAACCGATTTCCTGCTGCGGATCGTGGCGGCGGACTGGGATACTTATCAGCGCTTCCTGACCACCAGGCTCACCGCCGCGCCCAATGTCAGTCACGTCAAATCTTCCCTCGCCATCCGCGCCTGCAAGGACGAGCCGGGCGTGCCCATCGTGGCGCAAGCGCCGGCGGACAGCGACGACTCTAAACGAAACGGCGCTAAACGAAATTGACGCGCGTGACTTCGTAAGATTTGGAGCCGCTCGGCGTCGTCACCTCGACATTGTCGCCGACGCGCTTGCCGATCAAGGCGCGGGCCAAGGGCGAACCGATCGAGAGCCGGCTGGCGGCGATATCGGATTCGTCCTGGCCGACGATCTGATACTTGATCTTCTCGTCGGTATCTTCGTCCACCAGCGTAACGGTGGCGCCGAACATCACCTGCTTGCCGGACAGCTTCGAGACGTCGATCACCTCGGCCCGCGAGAGCTTGTCCTCAAGCTCGGCGACGCGCCCCTCGATGAAGCTCTGCCGCTCCCGGGCGGCATGGTACTCGGCGTTCTCCGACAAATCGCCGTGCTCACGCGCCTCGGCAATAGCCCTGATCACGGCCGGCCGCTCGACCGACTTCAGGTGCCTCAACTCTTCATCCAGCCGCGAAAAGCCCTCGGCCGTCATAGGGACTTTGATCATTCTGCCTCAACCATGGGTCAATAAACTACTCCGCACCCTGCCCGCCCCCTCGGGCGGTCAAAGGCGTCGGCAACAGCGCCTAGAACGAAGGCTTAAGGTAAGACTGAAGCGGCGCCACTTCAAGCGCGCCACGAGCCAGGGCCGCCACGGCCTCGACCGTGGCCCTGGCGCCGGCCACGGTCGTGTAATAGGGGACATTGCCGGTTACGGCCGCCCGCCGCAGGCTGAAACTGTCGGCAATGGCCTGCGCACCCTCGGTCGTATTGAAAATGAGTTGTATTTCGCCATTTTTCATGGCGTCCACGACATGGGGGCGGCCCTCCAGCACCTTATTGATCCGGCTGACCGGCAGCCCGGCGGCGGCGAGATACCCGGCCGTGCCCTCGGTGGCGACCAGCCTGAATCCGAGGTCGAGCAGGCGGCGGCCCAATGCCACCATCGCCGGCTTGTCACGGTCCTTGACCGAAATAAACACCGCCCCGCCGCGCGGCAGCATGTTGCCGGCACCGATCTGCGATTTGGCGAAGGCATGGCCGAAATCGCGGTCGAGCCCCATGGCCTCGCCGGTCGATTTCATCTCCGGCCCCAGAATGCTGTCAACGCCGGGGAAGCGGGCGAAGGGGAACACGGCCTCCTTCACGGCCATATGCTCGAAGCGCGGCGGCGACAGCCGGAAAGACGCCAACGTCTCACCCGTCATCACGCGCGCCGCGATCTTGGCAATCGGCACGCCGGTGGCCTTGGCCACGAAGGGGACCGTGCGGCTGGCGCGCGGATTGACCTCGAGTACATAGATGTCGCCATCCTTGACCGCGAACTGCACGTTCATCAGGCCGACGACACCCAGGCCGTGGGCGAGTACCGCCGTCTGCCGCTCGATCTCGGCCACCGTCGCCGGCGCCAGCGAATAGGGGGGCAGCGAGCAAGCGGAATCGCCGGAGTGAATGCCGGCCTCCTCGATGTGCTCCATGATGCCGGCGACATAGACCTCGCGGCCATCGCAGAGCGCGTCCACGTCCACTTCGATAGCGTCGCTCAGGTACGAATCGACCAGTATCGGGCTGGTACCGGAAACCTTGACCGCCGTGGTGGCATAGCGGCGCAGGGCCTCGACATCGTGCACGATTTCCATGGCCCGGCCGCCCAGTACGTAAGACGGCCGCAGCACCACCGGATAGCCGATGCGCGCCGACACCGCTTCCGCCTCGGCGAGCGAGCGCGCCGTGCCGTTCGCCGGCTGGCGCAGGCCAAGGCGCCGCAGGAGCACCTGGAACCGCTCGCGGTCCTCGGCCAAATCGATGGCATCGGGCGAGGTGCCGAGGATCGGGATCTTGGCCGCCTCCAGCGCTACCGCCAGCTTCAAGGGTGTTTGGCCACCGAACTGAACGAAGACGCCCAGCAACGTCCCCGCCGCCGCCTCGCGCCGGGCTATCTCAATCACGTCCTCGGCCGTCAGCGGCTCGAAATAGAGCCGATCCGAGGTGTCGTAGTCGGTTGAAACGGTTTCCGGATTGCAGTTCACCATGATGGTTTCGATGCCGACCTCGCGCAGGGCATAGGCCGCATGGACGCAGCAATAGTCGAACTCGATGCCCTGGCCGATGCGGTTCGGGCCACCACCCAGGATCATGACCTTGCGCCGGTCGCTGGGGTCGGCCTCGCATTCCGGCGGCGAGATACCGTCGCCCTGATAGCTTGAATACATATAGGGCGTGGCCGAGGCGAATTCGGCGGCACAGGTATCGATCCGCTTAAAGACCGGGCGAACGCCCAGCGAGTGCCGGCGCGCCGTGACCTCGGCCTCCGTCACCCCGGCCAGGCACGCCAGCCGCGCATCGGAGAACCCGAGCCCCTTCAGCTTCACCATGCCGGCGGCCGTGGTCGGCAACCCGTGCGCCTTCACCACCGTCTCGGCGGCAAGAATGCGGGCAATTTCACGCAAGAACCAGGGATCGTATTTGGTGACGGCGTGGACCTCCTCCACCGTAAAGCCCAGGCGCATGGCCTGGGCGGCCATCAAGAGGCGATCCGGCGTCGCCCTGGCGAGCGCCGCCATCACCGAGTGGCGGTCGTTGCCGCCGGGAACCTCGATCTCGTCGAAACCGTCGAGGCCGGTCTCCAGCGAGCGTAAGGCCTTCTGCATCGCCTCGGCGAATGAACGGCCGACAGCCATCGCCTCGCCGACCGACTTCATCGCCGTGGTCAGGAGCGGTTCCGTGCCGGGGAACTTCTCGAAGGCAAAGCGCGGCATCTTGACGACGACATAGTCTATCGTCGGCTCGAACGAGGCCGGCGTCACCCGCGTGATGTCGTTGGCCAGCTCGTCCAGCGTATAGCCGACGGCAAGCTTGGCCGCGATCTTGGCGATGGGAAATCCGGTTGCCTTCGATGCCAGCGCCGACGACCGCGACACGCGCGGGTTCATCTCGATGATGAGCAGGCGCCCGTCGGCGGGGTTGATGGCGAACTGGACGTTGGAGCCGCCGGTATCGACCCCAATCTCGCGCAGCACCGCCAACGCCGCATTGCGCAGGATTTGATATTCCTTGTCGGTCAGCGTCAGCGCCGGCGCCACGGTGATGCTGTCGCCGGTATGCACGCCCATCGGATCGATGTTCTCGATCGAGCAGACGATGATGCAGTTGTCGTTGCGGTCGCGCACGACTTCCAGCTCGTATTCCTTCCAACCCAGCACCGATTCTTCGATCAGCACACTGCCCACCGGCGAGGCCGCCAGCCCGCCGCGCACGATCTGCTCGTATTCGTCGCGGTTATAGGCGATGCCGCCGCCGATACCCCCGAGCGTGAAGGATGGGCGGATCACGGCCGGCAGCCCGATCTCGTCGAGCGCCGTCATGGCGTCGTCGCTGCTTGCCACCAGCCGGCTGCGCGGGCTCTCAAGGCCAATGCGCTCCATCGCCTGACGGAACAAGAGGCGATCCTCGGCCATCTCGATGGCGTGTGCGTTGGCGCCGATCAGCTCGACCCCGAGCGCCCCGAGCTGGCCCGAGCGCGCCAGCGCCATCGCCGTGTTGAGCGCCGTCTGGCCGCCCATGGTCGGCAGAATGGCGTCGGGCCGCTCCTTCTCGATGATGCGAGCGACAATCTCGGGCGTGATCGGCTCGATATAGGTGGCGTCGGCCAGATCCGGGTCGGTCATGATGGTGGCCGGATTGGAGTTCACCAGGATGACCCGATAACCCTCCTGGCGCAGCGCCTTGCAGGCCTGCGCGCCCGAATAGTCGAACTCGCAGGCCTGGCCGATCACGATCGGCCCGGCGCCGATGATGAGAATGGATTTGATGTCGGTGCGTTTAGGCACGGGCGGTCATTGCCTCCGCGAAACGGCGGAACAGATAGTGACTGTCCTGGGGGCCTGGCGAGGCCTCGGGATGATACTGGACCGAGAACACCGGCCGGCCCTTGAGATGGAAGCCCTCGTTGCTGCCGTCGAAAAGCGAGACATGCGTGGCCTCGGCCGTGGTCGGCAGGCTTTCGGGCACGACCATGAAGCCGTGGTTCTGGCTGGTGATCTCGACCTTGCCGGTGGCTAGATTCTTGACCGGATGGTTGGCGCCGCGGTGACCGCGCGCCATCTTGGTCGTACGCGCCCCCAGCGCCAGTGCCAGTATCTGGTGGCCGAGACAGATGCCGAAAATGGGCACCCCGCTTTCGAGCAGGCCGCGAACGACGGGCACGGCATAGACGCCAGTCGCCGCCGGATCGCCCGGCCCGTTGGAGAGGAACACGCCATCGGGTTTGTGACCCCGGATATCGTCGAGGCTCGCCGTCGCCGGCACCACGGTGACGCGGGCACCGACATCAGCCAGGCAGCGCAAGATGTTCCGCTTGGCGCCATAATCGACGGCCACGACATGGAAGCGTGGCTCTTGCAACCGACCGAAGCCCTGACCGATACGCCAGCTTGTCTCATCCCAGGCGTAACCCTGGCGGCAGGAGACCTCCTTGGCCAAATCCATGCCCTCGAGACCGGGCCAGGCCAGGGCCTGGCGGACCAGGGCCGCCGTATCGAAGCGCCCGTCCGGAGCATGGGCAATGACGCCGCTGGGCGCGCCGCCATCGCGGATGCGCCGGGTCAGCCGGCGCGTGTCCACGCCGCCAAGCCCGACCAGGCCATGACCCTTGAGCCAGGCATCGAGGTGCTGCGCCGCCCGCCAGTTCGAGGGCTCGGTGATGTCGGCCGATACGATCAGGCCACGCGCCGCCGGGCGCGGCGTCTCGAGATCTTCCGCGTTGGTTCCGACATTGCCGATATGGGGGAAGGTGAAGGTGATGATCTGCCCGGCATAGGACGGATCGGTGAGGATTTCCTGGTAGCCGGTGATCGAGGTGTTGAAACACACCTCGCCCACGGCGGTGCCGACAGCACCGATGCCCCGACCCCACAGCAGCGTGCCGTCGGCCAGCGCCAACACGGCGCTCGGGCGCGGCGAAAACTCCGTCGCAGCGGGTTGCGGCGCGGCGCCGGAGTGCGACGGATCGGACATGGCACTCCCCGAACAGGCAGAGGGGTTGCGCGGACGCTTGCGAGATCAAACGGTCATGGCGCGGGTCGCGGTTTAGTAAGCAATCGCGTCCTTGGCGTCAAGTTTGATTTCTGCAATTTCAAGACGTTCAATCAATGGCTTAACAGATAGGGGGTAAAATTGCCTTCGGCGGGCGAATCCTGTAACGTCCGCACCCTTCCCGCACGCCGACCAAAGGCAATCAGAAATGCTCCGCACGCGCCTCAGCGATGAACTGAAAGTGGCCATGAAGAGCCGCGAGCTGCGCGCCGTCTCGACGCTGCGCTTGATCCTCGCCGCCCTCAAGGATCGCGATATCGCGGTGCGCGAGCGCGGCATTACCGACGGCATCCCGGAACCGGAAATCGTGGACCTGCTGCAAAAGATGATCCGGCAGCGCCGCGAGAGCATCGAACTTTACGAAAAGGGCGGCCGGCCCGAGTTAGCGCAGCAGGAGAGCGAGGAAATCTCCATCATCGAGCGCTTCCTGCCCAGCCCGCTCGGCGATGCCGAAACGGCGGCGGCGGTGGACACGGCGGTCGCCGAACTTGGCGCCACCAGCGTCAAGGACATGGGCCGCGTCATGGCCCTGCTCAAGGAGCGCTTTCTCGGGCGCATGGACTTTGCCAAGGCCGGGCAGCGCGCCAAGCAAAAGCTGGTCTGAGGGCGGCGCCGAAAAGCGCGCCGCCGGCCTCGCCGTTGGCCCATACCCCGCGTCGGGCCGATCTGATATTCTGATCTATTGGTCGCTAACCCTAGTTGGCCGCTAGCCTTGGCACCGGACCCCACGCATGGCGTTTCCGCCCGGATTTCTTGACGAATTGAGAGACCGCCTGTCGGTGGCCGAGATCGTCGGCCGGACGGTGCGGCTGCAAAAGCGTGGCCGGGAATATGTCGGCCTGTGCCCCTTCCACAAGGAAAAGTCGCCGTCCTTCACCGTCAGCGACGAAAAGGGCTTTTTTCATTGTTTTGGCTGCGGCGCGCATGGCGACGCGGTCGGGTTCCTCATGCGGACCGAAAATCTGCCCTTCCCCGAGGCGGTCGAGCGCTTGGCCCAACAGGCCGGCTTGCCGGTTCCCGCGGCCTCGCCCGTCGAGAGAGCGCAGGCGCAGCGCCGGGCCACGCTGCTCGACGCCGTCGAGGCGGCCGCGCGCTGGTTCGAGGGCCAGTTACAGGCACCTTCTGGCCGCGCCGCCCTCGCCTATTTGACCGAGCGCGGGCTCTCCCCGGAAACCATGGCCAGGTTCCGGCTGGGTTTTGCCCCCGATGCCCGGGCCTCGCTGCGCTCGGCGCTGGCGGCCAGCGGCATTCCCCTGCCGCTGATGGTCGAGGCCGGTCTGCTGGTGACCCCCGAGGGCGGCGGCGAACCCTATGACCGTTTTCGCGGCCGGGTCATTTTTCCGATCGCCGACCGGCGTGGACGGATCGTCGCCTTTGGCGGCCGGATCTTGGGCCCGGGCGAGCCCAAATACCTGAATTCCCCGGAAACGCCCCTTTTTCACAAGGGCCGGATGCTCTATGGCCTGGCGCAAGCGCGTGGCCCCGCCAGCGACAAGAACGAACTCGTCGTCGGCGAGGGCTACATGGACGTGATCGCCTTGAGCCAAGCCGGTTTTTCTCAGTCCGTGGCGCCACTTGGCACCGCGCTGACCGAGGATCAGCTGGCCCTGCTCTGGCAACTGGCGCCAGAGCCGACCTTGTGTTTCGACGGCGACGCGGCCGGGCAGCGGGCCGCCGCCAGGGCCCTCGACCGGGCGCTACCTCTCCTGCAACCGGGCCGCTCCCTGCGCTTCGCGCTGCTGCCGGCGGGCGAGGATCCCGACAGCCTGGTCCGGCAGAGCGGCGCCACCGCCATGCGCGAAATCCTCGACCGGGCGGCGCCGCTCGACCGGATGCTCTGGGATCTCGAACTGGCGGCGCAGGCACCCGATACGCCCGAGCGCCAGGCCGGGCTCAAACTCCGCCTGTCGAAGCGTATTGCCGTCATCGCCGAGCGCAGTGTTGCCGAGGCCTACCGCCGCGAGATGGACCGCCGCTTCGCCGAGGCCTTCGCGCCAAGCGCCTGGTCGCCGCGCTATCGGCCGGAGCGAGGACGCCGACAGCCGCCCCATCGGACCGCCGTGGGGGGTGAAGCCGCCCGCCGGGGCACCCTGGGCGCCGCCCGGCTGGAGCAAGAGGTTTTCCTCATGGCCGTCATTAACCATCCGGTCCTGCTGGCCCGGCACCTTGAGGAACTGGCCGCTGTCGCCCTGCCCACCCCCGACCTTGACAGGCTTCGCCGCGCCATTATAGACGTTGCCGCCGTTGAGACCGAGCTTGACGCGGCGGCCTTGCGTGACCATTTGGGTCAACAGGGATTTGCCGAGGAGCTGTCGGCGTTGGCGGGGCGGACACGGACCTATGGCCCGGCCCGGCCGGATACCAGTCTTGAGGATGTCGAGGAGTTCTTGCGGCAGGTGATCGGACTGCTGCGCGATCGTGAGGCTGTTGCCGAGGCACGGGCGGCGGCGAACCATCTGGCTTCGGCACCCGACGATCAGGCGGCTCAGGTTCGGCGGGTGCAGCAGGCGGTTCAGGGGGGCGAAAGCAGGCGGCGCGAGGACGATGGGGCCGACCCGTCCTTCGGGCGCCGAAACGAATCGTAACAATTTTGGCGGGTCTCGCGCGGCATGGCGTACGAGGCCGCGCCTTCCATGGCAGGTGAGAGTATGGCGGCGAAAACAGTAGGACAGCCGGCAACGGGCGATGCCCGCGACGAGACCATGGATCGAGCGCTGATGGACAGCGTTACCGTGGCCGTCAAGAAGATGCTCGCCCGCAGCAAGGAGCGCGGCTACGTCACCTATGACGAGCTGAACGCCGTCCTGCCGCCCGGCCAGATGTCCTCGGAGCAGATCGAGGATACCCTCGCCTTGCTCAACGAGATGGGCATCAACGTCGTCGATGGCGAGGAGCCGGAGGATACCCCCGCCCCCGCGGCCGGCGCGGACACACCCGCGGCCGAGGACGGCGAGGAAAAAGAGGAAAAAGAGGCCGAGGAAGGTCGCGGCAATCTCGACGAGGAAGACGTCGGCCGCACCGACGACCCGGTACGCATGTATCTGCGCGAAATGGGCAGCGTCGAACTGCTGTCACGCGAGGGCGAGATCGCCATCGCCAAGCGCATCGAGGCCGGCCGCGACATGATGATCGGCGGGCTGTGCGAGAGCCCGCTCACCTATCGCGCCATCACCATGTGGCGCGAGCGCCTGGCCGCCGGCACCATGTTGCTGCGCGACATCATTGATCTCGACGCCACCTATGGCGGCAGCCCCGAGGGCGCCGCCGCCGCCGCTGCCGCTGTCGGCGAGGCCGGCGTGGTCGTGGGCGTGGTCGTACCCGTGGCCCGCGTCCAGGGCGAAGCGGAAGCCGAGCCCGGCGATGCGTCCGAAGAAGACGGCGAAGGTGTCAATCTGTCGCTCTCGGCGATGGAAGCACGGCTGATGCCCTCGGTCATCGAGACCCTTGAGCGCATCGTTGCCACCTTCAAGAAGATGGAGCGACTACAGGTCAAGCGCCTGGAGACCTTGAAGAGCGGGGCCAAGACTTCGACCCAGGCCGATCGGCGCTTCGATACCCTGAAGGCCGAGCTTGTTCAGGCCATGGAAAGCATCTGCCTCAACAACGCCCGCATCGAGAGCCTGGTCGAGCAGCTTTACGACCTCAACCGACGGCTAACCGCGGCCGAGGGAAAGTTCCTGCGCCTGGCGCTGAGAGCCGGTATCGTCCGCGAGGATTTTCTCAGCCGCTATTTCGGCTCCGAGCTGGACCCGCGCTGGATGTCGAAGGTAGCGCGGTTGACAGGCAAGGGCTGGAAAGCCTTTGCCACCAAGTACCGCGACGAGGCAAAGACGCTGCGCGCCGAGATCGGCGCCGTCGCCGATGCTTCGGGCCTGTCGGTCGCCGATTTTCGCCGCATGGTCTCGACGGTGCAAAAGGGCGAACGCGAAGCCGGCCGGGCCAAGAAAGAGATGGTCGAGGCTAACCTGCGCCTGGTCATCTCCATCGCCAAGAAATACACCAATCGCGGCCTGCAATTCCTCGATTTGATCCAGGAAGGCAACATCGGTTTGATGAAGGCCGTCGATAAGTTCGAGTACCGGCGTGGCTATAAGTTCTCGACCTATGCCACCTGGTGGATTCGCCAAGCGATCACCCGGTCGATCGCCGATCAGGCACGCACCATCCGCATCCCGGTGCATATGATCGAAACCATCAACAAGCTGGTTCGTACCTCGCGCCAGATGCTGCATGAAATCGGCCGCGAGCCGACGCCCGAGGAACTGGCCGAAAAGCTGATGATGCCGCTTGAGAAAGTACGCAAGGTTCTGAAAATCGCCAAGGAGCCGATCAGCCTTGAGACCCCGATCGGCGACGAGGAGGACAGCCATCTTGGCGACTTCATCGAGGACAAGAACGCGGTGCTGCCGCTCGACGCGGCCATTCACGCCAATCTGCGCGAGACCACGACCCGCGTGCTGGCCAGCCTGACGCCGCGCGAGGAGCGCGTGCTCAGGATGCGCTTTGGCATCGGCATGAACACCGATCATACGCTGGAGGAGGTCGGGCAGCAGTTCTCGGTCACCCGAGAACGTATCCGCCAGATCGAGGCCAAGGCCCTGCGCAAGCTGAAGCACCCGTCGCGCTCGCGCAAGCTGCGTAGCTTTCTCGACACCTGACCCGGGGCCCGGCGCCCGGTGTGGCTCACCCTGCTCGGTACCGGCTGTCCCGTTGTCGATACGCAGCGTTTCGGCCCGGCGACCTTGATCCGTGCCCAGGGGCGGGCCGTCCCGATCGATTGCGGTTCGGGGGTGACGCAGCGCCTGCTGGCGGCCGGAATGCCCGGCTGAGAACTCGATGCCGTGCTGCCGACCCATCCGCACTCGGACCACATCGTCGACCTGTTTCAATCGATCGTTTCGAGTTGGCATCGGGGCCGTGATCGGCCACGGCGCCTGTTCGGCCCCGTGGTTTTGGGCGAGGATTTGATGACCTTTGACGTTGCCGCCGGCACCGCCCAGCATGGCCTCGCCCACTGGTCGCTCGGCACCCGGCGCCGGCGCCAAATGAGGCGTGCGCGGCAACGGCTTTGCGGTCGCTGGGAAGTCTGCTAGGGGAGTGCTGGGAGTGGCGCCGCGCGCCCCGGGCCCGTAGTTCAGTTGGTTAGAACACGCCGCTCATAACGGTGTAGTCGCAGGTTCGAGTCCTGCCGGGCCTACCACGCGCTGCCGGATTTCTACCCCACCGGCCGGGTCGTTTTTTTGGACTCCGCCGCCACCACTATCTCTAGGCTATTGGAATCCCGTGAAATCCCATGATAGGGTTGGGTTGATCGTTACCCGAACCGCGCCGTCCAGTGGTTGGCCCGTGTCAAGTCTTTGCCCGTGCTGGTCAAGCGTGGCGAGGTGCAATCGAACGAGACTGCCCGTTGAGGGACCGGGTCGTGTCCTAATTTGCCGCCGGTCAGCGGCTAAGAGCCCGACAAGAGGCTGCGCACGTTAACCAATCAGGAATGTAAGGGGAGGCTAGCAATGAAGTTCGATCGTCGCGATTTTCTTAAACTGTCCGTGGCGGGAGCCGCGTTCGGCGCCACCGCTTTCGGGCCCACGGCGTCCTTCGCCGCGCGGGAGAAGGAACTGAACATCCTCTGTTGGGAGGGTTACAACTCGGCCCAGGTACTCGACCCGTTCCGCCAGGCCAAGGGCGCCGAGGTGAAGGCCGAGTCGCTGACCAACGATCCCACCATGATCAACCGGCTGCGCGCCGGCGAAACGAACGTCTGGGATCTCATCAACGTCAACAATCCCTGGGCGCGCAAGATCATGTACCCGGAAGGGTTGATCAAGCCGCTCGACCGGGCGCGCTTCGAAGGTTACTTCGAGAAGATGATGCCGGCCTTCAAGCCGCCCTATAAATGGGCCATGAGCGACGACGGCAAGGAACTGCTGGGCATGTGCCAGCGCTA
>Ga0315281_10010077_pt1 | contig 13062 bp, 10 predicted proteins | sample YL17G07_0_MG_FD_204540 | JGI IMG/M metagenome (GOLD analysis project Ga0315281, IMG submission 204540) | Sediment microbial communities from Yellowstone Lake, YNP, Wyoming, USA - YL17G07_0 | ecosystem: Environmental > Aquatic > Freshwater > Lake > Sediment | place: USA: Wyoming | collected... | reverse complement strand
TCACCGTCACCGATGAAGAACTGGCCGCGCTGAATCTCAAACGCGCCAACTTCCACGGTGAATGGAACTACAAGCTATTGCCGATGCGATCAATATAATAATCATGTTATTTTGACGCGAGTCCTAAAGGTTACATAAGCAATGGATAAAATAATTCTCTGGGGCAGCAATTTTAAGAATGGCCTGTGTGTTCGCCCTCAATTTGTCTTTGCGTCAGCCCTCAAGATTTCGCACAAGGGTCTGTTTTTTGGATTCAGCGCGTTGCGTGCGACAGTGTCGAATAGCGCCTGTATTTCTTCGAAGCTGAAACAGGAAAGAAGACGACTAGCCACATCAGGTTGCAATGGCACCATGCAGGTTTGCCCATCCGGCAAAACAAGTTGAACCCCTGCCATCTGCTTGAACCCGCCTTCCGACCGGGTCATGAGATCGGATTGCTCTTCCTGCAATTCGTCGTAGCGCGCTTCCAACGATTCCACCAAGCCATCAGCCAAATCCTCCGGTACCGCGACAACCCAGCCCATATTGTCATCCTGCAAATCACACGCTACGCCCAGCCCCTTGGCGTGTTCCACAAACCTGTCGCGCAGGCTGGCATCAAAAAAAATATATTCCATCATGGCGCTAGTTCCTGCTGGTTGTGGCTTTTGCAAAACACCTTGGTTTATTGATCTTTACATAATTCATGACAGATACCATAAGGCAACCGTCATTCCCGCGAAAGCGGGAATCCAGACAATTAACGAATTCCCCCACGCGGTGGGACAACACCCCAGTCACGGCTTTGTCCGCTACGCGGAGATTGTTTGATAAGCTGGATTCCCGCTTTCGCGGGAATGACGATGTGGTGGGTTATTCATACTACTGCACTCGCCTTGAGGCTTGTCTTCAATTATGTAAAGCTCAATAATCATCCGGATTTTCATACATGCTGTCCTGTTCAGTCGCGCGCTTTTCCATGGCCTCGTGCTCAATCTGTTGCGACTTTTCCTGAATGCGTTGCTGACGTTTTTCGGCGGCTGCCTGTTTCAAGGCAATACTGTTTTCACCGAATAATACTTGCCTGAGAAAGCGGAAGCCGAACAGCATCAGCGCGGTGTCGTCGGCGAGAACTTCTTTGGTTTCATCCGCGGATAGATCATAGAGTTCGGTGAACCCCTCGCTGGTCACAAAGCTGCGGAAGGTGTCGAGGTCGTAGCAGACCATGAAATACAGTTGCAGGCTGCGTTTGGATGGCTTGCCCACGCTGGGGCCGGAGGATTTTTTCTTGAGTATGAGCTGCCGCCAGCCGCGCGCCAGCTCGTCGTATTCCTCCAGTCCCTGCTCCTTGCGGTAAGCGTCGATGGTGATATTTCTGGGTTCGTCGTGGCCAAGGCAATGTTCCTCCTTGACCAGCGCGTAGGATTGGGTGTCGGTATATTCATCCTGCTTGCGCATCGACAGCAGCGCCACCGGGTAATAGCGGCAGGCCGTCGGCCTGTCGTCATAGACGCTGCAACCTTCTGGAGCCATGAACCGGCACGCCGTACCGTTTTCAACCGAACGCAGCTTCACTCCTGCAATACCGTTCTGTTCCATTTCGTAGGGCAGGGTGTAGTGCAACAGAAAATCGTTTGAGGTGATTCCCAGGCGTTGTTTCAAGCGCAGGATGTCGTAGGGGGTCAGCGAGATGTCGATGTTGCTGCAACAGGCATTCCAGCAGGCGATGCCTTTGCGGCACCGAAACTGTATTGATTTGCTGCCGTCGCACATCTGCGGCACGACCGGGCTGCCGGAGAACGGCAGGTCGGCTGCCATATAGGTGTCCATTGCGTGTTCCTCGTTTAAGCTCTGTTGTGCGTTTCTACCCCCACCCTAACCCTCCCCCTGCATGGGGGAGGGGATGAGAGAATGGATGAAAATCGGGCATCTCGCGATGCCCGATTCTGCCATTCAAACTGCGTCACGTCAGCTTAATGCGGCGCGGCGGGTTTGAACAGCTTGGACTTGTCCACCAGGTCGACATGCTTGCGTTTGAAGCAGGTCCACTTGTGGGTGGTCTTGTCGTACACCGAGTTTACGAAGCAGTGCCAGTTCTTTTCATCGACAAAATTCTTGTCGGTGCGGTAGTAGAAGCCCGGATAACGGGATTCCTCGCGGAACTGGATGTGCTTCATGTGCGCTTCCGCCGTCAGGATGCGATGGTAGTTTTCCCATGCGCGCAGCAGCTCGTGCAGGTCTTTGGCGCGCATTTTGCCTGCGTCTTCCTTGAGCATCTCCAGCTTTTCTTCGGCGACCGCCAGCATCTTGTCGTTGGTGTTGTAGTAAGTCGCGCAACCTGCCACGTACTCGTCCATGATCTTCTGCAGGCGCATTTGCAGCATCTTGGGCGTGATGTAGTGCGGGTTGACGTCGATGGCAGTGGAGTAATCCTTGTGCTCCAGGAAGTTGCGCACCGGCTTGTAAATTTCTTCGGCCAGCACTTCAGGGGCGGTATCCAGCTCGACTTTCCAGTCTTTGTTGTCGAGTGCGTACTTGACCATTGCTTTCGAAGCCAGGCGGCCTTCGGTGTGCGAACCGGAAGAGAACTTGTGGCCTGATGCGCCCACGCCATCGCCAGCGGTGAACAAGCCCTTGACCGTGGTCATCGAGCGGTAGCCCCAGTTCCAGCCCTTTGGCAGGTGCGCAGGAATCTTGCCCTTGTCTTCGTGCTCCTCGTCAGTCGGCGCACCGACATCGGTCGGGCCAGATACCCAGATGCCGCAACAGCCGGAGTGCGAACCGAGCAGGTAGGGCTCTGTCGGCATCAGCTCGGACATCTTTTTCTCCGGCTCGATGTTTTCACCGACCCAGATGCCGCATTGACCGATGCACATGTCGAGAAAGTCTTCCCACGCTTCCGCTTCGAGGTGCTTCACTTCCTTCGGCGACAGGGTTTCCTTCAGCTTCGCCATGGCCGTGACGGTGTCCATGTAAATCGGGCCGTGACCGTCCTTCATTTCCTTGAGCATCAGGTGGTTGCGCAGGCAGGAGGCCGGTACGGCGGCTTGGCCGTAAGGCGGATAGTCGTTCAACATCTCCTTGTTCTTGACCATGTAGTCTTCGCCATAGGCATTTACCGCCTTGGCCTTGAACAGCAGGAACCAGGCGCCGACCGGGCCGTAACCATCCTTGAAACGAGCCGGGACGAAACGGTTTTCCATCATGGTCATTTCCGCGCCTGCTTCAGCCGCCATCGCGTAGGTCGAGCCTGCGTTCCACACCGGATACCAGGCACGGCCCTGACCTTCACCCACGGAACGGGGACGGAACAGGTTCACGCAGCCGCCAGCGGCGAGAAGAACGGATTTGGCTTTGTAGATGTGAATGGTGTTGTCGCGCACCGAGAAGCCGACTGCACCGGCGATACGGTTGGGGTCGTTCTTGTCGTTGACCAGCTTGACGATGAAAATGCGTTCCTCGATGCGGCTCAACCCCAGGGCTTTCTTGGCAGCCTCTGCAACAATCCACTTGTAGGATTCGCCGTTGATCATGATCTGCCACTTGCCGGAACGCACCGGTTTGCCGCCGTCCTTGAGCAGTGGCAGGCCTTCCTTGATGGATTCGGCGCCGTCATGGCGCACACCTTCCGCGTCGGTTTTCCAGATCGGCAGCCCCCATTCCTCGAACAGGTGCACCGAATCATCCACGTTGCGCCCCAGGTCGTAAGCCAGGTCGTCGCGGGTGATGCCCATCAGGTCGTTGGAGACCATGCGCGTGTAGTCAGCCGGATCCTGTTCCGGACCGATGTAGGTGTTGATCGCGGAAAGCCCCTGCGCGACTGCGCCGGAGCGATCCATCGCGGCCTTGTCCACCAGTTTGATTTTGAGTTCCGTGCCGGTCTCGGCCTTGACCGCATCAGCCCAGCGCATCATTTCGTAAGCGGCGCCGCAACAGGCCATGCCGCCGCCAATCAGGAGAATATCAAGTTCTTCCTGAACAATTTTTGGATTACCGAAAGTTCCTTCAGACATTTTGCGCACTCCAGTTTAGTTGATAGATCATCATTATTTGCGGCGGATCAGTTCTTCCGGCCTACCAGCGCGGTAGCCTCCCATGACTTCCTTGGTGTACACGCCAGGAGTGGTGAGTTCGGACATTTTGGGCATCGGCTTGCCGCCGTACGGGTCAATCGAACCCTCGGACGTGGTGCGGATCGGGAATTTGAAACGCTTCAGTGTGCCGTTGCGGAACTTGATCGTCCACATGATAGAGTCTGATCCGCGCATCGGCTGCACCGAGCCGCCAAGCGGCACGATGTCGGCGTAGTGGCGCACCTCGATCGCGCCCTGCGGGCAAATCTTGACGCAGGAATAACATTCCCAGCATTGCTCGGGTTCCTGGTTGAAAGCTTTCATGGCATGGCCGGTTTCCGAGCCGTCCTTGTCCAGCTTCATCAGGTCGTGAGGGCAGATATACATGCAGGCAGTTTTATCCTGTCCCTTGCATCCATCACATTTCTCGGTGCGTACAAACGTTGGCATTTCAATACTCCTCTAAAAAATAAAGTCACAAACACATTCTAAACAACTCATCCCCTCCCCCTGCAAGGGGGAGGGGATGACTCAAAACTCAGCGCCCCGAATATCCGGTCATTTTTTTTCCACTTTCTCATGTTCCGCCGGCCCGGCGTAGTACTTACGCAATATTTCCAGCACTTCGGGGCGGCTGAATTCCGGCGGCACGTCTGAGCCTTCCGAGAGCATCTTGCGCAGCTGGGTTCCGGATACCTGCAGCCGGTCGGCATCGGTGTGCGGGCAGGTGCGCCCCGAGGCCATGCCGCCGCACTTGTAGCACCAGAATGCCACGTCGATCTTGAGCGGTTGCGTTTCCAGCGCGCCCTTGGGTATCTTGTCGAAGATGTGATGCGCGTCGAATGGCCCGTAGTATTTGCCGACCCCGGCATGATCACGGCCGACAATGAGATGTGAGCAGCCGTAGTTCTGCCGAAACAGCGCGTGCAGCAGAGCCTCGCGCGGCCCCGCGTAGCGCATATCGAGAGGGTAACCGCCTTGCACCACGGTCTTGGCGACGAAGTAGTTTTTGGTCAGCGCGATGATGGCGTGGGTGCGCACCTCGGCAGGGATGTCGCCGGGCTTGAGGTGCCCGAGCAGTGAATGGATCAGCACGCCGTCGCACACCTCAATGGCAATTTTGGCGAGGTATTCATGCGAACGGTGCATCGGGTTGCGCGTTTGAAACGCGGCGATCTTGCTCCAGCCAAGGCTCTCGAACAAGGCGCGCGTTTGGCGCGGGGTCATGAACAGCGAGCCGTACTTTTGCGGGAAACCGCCTTGCGACAGCACTTTGACCGGGCCTGCGAGATTAACTTCGCCTTGTTCCATCACCATTTTTACGCCGGGATGTTCGATGTCGGTGGTGCCGAACACCATAGCGCATTCATGCGCCTTGTCGATGCTGTATTTCTCGGTGACCATCATCGTGGCGACAATGCTGTCGTCGTCGGGATCGGTCAGCGCGATCTCAGCGCCGGTAGGAATGGCTTCTGCGGTGTTGCTGTCGGTGGAAAGGGTGATGGGAATGGGCCAGAACAGGCCGTTGGTCATGGTCATGCCGTCGCAGACGCCTTGCCAGTCGGCATGTGTCATGAAACCATCGAGCGGCGTAAAGCCGCCGATGCCGAGCATGATGAGGTCGCCTTTTTCGCGTGAGCTGACGCGCACTTTCGGAAACGCGCGCGCACTTTTGAGTTCCGCGATCAGATCCTCACCCGTTAACAACAGTGGTTTGAGGTCGTCCCCACCGTGCGGTCTTACAAGCGCCATATTTTTTCGCTTTCATAAAAAACTTGAACCGTTTGTATGAACATGCTAAAACTTTCGGCGCCAAATCTCGATACCCCTTACGGGTTATGCCGCTCCCCCCCATCACGGCTATGGAAGCTGCGCCACGCGATACGCATACTCGCGTACCTGAAAAGCCGATCATTTGGGTGAGGCTGTTTAACCACAACTGAGATAAAACATCATGATGAAAAAATACATCAAATGTATATTGTTGGTTTGTACAACTCTATCCTGTTTTTTTCTCATGAGCGGTGTTTGGGCGATTGATGTGGACAAGTTGGCCGTGATCTGTGCGAACTGTCATGGCAAAGGTGGTGCCAGCAGCGAACCCGATATACCAATCATTGGCGGATATTCTGCGGAATTTATCATCGGCAACCTGACAGCATACAAGAATAATGAAAGAGATTGCACCGAGACAAAATACCGGACGACGAGCAATAAAGGAACAAAAATCCACATGTGCCAATTGATAAAGGGCCTAAATGACAGTGACATAAAGCAGATTGCCGAGTATTTTGCCAAGCAGAAATTTGTCCGCGCCAAGCAGAAGTTTGATCCGGAACTTGCAAAGAAAGGCAAGGAAATACACGATATGTACTGCGAAAAATGCCACTCTGAAAGTGGATCCGTTGCCAGTGACGACACCGGCATACTGGCTGGCCAGTGGATGCCATTCCTTAAACAGGCGTTCGATGATTTTAGTTCCGCCAAGCGCCCAATCGCAAAAAAGATGAAGCTGAAAATGGACGAGATCAATAAGGCTGACATTGACGCACTTATCAATTACTACGGTAGCTTCCAGTAGGCCTTGGCGCACTCTAATTGCGCCTAAGTTTGAAACCAGTAGCGAATAAATTCGGAGGATTACAGGGAAATGTTAGAACCTCGGCAAAAAATAACCCTAACGAGCTATATCCATATTACCTATGTTGGTTATAGACACTCAAAGCTTAATCTTACCTAATGTTAAATGCGGGTATTAGTTCTTGACGCTGCTGTATTTTAGTTGCGTATTTCACTGCGCAGGCTTTAAAGAGGATTGAAAGCGGTTTGGAAGCTGGCGCAAGGCGTTGGCAATATTGCAGGATAGTGTTACTTCAATGTGTTATTGATTTCGGCTTTTGGTAACAGGGTTTATTTTTGGTAATTTAATAGGGAGGTGTTCCGTGAATATAAAAGCTATAGCTCTAGGGGTGCTGTTGGGTACGTTGGCAGTCGGCTATGTAAATGCAGGCGAGCTTCAATCAACTGATAAAAGCATGGATGTTAACGCGTTTAAGCCGAAAAATGATTACAACATAACCATCAACTATGAATTAGGTATGCACTGCACCGGGTTTGATTTTACCTACTGCTGCGTGCTTCCACCCTACAACTCGATTCAAAGCCAGGTCGTGAAAAACGCTACTGGCCCACGCAAGTTTCCGGAACTGCTGGAGGCCGACAGCGCAGATCCTGCGGTGCTGGTCGATGGCAAGAAACGCTTCAAACTGGCCTATGGTCACGTTGATAACAACTACTCGGAAGGAAGCAAGCTCAAATATTGGGATGTGCCTTACGACATTAATGGCGACGGTAAATATGAAAAAGGCGAAAATGTTGCCAACGCCTATTTCAGCCATCTGTATGTTTATAAGGACCTGAAGGGCACCAACCCCAAGGGAACCAGTGCCGACAAGGAAAAACTGTTTGTCGGCATTCAGATTCCGATCCCGCGTGATAACGGCCCTGCCGGCGCTGCGGTACCCAGCCCGATGAAGGGCGGTCACCTCCACTATACCGGCGATAAAGGAACTATCGTCTATACCAAATCACCTGTTTTGGATAATGTGCCCATCGTGCTGACCAACCCCGGAATCTGGGACGCGTTGGGGCTGCCCTTGACTCCTTTCAACGATCGTGAGGCGGCGCAGGATATGCTGACCCTGACCGAATCGGATATTCAACCTTTCCAGGAAGCGTGGGTGAGTATGGTCGATGCAAAAAGCGGTGCGCCGGTCATAGATTCCCATTCGGGCAAGCCGATTCGGTTTGTCGGTACCAACCCAATTGATATCCCCAATTGCGCAAATTGCCACAGCAACAAAACTGCCAATGGCGACAAATTCACCCTCTACAAGCAGGAACGTGAATTCTGGAAGGGCTTGGGCGCCAGTGACTGGATTGCCAACCTGAAGGCGACTTCCATTTCCATTCTGGAAATGCATGATGACCGTACCGGCACCGATTTCCTGAAAAATTATAACCCTGGCGGCCGGTCGCTCGATAACCGCCTTGGCCGTGACCCCGTACTGTGCCAGAAGTGCCATGCCGACAACGTCATAGGTGTGCTGCAATCCAAAACTTTCAAGGATCCAAAAACTGGCAAGGAAAGTGTGATTCAAGCGTTGACCCAGGCGATACATACCGTCCACCAGACCAAGGCGCCAATGCCCGACTCATTGGGCCGCACTGCTGCCTGTCAGGGCTGCCACCCGGCTCACCGTCAGGATAGAAGCATGGATAAGTATCCGATCACACTGGATGGTAAAAACACCTTTGCCCAAGGCGATAACCGCGATGCGGCAGGCGGCTGCTTCGTTGGCCGCGATGTCCATGCCAACCCGAACAAGGACAAGGATGGAGCGGAGACTCCTGAACACCTGAATTCCATCGGCAAGTGGATGCAGTCCAATGTATCCAATATCGGCAACAAGAATGGGGGCAAGGGTCTGTGGTGCACCAACTGCCATAGCCAGCTGTCACGCGAACTCTATCAGCGCGACAACCTGACCAATGCATTCAAACAGGAAGGCACGACCATCCGCAACAAATCGCTGGACGAGATCGCCGCTGCCATTGGCATCACTACCGACGAATTGAAGACCAAGTATCTAGATCCGAAGGTTGTGCTCAACAGCAAAGGCGAAGACACCCCGGAACAATCCGGCATCCTGATGACGTGGGCTGCCAAACGTCTGGTTCCAGATATTGCCGTTATTGCGCTGCAGGGCAACGGCCCGATGGTAAGCAAGGATGAGGATGGAGACATCAATGTAACGATCCTGTCCGCCAATCCAGCGGTTGATATCAAGAAACTGAAATTGCCGGCAGGTGCCACCGGTGCGACTGCCGTACCTTACGATGCCGCGACCCATGGCCGCGACTATTGGCTATCGCCAGGTTCTCCGCATTGTGCGGATTGCCACGCTGCGCCGTATGTCGAAGGTCAGGGGGGTGCTGCTTTCCCGATCAACCAGCCGGGCAAGTACAGCAACATGCGTTATTCCAAGGGCCATTCGGGTTTGGCTTGCCAATCCTGCCACCAGTCTATTCATGGCCTCTATCCGGTAACGCCCAACACTGACGTCACTACCTACAAACAGGCAGCACAGTACAACCCGGATGGATCGCATGGCCCGTTCAAGTGTGCCGCCTGCCATGAAACGAACAAAGACGGCGTGCCTAACATCGCAGACAAGAAAGAGCATGTATGGGATGGCAAGCCAATCCTGCACAACTACGATGCTGCGGTAAGCTGGATGCACAGTAATGCACCTGACCTTGGTGGCGCCATCCCAAGGAAATAGCCAGGTACGTTATGCTAAAATAAATCAGTGGTGACTCAAGCCGATCGGGGGCATCTGCCCCCGATTTGTTTGCATTTCGGCTTTTGGGAAGATTTAGCGTTCACCGTTAACATGAACGTCGCGAAGCGACTCCTTGTCACTCTCTCCCAATGGGGGAGAGCAGGAGAGGGGGAACGGACAAGGTGGCAGCATCGTTCATCATCTGGAGTAGTGCTGACACCATGCACGTTAGGGTGTCTGCATATATTTTCAACTTTGTGATTTCTCTCTGCGTCTTCGAGCCTCAGCAGTTCAAATACTTGCCTAAGGATCAACATTTACCTTATTGAAAATAGGAAAAAGTGCAATGAAGATTGATATACATCTGCTTAAGATTCTGGCACTGGCCTCTTTTTTCGCATCCTCACCACTCCTGGCAAATGCCGAGCCACAGATACTGGTCACGATTGGCTCCATGCAGGTCAGCTCCGACGACCTGAATGCTGCTATGGCCAGTTCACCTTTTGCCACACAGGCTACTTCGATGGATGAGGAGGATCAGGCCGGTTTGCGTGGAGACATGTTGCGGCGATTGGTTGCCGCACGGCTATTGGCTCTTGACGCACAAAGGCGGGGCCTGGATAAAACCAAGACTTATCAGCAGGACATGGAAAGTTTCCGCCAGGGGCTGCTTTATCGTTTCTACATGGATAAACTGCGTGAACGAATCGTAATTCCGGCGGACACCCTGGCTGCAATGAAGCAGCAATTCAAGGGGGACATGGAAGGCATGACTGCGGCAAAGGCGGCATATGTGGCTGATCAGTTTCGAACCCTTAAACTGGCTACCCTGCAAAACCTGCTGCAACAAGACAACACCAGGTTACATGAGGACCGCATAAAAGCGGGAATCAAAGCGGATACCGTGCTGATGGAAGGGAAAAGTTTCCGGATCAAATACGCTGATATTGTCGATCCAAAAGAACATGCTGCGCAGCCGAATCCTGAATGGGTAAAAGAACAGCTCTACAATCGCGGCGAATTGCTATTGGTTGCAAAAGCTGCCGACAAGGAAGGCGTCGATGTCTCCGGCAAGTTAAAACAATACCAGAGCGAACGTCTTCCGGCTGTCATGCTGGAAACCAAAACAAAGGAATGGATCCCAAGTGAAAAGACCCTGCGTGAATGGTTTGGCAAGCACCCCGAAGTCGCCAGGATTCCGGAGCGCCGCCATGTTGGCCAGTTAGTGGTTGGCACGCGTAAAGAAGCTGAAGCCCTGCGGGCACGAATCATTAAAGGTGAAAGCCTTTTTACTCTGGCTGGCGAACTCAGTATCGACCCGGTTGGGCGCAAACAGAATGGCGACATGGGCTGGTTTGTCGAAGGGCGTGGAATGCCCGAACTTGATAAAGCTCTGTCCAGGCTGGGAGATGACAAGCTCAGCGAAGTGATCGAAACAAAGGCGGGGTTTCATCTATTGACAATTCTTGAGAGAAAACCTGGAGAACAGAAAACATACCCGGATGTACGCAACCGTATCAGACAGATGATTATCAACGAAAAGCTACCGCCCTATCTGGGCGAACTGGAACGGCGCTACAAGGTGTCATGGAAGGTGATCCAAGCACCCGCCGAGAAGGAACCCAAACAACCAACAAAGCAACTGCTGTGATAATTTTCAGAAATATTTTCTTCATGCTTGCAGCTGTTGTTATGGCGGAAACGGTTTTTGCCGGAGACCATTTTAATCAGCCCGGCACGGACGGTGCGGTTAAGGGTTCCACGGCAGTGATATCCGCGAACTCGGTGCCACCCAAGGCAAATGAGCGGGAAATGAAGCCCTTCTCTTTGACGGGGCTGGATGGGGTCAGGCACAGCCTGGCAGACTGGAAAGGAAAGATAGTCATACTCAATTTCTGGGCCACTTGGTGTGCCCCGTGCCTGTACGAAATTCGTGATTTCATTACCTATCAGGAGCGGTACCAAGCGCGGGGGCTTCAAATAATCGGGTTGGGGCTGGACGATGAAAAGAAACTGCGTAATGTGCAACGCACTCTGGAAATAAATTATCCCGTGCTGGTTGCCGATCCGGTCGAGAATAGCGGCCTGATGAAACTATGGGGCAACAGTAGCGGCGTTGTTCCCTACACTGTAGTGATCGATCGGGATGGGCGAGTGACATATGCCCATCGCGGCCTGATGAACCATGACGTATTTGATGAGCATGTCCTGCCACTCCTCGATAAGGTCTAATGGAACCTCTAAAAGTCCATAGTTGCGAGCTTTTGTCGCCGACACAATGAGTTTTTCCACCACTTTCCTTTTTATCCAATTTTTTACTGTATGGTAATTGACGTTCAAATCTTTCGCGACCGACTGCACTGCCCGGTCTTTCTATCAGATGGCTGCAATTTTAGGCTGGGTTAGTGGTAAAAAGGTAGCCATTGTATCTTCAGCGAAATGACGAATAACGATGTACTGGCTACGTAGTAGAGTAATCGTTTCGTTGACTTTACTGTTTCCGATTCGTAGCCAAATTATTTTGGGGGGTGCGCCAAACACAAGGCTTCGTTCGTAGAAATCAGTGTCCTTTGAAGCAAGCAAAAAACCATGCTCTGCTGCATAGTTCCAAACACGCAGATCATCCGCACCTAAAAGACCGACCTCCCGTACGTGTATTGAGCCAGGATAGATATCAGCAAGCGCGGCCACTAGTCTGAAAGAGAGGTTCTCATCGAACAGAAGCTTCATACAACCGAGAATAGCCTTTGTTCCCGCTGAGCTGCAAATGCAAGCGTTGCTAAAATATCCTCGTGTGACAGATCAGGAAAGTCCGCAAGTATCTCATCCTCGGACATTCCACTGGCCAAGTACTCTAAAATATCGGAAACCGTGATGCGTGTACCGCAAATGACAGGCTTTCCACTACGTACAGCCGGGTTAAGCGTAATCCGATCTAAAAGCTCAGACATTTCAGACTCCGTAGAAACAGAAACATTGGAAGAGTATAAGCGTAGCCTCATGCATAAGCAAACGCGAGCCTCAATGCCGATATAAACCCCGCGCGCGCTTCTACCGAGCCAGTCGCGGCACCGTCACATGGCCAAGAGAAATTGACTTCGACCCTGACTCCCTTTACCTCTAAGGCCGACCTGCGAAGCTCGAAGAGCAAGCAGCGTGTGAATTATCACGAATCAAAAACACGCGAATTTAATCCGAACCCGCCCCTTCTAATTCTGTCCGTAGGCTGACCTTGGCCTTGGCACGCTAAGTGTGCGCGGGTTCGTAACGGTGAATGCGCGTGAGCGTGTCGGTCATGGCCTCGCGTGCCAACTCAGTGTCGTAATACGCTTGCAGGTTCACCCAGCTTTGCGCATCGGTGCCAAAAAACGCCGCCAGCCGCAGCGCGGTATCGGGCGTGATGGCCCGTTGCCCGGCACATATCAGCCCGATGCGCCGTTGCGTTACGCCAATCTTTTTTGCCAATCTATATTGGCTGATCCCCATTGGCTTCACAGAACTCGTTAAGGATGGCGCTTTTACCCGCTCTGGCAGCTCGCCGGTAGCGCGCCCGTATCGCATCAAGATAGGCGCGTCGTTCTTGTTTCCCCATGTCAGATTACCTTTGTTGTTTCGGTAACCTTTAACTTGAGGCAACGATCCCTTTTGCTGACTACCTTGGGTAA
>Ga0315281_10010076_pt1 | contig 13064 bp, 8 predicted proteins | sample YL17G07_0_MG_FD_204540 | JGI IMG/M metagenome (GOLD analysis project Ga0315281, IMG submission 204540) | Sediment microbial communities from Yellowstone Lake, YNP, Wyoming, USA - YL17G07_0 | ecosystem: Environmental > Aquatic > Freshwater > Lake > Sediment | place: USA: Wyoming | collected... | reverse complement strand
TGGCAATCGCCAATTACGAGGATCGGTTCGTCATTCCGACCACGCACCGCGAATACGCCGAAAACGCCTACGAGCTGCGCGGCAGCTGCGGATTCTCGTTCGGCAACGATTGTTCGGACGGTGAATCACAGGCGAGCCTGTTCGGTGGCAGCAAGCGCAAGACCATCCCGATCAAGGTTGCGCTGTGACGACGACGAAAATGAAAACGCTCAAGCTGCTTGCGGTACTGCTCAGCTACCCGTCGGCCGAACTTGTCGCGGCGCTCACCGAGATCGCGCGCCGGCTTGGCGAGCAGCGCTCGCTGCGCAGCGGCACCCAGGACGCGCTTGCGGGACTGCTCGCCGAACTGAAGCGCGAGGATCTTCTGGATCTCCAGGAGCGCTATGTGGCGCAGTTCGATACCGGGCGCTCGACTTCGCTGCACCTGTTCGAGCATGTCCATGGCGACTCGCGCGACCGGGGCCAGGCGATGGTCGATCTCCGCGCGATGTACCAACGCGCCGGCTACTCGCTGGCGACCAACGAATTGCCCGATTTCCTGCCGGCGGTGCTCGAATATCTGTCCACGCGTCCGGCAGAGGAGGTGCATGAAATGTTGGATGACTGCGCGCACATCCTGCGCGCGGTGGGCGGGCGCCTGCTCGATGGCGGGAGTCCCTACGCGGCCGTGTTCGCCGCGCTGCTTGACCTGCAGGGCGAAGCGCCGCTCGTTGCGGGGCAGAGCAAGGGCGGCGTGGAACGCTCGCTGGACGATGAGTGGCAGGACGCGCCGGTGGAGTTCGGACCAGGAGCAGCGCACGACACGCAGCCGTCGCGGCCGCAGTTCATCCGCTTCATGCCCAAGCAGCAAGTCCCCGATCGATAATCACTGTTTCCGGAATTCAGCATGGACCTCAAGATCTATCTCAACCAGCTCCTGTTCGGGTACTACCCCTACGTGTGCCTGGCCGTGTTTTTCGTCGGCAGCCTGATCCGCTTCGACCGCGAGCAATACACCTGGAAAAGCGGCTCTTCACAACTGTTGCGCGATGGGCAGCTGCGCTGGGGCTCGAACCTGTTTCACATCGGCGTACTGGGGATTTTCGGCGGCCACTTCACCGGGTTCCTGACCCCGATTGCGGTCTGGCATGCCATCGGCGTGTCGCCGCCAGAAAAGCAGATGACTGCGATGGTGGCCGGCGGAATTTTCGGGCTCATGTGCGTGATCGGTCTGGCGATGCTGCTGGCGCGCCGCCTGAGCGACCCGCGCATCCGCGCCACCAGCAAGCCGATGGACATCATCGTTCTGGTGCTGCTGTTCGCCCAGGTCATCCTCGGCCTGGGCGGCATCCCTATCTCGGCCCAGCATCCAGACGGATCGGAAATGCTCAAGTTCATGGAATGGACGCAGCGCATCTGGACCTTCCGCGGCGGCGCGGCCGACCTGATCGCCAATGTTTCGATCGTCTTCAAGCTGCACATCGTGCTGGGGCTGACGATATTTCTCGTGTTCCCGTTCACGCGCCTCGTGCACATCTGGAGCGGATTCGCGTCGGTGTTCTACCTGCTGCGGCCGTATCAGGTGATGCGCAGGCGGGCCGGAACGCGCTGAGGAAGAACACAAATGCGGGAGGACCGAATGGCGAAGCGAGAGCCCGTCCCTGAGCCAAGAATCCTGAGCTCGTCTATCCGTTCACTTCGGTGGACTTGATCGGAGATTCCCTAGTTCAGGGTCTAGAAAAGTGCACCCGCTTGTGTAATCAATCTGTCACCGCATGTGTGCGGTGACGCGATGATACGTCGAACACGAGCCGCTTGAGCACGGTTGGGTACCCATATAGTCATGCTTAGGCCAGCCCTCTTATAGGGGATCGCGAGACCCTCTACCTGCAGCATGTGCAACACGGGGGTTACCATTCGTCGGCCATGGTGGTCCAAGCCTCTGTGCAAAGCATTTTCCTTGCGACCCGACCCGCTCTGAACATACAGCTTTTTCAGCAATGTTAAGAGGACCCTCGTGCCCAATGGGATATCCATTTCGGTAATGGCGTTAACTGTATCTGGCGCGAGCGTAAACTTGCCAAAGGTGCATTGGTCGTCGAATACATCAACCGGCAAGTCATTCGGCGATGCGCGACCGTCTACCTCGTCAAAATAACAAGACTCAAATCGTGGCAGCGCCGGTCCATCAACGTCTGGATTGACAGCTAAACGCATGAAATAGCAGTTTCTATAGTGCAATGTTGAACAATCGCCCATGTCTGGACTCACAACTAATTCAGGTGTCACAATGTCTCGTATCTGGATCGACTGATCGATTGAAGAGCCCATCTCTAAGGCGACATTGACAAGATCAAACAGCAACATCATTGACTCTTCGAGTTCTTGTCCTTTCTGAAGAGCAGCGTTCATCTTGCCCGAGGTTATCGCCAGTTTCTGTGTTTTGATGGACGAGACCGCAATGCCGAGCGGGCCAAGCCCATACTGGGCTCCTTTGAAAACGTGTACGTCAAAATTGTAAGGTTGTTCAATAAAGGCTGTAACATCGCCAGCCATACAAGCATTGACCCAATCAGTGTCAAGAAAGACCCTCGTCCCTTCGTCCGGGCGCTCGATGCCTAGTCCCGGTAATCGTTGTAGCAGGATCAGAGCCCGCTCGTCCGGGACGTATCCGCAAATTGCTTTAAACGCCTCCACGATTTGGTCAGTGTTAAGCGGCCCTAATCCGCTCTGGCTGGTGCGCACTACCGTGGCAAGGCGCTCGAGTATCCTCCGTATAGTCGGGCCATCAATTCCCGCCTCAATCTCTGACTCTCGGTTACATACGCGATCCAAGATTCGATCCCATCCTTCGGCAGGATCTGGTTCTGGCGCTTTTGACTGTCCTTGTGTGTCTAGCACTTGCGACAATAATCCGGTTGCGACCAGGTAACCGACAAGTAACGGACGGGATGGCATCCAGCCCGGCACATGCCCGGTGAGTCCATTTGCTTTCAAGTAGCGTTGGATCTGTTCCTCGTTGAACTCATTAAGCGTAAGCTCAACTGGACCGTCGCCTAAGCCCATGGCCATCTTTCGTTCAGCCGCGCTATTGAAGAAATGGGCTCGTCCAGCGAGAGCTATCCCGGCAGACGACGGGTGCGAGCGGACAAATTCGCGTATTACCTGCATGGCTCGATACCTGGCGTCCTTCAATTGGCGCCATAAACCCTGAATTCCCAAAGTCGAGACTTCATCGAATCCATCGAGCAGCAACGTAACGTAGCCAGCTCGCCACGCTCTCACCAAATGGCTGGGATTTGGAAACCCTATGTTTCTTCCGTGGCGTTCTAGGACCTCCGCCGCGTTTGGTTGCCCGATGTGATCTCTAAGATTAAGCATGACGGGGAACTGGACGGTTTTCCCTCCAAGAAAGGCTTTCTTGAGTTCCCTATATATTTCGCGAAGCGTCATGCTCTTGCCGGCGCCATAGTCTCCGAGAATGACCATCCGCTCGCCAGTCATTAACGCATTCTTAGTCTCCCCGATCGACCAAACCTTGTCGGCGCTCCTTTCTAATAAGTCGAGGTGTACGTACTCAATTTGTGGTGTGAGGTGTCCTGTCGCGGGGTCTCGGACGCTGCCGAAGGGGTATTGATCACGTGCCCCGAGATACGCAGCGGCATCGATCAGCTTGCTTTGAAACTGAGGGAAGGAAATGGCGTTTACTAAGTGTTTATGAGCGTTTGCGACTCCACGTTGGTCGGCTGTCGGCTCCTGTTTCGTGACAAACCAGCACTTGACTGCTTTGCTCGGGGAGACTTTCTGGTATTGACGTGCCAGCGAAGTCAGTTTCTTAACGTCTTCGACTGCCTTGCTCTTGCCACGGGATACCGTGGCTTCGACCAAATGCACACAATCTTCTGTTTCGAAAATTCCATCCCGTTCTTTGCCGTCAACCATGGCGGCACCAGAGTACTGCGCGGCTGGCCACAGTTGTCTAGCTATTCTGCGAACTTCATTCTCAAACAGGTCGTGTTCTTCTTTGTCCGTGACATTCAAGATTTGCCTCCTCACATCAGGTCAGTCGAGAATGATGTAAGCTGAATTCGAGAAAAAGTATATACCCTAGCAACAATCTTCCCGCATGGCACAATTGCAAAACATCGAGGCAATCGAAAAGCGTCTTTGGAACGCTGCGGACAACCTGCGCGCGAACTCCAACTACGCCAGCAACGAATACTTCATGCCGGTGATGGGGCTGATCTTCCTGCGGCATGCGTACAGCCGTTACCTCGCGGTCAAGGACGGCATCGAAGCGAACCTTCCTAGGCGCGGGGGAAAGGCGCGGCCACTCACCAAGGAGGATTTCTCGCAGCAGGGCGCGATCTTTCTCCGTCCGGAAGCGCAGTTCGAGTACCTCGTGTCGCTGCCGGACAGCGCCAAGCGCGACCGCGCCATCCAGCACGCGATGGAGAGCATCGAAGAGGACTACGAGGGCCTGAAGGGCGTGCTGCCGCGCTCGGAATACGCGGAGCTGGACAATGAGGTGCTCGGCCAGCTTCTCAGGACCCTCAATCCGGAGGAGCTGAAACAGGCCAGCGGCGACATCTTCGGGCGCATCTACGAATACTTCCTCACGCAGTTCGCCGACCTGAAGGCGCACGACGGCGGCGAATTCTTTACCCCGGTGTCGCTGGTGCAGATGATTGCCAACGTCATCGAGCCCGACCACGGCAAGGTGCTTGATCCGGCCTGCGGCTCAGGCGGGATGTTCGTGCAAAGCGCGCATTTCGTCGAGCACCTGAAGCGCAATCCGAGCGAGGCGCTCACGTTCTACGGCATGGAGAAGAACCCCACCACCATTCGCCTCGCCAAGATGAATCTCGCGGTGCACGGACTGGAGGGCGATATCCAGAAGGCGATCAGTTACTACGAGGACCCACACGAACTGGTGGGCAAGGCCGACTTCGTCATGGCTAATCCGCCGTTCAACGTGGACGAGGTGGACGCGGACAAGATCAAGAACGACCCGCGCCTCCCGTTCGGATTACCAGGGGTGAACAAGGCGGGTAAGGTCTCGAACGGCAACTACCTGTGGATTTCCTACTTCCACAGCTATCTCGGGCCGAAGGGTCGGGCGGGGTTCGTCATGTCCTCGCAGGCGTCCAGCGCCGGACGCGACGAGGCGAAAGTGCGCCAGAAGCTGGTCGAGTCGGGCGACGTGGACGTGATGATCGCCATCCGGCCGAATTTCTTCTACACCCGCACCGTGCCCTGCGAGCTGTGGTTCGTCGATCGTGGCAAACCCAAGGAGCGCAAGGGCAAGGTGCTGATGCTCGACGCCCGCGGCGTGTACAGAAAGGTCACGCGCAAGATCTACGACTTCAGCCCCGAGCAGCTCGCCAACCTCACCAGCATCGTCTGGCTGTATCGCGGCGAGACCAGGTGCTATCTGGCACTGGTCAAGAGCTACCTTGCCCGCACGCTCGTGGAGGCCGAGGCCAGTCATGCGCCGGCGCGTGACTACCTCAAGAGCGTGGATGCGCTTGCCTCGACCCTGCGCAGGTTCGCGGCGAAGGCAAAAGCGGTGAAATCCGCCTGGACGGAGTTCGAGGACGCCTACGCCACGTTTGCCGGGGATGTAATCGCGTGGATTGCCTCGCGGGCGCTGACTGCCGCGGCATGGAAAAAAACGGGCGAGGACAATGTGGCGCTGAAGAAATCGGCAGAGAAACTCGCGCCGCTCGCCGAAACGAGTCGCGATCTGGTGAAGCAGGCCGATCATGTCTTCAAGCTCGCCGCGCGAGTGGTCGATGCCTGCGAGGCAGCGGGGGCGAAGGAAAGCGAGCATTGGAATAGCCGTGAGGTGGCGCGTGCGCGTAAGGAAGCGGACGAAGCAAGAAGGGCGGCGGTGGAACAGTTGAAGCAGGTGCGCTATTTCCGTCGCCAGGCGCATTGGCTGCAGGAGCGCTTTCCCGTGGCGAAGCTTGCTGACGTGCCGGGGCTGGTCAAGCTCGTGGCGTGGAAGGAAATCGAGGCGAACGACTGGAGTCTTACACCGGGCCGGTATGTCGGGGTTGCGCCGGAGGAGGTGGATGAGGACTTCGACTTTGAGGCAGCGCTGCGTGAAATTCACGTCGAGCTGCAGGACTTGAACGCAGAGGCGCAAGAGTTGGCCGCGAAAATCGCCCGCAACTTCGAGGAGTTGGGGGTATGAGGGCCGCGTTGAACACACTGGACCAGCTTGGTTACGTTAGCCGAGGTCGATCGCGTCACCGCCCCCGTGATGCAGCGCATTTGTATGAAGGACCCTATCCGTTTATTCAGACTGGTGATGTGAAGCACGCAGGCCTGTACATCACGTCCTACGGGCAAACGTACAGTGAAGCTGGTCTCGCCCAGAGCAAGCTATGGAGCGCTGGAACGCTCTGCATCACCATCGCCGCTAATATTGCAGACACGGCGATCCTCACGTTTGACGCGTGTTTTCCAGACAGCGTGATTGGATTCGTCCCGGACGAGAATAGAGCCGATGCACGCTTCATCAAGTATTTGTTTGGTGCACTGCTTCAGAAGCGGTACCAGAAGTTCACCCAAGGAGCGGCACAAGAGAATCTAAGTCAGGAAAAACTGCTATCACTTCAGTTCTTGGTTCCCTCAATCGAAGTACAGCACCGAGTCGCGGACATACTTGCAGCTTATGACAATAATATCGATAACAATCGCCGCCGTATGCAGTTGCTTGAGCAGTCCGCGCGCTTGCTCTACAAGGAGTGGTTCGTCCATCTGCGGTTTCCCGGCCATGAGCATCTGAAGGTGGTGGATGGGGTCCCAAAAGGTTGGAGCACGCAAGCTCTGGGAGATTTGGCTGACGTGACCATGGGGCAGAGTCCGGACTCACAGTTCTACAATAGCCATGGTGAAGGCCTTCCATTTCACCAGGGAGTGTCGGATTTCGGAGCGCGTTACGTCACGCACCGCTCCTATTGTACGAAGCCGCAGCGCATCGGTGAGGCCGGAGACATATTGCTGAGTGTCCGGGCACCCGTCGGTCGGCTAAACGTTACGAGGGACAAGATCGTGATTGGTCGCGGTCTCGCTGCAGTTAGGAGTAAGACCGGCAACCAATGCTTCCTTTACTATCAGTTGCGAAACCATTTCTTCAAAGAGGACTTGATCGGAAGTGGGGCTATCTACGCAGCAGTCACGAAGAAGGAACTCCTCGGCCAACCGATGCTTACACCGACCGATAGTCTGATCAATGCCTATGAAGATTTTTCCTCGCCCGTTGACAGTCAGATTGAAGATCTTGTTAGGCAAGACGAGCAATTGACCAAGGCCCGCGACCTTCTGCTTCCCCGCCTCATGAGCGGCGAAATCGAGGTATGAGTGCGCAACCGCGCATCATCATCATCGCCGGCCCGAACGGCGCGGGAAAAACCACCTTTGCCCGGGAGTTCCTGCCGCGCGAGGCGGACTGCCCGGCATTCGTCAACGCCGATCTGATCGCTGCGGGTCTGTCGCCTTTCCGGCCGGAGGTGGCAGCGGTGCGCGCGGGGCGGCTGATGCTGCGGGAGATCGCGGTGAAGGCGGCGGGCGGCGAGAGTTTTGCGTTCGAGACGACGTTGTCCGGGCATGCGTATGCGCGAAAAATTCCGCAATGGCGGACCGCCGGCTATTGGGTCGAAATTTTTTTCCTGAGCCTGCCGTCGGTCGAGCTTGCCATCGATCGGGTGAGGGCGAGGGTGGCTCAGGGAGGGCACGACGTGCCCGAACCGGTGATCCGCCGCCGCTTCGGTTCGGGGCTTGCCAATTTCACGCGCGTCTATCAGCCTCTCGTCGACGGCTGGAAGTTGTACGACAATGCGGGGGTAAGGCCCGTATTGCTCGAATGGGGAGAAAAAGTATGACGGCAGACCGCAAGCCGCGGCATCCCGATCTCATCGGGGCGGATGCCGCGCTGGAACGCGCTGCGCATCGCGCGCTGGAACTGGCGCGGCAAACCGGGACCCCTTGCTGGGTGCTGCGCGATGGGCTGATCGTGGATATCGCGGCCGAAGCGGCAGGGCATGATGCGGCTTCATCCCAGCGGCTAGTCGCGGCCGAGCCGCGCCGAAAATATCCACTGGAATGACAATCCGCTAACCCGGGGGCCAGCCAGTGCCGCCGCGCTATACCGAAGACACCTTGGTCCAGCAGACTACCGCGGACTACCTGCGCGACGCGCTGCACTGGGATGTCGTCTACGCCTACAACGATGAGACCTTCGGCCCGGAGGGCACGCTCGGCCGCAGGAGTGACCGCGAAGTCGTCCTGACACGCACGCTGGGCGAGAAGCTGATCGAGCTCAATCCCGGCCTGCCCGACGATGCGTACCGCGACGCCTTGCGGCAGATCGTGGACTGGAGCGAAACACAGTCGGCGCTTTCGCTCAACCAGGAGAAATACACGCTGTTGAAGGACGGCGTGCCGGTGTCCATCCGCAATGGCAAAGGGGACCTGGTCAGGCAGTGGCTGCGGGTGTTCGACTTCGAGCAGCCGGAGCGCAACCACTTTCTCGCGGCGCGCGAGCTGTGGATCAGGGGCGGTCTCTACCGCCGCCGCGCCGACATAGTCGGCTTCGTGAACGGCATACCGCTCCTGTTCATGGAGCTGAAGAACATCCACAAGGACATCCGCGCCGCCTACGAGAACAACCTCGCCGACTACCGCGACACGGTGCCACACCTGTTCCACCACAACGCATTCATCGTGCTCGCGAACGGCTCGGACGCGCGCATAGGCTCGCTCTCCGGGCGTTTCGGGCATTTCCACGAGTGGAAGCGCCTGGAGGAGGACCTGCCGGGCGCGGTGGACATGGAAACACTCCTCAAGGGCGTGTGCGACAAACGGAACTTCCTCGATCTGTTCGAGAACTACATTCTGTTCGACGATTCCGCCGGCAAGCTGGTGAAGATCGTCGCCAAGAACCATCAGTTCCTGGGCGTCAACAAGGCCGTGCAGGCGGTGCGGGAGCGCCGGGAGCGGGATGGCAAACTGGGCGTGTTCTGGCACACGCAAGGGGCCGGCAAGTCCTATTCGATGGTGTTCTTCACCCGCAAGGTGCACCGGAAGCTCGGCGGCAACTTCACCTTCCTCGTGCTCACCGACCGCGGCGACCTCGACACCCAGATCTACAAGACCTTCGCCGGTACCGGCGTCGTGGACAACGACCGGGACCCCTGCCGGGCATCGAGCGGCGAGCACCTCAAGGCGCTGTTGGCCGAGCACAAGGCCTACGTATTCGCGCTGATCCAGAAGTTCAATCAGAAAGTCGATCCGCGCGAGCCGTACTCGCCTCGCGACGACCTGATCGTGATTACCGACGAGGCGCACCGCACGCAATACGGCACGCTGGCGCTGAACCTCCGGAACGCGTTGCCGAACGCGAGCTGCATCGGCTTCACCGGCACACCGCTTTTCAAGGACGACGAGATTACGCGCCGGGTGTTCGGCGAATACGTCTCGACCTATCCGTTCCAGCGTGCGGTGGACGACCACGCCACGGTGCCGCTGTATTACGACGCACGTGGCGAGAAGCTGGGTGTGGCTACTACGGCGCTGAATGAGCGCGTAGCGGCCAAGCTGGAGGAGCTGGAGATCGAGGACATCGATGTCCAGCAGCGCCTGGAGCGGGAACTCAAGCGCGACTACCACATCATCACCGCCGAAAAACGCCTCGACCAGATCGCCCGCGATTTCGTCACCCATTACTCCACCGCCTGGGAGACCGGCAAGGCGATGCTCGTGTGCATCGACAAGATCACCTGTGTGCGCATGCATGAACTGATCCGGAAATACTGGTCCGAGCGCATGCGCGCCTTGAGCAAGGAACTGACCAGCACGCCCGACGAACAGGAGGAGGTGTACCGCGAGCGCCAGATCCGATGGATGGATAAGACGGTGATGGCGGTCGTGGTGAGTGAGGAGCAGGGCGAGGTGGCCAAGTTCCGTAAATGGGACCTGGACATCACCGTGCACCGGCGGCTGATGAAAGAGGGTTTTGCGCTGCCGGATGGCAAACGCATCGATCTGGACGAGGCTTTCAAGCGCGACGAGCATCCGTTTCGGATCGTCATCGTCTGCGCCATGTGGATGACGGGCTTCGACGTGCCGAGCCTGTCTGTCCTCTACCTCGACAAGCCGCTCAAGGCGCACACGCTGATGCAGGCCATCGCCCGTGCCAACCGGGTGAACGAGGGTAAGAACAATGGCCTGATCATCGACTACTGCGGCATCCTGCGGAACCTGCGCAAGGCGCTGGCCACTTTTGCCGGCGTAAGCGCACCGGGGAGCGGGGGTGATGACGAACCGGCGCGGCCTAGCGAGGAACTGCTTGCGGACCTCGCCGAGGCGATCGGCATCGCTCGCGGCTTTCTGGCCGCTGAGGGCTTTCGGCTCGAGGGCATTGGCGAGACGAAGGGATTCGCCCGCAACGCGGCCATCGATGCCGCCAAGGAGGCGGTGAACGAGACCGATGAAACCCGCAAACGCTTCGAGATCATGGCGCGCGAGGTTTTCAAGAAATTCAAGGCCTGCCTGACCGTCGAGGGCGTCAACGCGTATCGCCGCGATTTTGACGCAATCAACATCGTCTATAAAAGCCTGCAGAAAGACCGGGACGCGAAGGACATCACCGACATCATTCGCAGCCTGCACGCGGTTGTCGATGAAGCCATCGACACGACGAGCCCAGGGAGTGCCAAGGAGCGGGAGCCCTACGATATAAGCAAGATCGATTTCGACCGGCTGCGCCAGGAGTTCGAGCGTTCGCACACCAAGCGGAGCACGGTGCAGAGCCTCAAGCAGGTCATCGAGGAACGCCTGTCACAGTTGATCGCACAGAACCCGCTTCGCACGAATTTACAACGCCACTACGAGGAAATCGTGGACGCATACAACCGCGAGAAAGATCGCGCGACCATCGAAAAGACGTTTGAGGCGCTGCTGATGTTCGAGAAGAGCCTGGACAACGAGTCTGCGCGCGCGATACGGGAGAACCTTGACGAGGAGAGCCTCGCGCTTTTCGATCTGCTGCGCAAACCCGGGCTGGAGAGGAAGGATATCGAGCACATCAAGAAGGTCGCGGCGGAACTGCTCGCAACTCTCAAGGCCGAGAAGCTCCGCGTGGAGAACTGGCGCGAGAAGGAATCGACGCGCGATGCCGTGCACGTCGTCATCGAAGATTTTCTCTGGGCGGATCAGACCGGCCTGCCTTCTCCGGCCTACAGCGAAGAGGACGTCAAGACGAAGGGGGAAGAAGTCTTCCGGCATGTGTACCGGGTCTATCCGACGGTTCCGTCGCCGTATTACACCGTCCAGTAGGCTTTGCGGGTGATTCCAACGCCCTGACGCCCGGGCCGCCCCTGCTATCTGCGTTTCTCGCTGCTGAGATATCCGCCCGTCAGCAGCAGCAGGGCGTTCATCCAGAACACCGGATGCATGCCGGCTGCCGTACCCAGGGAGCCGAATGCAATCGGCACCACGATCTGGGTGAACTTGTTGACCGTCAGGCGCAGTCCGAGCGCTTCACCCGCGCGGCCAGGCGGTGAGTCGTTGTAGGTCAGGATGATCGACAGCGGCTGTCCACAGCCGAGCCCAAGTCCGAGCACGAAAGATATCAGTCCGAGCACATACGGATTCTCGAAACCCGGAAATGCCAGGTAGGTGACTCCCGCGACGACGAGCGAAGCCGTGAGCACGCGGCGCTCGCCAAAGCGTTTGGACAGCCGGGGCATCCACAGCCGCACCACGAATGCGGCCGCCGCCTGCATGCCCAGAATTGTTCCTATCACCGAGGCCGACAGGTCGATCGAGCGCCCGTAGATGGGCATGTAGAAGTTGAACAGGTCGATGCCGGTGATGATCAGCCCGCTGGTGAAAAACGTGCGGCGCAGGGAGGGACTGCCGAGTAGGTCCTTCACGCTGCCGCCGTGCTTTTCCTTGAGTGCCTTGACCCGCGCAGGAATGAAACCCGAGTAACACGCGAGGGCCACGCTCGGAATACACGCCACGGCCGCAAGCAGCAGGTAGGTCGGGAGATATCCGGAATGGTCTATCGCGAAGCCGACCAGCAGCGGCCCCATGAGCCCGGACATCGATGCGGCAAGGCTGAAGGTGCCGAAATTTCTCGTGCGCTCCAGCCCTTCGCCGAGCGAACCGACCAGGTTGTGGACGGAAACGTGGAAGAACAGCGAGGCCGTGCCGATCAGCGCCGAGGACAGGAACAGTGCAGGCAATGCCGGAAACACGACCGGCAGCACGAGTCCGGCGGCCATGCCGAGCGAGCCGAGGATCATGGGCCCGCGCACGCCCCGGCGGTCGCTGACGCGACCGGCGTAGACCGCCAGCACCAGCGGAAACACGGCGTAGGTCGAAACCAGCGCCCCGATCGCCAGGGGACTCGCGCCGAGTTCGATCGCGTACAGCGCGACCAGCATCTTGCTGCCCTTCACCGCGACCTGGTTCAGGATTGCGAGCAGCGCCGTCAGATAGATCGACATGGGTGATGGCTGTGCCGTTCGGCGCGCAAGGTGTTCACGGCACGGTGCGCTTGCTTGACAAGGGTACAGGTGCTCCGTAGTGTAACCCGCGACCTCCGAACCATGACATGAAGCCAGGCAGAAACGATCCGTGCCCGTGCGGCAGCGGAAAAAAATACAAGAAGTGCTGCGGGGCGAGGATTCCGATCGCGTCCGAGCGCACCACGCATTCCGAGCGCAAGTGTGGCGTATGCGTCACCTGCTGCGGCGGCTGGGTGGCCGGCAACATGCTGGGTCACGAAGTCAAGCCCGGATCGCCGTGCCCGTTCGTTCGCGAATCGGGATGCGGCGTCTACGAGCGCCGTCCGACGGACCCGTGCAAGAATTTCATCTGCGGGTGGCTGCTGCCCGACAGCCCGCTCCCGGATGACTTTCGCCCCGACAAGCTGGGTGTCATTTTCGTGCGGATCGCATGGCAGGGCAGGCCCGCCTGGATACTCGTCTCGGCCGGACGCGACCCGGACGAGCAGCTGCTGGAATGGATGCGCCGGTATAGCATGAGCACCGGGGCTCCGTTCTTCT
>Ga0315281_10010075_pt1 | contig 13066 bp, 9 predicted proteins | sample YL17G07_0_MG_FD_204540 | JGI IMG/M metagenome (GOLD analysis project Ga0315281, IMG submission 204540) | Sediment microbial communities from Yellowstone Lake, YNP, Wyoming, USA - YL17G07_0 | ecosystem: Environmental > Aquatic > Freshwater > Lake > Sediment | place: USA: Wyoming | collected... | reverse complement strand
CGTTTTGATATAAAGCCGGTTTTTGAAAAAATGTGTTTAATCTACGATGAGTTGTTAAATCTAAATTAAGATGAAGATTGGTAAAACATATTATCTTGTGCCTCCATTTTTTCAGAATATAGCGTTTAGTGTTTATGGCTCTTTTGTGTACACAAGACGTTACAATACGGCATTTAAAAATAGATGCGAAATATTAAAAAAGAACGAATCTCTGGCACCCGAAGAACATAGGAGAAATCAGTTGCGACAACTCAAAACAATGCTTGAACATTGTGCGAAAAATGTGCCGTATTATCAAAAATTATTCCGCAGGATTGGATTTGAACCTTCAAGCATGAAAGGTATTGATGACTTAAAACAGATACCAATACTTGAGAAAAAAGATGTTTTGAAAAATCCTGAAGCATTTGTGGTGGAGAATATCAAGAAAAAAGATTTAATCTTAGAAGAAACGAGCGGAACTTCTGGTTCTTCTCTAAAAGTTTACTGGCATAAGGATTTTTATCCCTGGATATATGCGTTATACGAAACAAGAATGCGTGGATCTGCCGGTGTAGATATGAACGATCGACGGGCGAATTTAACAGGTAAGGTATTGGTGCCGGCCAACCAGAAAAAACCGCCTTTTTGGAGATACAATATGGCTGAAAAGCAGCTATATATGTCAAGTTACCATCTCAGCAGTAAGAATATTCCTTATTATGTAGAAGCTCTTCAAAAATTTAAACCAAAGTTTATTATCGGATATCCGGGATCAATCTGTCCGATTGCTAAATACTTGGTCGATAGCAAGGACATGGTATCTTCCATTAAAAGCGTTATCTCCTGCTCTGAGTATCTGTCGTCCCAAACGCGAACAATAATTGAAAAAGGATTTGATTGCAAAGTTTATAACCATTACGGAAGCGTAGAATGGGTCACTACGTTGAATGAGTGTGAGGCTGGTAGGTTACATTTAAGTCCGGAGTTCGGGATAGTTGAAATTCTTGATTCTAATAATAGACCTCGTCCGCGGGGTCAAACTGGTGAGATGGTGTGCACAGGACTAATGAACTACGCCATGCCTTTTATACGTTATAAAACAGGAGATATGGGGGCGTATCCTGAAACCGATGAGAAATGCCCGTGCGGCAGGGCGCTTCCGATCTTCAAGTCGTTGGAAGGAAGAAAGATGTCTTTTTTATCCCTTCCTAACGGAAATTTGGTATCAAGCGCCGCGCTTAGTACTGCATTTCATGCTGAGAACATATTGGAATCTCAGTTAATTCAGGAATCCTTAGATTCTATCTGTCTCAAACTGGTGGTGAACAATAGATTCACGAACCGTGATAGAGATTGCCTATTTACAGAACTCAAAAAAAGAATATCGCCACTCACCATACGTTGTGAATATGCTGATTCCATCCCATGTGAAAAGGGAGGCAAAAGACCGTGGATCGTAAACAGGTGCATTAACGCGTAAATCAGATTATGTCAGGAAGCCAAACATATTACATTCCGGAAAAGCACCGTCTGCCCCTGAATGCGGATCAGTTATCTCTATGGTATTCTAACCTTCTATCTGAAGTCTCCGGCGCCGGATATTCAGATGATGATATCGCCATTCTCAAAGATAGGCGTAATTATTATGGAAAATATTTTTCTGAGGATTCGCGCGACTTCTTTCTTCACCACTTTGCCGGTAACCTTACGAAAACAATTGATTATCTATTTGGGCCGAGAAAAAATAATATCAGATTTCTTGAAATCGGATGCGGTTGCGGAAACCAACTTCTCCTCATGGCGCTACTGGGAGCGGAGACGGTGGGATGCGATGTAAAAAAAGACGTGTGCAATCTAGTTCAAAAAAGAAAAACGTTTTACGACGATATATCCAGGCGCCGCCTCGATATTTCACTTATTCGCGAGGATGTGTTTAATGTTGACTGGGATAAGTTGGGTAAGTTCGATGCCGTCAATTTCCTTTTTTCCTTTAACGACCTTGAACCAAACGAGAAAATGCTCGAACTGATAGCAAAATTGCTTAGACCGGGGGGGAGGGTGGTATTTCAAGAGACAAACCAGTCAAATTATTATAATCGTTTATTCAGATGGCGCGGTTCTATGAAACCACAGGAGGTTATTAAAAGGCTGGAGCAGCTCGGTTTTAGAGTGGATTTGCTGCGTGGGGGGTATGCCATTCCTCCGATTTTTTGGCGGTTTATGCCGCGGAACATTTTGAGCCGAATTGACCGGTTTCTTTGTAGATCGCTTTTATTATCTGTCTCATACCAACTCATGGCTGAAAAGGTATGTATTCCCCAAAAGAAGGATAACGAAAAAATTTTTAAGAAAAATACAAGGATTCTGTACATAAAAGAAAAAACACTGTATGCGCAGACAGGCAGCTGTATATGCTCAAGTGAAGATTTGGGCAAAACATGGAAAATCTTGTCGAACAAACCTCCGTACGGGGCAGTATCTTCTTCGAAATTGTATACCAGATTAACTCGTAGAGGTATCCATTCAGCATTATTATTGCAAGACGGATATATGATATTTACGGCAAAGAACGCGATTTATAAATTTGATTCTAATAACGGGACTATCAGTCACTCTGTCGCTGTGCCAAGGGGATCGAGGCCGCTTACCGTTTGTCAGACCCGAGATGGTGTTATTTTATGGGGGGAATATTTCCGCAATCCCAATAGGGATGAGGTCAATATCTACGCCTCCCGGGATAACGGTGATTCGTGGCAAGTGATATATACGTTTAGACAACGCGTCCGACACGTTCATGGAGTTTTTTATGATCCTTCCGACGATAAAGTTTGGGTAACGACGGGAGACGATGATGAGGAATCCGCCATATGGGTTACCGGTAACATGTTTAAGACGCTTGATAGGGTAATTGGCGGGGATCAGTCGTCGCGGGCATTCCATCTTATTTTTATGGATGATTATGTTTATTTTGGCACTGATACGCCTTACAAGGTTAATCGCATTTGCAGAATGGATAAACGCACATATAGAGTCGAGCGTTTGGCTGCGGTAGATGGATCAGTTTACTGGGGCTGCAAGGTAAACGATTATATCTTTTTCTCCACGGCCGTGGAACCGAGTAAAGTAAATACTAACAAATATGCGTCAATATGGGGCTCATTGAACGGAGTCAATTGGAAATGTATCAGAAAATATAAAAAGGATATATGGCCATTAATATATGGTCAGGCAGGCCAAATCTATCTACCGCAGGGAATCAACACGACAGGGTATCTTTTTTATACGCCGGTAGCAACAGAATGTAACCACACTTTACATGGTTTAGCGGTTGATAATTTATTTTAAGGTGTTATGAAAAATAATTTGCGGTATTTATCGCGCATAACGAGGGCTTACATCACTAATCGGAATAACTCCAACCTCTCTTTCTGGCATACGCCTCTATTTGTAAACAAACTTTGTAATGACGACCAAAAGGGCGTGCGCCGTTATCCCATGAATTTCGTCGAAAAGACAAAATATAAGACGTATCTCGATGAGAATGGCATCATCCTCTTAAATTACTATGGCAATCTGGGTTGTCAGTACAATCCAAACGCTATCGCGCAGCAGGCAATAGGATATTACGACAAATACCTTGAGGGCGGAAGCGAGGAAAACAAAGACGCCTTTCTCGCACAGGCGAATTATTTCATCAAGCATGGAAGACTGGTGTGTGATGGAGTTCTTCTGTGGGAATATAATTTCCCTTTTGAGATGAGGAACTATCTTCTCGCGCCGTGGCGCTCAGCCCTCGCTCAAGGGCAAGCGCTCTCAGTCTTGATTCGTGCGCATCAACTTACCGGAGACGATATATACGCTGAGCGCGCTCAGATGGGATACCGCGCTTTTCATTTTCTGGCTCGGGAGCATGATGGGGGCGTATTGGACGATCAAGACGGATTCACATGGCTGGAAGAGTACATCGTCAATTCTCCGAATCATGTCCTCAACGGTTTCATCTGGGCGTTGTGGGGTGTGCGAGACTACGCCGTTTATTTCAATGATGCGCATGCGTCAAATCTCTGGAAGGAATGTCTGAAAACGCTGGAGCACAACTTGAAAAATTACGATCTCGGTTTCTGGACCTCCTACGATTGGCCTCAAGGTTATGATAGAAGACAACCCGTTATGCCGTCCAGCCTATATTATCAGAGGTTGCACGTAACGCAGATGCTGGCTTGCTACAACCTGACTGGCAGGGAGTTCTTTTTGGATTATCATAAGAGATGGCAGGAGCATTTAAACTCTTATTGGAGAAAAGCCATCTCGCAGGCATGGAAGGCGTATTTTAAATTGAGGTATTTCTAAATTTATGGTCACGAGCACGAATGTGTTGCTAATTTACCCCAAATATACCTATCCGCGGAAGAGTCCGCCTATGGGGCTCGCGTATCTTGCGGCTTATATAAGAAGAGAGGGTTTCAACCCCGTCATAGTCGACTTCAATATAGATGGTTGTTCTGAAAAGGAGCTCCCCCGTCTTTTAAAAGAATATGCACCTTTGGCTGCCGGCATCTCGTTTATGACAAACCAATATGGCGAATCTTTGAGATTGGCCGAGTTGATAAAGAGATGCTCAAACTTGACCAGAGTCGTGGCGGGCGGTCCTCACGTTTCGGCCTTGTCATGCGAGACGCTTAAAGAATGTCCGGCGATTGACTTTATTGTGACAGGAGAAGGAGAAATTACCTTTATTGAGCTGCTAAAAGCGATTAGTAATGGTAAGGAAGATTTCGCCAATATTAGCGGTCTCTCTTTCCGGTGCCGCGGTGATATAGTCCAAAATCAGCCGAGAGACCTTATTAAAGACATAAATTCTCTCCCCTTCCCAGCATGGGATCTAATCGATACGCGAAAGTATTCCGTGTTCTCAATCAAAAAAGGCCTTACATTTGCCCTTTTGTCGAGCCGGGGATGCCCCAACCACTGCATATTTTGCGATTCTCATACCATCTTCGGGAGAAGATTCCGTCCCCGTAGCGCCAAAAACATATTTTTGGAGGTTCTCTTCCTTCGCAAGACGTACAGGATGAGCCAGTTCGATTTTGTGGATGATACGATCACGCTGGATAAAAGGCGCGTCCTCGACTTATGCGCCTTACTGAAAGGATCGGGGATACCGTTTACGTGGATGGCCAATGCCCGGGCGAATACACTCGATGGAGAGATGTTGAAAGCCATGAAAGAGAGCGGTTGTGTCCGCATTGACATAGGCGTGGAGTCCGGCGATCCTTCCGTGCGGAGGATGGCCAAGAAAGGAATTACGGACGAAGACGTTATCAGGACGCACAGGCTTGCGAAAGAATTAGGGGTGCAGGTCGGTTCGTTTGTAATGGTCGGTAATTTAGGCGAGACCATGGATTCGGTGCGGATGACGGCGGAGCTTTTAAAGGATATAGGCGAGGATGTGATGGTCTCTATTGCTTGTCCGTTTCCCGGAACCGAGCTATATAAGATAGCCAAAGAGAAAGGTTATCTAAGAGTGACGGATTGGTCTCGGTACGTGACATCGCCAACTTACCTGAGAGGTTATAGGCCGATCATGGTAACAGATGCAATGGACCAGAACAAGATAGTTAACGCATATTACTATCTCCACTCTTTTTTTGTAAAACGTAAATTTCAAGCTCGTTATGGAAAGCATTTTTTCATCAACCCGTTCTTTATTAAGGAGTACTTATTCAGATCCGCTGTTCAGGGCGAATCGCTTAGAAAAGCCTCCATGTTCTTTAAATTAGTGAAAGCAAGGATCGGTTCATGAAAATAAATGTAATATGCCAGTATTATCCTCCCGAAATCGGGGCGCCGCAGGCCAGGCTTTCGGAGATGGCTCGGGAATGGAAGGCTAAAGGCCACGACATAACCATATTAACCGCTTTCCCTAACCATCCAACGGGCATCATTCCTTTTGAATATAGGAGAAAGGTCTTCATGGAGGAATTTGTCGATGGCATCAGAGTGTGGCGCCACTGGATCTATGCCACGCCCAATGACGGGTTTTTCAAAAAGACTTGCGCGCATATTTCGTTCACGGCTTCGCTCATCGTCTTAAGTCTTTTTAGGGGAAAGCAGCCTGATGTCTATATCGTCAGTTCTCCCAATTTTTTTTCCGTTATAAGCACGTATCTATTCTCCCGGATACGGCGAGTGCCTTACATCTTCGAAGTCAGAGACTTATGGCCGGGGATATTCATAGATCTGGGTGTGTTGAAAAACAGGCGCCTCATCCGGATTTTAGAGAAAATAGAGCTCTTTCTTTACAGAAAAGCCGCTGTAGTCGTGCCTGTTACCTATGGATTTGCTAAGGACATAATTAGAAGGGGTATTCCGCCTAATAAGATAAAGGTGATTACAAATGGTGTTGACCTTGATACCTATCGGCCGTCTTCGGAAAATGTGCGGTCAAGGCTTAAAACAGAATTCTCCCAGGACGATTTTGTAATAGCATATATTGGAGCCCATGGGATTTCTCATGGGTTATCAAAGGTCCTCGAAGCCGCTGAGGTCTTTCAAGACGAAAAAGGCGTTCGTTTTTTATTTGTGGGAGAGGGGGCAGAAAAAACTAAGCTGGTAGAATCGGCCAGAAAGAAAAGATTGAAAAACGTAACATTTTTACCGGGCAAGAAGCGCGAAGAGGTTATCGATTTTTACCACCTTGCTGATACTTGCCTTGTTCCCCTCAAGAATGTGCCTGGTTTTGACACTTTTATTCCTTCTAAGATGTTTGAAATCATGGGATGCGGCAAACCTATTATCGCGTCTCTGCGGGGCGAGGCGGCGGATATCCTGACAGAGGCGGGTGCTGCCGTTATTGTTCGGCCGGAAGACCCAAAGGAACTTGGTGCGGCGATAAGATTGTTGAAAGACGATCCCGAAAAGCGCCGTATCATGGGGGAGCGGGGCCGTCGTTTTGTTGAGAAACATTTTAACAGAAAGGCGCTCGCGGAAAAATATCTACATCTGATTGAAGGGGTCGTTGGTCGAAAAAACGAGATTAGATGAGAATCTTAGTTACAGGGGCTACGGGTTTCACCGGTCGAAGAGTTCTTCCGTTGCTTGCAGGAAAAGGAAAGATCCGGTGTTTCCTCCGCCCTACGAGCGACGCGCGAAAGATATCGAGTTTCGATTGCGAGGTAGCTTATGGCGACTTGGGTGATTTGGGGTGCTTAGCTAACGCAATGGAAGGATGCGATACCCTGATAAATCTTGCGTCGATAGGATTTGGCCACGTTCCGGGGATCGTAAAGACGGCGGAACGCGCCGGAATAAAAAGGGCTATCTTCATAAGCACAACGGCTGTATTCACCACTCTTAACGTCGCATCGAAACAGGTGCGACTTGAGGCAGAGAGGTGTATTAAGGGATCAAGACTTGATTGGACAATACTGCGTCCGACTATGATTTACGGCGCACCTGAAGACCGCAATATGGTAAGATTGATCAAATTTTTGGACCGTTCGCCGCTCGTTCCCGTAATTGGCTCAGGTGCGTATCTACAGCAACCAATCTATGTGGAAGACGTGGCCAAAGCCGTTGTCCTTGCCTTGTTCAACAATAATGCCATCAAAAAGGAATTTAATATTAGTGGAAAATGCCCGCATACCTATGATGAAATCATCGATATAACGGCTCGTGCGATAGGCAAGAAAATCGTGAAAGTTCACCTGTCTCTTAAACCATCTTTTTATGCCGCGAAATTGTGTGAGAGATTGATGCCAAGATTCTTCATAAAAAGTGAACAGATCCTTCGGTTGAACGAGGACAAGGCCTTTGACCATTCCGCAGCAAAAGAGGCCTTTGGATTTTACCCTATTCCATTCGAGGAAGGAATTGCCAGAGAGGTTGAGTTATATAAACAAAGTAAGACCAAAAGACCATGACGATCTTAACTATTTTATTTTCGTTTATTTTCGGCTTCATCGGCGCTTATCTTATGTCCAAAATCGGCCATAGGTTTTCGTTGGTTGATAATGTGAACGAACGCAGTTCTCATTCGACGCCTACGCCCCGAGGCGGCGGGATCGGAATAGTGGCGGCGCTTTTGTTCGCCGGCGTTTTTGTCCTCAGGGATATGCGTTTTACCTTTATAGTTGTTGGGGTGGGAATATGCGGTTTCTTAGGCGATCTTTTCAGTCTTTCACCCCGACTGCGCTTGTCGTTCCAGGTATTCCTTTCCGCCGTTGCGGTTCTTATGGTATCAAAAAATCCAAGCTCTACGCGTGAAGTGCTGGTCTTTTTATTCCTCGTTATATTTATAACCGGCACCGCCAATTTTTACAACTTCATGGACGGAATAAACGGTATAGCGGCTATTACCGGCATAGTCGGTTTTGGTCTCGTCGCTTATTTTGCGTATTTCATATCAAAGACTCCATCTCTTGCGCTAACCGCCGTTATTCTCTCAACGGCCTGCTTAGGTTTTGTACCTTTTAACTTCCTGAAAGCAAAGGTATTTATGGGGGATGTCGGAAGCGTTTCGCTTGGTTTTATCTTCGCTTTTATGACAACGTGGTTATCGAGGAACGTTTTTGATTTCATCTGCCTGAGTTCTTTTCTTTTTCCATTTTATGCGGATGAGCTGACCATGATTTACATACGTTTGAGAAGCCGGGAAAACCTAATGCTTCCTCATAAGCGGCATTTTTACCAGATTCTCGCCAACGAGCTTCAAGTGCCGCACTGGAAGGTCTCTTCCGCGTATGGCATTACTCAGTTTGCTATAGGCGTTAGCATTTTATTCTTAAGGCCGTTGGGCATATTGCCGATTCTATCAGCGCTTGTCCTATATTTTGTCGTCGCGGTGGCGGTGACGCATGCAATTCGCGACAAATTAGAATTCAATTGCAAAAAAATTTGATAACAAGGTAAAATGGTTAATAAGAAAACTATTATGAAGATCATTAACGTGGTAGGCGCAAGGCCGAATTTCATGAAGATAGCGCCTGTAATGCGGGCGATGAAGGCGTATCGTAAGATTAAGCCGCTCCTGGTGCATACCGGCCAGCACTATGATGCGAATATGTCTGATGCCTTTTTCAAAGACCTGGAATTGCCCAAGCCGGATATTCATTTGGAGGTAGGTTCCGGGTCGCACGCAGCGCAGACGGCGCGGGTTATGGAGCGGTTTGAGAAGGTGCTTTTTAAGGAGAAACCGGATTTGGTATTGGTGGTAGGCGATGTGAATTCGACATTGGCCTGCGCTTTGGCGGCGAGCAAACTTCATATTAAAGTCGCCCATGTTGAGGCGGGCTTGAGAAGTTTTGACAGAAGGATGCCGGAGGAGATCAACCGGGTGCTCACAGACCAGATGTCAGATTTTTTGTTTACGACATGCGAAGACGCTGATAGGAATTTGGCGAAGGAAGGCATTGCGCGGGATAAGGTGTTTTTAGTCGGCGATGTGATGATAGATACTCTTTTGTATTATATGTCGTCCCCTTACAGGGAGGCTTCGCACTTGATCGTAGAGGAAATGTCGGAATATGCGGTCATGACGTTGCATAGGCCGAGCAATGTGGATGACAAGGATACGTTTAAGCGGATATCAAGGGCGCTGAATAAAATAGCGAAGTCCATACCGATTATCTTTCCGGTTCATCCGCGGACGAGAGGACAGATCAAGCGGTTTGGGCTTGAAAAATATTATAACGGGAATATTAAACTGCTGGACCCGCTGGGTTATTTAGATTTCATAAAGTTATATCCGAAAGCAAAGATGGTTTTGACTGATTCCGGCGGAATACAAGAGGAAACGACAGTTCTCGATATACCGTGCCTTACTATAAGAGAAAATACCGAACGGCCGATTACCATAAAAGAGGGGACCAATATTTTGGTGGGAACTGATGAGAAGACGATAGTTAAAGAGGCAAAGAAGATCTTGCGCGGCAAACGTAAGAGGCGAAAGACGATCAAATACTGGGATGGCAAGGCGGCGGACAGGATCGTGAAGATATTGGCGAGGAATACTTAGATGAACATATTCCGGAGAGGGTGGCAGGAGAATCTTGTCCTGGTAAGCGATGCGGCCGTCATCGTTTTTTCCTACATCGCCGCTTACTTCATAAGGTTTGACGGGATGCCGCAGGCGCAGTACATAGAGATGATGATCCGGACGCTTCCCTTTGTGCTGATCATCCGGCTGGCCGCGCTATTCTATTTTAAGCTCAATACCAGCATGTGGCAATATGCGAGCATGAAGGATCTGGCCCAGATCATAAAAGCGGTGACGGTAAGTTCCGTCTTCATCGTGGCGATAGCTATGGTGATCCATACAGGGCATCCGCGCTCTATTTTTATTATCGACTGGCTTCTTTTAATCATTGCTTTAAGCGGGACGCGGTTTACGATCCGCCTTACGCGGCCTATCAGATCGCTGCAGAAAAACGGAAACAGCCGGCGTAAAAAAGTGCTGGTTGTCGGCGCCGGCGATGCCGGCGAAATGATCGCGCGGGAGATAGTCTTCCGTTACAGTCATAATTATGAAGTGGTAGGATTAATAGACGATGACCCGAAAAAACATGGAAAACAAATTCACGGGGTGCCGGTTCTGGGCTCAGGGCCGGATATTCCGGCTATCGTTAAAGAAAGAAACATTGAGGAGATCATCATCGCTATTCCCTCTGCTACTTCAGAGCAGAAGCGAGGGATTGTGGATTACTGCATAAAAAGCGGAGCCAAATACAGGACAGTCCCCAATATGTCAGATTTGGTTGATGGCACGGTTAAGGTAAAGGAGTTGCGCGAGGTAAGGCTGGAGGACTTGATTGGCAGAGATGAAATGCATCTGGATAGGCAAAAATTAGCAGAGTACATTAAAGGTAAAAACGTGCTTATCACAGGCGCCGGCGGCTCCATAGGTTCTGAGCTATGCCGGCAAGTGGCAAGGCTTAATCCCGGTAAACTGATCCTTTTTGAAAAAGCGGAAAATCCGCTCTTTTATATAGATATGGAACTGGGCCAGTTTTACAAAGAGCTGAAGAAGGTCCCTGTGGTGGGCGATATTTGCGATAAAAATAGAGTTGAGGATGTCTTCTCGGAGCACAAGCCGCAGATTGTTTTCCATGCCGCAGCCCATAAGCACGTTCCGCTCATGGAGATCAACGGGATGGAGGCGATAAAGAATAACGTATTCGGCACGAAGATATTAGCGGAAGCGGCCGCTAAGTCAGGTGTGGGAAAATTTATTATGCTCTCTACCGATAAGGCGGTCGCGCCGATGAGCCTTATGGGTGTTTCCAAGAGAGTGGCGGAGCTGTATATAACGAGCCTTCGGGATAAGAGCGCGACAAAGTTTATGGCGGTAAGGTTTGGCAATGTTTTAGGGAGTGAGGGCAGCGTCGTACCCGCGTTCAAAAAAATGATAGAAAAGGGCGGGCCGATCACTATTACTCATCCTGATATTACCAGGTATTTTATGACTATCCCTGAAGCGGCGGCACTGGTTATGGAGGCCGGGTTTATGGGGCAGGGTGGCGAGATATTTATTCTGGAGATGGGCAAACAGATAAAGATACTCGATCTTGCCCGCGATATGATAAGGCTTTCGGGGCTAGAGCCGGATAAGGATATAAAAATTGTTTTCACGGGTTTAAGGCCGGGTGAAAAGATGTATGAGGCTTTGGTTGCGGAAGATGAAGAGTTATTAAAAACATCCCATGAAAAAATAATGGTGGTAGAAACAAACAAAGAGAACGGAAAGAATGTTATTGGACACTTGGAGGCCTTGGAACAAATTGTTGCCCGCGAAGATATCTTCTCACTTTTAGGGCAGCTTAAAAAGATGGTGCCGAATTACAAACCGAATCCGCAACTTTTGCAGAAAACAACGCTTCCGAAAGAAGATAAATTATCGAATAAGAAAATTGATATCCTGATTGCCGATGATGAAGAAATCGTGCAGGAAGTCCTGGGCAAATTTTTGGATGGCAGGGGTTATGACACGCTTCTAGCGTCGAATGGCAGGGAGGCTTTAAAGATCATAGATAATAATGAAGTGCGGCTTGCATTTATCGATATAAGGATGCCGGGTTTTATAGATGGCCTGGGAACCCTCAAACGCATTAAGAAGATAAACAAAAATATCGAAGTAATAATCATGACCGGCTATGGGACTGAGAATGCGCGCAGGAAAAGCAGGGATTTAGGCGCATATGCTTACCTTGAGAAACCCTTTGACCTTTCGGACATTAGAAGTAAAGTCGATTCAGCTTTAAGTAAACAGGAGTGCCTGATATGAACCCTATGGATATGCGGTCCGAGGGGGTCCAGAAGATGATGCTTACGCCGAAGATGCTTTTGTCTATGCATGTGCTGCAGCTTAACATTATGGACCTGAGAACTTTTTTACAGGGGGAGTTGGAAGAGAATCCGCTTCTTGAAGAGGAAGAGCCGGTATCTGAGGCTACAGATGAGGATGAAAGACGGATTGACGAGGAAATCTCAGGGTTTGTTGATGATAGGGTGGATAATGAGGAGTTGGCTTCAGGGGAAGGAGACGAGCGGCCGTCCATCAGCGAAGAGAAAAAAAGTTATTTTGAGAGCTTAATTACCGAGAAGGAAACCCTTTATGGACATTTGCACTGGCAGCTTGAGGTTTTAGCCAAGGATGAAGAGCAAAAGCGAATAGGCGAATTTTTAATCGGGGATCTTGATGATAGTGGTTATCTCACCGTGGACTTAAAAGAAACCCCGGGTATATTAAATGCCCCCATAGAAAAAGTCAGAAACGCTCTTAATCTTATAAGAACATTTGATCCTGCAGGGGTTGCGGGGCGCAACCTGAAAGAATCTCTGCTTATCCAGCTGATAAATTCCGGAAAGGGCGATACGCATCTTTACAAAATTGTTTATTGGCATTTAGAAGATTTAGAAAAAGGTAATTTTGAAAAAATAGCTCAAGCGCTTGCGATCCCTATAAAAGAAGTAGAGTCAGCGAAAAAAAGAATCGCCTATCTAAACCCCAGGCCCGGAGCCAACTTTGGCAAAGAGGTGGCGGTGCGGATAATCCCCGATGTTTTTATTTATAAAAACAACGGCAGTT